>OFGF01000259.1_pt1 | contig 52044 bp, 45 predicted proteins | sample 1521711 | NCBI WGS metagenome assembly OFGF01 (sample SAMEA3504092, study PRJEB24116) | mouse gut metagenome | biome: mouse gut; feature: mouse-associated habitat; material: faeces | place: Denmark | collected 2011 | reverse complement strand
TATTTTTCCTTCATGCCCTCCTCGCTGGCCAGCTTCTCCAGAGCTCCGGCCAGGGCGTCCTGCTGGGCGCTGTCGTCACCGGCCTCATGCAGAGCTCCACTGCCACCACCGTGATGTGTGTGGGCTTCGTCAACGCCGGAATCATGAAGCTGGAACAGACCGTTGGCATCATCATGGGCGCCAACATCGGCACTACCATTACGGCCCAGATCATCGCCTTCAAGCTGTCCGACTACGTGCTCGGCATCGTGCTCGCGGGCTTCATCGTCATGTCCCTGGCGAAGCAGTCGAAGGTGAAGTAGTAGATAAATAGTCTACTCCGTCACTAGGGTGTATTGAACAAGACCCCCTAACAGAACAAAATAGCCCCCAGGCGATCCTGCGGGGTTATTTTTGTGTTTGCCAATATCGCCGCCAGTAATCCTGTAGCATCATAAAAATTTCTTTGAATGCCGCAGCAATCAATGGCGAAGTAATAATTGTGATAATTTCGGCTTCACCATAAGAAATTAACGCTACCTTTTTACCATAAATCATAATTTCCACAGGGCTTTTGTAGGCATCCTCCGGCATCATGGTTCGTTCGAAGAGAAACTTCGTATCAGTCCCATCTTGAGAATACTGACGCGCGTGAGGCGTGGCAGGCGTAAGAGCTGATCACGTCGCGATGCACTTCTTTCACTCCGTCCCTACCAGTCAAAGTCCGACTACCGGGAGCTTCGTTATGTGCGTAAAAAATATCCAATAAAGCGGGTATGCTATTTTTGAGCTCTTGTTCGCGCTTACTGACAATTTTACGTCGTTTTTCGGCGAGAATTTCTAGGCTCGATGGGTTTTCGGCTTGGTATTTGGCGGTTTTTTGACCAACGTTACGTACTAAGCGTAATTTCTCTAATTTATTGAGCAGGGCATAGGTATTTGTACGTGTTTCACCAGTGAGCGCGGCAATCTTGGCCGGGGTCAGTACGCCTTTTTGGATTAGGGTCGAATACACGAGCGCCTGAGGCTTCGTTAGTCCGGATTTTTGGAGTATTCTTATGGTATAATATTCTTATGATTAAATTCACTGGTACGCGTGCTGAATATGGTAAGTTTTACGCCGAAATTATGCAGAAAAATGGTCACGAATTTTATCGTCAGATTAACGATGAGACTCTGCGACATCAGTTGAAGATATACCAGAAGTTTTACCCTGAGATTATTATTGAGTTGGAGAATGTTGCTAAAACCGTTGGTATACCATCAGAGTTTATGCTCTACGAAGGTATTGCTGCCGCGGTTGATCATTGGCAGAATCGTTTGCGACCGCGCAATCATGGTTGTACGATTTTTGCAATCCACGAGGGGAAGAATACTTTTGTGGGGCGAAATTACGATTGGATTCCAGCAGCGCGCGAATTTTATGGCGTTTATCGGATGTCAATTGGTGGTGCGCATAATTATTTTGGGTTTTCGGATGAGTCGGTTTGGTATCGTCATACTGGAAAACATCTAAGGAAGCCGTACTTTGTCGATGCCGTGAATGAGGACGGGCTTTATATTGGTCTGACTTTTTCTAATATCGACGCCTGGGGTTATGGTCTTTTGCCGCCACATTTTATCCGTTATATAGCTGAAAAGTGTGCAACAACACGCCAAGCCCTAAATGTCTTTGCAAAAATTCCGGGCGCTATACCAAAAAACTTTTTGATCGCTGATGCAAAAGGCGATATCGCGGTGGTAGAGCATGCAGCAAAGCGCTATTCGGTCTTACGACCCAATGAACGTGGGGTTTTGTTGCATACGAATCACTGTCTAGCGCCAGAGTTACTGAAGTACGATTGTGTGCGCGAACGCCATCCTGGGACAGATACTTTCTTGCGCTACGCTGAGGCAGAGTTTTTAGTCAATCAACAGCTGCCAGGTTTCCAATTTACAGATCTTTGGCGGATTCTCCGACGCTCACATTATGTCTATAATGATACGACAATATGGTCGCTAGCTCTCGAGCTTGGTTCTAAGCGGTTTAATATTTATCACGATACCGCAATGGGGCAAAAGCAACAAAAATTCGGGTTTGGTGACTAAGTTTTGATCCATCAATAGCTTCGATCTCATGTTATAATTGCCAAAAGGAGCTTATCATGGAAAAACTATATCTAGTGACTAACCCGGGTTCATCTTCTCGCAAATATGCGCTTTACCGGGATGATGAGCTGATCTGTAAGTTGCATTTCGAGATGGAGGGCAAGGATGTCATCTGTACGCGAAAATTACCCGATGGTAGTAAGAAGAAAATCGCGAAAGAGTTTAAGAAATTGACTGATACGGTAAAATATGTCAAACAAATTCTGAAAGATGAAGGATATTTAAGCGAAAAAATGCAGCTGGCTGCAGTGATCGCCCGGGTGGCAGCGACGGGCGATTATTTCTCCCACGACCACAAAGTTGATCATGATTGCCTGGAGCGTCTCAAGATTGCCAAAAAGCGTGCACCATTACATGTACCAGTAGTGGCAGCCGAAATTGAGGAATGCGTGAGGGAATTTAAGGATACGCCGGTACTGACAATTTCTGATTCGAGTTTCCACAATACCCGCGATAGCGTACATAAATATTACGCGATTGATAAAGATTTGGCGGACAGAGCCGAGATTAAACGCTATGGTTATCATGGATTAAGCATTGGTTCGATTGCCAATTATTTAGAAAGGCATGATTTGGCGGCGGAAAAGGTAGTAGTCTGTCATTTAGGCTCTGGTAGTTCGGTTACTGCGCTCTTGGATAATAGATCATATGATACGACGATGGGCTATTCGCCGCTTGAAGGTCTGATGATGGCGACACGTTGCGGGGATATTGATGCGGCAGCGGCGATCGCAATTGGTCGTGAACTGAAACTCAGCAGCGATGAGCTAGAGGAATATCTAAACAAAAAATGTGGTCTGCTTGGCGTGACCGGCGAGACTGATGATATGCGCGAGGTGATTAGCTTGCGTGATGATGGTGATGAACGGGCGAAATTGGCTTACAATTTGTATATTTACCGCATTCAAAAGGCGATTGCGCAGATGGCGGCGGCGCTCCATGGTATCGATGCTTTGGTTTTTACGGCGACGATCGGTGAGCGTAATGCTGAAATTCGTCGTGATATTATTGCGGGGCTTGGATATTTAGGTTTTAATATTAATGACACCAAGAATGCTGAAGGTCTAGGTGAGCATACGCACTGTGTGATCTCGACCGGATCTTCAAAGCCGATTTATGTGATCGCCACGGATGAGACCGCTGCTATGATTCGCCGGGCACAGATTTTGCTCAGTAGGGGTTAATTGATGCAACAAAATGACCAAGTTACAGATTTAGAGACGGCTGAGATCCTGCGTCAGGCCAAACAGTGTTTGGAAAATGAGGGTGATTTTGTAGAATTTGGTTGCTACAAAGGCGATACGACTTTACTTCTCGGCAAGTTACTTATGAAGCCTACGGTCGATAAAACTTCACCCAAATCTGTTTCTGGGAAACGTTTGTTTGCCTATGATTCTTTCGCGGGCTTACCCGAGAAATCACATGAAGATAATTCTAGCGCTGGGCAGGAGTTCAAACAAGGTGCACTCGCAGTCTCAAAGCGTGAAGTAGCCGAAAAGATTCGTCGTGCCGGATTAAAGAATGTGGTCCTGAAAAAGGCTTGGTTTTCGGATCTGATTGCACAAGATTTGCCAGAACATATCGCTTTTGCGTTTATTGATGGCGATTTTTATGCTTCGCAAAAGATTGCCCTTAGTTTAGTTGCACCGCGCTTGGCGTCAGGCGGAGTGGTGATTTGTCATGATTATAATAACCCAGATCTTCCTGGGGCTTCGCAAGCAGTGGACGAATTCTTAGCTGAACATCATAATTATACGCTGACAGCGCGTCAGACTTTGGCAATTTTGGCACTTAAGCAATAAAAGTGCCAATTTCACTTAAAGCGTGATATAATAAGGGGAGTTATGGCAAAAAAAGATTATTACGAGGTTCTAGGCGTTTCTAAGAATGCTTCTGATGATGAAATTAAGAAAGCTTATCGCAAGCTGGCGGTAAAATATCATCCCGACAAGAATCCTGGTGATAAAGCAGCCGAAGAAAAATTCAAGGAAGTGTCTGAAGCCCATGATGTATTATCTGACAAGCAGAAGCGTGCGCGTTATGATCAGTTTGGCCATGCTGGTGTTGGTGGTGGTGCGGCAGGTGGCGCAGGCGGCAATCCATTCGCAGGCGGTTTTGGCGCCGCCGGGCAGAGTTTCAACTTCGACTTTGGTGGTGCGGGTGGACTTGATGATATTTTGGGTTCGATTTTTGGTTTCGGCGGCGCCGGTCGGCGCTCAATGCGCGGCGAAGATCATCATACTACGATCGTATTAACTTTCGAAGAGGCTGTGTTTGGTACGACCAAGGTCATTTCGGCTGGCGGTAAAGATCTCAAGGTCAAGATCCCCGAAGGGATTGATGACGGGATGTCGATTCGGTTGACTGGCAAAGGCGGCTCGGCACCAAAAGGCGGCGAGAAAGGTGACCTCTACGTAACAGTCCGCGTAAAGCCGCACAAACATCTGACGCGCGAAGGCAGTATTATCTTATCTGAAAAAACTATTTCGATGGTTGATGCCGCGCTTGGTACCGAAGTTGATGTTGAAACGGTAGATGGTAACGTAAGAATGAAAGTTCCAGCCGGCACGCAATCTGGCACACCGTTTAAGTTGTCGGGACATGGTGTACCGCTGATGCGTAGTGATGGACATCGTGGTCCACATATCGTGACGATTATTGTCGAAACTCCACACAACCTCTCTAAGCGTCAAAAAGAATTGCTAGAAGAATTCCGGAATCCCAAAAACAAGAAAAAGGGTTTTTGGGCTTAGGCTTTTAGGTTAAATATCGATTAAGAGGAAGACATTTTTAGTAGTTAAGCAATGACATAAAATAACCTAAAGCTATTGACTTTTCACTAATGGTGTGCTATAATAGAAGTATGAGCAAACGAGATCTCAAAATTATCGGAAATAATGCTTTTGTAGAAATTGCTGGAATCAAAAATATTCCAGTCAAAGTTGATACTGGCGCTGATTCGTCGGCGATTTGGGCGAGTCGTATCCGCATGAACGAAGAAAATTATCTTGAATTCTGCCTGTTTGGTCCTAAGAGTCCGCTTTATACTGGCGAAACGTTAGTTGCAAAGCAATATAACGTGAAACAGGTCCGTAGCTCTAATGGCCAAGTATCAATACGCTATAGCGTGCCGTTGAAGTTGAAGATTGAAGGTCGCACGATTCGAGCCGATTTTACTTTGGCTAATCGTGCACGTAACCGTTTTCCGATCCTGATTGGTCGCAAGACTTTGCAGAATAAATTCTTAGTTGATGTCTCTAAAGTACGGATTCCACGTCCGCCGACTTTTGATAATCAAAGGTTGAATAATGAATTGAAGAGCGATCCACATGCTTTTCATAAAAAATACATGTCCTAAACCTCATAAATTTTGGTATAATGAGTCAAAGGTGGAAAATGAAAATTGCGATTCTATCAAACGGGAATGCGAACTACTCAACTAAGCGTTTAGTTGAAGAAGCTGAGCAACGCGGTCATGATGTCCGCGTGATTAAATATAAAAATTGTTATCTTTCATTAGACGAAAAGGATCCGAAAGTTTATTATCACGGCAAGACTTTGCCGCGGTTTGATGCGATTATCCCGCGGGTCTCGAATAATATGACGCGCTACGGTTGTGCGGTAGTGCGCCAGTTTGAGATGCAAAAAGTTTGGTCGGCTTCGAGCTCGATTGCGATCGCTCGAGTGCGAGATAAGCTACGCTCGCAACAGATTTTGACCAAAGCTGGAATTGATACTCCGAAGACGGTAGTCTCGCGCAATACGGCGGATATTGATGATTTGCTAGATCAAATCGGTTTACCAGTGATTATTAAGTTAGCTATGGGTACGCATGGTAATGGTGTAGTTTTGGCGGAGACAAAAAAAGCGGCTAAGTCTGCCTTACAGGCTTTTTATCTCTATAATGAAGATGGAACGAATATCCTATTGCAAGAATATGTGAAAGAGTCGGCCGGAGAAGATATCCGTGCCTTCGTTGTAGGTTCACGCGTAGTGGCGAGTATGAAACGCCAATCGCTTGATGATGATTTTCGTAGCAACCTACATAAAGGTGGTGAGGGGGTTAGTGTGAAATTGACTTCTACTGAGACGCGAATTGCGATTAAAGCCGCTCGCGAGATGGGTCTGCATATCGCTGGTGTTGATATGATGCGGTCGGCGCGTGGACCGTTGGTTTTGGAAGTTAATGCTTCGCCAGGATTTGGAATTGAACGGGTTACTGGTCGCAATGTTGCGGCAAAAATAATCGATTATGTGGCACACAATGCTACGCGACGAAATTCAAAGGATAAAGTCGGAGCATAAGATAGCATGTCTTGACATTTTTAGCATTCTGTGCTAAAATGGTGGTATTCCTTTGAAATAAGGTAATGTTTTTGAGGTACTTACGATTTTTGCTTATGCCTAAAAGCAGGGGTGGGCGCCAATAACTAATCACGTGGAGAGAAAATGGGACGAAGGTCCAGGGCGCTAGATTTTGTGATACCGAATTTGCCGACACCACCAAGTTTCGGCGGTACTCCGCTGTTTCGGACGAGGACTCAGCCAAAATCTTCCAAGTATCAATTAGGGATGGTGAAGACTTTTGCTGAATTCTTGGCTGCATTAGCCGAAGAAAAAGCGCAAATTACGCTCACGGATGATATCACGATCACTGAGCGTATTGAAATTCATCAAGATGTGACAATTAACTTCAACGGGCATAGTATGGTCTCGAATATTCCAGAGGATCGAGCGCGAGTTTTTGAAGTGAGCCATGGCGAATTGACCTTGACTGGTAAAGGAAAAATCTTTGCACTAGGCGAGGATAATGTAGTAATACGGGCTACGGGCGCCCTCAGTTCAGGAGTACCAGACTATACTGTAGTGACAATTGATAAGGAAATTGAGATTTATGCACCGGATGGGCATGCGATTTTAGTGACTTCGAGTACCGGCGTGGCCTATGGCGTAAGAGTTGATTTTGCAGGAAAGATTTTTGCGCGTAACGGAATTTGGCTGAGCGCTAGGGTGCAGGGGCGAGGTAAGACTCAGCCAGTGATCCGCATTCGCGATGAAGCGGAGATTGTTGCTGATGGTCAGAATGGAGTTGCATTGCAGGCTGAAGGTTTAGCTGAATGGCGGCTCGGAGCGGTTAATATTTCTGGTGCATACGGTATGTGTTTTTATGAAGGTGCGGCGGAGTTACGGTCTCCTAAAATTGCTGCAACCGGTAGTGCATTGTGGCTGGGCGGTGAGACACTGAGCTTGGAGGTTTTAGGTGGAGTTTATGCCGGGGAAGATTATGGACTTGCCGGTGTCCTGAACGATCCGACGCGAGTTAAGTTAATTGGTGGTGAGTTTTGGGGCCAAAAAAATGCGGTTTCGCCGGATCTGCAAATTCTAGATTTTTCTGAAGGGGCGGAATTCTACTGTGGCACGAAAGATTTCCATGAAGAGCAAATTTCTACGTGGGGTGATATGCCAAGTGAATTGATCCAGCCTAAGCCGGATAGCACTCATGAACGTCAAGAATTAATTGCGGCAATCATGGATTTGAAGAAATTGCAGCGAGAAGATTTTGCAGCTGGATATTTTGAGCTTATGGATTTTATCGAATACGCAGAGATGGTTCTCGTGAGTGAAGAAACTAGTACGAACAAGATTCACGAAGTTGCTGAGGAGCTGCTCGTGCGTATGGATGCTCTAGAAATGACTGATAATTCGACGATGAGCGATGATGAGTTAGATAATCTGTTCTATAGTAAAAAGATTCCACCAGAATTACTAGAGCCGGATGATCCTAAGCCAAGACACGGAAAAGGATCTATAAAGTTTAGGGTTGGTCTGAAGAGGCAACGTCGTCGCATGGTTGCTTAGTATTGAAGACGCTATCTACCCTACTTCGCGATGCAGCGTAGAGAGCGACCGGGGCCACGAGCGGCGTAGTGCTGCGGATTAACAGAGCTGTAATTGAGGTCCAGGTAGTAGGCACGCGACGAATCGTACGCTGTGCGTGACCAGAAGTTCCCAACCGCAGTCTCACTGCTCAACGAACCCGAAGTGACGCTGTAGTAGCCAGTGTAGGCAAAGTCGAGGGGTTTATTAGTTATGCTTGTAGTATTTTTCAGTTCTGCTGTATGCTGAGGAGGGGGACCAATACTACCTTGCTGTAACAAGGGTGAAAAGTGTAAAAATAAACTTGTTTTACATTGACTAAAGTAGTAAAATCAAGCCAATATGCAAAAAATTCGCCATCTCCTATTCGACTGTCTGCATCCGTCTCGATGTTTTTACGCTGCGGTTGTAGGTGTGATTCTGGGCACTGCAATGACTTTACTGACGCAGAAAATCTTTATCTCGGGATGCTACGGATTGCTGGGGGTTACGATAATAATATTGTTTTGCTTTTTTAATTCTCGTAGGATACTATTGCTAGTTGCGCTTGTATCTGGCATGATGATCGCGAATATTCGGATTGCTCCCGAACTTTACGCTCTCGAAGTATTCGCAAATCTAGTAGATCGGGAGGTGACTTTGGTCGGTACGATTAGCGAAGATCCAAATATATCCGGTAATAATTTCAAATTACGCCTAAATGATCTCAGGGTAGAATTCCCGAGCGGTGAACAAATCGATTTAGCGGGGAAAGTCTACGCTCAACTTTCAAGCAAAGTCCAACTAGAGCGTTCGGACAGAATTACATTGAATGGCAAGCTGGGCTCGGGATTTGGCGTTTTTAGCGCGACATTTTATCGACCAGAGTTAGTTGCAGTAGAACGCGCTGAATATGGAGATGTTTTTGCGAGAATCAAGCATCGTTTTATTGGTATGGTTAAAGCTGTAATTCCATCTCCAGAAGTTGATTTAGGATTAGGTTATCTGGTTGGCGAAAAATCAGGGCTATCAGAAGAATTTTCCGAACAATTGCGAGCTGTCGGTATGACACATGTCGTGGTGGCCTCTGGAGCGCATTTAGGGATTTTGATCGGTTTTGTTCATAAAATGTTTGGTCGTATTTCCCGTTTTGCAGGAGCGGTAGTTGCAATATTTGCAATTTTCGGCTTCGCTATGTTGGTTGGTTTTACACCTTCGATGACGCGCGCAGTATTGGTGTCGGTACTTGGAATTGTCGTGGGTTATGTGGGTAGGAGTTTTTCGCCGCTTTGTTTAATATTATTAGTTGCTGCAATTACATTATTGCTTGACCCACTAAATCTGTTGAATTTAGGCTGGCAATTATCCTTTGCCTCATTTTTTGCCATTCTTGTCTTAGCTCCACAGACTTGCCGGTTGCTTTATGGTGGTAAATCTCCGCCTTGGCTCGCATCAATGTTAATAACTAGCATAGTAGCTAGTATTACTTGTGCGCCAATTTTGATTTACAACTTTGGCAGTATTTCGTTGCTTTCGCTTGTGGCGAACTTGGTGATTTTACCAACTCTACCGTATGCAATGTGCCTAGTGCTGCTGAGTGGGATCTTGGGTTTTATTCCTGGTTTAGGATTAATTATTGTAAAACTAGCACGATTATTGCTGAGTTTGCATATTTCTGTAATAGAATTTTTGAGCGACCAAAAAATCTTCATAATGGAACTTCCGACAGCGGATTTTCGAGTTTTTGGAATTTATTTAGTGCTGGCTATTTGGCTAGGACTAGTGATTTTACGATGTGGTACAATAAAGAGATGGAAATTCAATCGACTCAAGAAATGACTGAACTGGGACGTAAGCTTGGTGAAAAAATGGCGACGCCGGCTGCGATTGAATTGATCGGTGATGTCGGTGTAGGGAAAACTACTTTTACGCAGGGGCTTGCGGAGGGGCTCGGAATTGATGAAGAGATTAATAGCCCGAGTTTTACGATTTCCAAACGCTACGCTTTACCAAAAGGCGGAGAACTAGTGCACTATGATTTTTACCGATTAAATGATGCGGGGATTATGCGTGATGAACTCGCGGAAACTCTGGCGGGAGAAAATAATGTTGTTATAGTGGAATGGGCTGGAGGAGTGGCGGATTTATTGGGTGATAGAGTAGTTAAAATTAACATTTCATTGCAAGAGGATAGTAGTAGGTTGGTAGAAATTAGTGATCCGAATCATTTTTTAATGAATAATGGGAGATGAAATATGAAACTCTATCTTGACACTTCAACGAACCTTTGTACGATGCGACTGAATGAGCACGAATATCAACATGATTTTGGGCATAAAATGACGGAGGAAATCTTGCAGTTCATCCATGAAAAATTATTAGAAAATGACTCTGATTGGCAGGACATTAGTGAGATTCATTATTTTGCGGGTCCAGGGTCATTTACGGGATTAAGGATCGGAGCCGCAATTGTTAATGTATTGGCTGATCAGTTGCATATCCCACTTTACGATCAAGATGGAAATGAGCGGCAAATTATTCTGCCCGATTATGGTCGACCAGCAAATATATCTACACCGAGAAAATAGGAGGATCATGCAGGAGCCATTATACATCGCTGAATTTTTAGGATGGCTAGATAATTTTATTAACTATGGTGCACTCCTGAATAAATACACGAGTGATGATCATATTTTTAGCCTTGAACCCGAGCGAGATTTAGTGCAGAAATTTGGTTCACCTGAGAAAGCTGTCCCTTCAGTACATATTGCTGGGTCGAAAGGAAAAGGTTCGGTTGCCAAGATGCTGGCCTGTATTCTAGACGAGGCTACAGGTGGGCCAATATCGATTTTTGCTTCACCACACGTTTATGAGTTTCGGGAGCGTGTATGCTCGGCGCGAGGATTTTTTACAGATGAAATATATCAGACAGCAATTGAAGAATTAAAGAAAGCTGTCGAGATTCATCACTTGGAGGATATTAGCTGGTATGAATTAGTGACGGCTTTTGGCTTCCTTTGCGCACGGAATGTTCAAGCGAAATATAACGTAATCGAGACTGGTTGTGGTGGGCGTCTTGATGCGACAAATATCATAAAACCAGAGCTTACGATTATTAATCGAATCGAATTAGAACATACTGCTTTACTGGGTGATACTTTGGAGAAGATTGCAGGTGAAAAGGCCGGGATCATCAAGCCAGGAGTGCCGCTTCTAGTTTCTAGACAGGCAAAAGAGTCAGTGTTGGATGTCTTTCGCAGGACGGCGGGGAAACTTGGCGCACCAATATACTTTGTAGAGGAAGCTTGCGAGATCTCTAATATACATTATGCGAATTCAAGTATGCATGTTGATATTTCTGGAAAGCTGTTCCAACAACCATTATCACTAGACCTCAAAATGTTTGGTGAAAAACAAGCAGAAAACGCGGCTCTAGCAGCCATGGCAGCAAAAATTTTGTTGCCAGAAGTTGCAGAGTCGGAAATCGAACGGGGACTTTCTAGGGCGAGTTTGGTGGGGCGATTTGAGCGACGCGGAAAGGTCATTTTGGATGGTGCACATACACCAGAAAGTATTAAACAGACCTTGGATATATTGGATAAATTATATCCAAATCAAAAATGCAACCTGCTGTTTGCGGCGGTGGACGGAAAAGATTTAGAGCATATCGTACCATTATTTCGGGAGAAGTTTGAAAAAGTGTATTTAACGGTCCCGGGAAGTATGAAAGACGGTAAGCTTGAAAATACTGAACGTTATTTTCAGAAAAACCAAATCCAGTTTTCTGCAAGCGAAAATTTCAGCGAGATTATTAAAGAGGCTATAGAGGCAACGCAAGATGATCAAAAATTGCTTGCGATTGGCTCATTTTACTTACTTGAGAAGGTTGTGGCGGCGTTACCATGATAGTAATGGTTGCTCAGGCCAATTTATTTTTTATAGATTTTATGATACAATTATAGTGGAAAGTTATTAATTTATATTTTTTGTTACCCCATCGGCATAGAGGAAAATGTCGATAAACAATGAGAAAGGTTTAGATATGGATGTAATTCCAGTGATTATTGCCCTTGTGCTAGGCGTGGGCGCTGGCGCAGGTGGAATTTTTGTGTATAACAAGAAAAACGAGAATGGCGGAAAGAATAAAGCTGATGATCTCGTGCGTAAAGCTAAAAATGAGGCATCGGATATTGTCCTAAAAGCCAAAAATGAGGCATCGGAAATCGCGTCAAGATCGCAAGAAGAAGAAAGTTTGCGTCGTAAAGAATGGAAAAAGACTGAGGGGCGTCTGACTGAGCGCGAAAATAACCTAGATAATAAATTGGATCAGCTCGAAAAAAAGACTGAGCGATTGGCGCGTCAGGAGAAAGAACTCGACGAGCTAAAGGGTGAAGTGCGCGAGATCCGCAATCGCCAGCAGGAGAAATTGGAAAAAATTGCTGGGTTATCTAAAGTTGACGCGCGTGACAAGCTCATGCAAATGACGGAGCGCGACATCAAGCAAGACCTCGCGGGATTAGTTGTCAAAGAGCAGAAAGAGATCAAGCATGATCTCGATGAAACTGCACAAGCAATTTTGCTTACGGCGATGGAGAGAATGTCATCAGAAGTAACAGCTGATCGTACAGTGACGGCGCTGAAGTTACCAGATGATGATATGAAAGGGCGTATCATCGGTAAAGAGGGACGCAATATCCAAGCATTGCAGCGCGCGACTGGCGTCGATATTATGGTGGATGATACTCCAGGAATGGTAGTTCTTTCGAGTTTTGATCCGATTCGTCGGCAGGTCGCGCGTTATGCTTTGGAGCGACTTATGAAGGATGGGCGGATCAATCCTTCGAGTATCGAAGAGGCTGTGGCAAAAGCTGAGCGTGAAATCGAAAAAGAAGTGATGCGGGCTGGCGAAGATGCTGCACGCGAAGTTGGCGTAGTAGGGATTCCTCGTGAATTACTGCACTTGCTCGGTGAGTTGAAGTTCCGTACTAGTTATGGTCAGAATGTTTTATTGCATTCGGTTGAAATGACACATATTGCTGGAATGATCGCGGAAGAAATCGGCGCTGACAAGCGCGTCGCTAAGACTGCTACTTTGCTACATGATATTGGTAAAGCCGTTACTCATAAGATTGAAGGGAAGCATGCCGAAATTGGCGCAGAGCTAGCCAAAAAATATGGCATGTCGGATGCAGTTGTGCATGCAATGGCTGCACATCACGATGACATCGAGCCGACTACGCCAGAGGCCTTGATCGTTAAAATTGTTGATTCACTTTCGGCGGCGCGTCCGGGTGCGAGGAATATTTCGGCAGAGAATTTTGCTGAACGCATGCGCGATCTTGAGAATATTGCAACTAGCTTCCCAGGTATCGATAAAGCTTATGCGATTTCAGCTGGTCGCGAGATTCGTGTTATTGTTGAACCAAAACAGATCGATGATCTTTCGGCGTTGAAGTTAGCGCGCGATATTGCCAACAAAATTGAAGCTACGATGTCTTATCCAGGAGTTATTAAGGTGAATGTAATTCGTGAGACACGCGCAGTCGAATATGCCAAGTAAAGAACCTCATCATGATCCTGTCGAACCAGGTCAGACTTCTGGGTCGCCGATTAGAAAGCGCCTGAGCACTAAAACGATCATCAAGCTTTGGCTAATTGCCGTTGTCTTCGTAGCGATATTTGCCTATTTGACTTGGGATATTGTAGCCAAGGGTCCGCTAATGCAGTTGCTTACGAATCGTGATGAGATGATTGCGCGAGTTGAATCTTGGGGAATTTTTGCGCCATTATTATATATATTATTGCAAGTCGTCCAAACGGTAGTAGCGCCCATCCCCGGTCAAGTTGTAGGAAGCATCGGTGGATTCATATTTGGTTCATGGGGGATTTTATGGACGACAATCGGTACTTTGCTAGGTTGCTATATCGTTTTTAAAATTTCACGGCGTTTTGGTCGACCATTTTTAGAAAAGATCTTTAAAAAATCTGCGATTGAACGATTTGATTTTATTATCAACTCTAAGAGCACTTCACTAATATTATTCCTGATTTATTTGCTGCCAGGTTTCCCAGACGATCTGATTTGTTATATTGCTGGTCTCACGTCACTTTCAATACGAAAATTAATGTTGATTTTAATTTTAGGACGTTTACCGGTAATTATCGTGACTAATTATCTCGGTGCTGGACTTACGACAAATCTATCGGGCGTTATTATTTTATCGGTCGTAGCGGTAATTTTGCTCGGTATTGGATTGTGGCAACATGAGCGAATCTTGGGGTTTCTGAAGAAACATTTTGATCATCACCCTGAGGATGACAATGGAGTGAAATCATGAGAGAGTTTATACCGAAAAATGCACGTTTAGTGCCGACGAAGGCTGAAAAAGTTTTTCATGGTGAGATTTATGATGTCTATCAATGGCCGCAAAAATTGTTTGATGGTTCTACTGCAACATTTGAGATGGTAAGTCGTCCTGACACAGTAAAGGTCATTGCGGTTAAGAATGATAAGATTGTAATTGTAAAGCAGCGTCAGCCGACGTTAGATTGGTATTATGATTTTCCGAGTGGTCGTCATGATGATACTCAAGAGACCGAGTTGGAAGCCGCGAAGCGTGAGCTACGCGAGGAGACTGGTATGCGCTTTAAAAATTGGAAATTAATTGATGTCAGGCAGCCTTTCATCAAGATTGATTGGTTGGTTTATACTTTTCTTGCTACCGATTTTATCGACCAGGGCGCGCAGGACCTCGATGCTGGTGAAGAAATTGAAGTTATGGAATTAAGTTTTGGTGACGTACAGAAACTAGCTGGTCAGTCAAATGCAATTTACATGAAGAATGACACTGAATTTAGGAAATATAAATCACTGGGAGATCTACTGAAATCTCCAGCATTATATCAGTATAAATCGGCTGTGTTATAATTAGAATACTATGAAGGCTGCAAAAAAGACTAAAGAAGTCAAGGAAAATAAGAATAAGCTGAGCGTAGTTTGGCGCGAAGTTTGTCGTAAACAAAAAAGTTTGCTGGTTGCAATGGCAGTGTTGGCACTCGCAAGTCTACTCTTATTAATTTTATCGTTTATGATGTTGCGACCGAATACTAGCGTCGTAATTGTCGGCTACGGCGACGTGTATGGTGAAATTGCCGGGATCAGCGGAGGATATCGACGTAGCGGCTGGATGATGATGTTGGCGTTTCCGATTCTTGCCTTGATCTATGGCTTACTACATAATTTACTAGTCTTGCGAATTTATCGTAGGTACGGGCGCGACACGGCGATGGCATTTGCAGTGATTTCGATTGTTCTGGTCGCGGCAACCTTGCTAGTGCTGTTTAGGTTAGTCGGGGAATGGTAATGACGAGATCAAATCATGTGCCAGAAATCCCCGAAGGTAAGCGTACACATAAGTACCGTTTTTTTGAAATATTGCCAGCTTTTCTGAGTTATTCAGCGGTGATTTTATTGTTTGTACTGTCTTTGATAAATCCCATTTTAGGCGCAATATATTTACTGATTATTATAGCAACAACTTTAGTGAAGGCGGTTGGATCGGCATTTCGAATGATCCAAGGGCACAAAATTATGCTTGAAGCCGAGAAAGTCGACTGGGCGAAACGCTTGAACGACTTAGAGGATACGCATGCTGCCTATGAGAAACGTCGCGATGAGAATGATAAAAGCTATGGCTTTGATGAGCACGTACAGAATTTACGACTATTATCTGCGCTCGAGGGAGAACAAGCTTTAAAGCCGACAGAGATTTATCATGCGGTAATTGTCACAGCATATAACGAAGGATTAGAGACGCTGGTACCATCGGTCGAAGCAGTACGCGATAATACTTTTCCTAGCGAGAGGATAATTTTCGTTTTAGCTTATGAGGAACGTGGTGGTGCAAAAATGCAGCAGGTCGCTAAAGAATTGAAGCAACAATTTGATGGAGTTTTCCGAGATTTCTTGCTAGTAAAACATCCAGATGGCTTAAAAAACGAGATCGTTGGTAAAGGCCCCAACCTAGTCTATGCTGGACATCACTTGGCGAAATACGTAGAAAATTCTGGAATTCCTAAAGAAAATATTATCGTCACGTCACTAGATAGTGATAATAGGATGAGCAAGAAATATCTTGATTATGTAGCCTATGAATTTTGTGTGCGTCCGGATCGTCAGCATTATAGCTATCAGCCAATATCAATTTTTACAAATAATATTTGGGATGCAGCAGCACCAATGCGAGTGATTGCAGTCTCAAATTCATTCTTTAATATTATTTCAACGATGCGTCCACACGTGCTGAGAAATTTTGCTTCGCATTCACAACCGTTAGCAGCGCTTGAAGGGATGGATTTTTGGAGTAAGCATACGATCGTTGAAGATGGACATCAATATTGGCGTTCGTTATTCTATTTTGAAGGTAAATATGGCGTAGTACCGATCCGCGTATCTATCGGTCAAGATGCAGTACTCTCGGATAGTTTTTGGAAAACTCTAAAAGCACAGTTCGTGCAGTTGAGGCGCTGGGACTATGGAGCTAGTGATGTAGCGTATGTTGGCAATTATTTGTTTTCAAAAGAGTGCAAGATTCCATTTTGGCAACTTTTCCCAAAATTTGTACGACTTTTAGATGGACATGTCACATTGGCCTATATGTCGCCTATTGTGGCTTTTGGCGGCTGGGTACCGATGTTAATGAATCTGAGCACTCGTGGAGCCCTAGCCTTTAATTTACCAAATGTAGTTGGTATGATTCAAACTATCGCTGCGATCGGCTTAGTCATTACGGTGATTACATCGCTTAAAATGTTGCCGCCGCGCCCTGCACGCTATAAGAAAAACCGATCGTTTTTGATGGTTTTGCAATGGATTTTAATGCCAGTAATTGCAATTGTATACCAAAGTGCAGCAGCGTTTTATTCGCAGACGCGCCTCATGCTCGGTAAATACATGGAAAAATTTGATGTCACTGAAAAAGTGGTGAAGAACGATTAACTAAACTAGGAGGTAGCTATATGACAGCACTTTTTACAACTCGCGCCGATAAAGCTTTGCCGCTTTGGGAAGATAATGTTGACCATATCTATTATTATAAAGAAGATTTACCTGAGCATTTTCCGGAGATATCGGAAGTTTATTTCCGTGATCCTTTTAACGAACCGAACCTTCCTATTAATGATACTCGAATTGATGAAATTACTAAGCGCTTCTTTCGTGATAACCTCGAAGCATATTCGCTTGATGGCATCCGTACTATAGATGATTATTATGTCGAAGATAAGTATCGTCAATTTCTAAAATTTGGTACGGAATTTATGCCGCCGACTTGGCTTGCAAGTGAGTATGAGTTCATTCCTGGGGAGCATATTTTCAAGAAGCGTATTTCTTGTCGCTGTCGTGATGTGCATTTTGAGAAACCGGCTGACGTTGAGCTTGAAAGATATATCATACAGGAACGCCGGCAAATTCGTGAAGAAATGCGTGTTTTCTATCTGCGCGGCGAAGTCCTTGAAATAGCTGAGACCCGTACTAGCAAGACTGAGAATCAGAAAGTTAAGGCAACTGGATATCGAAAACTTTCTGAGGCTGAAATTGATTTTATCAAGCGTGCGATGCAAAAGATGCCCGAGCTTGACTTTGTCGGGGTCGATCTAGCAATAGAGGAAAAAGGTAATTTATTGATCATCGAAGTTAATCGATCTCCGCAATTCATGGGTTATTATAAGGTAACTGGAGTGAATTTAGCTGAAAAGGTTTTTCGTCGGTAGGTTTGCTTAGGGTTTTACTATTGACAAAAATAGTAATCTGTGATACAATGAAGAGATGAGGCTACTTTTTGCAGTAGTCTAGTATTGTAGTGCAAAGTTTTGTCAAAAAATCAAAAAAAGGGGGATTAAATTATGACAACAAAACAGCACAATTTAAAACAGGTAGCACTGGGTATCACAACCTATTGTTCACACCGATGTCCTTTTTGCTATGAGACCGCGTCTCTTGAGCTGAAGGATCGTTGCCATGGAGACATTGCAACTTTAAAACAAATTGCGGATCAACTTCACGATGCGGGTGTATGGTCCGTCGAGCTCGTCGGGGGAGACCCGTCCGATCATCCTGAATTGGTTCAGCTCGTAAAATATATGAGTGAGCTCAAGTTGGAGGTCGGAATCCTGTCGAATACTCACAAGCAGTGGCAGGGGGTCGCGCCGTATGTCTCATCGCTGGAATGGACCGTACATGGCATACCGTCATATCATGATGCCCGTACTTGGCGGGGAACTTATCGCCAGGTCCTGGAACGGTTGCAAGCGTTTGCGCATGATAAGCGACCGGAGCAACGAATCGGTATTACGCTCAACTTTACCCCGGCGATGGTGGAAAGTCTTTATGAAACCGTACGGGGATTGAACGATGAATTGCCGATTGATTATATCCAAATTCAGCGGATCGGACCCTACGGCGGAGCAGCGAAGTCTTTTCAGGGGCTACGTTTAGACGAAATCCTGACCATTTTTCGGCAGGTACAGCGTGTGGATCAACAGCTTAACATTGAGATTGAAGTAGTAGATTCCTTCCCGATGTGTTTATTGCCGGTAGAGTTGAGGAAGTACACTGCGCGTTGCGATTGGGGGTATGGGACGGCGTATATCGACATGTATAGCAATCTGTCGCGCTGCGCGGTAAATCAAATACCGCTCGGCAATATTTTAGATCCGGAAACGCCGCTGAAGCAGCTTTGGGAACAGCACTCCAGCCTGATCAGATTCCGGGAGAAGGATTATTTGTCGTTAAAATGTCGGCAGTGTGAGCTGTTGGACAAGTGTGGCGGCGGTTGCCCGAGCAGCTGCGGTAATTGCGAATTATCTTGCGACGCATTGATTGTAGGTGCAAGATATTAAGTTCCAGTGCACTGGAGTACCATACTATACAATGTATAGTATGGTACTTGTTTAGGAGCGACCATTGCGTCGCTCCGTTTTAGTAGAAATTTTTACTTAGAGATTATTTAGGATGTTTCTTTCCCGAACAAAACTAGCTTGTCGATGTGAAATTATGATAAAATAAACATAAGAAGTGTGGGCAATAAATAGTCAGTTTTAGGAGGTGCCTAGTGAAAGATAAAAAAGCTCAGAAGAAACATAAAACAAATACACCGAAGTATATTTTTGTCACTGGCGGTGTGCTATCTGGGGTTGGTAAGGGGATCACGGCTGCTTCGATCGGTGCCATCATGAAAGCAAAAGGCTATAAGGTATCGATTCAGAAATGTGACCCGTATTTGAATGTTGATGCTGGACTATTGAATCCGGTAGAACACGGCGAATGTTTTGTTACGCACGACGGCAAAGAGACCGACTTGGACTTAGGTCATTATGAACGGTTTTTGGATTTCGAGACTAATAAATATTCGAGTGTACTTTCAGGCGCGTTATATCAAGAATTGATCGAAAAAGAACGTAGCGGAGGCTTTCATGGTAAGACTGTGCAGATGGTACCACATTTTACGGATTTAGTACAAGAAAAGATTGCTGCTGCGGGACGGGGCAGTGATATACATATCGTAGAAATCGGTGGGACTGTCGGTGATTATGAAGGACTGAGTTTTATTGAGGCGATTCGTCTGTTTGCAAATCGTGTCGGTAGGGAAAATTGTTTATACATTCATGTGGTATATGTGCCGTGGATCAATACTTCTAAAGAGCTAAAGACCAAGCCAGCTCAAAATGCCCTCAAAGATCTGCGTGGTTTTGGAATTATCCCGGATGTAGTAGTTTGTCGGACCGAGCGCCCAGCGCCTCGTGCGGTCTGCGAGAAGATTGCGAGTTTTTCGGGGATTTCGAGTGATGCGGTACTTAATTTACCGGATATTGGTTCGGTTTACGACGTGCCGTTTAATGTTCTGAAATCTGGTGTGCTAGAAATTTTGAATAAATTTATGCAAGATGATAGCGAACCGAACATGAAAAAATGGCAAGAATTCTCAGATAAGCGCAGCCGAAAATATAATCAAACCGTGAAGGTAGCATTGATTGCAAAATATGTCGGTAATGAAGATGCCTATATTTGTGTGACTGAAGCATTGAAAGCAGCTGCCGTATGGAACGAAGTCAATCTAGAAATTGATTGGTTGAACGCCGAGGATCTGGGTGATAACGATGAACTTTTGGACGCGTATGATGGTATTGTAGTTCCGGGCGGATTCGGTGAACGCGGAGCGGCTGGTAAGATTCAGGCTGCGAAATATGCTTTGGAACATGATAAGTCGTACCTCGGTCTTTGCCTAGGCCTACAAATGGCTTGTGTTGCGGCAGCACAGATAGGAGGGGTAAAGGATGCCGGTTCGGAAGAATTTGGCGCGAGTGAATCAGCACATAATAATGTGATTTATATTATGGACGGCCAGGCCGGCAAGGAATCGACTGGCGGCACGATGCGCCTCGGTGATTATCCAGCTAAATTGAAAAAGCAGAGTAAAGTCGCCAAGATTTATGGCGAGGAAAAAGTCACTGAGCGACACCGCCATCGCTATGAGGTGAATCAAAAATTCCTGCCCGAGATTGAAGCTGGTGGTTTGATAGTCTCGGGGACTTCTCCAAACGGGAAATTAGTTGAATTTGTAGAATCACCACGCTGCAAGTTTTTTGTTGCAACGCAGGCGCATCCAGAGTTCAAGAGTCGACCACTCAATGCCCATCCACTATTCTCCGCATTTATCAGGAGCTTAAAATGAGTAACCCTAATATAAATTTAGGTGAAAATCTTGAAAGCAATAATAGTGATAAAAATACTAAGACGGGCTGGGAAGAAGTTGCTGAATTAGCAGATCGGATGAAAGGTCCTGCCGATGTTCGATCTGAGTCTGTAGATACGTCTATATCAGAACGGAACCCAACGTTTAGTTTGAGTGAAGATGCACGAACATCTACCGACTTAAATCCTGAATTAGGACAAAATCCTGAATCAGAAAAATTACGTCAAATGCATCTTAGCTGGGGGGATCTTGCGGCAGCTAAGGATGCTGGAATTTTTGGCGAAAAAACAGAAATGAACGAATATGATTATAGCGTATTGGCTCAGAGTATGACTTGGACGGAATTTGCAAAACTGGCCGACCAGGCTGAACTAATTGGCACAAAATCGTATGATGAGTATCAGAATTTTTTGCAGCAAGAAGGTGATAAACTCTACAAAGAAAATGATTTGGCGGACTGGCGGAATCTCGGTCTCGCAGTGCGACGCTATAATACCGCAAAACACTATGGCAATGTGGGTCTAGACGCGAAGTGGCGATCAACTATGAGCATCTCCAATACTACATTAAGTCTGTCAGGGAGTCGCATATCGCAAATGGGAGGGGGTCCATTAAGAGTAAAGCTAGAAGAAGACAACGAATTAAGCGATTTGATGAATGCGCAGACGAATTCCGGCGAGGTGAACTGGATTTTTGATCGGGAGTTAATGGATGACGATGCTTTTGATCCGGTAGGTGACGATATCTTTATGCGGGCAGCGCCAAGCACAGAAGTCGCCGGAATTGTGACCGAAAATATTGCGGGTCTTAAAATAATTGATGATTTTTTGAGTCGTTCGGGGCGTAAGCCAGATTTTCCAATTTTAACTAAGAATGAATGGCGGCATGGTGAGGCAGATGCAGATGAATATAATCGTGGCGTTGACGAGATGATTAGAAATGCAATCACAAATGTTAATAAAACTAAAGTACAGAGCTATGTCGGAGAGTATACTCAGAAGATTAATACTAAACAATTGAATGAGCTTGTGGCGATGATGAAAGAAGATCGTATGGCGGGAGCACAGGCCGCATCTGACTACTTCGCTAAGGTTTTGGAGCTTGATATGACGCCAAAAGTTAAGCTCTTGACTAAAGAAGACAAGATAAAAGGTGAGTCTCCTTTTGCAGAGCCTGTTGGTACGCAATCGGGCACGGTAGGGTCAACAACAGTAAAGGTTGATCCGAAAATATTAAAACGTCGGCCAAAAGAAGCTTTGGAAATAATTGCGCATGAGGTGATGCATACGAAGCAAAAGCTGCAGGTTTATAAATGGGAGAAAGGTGAACTCAGCGAACCGGATGAAATTGAGCGGGCCGAATTATACTATTTTTGTTTTAGTAATTATGAAACCACAAATAAAAGCCACCGGCTTTATCGACATCAATTAGCCGAAGAAGAAGCTTTTACGTTTGGTGGGGCAGTCACCCGAAAAATGAAACACTCAAATAGGTTTAGAGGATTGCTGCGCTCAAGAAAATAGATACCTTGCAAAGAGGATTCGACGCGACACTGATGAGACTTTATGGTATAATTAAAAGATTAATTGGAGATCATGATGAATAGAGTAAATAAGTGTCTTTGGGGCGTTGTTCTAGTCGCGCTCGGGATAATATTCGGATTAAACGCCGTCGGGCTCACTAGCGTTAAAATCTTTTTCCCAGGATGGTGGACCTTATTCATTATTATACCGTGCACTATCGGTTTCATTACAGATAGCGAAAAATTAGGCAATTTACTCGGTATTGCGATCGGTGTGTTATTGTTACTGGCAAGCTTGGATGTCATAGATTTTAATTTGGTATGGCGGTTGATTGTTCCGATCACATTGGTTTGTATTGGTCTGAAAGTGATTTTTAAGGGTTTGACTAGTAGCGATAAAGCACACCAGATTCTAGCTGAGCAAGAGCGTGAGCGACGTACTAAAATTCGTGAAGGCGAGGTAGTAGAGGAGGACGATATGAAAGAATATTGGGCAACTTTCTCTGGTCAAAAAATTGAATATGATAAGAAAGATTTTTATGGCTGTCGGCTCGAAGCGGTATTTGGTGCAATAGAACTAGATCTCAGAGGCGCAAAAATTAAACAGGACGCTGTAGTCAAGGCAAGTAGTATCTTTGGCGGAGTTAAAATTATTGTTGATAACGACGTGAATATAGAAATTACTTCATCTTCCATTTTTGGCGGTGTTAGCAACGAACGCAAAAATTCCGAAAACAACAAGAAAACTTTATACATTGATGCCACCTGCGTCTTTGGGGGAGTAGAAATCAAATGAAAACTACCTTCAAAATTGTCAAAGCGTTTGCAATTGTACTTGCCGTGATGATTATAGTTTCGATTATCGGAACGGTGGTCGCGGGTGTAGAAATGCTTGGTATGCTTGGACCAAAACAAGACGATGAATATGTTTTGGTGACCGATGCTGGCTATAGTGATGTGCGCGAGCTTGATATCAATGTTAAGGCAACAGAACTTAAGATTGTCGAGGCGGATAATGATTTAATTCGTGTTTCGACTACCAGTAAATATATTGATCAGTGGCAAGAGCAAGGCACTCTACATGTGACTGAGCGTAGTCATGGTATTTTTGGTTGGAATGCTGTAGGTATTACGACAATTTATCTGCCGAAAGATATGTATTTCCAGCGTGCACATTTGGAGATCGGCGCTGGATCGTTTTCGGTCGAAACCGATTTAAATGCAAAAAAAGCTAAGTTAAATTTTGGCGCTGGACGTGCGGTGTTAGAGGGTTTGTATGTGAGCGATCAAGCAAAAATTGATGCTGGGGCTGGGCTACTTGAAATTCGTAGCGGCAAAGTAAAGGATTTAGATCTTGACATGGGCGCAGGCAAAGCCGTGGTGGATTTACGTTTAGTAGGAGACAACCACATCAAGACTGGCGCAGGTAAACTAGAGCTTGGTCTCGCGGGTAGCAGATCGGAATATGAAATTACTGTAAATAAAGGCATTGGCAGCGTAAAGCTTGATGGAACGGAACTAGATGATAAAGAAGAATACGGGTCGGGTATAAATAAAGTAAAGATCGAATCTGGAGTCGGTGCAGTCGAAATAAAAACTAATGCGAGTATCCAAGATGATTAATTTTCTAAAAATATTTTTACATTATGCCGTATTTGCGCAATATGGAATCGATACTGAGATTGAGCTCACGATTGCTCCCGAAAATACGGGCGCGGATTATGCAACTAATGTCGCGATGCAGCTAGCGAAATTAGTTCATAAGGCTCCAATAGTGATTGCTGAAGAATTAAAAGCGCAATTTGAGGCTATTATACGCGGTGATAATTTTGAGTTACTAGAGTCGTCGATGACTGTAAATAATTGCGATCTTAACGAAAAAGCCCTTAAAGATAATATAGACCGTTACGCTTCTAATGTTTTACTCAGCGTTGCAAAACCAGGTTTCTTAAATTTTCAGATAAGTGAAGAGTATTTGCGAGGTGAAATTAAGCGCATTTTGGATCAAGATGTCATAGAGACTGAGCAGTCTTATGCTAACAAAGTAGTTGTTTGCGAATTTTCAGATCCGAACCCTTTTAAGGTCTTGCATGTTGGACATCTTTATACAAGTATTGTAGGTGATAGTATTGCACGGTTACTAGAATGTGCAGGCGCAAAGGTCATCCGAGCGAATTTTGGTGGTGACGTAGGTCTCCATGTCGGTAAGACGCTTTGGGCTCTGCAGTCTCCAAAAGAAAAATTTAATTTAGAAGATTTAACTATTGAGCGAATCGCAGAAGCATATATAGAGGGCACACGCGCCTACGAAGAGAATGAAATAGCCCACCAGGAAATTACGCATTTGAATGCGGAAGTTTATAATATTGCTTTGAACGATCGTCATGATTCTGAGCTAGCTAAACTGTACTGGCATGGACGCGAGCTGAGCTACCAGTATTTTAAAGATTTTTACGCACGGATCGGCGTGCATTTTGACAAATACTATCCCGAATCGACAGTTGCAGAGAGAGGGCTTGAAGAAGTGCGGATTGGTCTCGACCGCGGCGTTTATGACGAAAGTGATGGCGCAGTAGTCTATCGTGGCGAGAAGCTTGGCTTGCATACGCGTGTTTTTATCAATCGAGCAGGTTTACCAACTTATGAAACAAAAGATGTTGGGTTAATTTTCACTAAATGGGATGATTGGCATTTTGATGAAAGTGTAGTGATCACGGGTAATGATATCGTTGATTACATGAAAGTTGTTCTTGCGAGCGTGAGTGAACTCGAGCCGAAATTATCTGAACGTACGCGACATCTGACTCATGGCCAGGTGAAACTTGCTGGAAATGAAAAAATGTCGAGCCGTAAAGGTAATTTCTTGAAAGCAGTCGACGTGATTAACTTAGTCGAGGCGGAGCTTGCTAAATTCTCCGGTAAAGTTGATCCGCAAATCATGCTCGCGGCGATCAAGTATGCCTTTTTGAAATATCGAATAGGTGGAGACATCATCTTTGATCCTGGAGAATCGGTGGCTATGACTGGAAATTCGGGCGTATACTTACTGTATGCGGTAGTGCGTGCAAAGAAAATTTTACAGAAGAGTAGCGATGGTGCTAATGCTGGTGGCTTGCATGACCAGTCTAGCCGGTTGACATCCCAAAACACCGATGGAGATGTCGGTTATGTTCCTATTGTAGCACAGGAAGCTGAAAATGTCAATGCTTATACGCGCACACTGATGATAAAAGTTGTACGTTATAAAGAAGCTCTGTCTGAGGCGATTATGGAAAAATCGCCAAGTAAACTTTGTGCGTATTTATATGAATTGGCACAAGAATTTTCGCGCTTTTATGAACATGTTAAGGTGGCCGGTAGTAAACAGGAACAGGAGTTGAGCTGGCTGGTCGAGGCGTATCTCAAAGTGATAGAGCACGGACTGGGATTACTCGGAATTGCAGTGCCGGAGGAAATGTAATAAAATGGCAAAACGAGAAAATGCAAAGGGCATAAGAAAAACCGCAGAGGGGACACAAACCGATTCAGCAGGAGAAGCTAAGTTACTTTGGATTGATCTTGAGATGACTGGATTAGATCCAGAAAAAGATCGGATTTTAGAAGTAGCAGCACTAGCGACTGGTTGGGATTTAGTGGAAATTGCTCAATATGAAGGAGTGGTAAAAGTCGACGAATGTTTAATTAAGAAGCGCATGGTGGGTGATTTTTGGGAGAAAAACGCAGAAAGTCGTGATGATTTGATTGCTCAAAATCAGCACGGTAAATCGGCGCAGGAAATTGAAGATGAGCTGCTGGACTTTGTAGATAAATGGTTTGGCTCAGAAATCATTTTGGCGGGAAATTCTATCCATCAAGATCGTAAGTTTATCGATCGCGAATGGCCGAGATTAGCGGAGCGTCTGCACTATCGAATGTTAGATGTCAGTGCTTGGAAAGTTTATATGGAAGGTGCACGTGGACAAAAGTTTTTAAAACGCGATTTGCACCGCGCGCTCGATGATATTCGTGGGAGTATCGAAGAATTGAAATGGTATGTGGGAATGCTAAAGGATATAAATTAATTGGAATTAGAAATGATTGAAATAGCAAAAATTTCTGGTATAGGCAAGTATGAGGAGCATAGTTATGGCGATAAAAAACAAGATCGTATTTTTGAAGTTCCCGGCGGTAAAGCGTTTGCATTGATGCGCCAAAAAACACTTGAATTACGTTGTGATCGTAGGCTACGTGATGTACTGAAAGAGCGTTATGAGACCGTGATGGAAAGCCGTTACTTTGGTAAAGGCGGAATTGAAATTATCCCAACCGGACAAATTCCTGATGCCGAAATCGAAGACTTGGTACGATTAAGTTATAATCTAACTTTGCAAGAATCATGAAACCGTCTCGAAAAAAGCTATTATTGGCAGCAGCAATTTTAAGTGTAACATCTTTGTCTGCCGTGATCTTTAATGCTGGGGCATACCAAGGTACGGCTATGCCGTGGTTACTAGGAAACTCAATATCTTGGTACGTAGGTAGTCAAGCTTGGAGCGCAATACTTTTTGCGTTAGGGAATTTGGCGGTTGCAATTTTGATTGGTCAATATTTATGGATGTTGGGGAAATCATGGCAAATGTCGCGAATATATTTCTATTTTATATTTTTGGTCATCGTCGCATTAATATGGCTTTCAGTATTTCCGTTAGGCTTCTTCGATACGCCAACTAGCAAAAGTACTATTAGCTATTTTCATGAAGCTGGATCGCGCACGATGTTTTTTGCAATGGCAGTAACGGCATTCCTACTAGCATTAAAGTCTCGATCATGTAATTTACTTTGTTTTTGTCTAAGCATTTTCGTACTATATGCGATCGCTAGTGCCGTGGCGGTGCTCGCAGGCGTCAAATGGTTCTTGTCGGGACTACTATTCTTCGAAGCCTTCTATATCGTTGCCTTTCTCATATTGTTATTCTGGTGCGGATCGATTGCTCCAGCACAGGACGAATAACGCTACATTGATTCTTTGATGATTTTTTGGGCCATTTTCTGTATTTCTTTGGCCTTTTCTTGTTCTGTTTTGGACTTTTTGGTTGTTGATTTTTTAGCTTCCTCTTCATCGTGGCGATAATTTAGACGATTGATCGTACGTACTAGAATAAACACTGTAAAGGCGATCACTAGAAAATTAACGATGTTTTGCAGGAAATTACCATAAGCTATATGCGCAGACTCGCTTAGACCGAAGATATTTGGAATATCGATTGAAAGTGATGAAAAATCTAATCCGCCCATCAAGAGACTTGCGATCGGCATGATTACGTCATTGACTAGGGAATTGGCGATGCTGGTGAAAGCTCCACCGACTGCGACACCAATAGCGAGATCGACGACACTGCCGCGATTCAAAAATTCACGAAATTCTTTCATGAAAGCCGATTCAGTGACGGCCTTAACGGGATTATTATCTTGTGGATTAGCGGATTGCTTTTGTTTAGCCATGATTATATTATAACAGATAAGAGTCAATTAGTCACTACTAGAATAATTGACTAGATCAGTATTTGTCGCGGTGAGATTAGACTGATATTGAGCATAGATATTTTTGAGATTTTCGTCGCGCGTATGATTAATAGCTTGTTCAAGCATTGATAGCAAGAGCGAAGTCTGAAGCTGCATTTGGTTAGCATAGGCGCGGTCGAGCATACCATTGAGTTTGGCGTTCGTAAGTGTTCCATCTAGGTTGGCCTGATATTCGGTCTCGCTTTGAGTTAGATTTTTATCTTTTGAGGCAGAACTTTTAAAAAATGGATCAAGTTGGTTGGTTGCGGCGGTGAGGGTGGAGGAGAGCGTAAGCCCAATCGAGCGCAGTCGTGATGAGCGTAGAGATTTATTATAAGTATTGATAGTTTTTTCGAGATTGGTAGTGCGAATATAGATTTGTGGTCCGAGAGTAGAGGCGCTATTGGATTTGCTACTGATGATTGCGCCGACAATAAATAGTATTATGAAGGCTACGACTCCGATAACTGCGATCTTGATAATCGTACCGAATCCTTGATTATTGCCGCTGTTTTTGACGGGACGGCTGGTCTTTGAAATCTGATTCAGATATTCGAGATTATTCATAAGCCTATTGTATCATAATTGAGGCGGAACATTACAAAACTATGTTATAATCATAAGTATGAATAGCCATCAAGTAGGTAAGATTGACTATGCGGCGATCAATCGTCGTGTGCGAGCGTGCGACTATCTTTCGGTAGCGCAATTATTTTTGCAAAGTAATTTTTTGCTTGAAAGGCCCTTGTCGCCTGAGGATATCAAGCCTCGCCTCTTGGGCCATTGGGGTACATGTCATGGTATTGATGTGGCCTATGCAAACTTGAGGGCATATTTTTGCCCAACTAGCCGAGTAGAGGTTAGTGACACCGGAGATCGTGAAGCTGTGATCCGGGCTGCGGGACACTCAAAGGCGAAAGTTGCGACCGAACAGGCGATTGCTATCCGCGAACTTGCGCCGAGAGCTCCTGTGACGGATGACTCTTCTAGGAATTTTCATTTTATTTTGGGGCCCGGACATGGATTCCCGGCATTGCAGGCGAATTTATTTTATGACGGTGATCTAGAAAAAGTAGATCCGCGTGTCACGGATGATGCTGATGGTCTCGCTTATGTCTGTCGGAATTTTTCTTGGCCGGGTGGTTTTCCATCACATGCTAGTCCGATCACTCCAGGCGTAATTTGCGAGGGTGGTGAGCTCGGTTACGCTTTGGGGGCTGCCTATGGGCTGGCGCTCGGTCACCCCGAGCAGACGATTGCCGTAATGTTGGGTGATGGCGAGTTTGAAACTGCTACGGCGTTGGCCTCGTTGAATCTCGTCAAGCTGCTCGGGAATCATCATTACCACGGTTTAGTTCTGCCGATTTTACATCTGAATGGATACAAAATTTCTGGTCCGGCGATTTATGGCCGCAAATCTAAACGTGAGCTTGCAGAGCTGATCCGTGGGTTTGGCTATACTCCGATTTTAATCCAGGGAGATTATCCAGAAGCATTTCAGGCTGCTCTGCGTGATGCTGAAAAGACTGAGTATCCGTTTATTATTTTTGAGAGTATTAAGGGTGAGACTGGACCAAAAACATCTGCAGGCAAGAAGATCGCGGGCAATTATTTAGCTCATCAGATTCCTTTGCCGGAAGCAAAGACTGATCCGGAGCAGCTAAAAGAGCTAAGCTCTTGGCTGAAAAGTTATGAATTTGGCGAGTTATTTGATGCGGAGAAAGGATTTTTGAAATGATCGATCAAGTTAAAAACCCTGGCACAGAGCTTTTTTCTCCAGCCAAAAAGATTGGTGCGATTTTGGCGAGTTATATGTTGCGTCATAAAGATTTTTACCTTTTTTCACCCGACGAAACAACCAGTAACAAACTCGATCTTGTTTATGAAGTGAGTGATCGATTGTGGAATCTCCCGCGAGAAAGTTGGGATCTACCCGAATCGCCGAATGGTCAGATCGTAGAGTTGTTGTCAGAAAATGCCTTGTTTGCTTGCATGGTGGGGCATTTAATGAATGGTGAATCTGCCGCCATGACGAGCTATGAATCTTTCTTTACGATCATTGCTTCGCAAGTGATGCAGGAGCTGAAGTTTATCGAACAGTCGCAGGCGGTAGAATGGCGCGAGCCGATTCCAGCAATCAATTTGCTTTCTACTAGTACGTGTTGGCGTCAGGATCACAACGGTTTTACTCATCAGTCTCCAGCATTAATTTCACTACTGCTTAGCAATCCGAGCGGTTTAGCGAACTGTATTTTTCCGATTGATGATGTTGCGGCGGAAGCTAGCATGATCTATATGCTTAAATCGCAAGACGTGGTGAATTTAAATACATTTAATAAAATTGATTTACCACGTTGGATTGACTCGCATCAGGCTGACCGAATGCTGCATGATGGTGGTGCTGGGATCTTGGATTTTATTTCGGATGATGGTGAGCCGGACTACGTTTTTGCAGCTGCTGGTGATATTGTCTCGGGAGAAGCGATTCGTGCGGTTAAAATTCTTAAGCGAGATTTTCCTGAGAAAAAATTCCGTTTCGTAAATATTTTCGCCTTAGGTTATGGTAAGATCGGTCTAGTAGGTAAGACTCTTAGTTCAAAGAAGTTCAATGAATTGTTTACCGAGAATGTGCCGATCATTGGTAATTTTCATGGGTATGCCGGGGACCTGGAAGCGATTTTGGCAAAATATACAGATAGCAAGCGCCTGTACGTCCATGGCTACCGAGAGCAGGGGAGTACCACTACTCCGTTTGAAATGCTAGCTTTAAACCAAGCTTCACGCTATGATCTTGCGATTGATGTGGCGAAGCTCGAGGGGCGAGACGATTTAGTGAAACAATACCAGGGGATAATTAAAGAAAATCACGAGTATGCCCAGGAAAATGGTATTGACAAAATCAAATATCTGTGATACAATAGAAAAATAGACTATGGATTTTCTTATTTTACTCATTTTGGTGCCAGTTTTGCTAGAGACCACGATTTTGACGATCAAGTCGGCTCAAAAACCCTTAATTGGTTCTGGTCGGCAGCGACGCAAAGTTTATATTGATACCTCGGTATTAATGGACCCGCGTTTGTTGCCGGTGGCGCAGACAGGTTTTTTGGCGGACGAAGTAGTCGTACCACGCAGTGTTACAAACGAGCTGCAACTTCTTGCCGATGGTAAAGATTCGGAGAAACGCGCTCGTGCTAGAGCTGGTCTTGAGACGGTACGTGAGCTGGAACGCGTAGTGTATCTTAATATGATATTGCTTGAGGATCCATTAGATCGTACGCCGGTCGACAATCGCTTGCTTGAGCTTGCGAAAGCAAACCGCGGAGCAATTTTGACAAATGATTATAATTTACAAAAAGTTGCTGAAACTGAGCATGTTGACGTACTGAATCTGAATAATCTGGCACTAGCGCTTAGAAATGAATTCGTTCCAGGCGAACGAGCAAAAGTAAAGATTGTAGCGGCTGGGTCAGGTGATCATCAGGGCGTGGGATATTTGCGAGATGGTACGATGGTGGTAGTCGACGAGGCTAAGGACAAGATCGGCAAGGAAATCGAGGTGGAATTCCTGCGATTAAATCAAACTGCTTCGGGAACGATGATGTTCGCAAAGATGGTGACAGAGCGTCGTGCGCCAGTGAAGCAAAAGACGAGTCCTGCGAAGGCTATTTCGCGAAGGTCTGCCTCGACTGAGGGTGATAATAAGAAAGCCAAGCAAAAAGAATCATCACGTAAAAATTCCCGCTAGCAAGCGGGAATTTTTACAGAATAGGAGGGGCTCTAGGTTGATCCTTTAGCGGCAAATGTCGCTAAAGGATCAGATTAATTTTTTGGTTCCTCAGGCTTTGCGTCTTTAAGTTGATAATTGTTGCGGTAGATAGTGTTGCCATCGGCACTAGTAGTATCAATTTGAATTAGCTTATAAGAATCGAATAGATCGATCTCGACTTTTCCGGAAGCTGGACCAGATTTGGCATAGGCGCCGTCAATCTTGATCTCGTAGTTACTAAGCTGATAGCCGGATTTGAAAGTAATAATCAATTTATTATCATCTTTTTTGAAATCGACAACCGTAGTGCTACTAATCGTCGGTTCTTTTGTAGTGGTTTCCGGCTCACAGACATCCATCTGGCCATATTTGTAAGGCTCCTGGACCGAGAAGCTCTCACTCCCGGAGATCGGGTCTTTGTATTTAGTGACCTCAATCTTGATGCGTTTGTTGGCTGGTGTACAATCGCTAGCTTGGAGTCCATTTTCGGTGTTGAATTCGACCATGAAAGTGCTAGTGCCGGATTTTTCTTTGTTATACCAGCTTGGCCAAATATCGGTGCGGCCATTCACGGTCAGATCTTGTAGACCAGAAGGACGGGTTGGCTGGTCACCGGTTTTCCATTTACCGTCCGGTCCATAAACTTCTTTGTGGACACGCTCCATGTAATCGTTAATTACGCGGCGGACAATAGTGTTACTAGTGCTGGTGAGACCGGAACCATCGTGGTTGCCGTTCCAAACTAGAGTCGCTACTACTGTTGAATAGCTTGCCATTAGGGAATCTTTACCTTGGCCACGTCGTGCTGTCGTGGTGGTACCAGTCTTGCTAGCGGTCCAAACGCCTGGGACTACAAATCCGAAAGAGTAAGATTGGTTGCCAAAGTTATATTTTGCGCGAGACTGTGCGTCGCTAAGCACACTTGAGAGCTCGAAGGCAACTTGCTCATCAATCACCTGTTCACCTTCAGAATCTTGGTAACTTTCAATTATTTTACCACTGGAATCTTTAACTTCAAGGATATAACTGAGATCTTTGAACGCACCACCACGTGCTAATGAAGCATAGGCATTGGCATGCTCGATCAACTTTACGCCACATCCGCTACCAATCGCCATAGATAGTCCAGCGGTAGTATTGTCTTGGCAATAGGAGATATCGCCGAGTGCGCGAGCAATTTCAAGACCTTTATCAATACCAACTGTCGCGAGGGCCTTTACTGCGCCGATATTAAGAGAGTTAGAAAGCGATTCGCGGAAAGTGATAGTCCCATAGAATTTACCGGTGGCATTGTGTAATGTACAACTGCCAGTATACCCGGCGCAATACATCGAATCGATATTCTCATCAACCGTAAGGCTACCTGGACCATAAACTTGATCTCCCTCCATCGAAAATAGCGGAGCATAATCGAGAATAGGCTTTATGGTGGATCCAGGCTCAATTAGCGATGTAGTCGCGTTTACCTCTCCATAAATCGGAGTATTCCAATCAACTGATCCAACCATTGCGATCACCTGGCTAGTTTCTACGTCTACTGATGCAAGCGCAATATTATCACTGCCGTTAGTATAACGTAATCCTGCGCCCGTGGTGACGGCGTCTTGAGCGATCTGCTGTGCACGATAATCTAGGGTAGTTTTGATGGTATAGCCACCCTGACGCATAGTTTGGATACCGTATTTTTCCTCGAGCTGCTTTTTCACTTCCATGACGAAATGCGGCGCTTTGATATCTTTGTACTGGTTGCTTTCTGGCAGAATTTGATCGAGGATCGGGACTTCCTTAGCGGCATTGGCTTCCTCCTGTGTGATATAACCAAGCTCAGCCATCACATCGAGAGTTTTATGTTGACGAGCCAATAAGGCTTCATGTCCACGTTCATTATAGGGGTTGAGCACGGCAGGGTTATTTGGGATTGCTGCGAGTAGAGCTGATTCTGCCAAGCTTAAATCTTTTGCGCTCTTGCCAAAATAGGTCTGCGCGGCGCTTTCGATCCCGTTACGGCGACCACCATACGGTGAAATATTTAAGTACATCGTGATAATTTGCTCTTTGTTGTACATTTTTTCGAGCTCAATTGAAAGAATTAACTCACGAATTTTACGCGAAATACCACCACGGTTCTTAGAAGCGGCCTCGTCAGCAAAATAAACTTGTTTGATTAGCTGTTGAGTCAGAGTTGACCCACCCTGTACACCTTTGCCACTAAGAGTAGAAAGAGCGGCTCGGATCAGAGCACCAAAATCTACGCCTGGATGAGAATAGAAATTACGGTCTTCAATCGCGACTGTAGCTTGCCGTACATAAGGAGAGATTTGGTCTTCTTCGACTGTTAGACGGTAATCCGAATCGCCTTTATCTTCCCAAAGTAGCTCACCGTTACGATCATAGTAGGCGTTAATAGTATCAGAAATAGAAAGATCGCTGAGTTCAATTTCTTTAATTTGATTCTTGTAATAGATAAACAGCGCGCCGACAATAATAATGCCGATCAGAATTAAGGCAGCAAAAATTTTACCAATACGCTTGAGCCCGGCCTTTGAGAACCAGTAAGCGCGGATGCGTTCCCAGCGAAAATGCGCTAAAAAGCGTTTCCAGGGGTCTTCTGGTAAAGGTCGTAATTTTTTGCCAGCAGGCTTCTTGTTTGAACGAGTTTTAGTGCTAGATGGCTTGCTCTCAGCGCGTCTAGCGATTGTTCTCTTTTGGGTAGCCAAATTAGAGTAAACTCCCATCTCGCTACGACTAGTGGGGCGTTTTACTTTTTTCTTGGTATCTTCCCACAGGCTTTTTGCCTTTTTTGCCAAATCTGCCATGGACTTATTATAGCATGCTATTTAACGACGGCGAATTTATTTTTGCCACGTTTCAATAATGCAACCTTGCTAATTTCAATGTCTTCGCGGATTTTTTCACTATTTACAGAAATTGCACCAGCTTGGGCTAATTTTCTGGCTTCGGTCTTGCTATTAGTGAGACCGGTTTGAACTAGAGCATCAAAAAGCATAGTCCCGCGCCCAGCGGTCGCTAAATATTCGGCTGATTCCAAGAGCTCTGATTCTGAAAGTTCCCTGCTAAACAATTTTTCGCTTAATTTTTCAACTCCATCCGCCTTTGCCTTGCCATGTACTACTTCGGTTACACCTCGTGCTAGCGCTTTTTGCGCTACCCGCAGTTCTGGATGTTCTGTTTGCTGCGACATGATTTTTTCGATTGTGGGCTTATCTAGAATTGTGTAAATTTTTAGTAGATATTCAACGGCGCTGTCAGGCTGACCCAGCCAAAATTGATAAAAATCGAATACCGAAGTGAAGTTACCTCCACCATTATCTTGTGAAGCTAACCAAATAGCATTTCCTTCAGATTTGCCAAACTTTCGTCCAGAAGCTGGATCAATAATTAACGGAGTGCTCCAAGCATCAGCAGAGGTATTTTCGAGGCGACGAATCAGATGAATTCCGCTTGAACAGTTACCGAACTGGTCTGCTCCACAAAGTTGCAGATCAATACCGTATTTGCGATAAAGATGCAGGAAATCGTAGCCTTGAATCAGTGTGTAAGAGAATTCAGCATAAGAAATCCCTGAGCCTCCTTCGCCGATACGTGCCTGAACGAATTGGCGGTCTAGAAGCTGTGTCATCGAGAAAGCTTTGCCGATTTCGCGTAGGAAATCGAGGTATTTTATATCCTTAAACCAATCATAATTATCGACTAAGGTTAAATTTGGAGCTTGAATGACCTGTTGCATTTGCTCACCAATACACTTTTTATTATGTGCAACTTCTTCGATCGATTTAAGATCTCGTTCGCCATTGTCCTTAGGATCGCCAATTTGGCCAGTTGCGCCGCCGACCAAGAGATATGGTTCGTAGCCATGACGTACAAAACAAGCACACATCATTGCTGCGGCTAAGTTGCCAATCGTCAGGGAATCGGCCGAGGGGTCCGCTCCCCAGTAAAATTTCTTGCTGGCTCGCGTGTCAAGCTCGGATGGATCTTTGACTGTGGTTTCAGCTTGAAAGCCGCGCCAAATTAATTCTTCAGATAATTTCATGATCTTATCTTAGCATAAAATTGAATAAGCCCCAACCTTCTATTGTATCATACCATAATCATTTTGTCAACTAGGTCTCCAAAGTAGCTAAAACCATGCTATGATAAAAACATAAATTTGGAGGTAAGATGAAAAAAGTTTTAGCATTTGACGTAGATCAAACTTTGAATATTGCAAAAACACCAATTCCGTCTGAGATGGCTGAGATCTTACGTAAATGCCTCGGCAATTTTGAAATTTGTCCAATTTCGGGACAGAAGTTTGAGCAATTCCTCATCCAGATCGTTGATCCATTAGTCGCAGCTGGCGCTACACCAAGCGAACTTGGGCATTTGCATCTTTTTGTAGCTCAGGGGACGCAATATTATAAATATACTGCAGGCGGAGATGCTTATGATCCAAAAAGCTGGCGGCAAGTCTACAACTACCCCCTCAAAGAAGAAGACGTTGTAAAAATTACAACAGTTTTGAAAGAATCTGCGCGAGAATTAGGCTATTGGGAAGAGGATAGATTGCTGGAAGGGGATCAGATTATTGAGAATCGTATGTCGCAGGTGACTTTTTCCGCACTTGGCCAAACAATGGGTACGTCGGAAAAATATGACTGGGATCCTGATATGAAAAAGCGCGAGGCGATCGTAGCGAAATGTCGCGAAAAATTGCCAGATTTCCTATATGAAATTGGTGGGACAACTTCGATCAATGTGGCGGCTCCAGGCATGAACAAAGAGTTTGGTATGAAGCATCTCTTTGAAGAATTAAAGGTAAACAAAAATGATGTGCTTTACTTCGGTGACATGACCCAGCCAGGTGGGAATGATTATCCGGTGGTGCAGATGGGCGTAGAGACGATTACCGTGCGCTCGCATGAGGATACTTTGTATGCGCTCAGGGGGATTGTGGGGGTAGTAGCATAAAAATCATTTTTTTGTCAATCGGTGGCAAACGTTAGGCAATATGCTATAATTAATGTATGAAATCATACATCGTGGGCAATTGGAAGATGAACTTCACGGTAGGCGAGTCTTCGGTATATCTTCATAAACTTTCAGCACGAGTGCATGCGTATCGTGACATTGAAGTGGTGGTGGCACCTTCGTTTATTTCTCTCCAGCCGTTGTCGTTGCAGCTTGACCGCAAGAAAATACGCCTAGCAGCTCAGACAGCGAATGCGCGGGACTTCGGAGCTTACACCGGGGAAGTTTCGATGGCACAGCTCAGAGGTATTGTTGACTATTGCATTATTGGTCACTCGGAGCGCCGGCAACTTTTTCATGAAACCGATAAATGTGTGCGTTCGGCGGTAGCGGCGGCGCTAAGGAATCAAATTCGTCCGATTCTCTGTGTGGGGGAGACCGAGACCGAGCGAACTTTTGGTGAGACTTGTGATGTTTTACGAGACCAGGTACTGGGTGGGTTTTCGGAAGTATCAACCGAGGATCTCGAGAAAGTAATCGTAGCCTATGAGCCAGTTTGGGCGATTAGTACTACCAGCGGCGCAAAGATCGCGGGGCCTGACGATGTGGCTGAGGCGGTAAAATTCATTCGACGGATTATTGCTGTGGCCTATGGCAAAGAGATTAGCGAAAAAGTTGCGGTACTTTATGGTGGCAGTGTGAGTCCGGCTAATGCTGGGGCGTATTTGACCGTACCGGGTGTGAACGGTCTGCTAGTGGGCGGAGCGAGTTTGATCGCAGACAAGTTTATTGATATAATCGAAACCGCAAAGAGGGTAAAATCTTAAATGGATAAAACTGCCAAAGATTCTCAGGTAGAACAGCCGGATCAGAAGCCGGTGGCGGTGCGCTCGGCTAAAGATGCGATTAACGCGATGTATGCCGACAAAAAGAAATCTGGCCTTGGGGATTATTTGGCGATGTCGGCGCGAGAAATCGTAAATGCGACTACCGAACAGAAAAAAGGCGCCGAGGCGAAGTCGGCCGCGAATTTGCACAAACATGCCAGCGACAAAAAGTTAGAGTCAGTACGTATGTCGGCATCGGCATTGATGAAAATGTCAAATTCAAAATCTAAAATTCCCTCGAATCGGCTTCAGGCGGTCGATCCGATCGCGCACAAAAAAGCGAGCCTTGACGAGGCGAAATCTATGGATGCTGGTCCCGAAAAAATTGACAGTAAAGCACCGACCGTAGTGCATACTTCGCTAAAATTAAAGCCTAAAAAACCCACCGTTAAACTTCCATCATCCGGCCAGCAACGTCCAGGAGTGGGGATTCGTTTACCAAAACAACAAATTTCTCTAAATAAAGTCCATACGCATAATCCGCAGGTTTTTCAGGATGTGGTACGTCCTGGAGTAGATTTGAAAAAACCTAGGAGCGATTCGTCAGAGAGTTTGGCAGCCTTACTTACGGAGGATAAATCAGTCCAACCTTCTATTGTATCACATAATACTGAAAAAGTCAATAGACCAGGAGTAGAGGCACCTAGCGATGACAGCATAAAAGTGAATCTAGGGAAAAAATCAAGGCCAATAGCGGCGAAAGGGACTAGTGTCCGTCTGAAAAAAAGTGCGACCGCCACTAACTATGATATTGAAAAACCAGTCCTGAAACCGGGGATGGGAAGTACACATGCAAGGACGAGCCCGCTTGATTCAATTAAGCGTAAGTTTGCGCCAGCGCCAAAAGGCTTTGCGGCGGATAATGCCAAGGCGGCGCGTCCTGGTCGCCCATATCAGGTTGAGGATTATCTGAATCCGAGCCATGCTACAAAGACCGTACCAGCGACTGATGATGCTACGCATTATTATGGGCTCTCGGAAGAAGAGCTTGCCAATAATGCTAAAGGTGTGCAAGTGAATCGTGATCAGATGGCGGCCGAGGCAGGTCTTGGGATGATCGAGGATTATAGTTCCAGTAGCGAGGAGGCGGCTGCAGATCAACAGGCGACTATGCTGCGGCGCGATACGCCCGACAATAATAAATACGCCCTCAGCGCTCAATCGCCGTATTATCTGAAGCCCGAAAAGGAGATGAAGAAACGGCCATTATCCGGCAATGGTGAAGTTCGGATACAGGCTGAAGTGGCAACTTCGGTCCAGGCGGCGCAAGACTTGGCGGAGGAATTACCTAAGAAAAATCAGTATAAGAAGAATTCCAAGAAAGCTAAAAAGTCCAAGCAATCTGCCGAGAAGAAAGAGAAGAAATCCAACAAAGTCACCAAAACACATGATATTAATCAGCCGACAATGATTATCCCGGCGCATCATCGTTCTAATGCGCCGCTCGTCGCGTTGTTGTTGTTGACGGTAATATTGGGCGCAACAGTAGGGGCGCTAGCGTATCTGTTCTTCTTCCAGTAGAGATTTTCAAGAGAGTCTTGAGCGATGTGGCGCCTCGTGCTATAATAATGTCATGCTCGGCACGGTGGGATTAGCTCAGATGGTTAGAGCGTCTGATTGTGGTCCAGAAGGTCGTCGGTTCAATTCCGATATCCCACCCCAGCAAAGTTATTTGCGAGTGTAGTACAGCGGTTAGTATGCAAGTTTTCCAAACTTGAGATGAGAGTTCGACTCTCTCCACTCGCACCAAGGACAAAAATAAGACCTTTCGGTCTTATTTTTGTCCTTGAGGAAATGTTGAAGGGGTAACTTAAAAAGAGTTCGTAGATGATAGGAGTATGAGAAAATTCTCAAACTTGTTTGAGAATTTTTGAATCGATGCTTCATTGCTGAGGGGGCATGACGACCGAAGTTTCTCTCCACTCAGGACTGCCTTTAGAATTTATATCTGAGCGTAAGTTACATGCATACCATCTATAACGATAAATAACAATTCCCCTGGAACCGAAAATGTGTTACAATGAAAGAATTGGAGGGTTACCCAAGTGGCTGAAGGGGACGGTTTGCTAAATCGTTAGTCTGGGGAGACCTGGAGCGGGAGTTCGAATCTCCCACCCTCCGCCACGCCGCGTAGACAGGAGCTTTAGCTCATGGCTAGGCGGCGTTTTAGGTTGTGAAGTAAATAGAAGCGGCATCTATGCAGGCTCTTCCTCTACCCCTCCCGTGTAACGCAGCGGATGGCGAAGCCTGCACCGCGATAGTAATTATTCTGCGGAATGACTCCAGAAGGGCTTGTAGATATATAACGACCATAAATATCTGAGTTTCCAGTATCAGACCACCAAGTCCCTCCTAGATTTTGGTTGCGTAGATCACCGTCAAGATAATCATATAGTCCCGTCCGGAGAAAGTCGAGGGGAGCACTACGTAGCTTGGTAGAACCAGCGGAGCTATTCGTAATACCATAGGTAGTAGTGATAAGGGTAACGTAGTTTTTATAGGAGGACATAATCATTTTTCTTGCTTTTTTAGCAAAATAAGCATTAAACTATTGACATTTTTGATGATGTGTGCTACAATGGAGATATTAAGCCTTTTGAGTAAAAGGCGGTAACTCTACAACGAGGCCGCCCCAAGGGGCGGTACATTAAAAAAGGAAGGTGCTATCAATGGAAAAAAATGGGAAAAAAAGTGTTTTAGGAGCGTTTGCGAATATCTTCACAGAGAAGGATAAGCACGGGGGAAAGGAGCCCATCGATACCGACGAGTATCTGAGCGAGTTGGCTCGGTCTGCGGAGGAGTACCATAGCGATTCCACAGATGCCCGTGGGGTAGCAGCAAAAAAGGGGTTTGCTCGCAGTGGCGAATCGGATGAGGACGGATACGAAGTTTTCAGGACGCGCGAAGGCGTACCGAAGCCACCCGAAGGCCTCATCTTCTTGTACCGCACGGACGAGGAAGGCGAGTACATGACTATCGATAAATTAATGAATCTGACTATCGACCCCGGCGACCATGAAACATGGCCTGTGTATGAGCGCACGGTCGTGTGCTGGACGCTCGACGAGCACGGCACAATCGCGTACTCCAAGTGCGGTGGTGACTTAAAGGAGTTAATTAAGGCCCAGATTGAGCGTGAGCGCATTTTTGCCCGCAAATATGCAGAATACGTTAAGGCTAATCCCAACGCGGAACGAGATGAGGACGACGAGTCCTGCATTGAAACCGTTTACGACCTCTCTACTAAACAGATAAGGGAGATCGTTCAAGGATCGAATGGCAAGTATACAGCGGCCAGCTTGAAGTATTTGCCACCGGAAAAGCTTAGGGAGCTCGTCCGGAATTGCCGCAAGAAACCGATCCAGAACAACGAGGCGAATAAAGAAGTCAATAAAACAAGCACAGTCGCGGATACGGACATAACTGAGGATGAAGAGCTGTTGGCATTTGCGGAAGACCTCCTCGCCTCAGCCGACAGGAAGACCCGCGACACTGCCAGCTTGTTTACGCCGGAACAGGCAGAGTCATTTTTGACCGCAATGCAGGATTTTTATGTAGTCAATCTGACACCGCCAGCGGAACAGTTGGAACACATTGTTCAAACCATTTTTACGAACAAATGGTCTAAGAACTCCGAAGACGAGTCGGGCAATGCCCAGGATTCCGACGGCCAGAACGGCGGTTCCGGCTCTGACAGCTAAAAAACTTCTATTTTTCTAATTTCAGGAGGGGGGTGATACACCTTTTTGATGAGGCTCATTCGTAAGAATGGGCCTTTTTTCATGCTTATTAAACTTAGTTCGAGTACCATATTTGGTATTTAATTTGTTATTTTTGGGCAAGTCTTTGCTTATTTTATCTAACATTATTAATACTTTTGCAAGCAGTTTAGAGGATTTTAAACGAAAGCATTATAGACCCATAATGGTCAAGTTTTTACTACCTCTATGCATTAGCATTTCAAAATGCTAAAATATGCAATCATTACCCCTGTTCTATACCTATAATGCTTATATCTATTGTAATTATGCCTAAATTATAGAAAAACTATTGACTTTTTGAGCGATGTGTGCTACAATGGAGCTAGTCTGGAAAGGCTATGGGAGCAGTCCAACCAGAGGTCCACTTAACAATCGAATCATCTCAGATACAATACCGTTACCGAATGGTAACTGCGAGGTTGTATCTGTTTATATATAAATCGTGTCTACGATGGGTTGAGACCCGTCGATTTCGGTTGGTTTACCAACTCCGTTAGCAGGGGTTGGTACCCCCTGCTAATGTATAGATTGTATTGTAACTAAAAAACAAAACACTAAAATTATTAGGAAAGGGGGATTAATATGAATATCATATTAATTATCATCGCAGTCGCACTGGCGGCTGCGGGCGCTATGTTGTTTTTCAGAACCGTAGGTCAGATGCGGAGGTGGGACGATGACACACTGAAAAGTCAGAAATGTCTCAACCTGATCGCACTGGTTATCGCTTTAGCAATGCTCATCGGAGGATGTTTCATTTTTAAGGATAGGGTGGTCAGCCCATCTACACAGGAGACGACAACCGAGGTTAGCGAAAAGGTCGACAGCGGCGAAAACGATACCGAAGACAATGCGAACGGCGACGAAGCCGCCGGTAGCACCGAGATCGCAGAAACGAATGAGTCCGAAGCGGATTCAGAGACGCCCAGTGAACAGCCAGTCGGTGGAACGAAGTTAAACGTCTTTTTGGCGGTATTAGGGGTGATATTTTTGCTCATCGCTCTACGTATTACCTATATGGCAATCACGAATAGGGTGCACCGGCGGAAAAGAATTGTCGCTGCCTTAGTGGCAGTAGCATTAGCTTTAATTTTGCTGATCACCAATGGTGGTCAAGCTTACGCAACGCTGATGAACAACGCAGTGGAAACTGAAGCCGACAGCGACCGTGGACTTTTCGGAGGTCTTTTTGACACCGAGACGGAAACGGAATCCGAAGCGGAATCTGAATCTAAAGCAGAACAGGATATCCTCCCGGAAGGTGCGTTTGCTATAGATTTTTCGGAAGATGATCTTTTAAAGGCGATGCGGCAGCGTTTCGGTGAAGACTTTACTTGGGAAAAGTATCAGAATGATTTTTCTGACGATCTATTTCCGAGTCGGTACCAGGAACGTAAAAAACGCGTGCAGGAGGCTATGGGAAAATGGTATGAGGATCCTGACCGGGAGGGTTTTAACGATCCGGTTTGGTTTCCTATGGACGATTTAATTAACGTCTATCATACCGATGACTGGAAAAATATGACCAAAGAGCAGAAAAAGGAGATCTTGGATAAAGAACTTCTGAAGTCATATGATCAGATCTTACGAAATCCGAGGTTCTGTGAAATGTTTGTAGAGTTCTTCTACAAACTCGCAGAAGGAATTCCGGAGATAATCACCAGAAATGAGTCATGGCTACCGGCGTTCAATGAATGGTATAGTCGGGCAAACGACTCGGCGAATATCGTTCAGAATGTTGACGGCAAAGACGTAGTCGCTGGAGTTTCGGTTTTCTTTGAGCCGATCAGTAACGCTGATGATGCAAAGGTTTTGCAAAAAGAATACGTTAAAAACGCAGCGAGGATTTGTCTGATGATGGACGAATTCTCATACGCACTAAAGGAGCCAGTGAAATCACCGACTTCTGAAGTCAATTGGCACCTTGCTTTCGGCAAGGATGCCGCAACCGCGAAAGTTTCAATGTTGGTAGCTCCGGAAGATCAGGAGAAAGAGCCTGCGGTCATGCTGCTCTATAAGTACAAGAGTGGTACCGTTATTAAGGCGGGGATAAATATTTTTGACTGTAGATTAGAGATCTTTCCTTTAGATAAGGAAAAAGATCCGACTCCGAGCAGATCGAAAGAAGCACCTCCGAGCAAAAAGACTACGCCACCCACAGAGAAGACACCGCCGAATAATCCGGCACCGAACAAGGAGCCGGATCCCGGTAAGAATCCGACACCCAGTAAGACGAAAGAAGCACCGTTGGTGGTGCACTTTCAGGAGCAGGGAACAAAAGAAGTATTACGCAGCGATCACAGGCAAAATTATAGTGTAGGAACAGAATATTCTTACACTGCTCCGAAATCCATTTCAAAGAATGGCAAGGAGTACAAGATCGTCGGCGACCGTAACGTGTCTGGCAAGATGCCCGAAAAGGGTGTTGAGCAGACAATATATTACAAGGCGGAGAATAATCCGCCACCAAAATCGGTGGATTACAATTTTACCGTTCAGTACAAATATAGGGACGGAGGCGGAAATGTCTTTGACCCAGACTCGTCAAGGCATAAAGCTGGAGACATATTTACCGTATCGGCAAAGCCGAAGGACGGATATTCAGTTGAGGGCGCATCGTCGCATGAAGTGACGATGCCATCGCATGATGGCTCGTACACGTTTTGGTATGTCAAGGATAAAAAGCCCAACAGGCGCCCAAATGAGAACGACGGACCTACGGATCCGCAGGACGACGAGCAGCAAACAGAAAAGCCTGATAAGAAACCGAACAAACCTGTCCCGTCGCAGCCAGATAAAAAACCAGATGGGCTGCCCGACCAAAAACCGGATGCCCCAGCGGGCAACGGCAACAGCGATAATAGCGGGAATAAAGTCCCGCCGCCAATAAATCCAGACACCAACGCAACGGTCGATGGTCCGAATGGGTCAACGACGACTAACACTGGTAACGACGAGCCTGGCCATAGAGTGCCAGCGCCCGTCGATTAATATAGATTAGACGCGATAAGTACCTTTATATACCGGAGCCCGATGCGCATATTGCATTGGACTCCGGAGTTCAAAGGTGGAGAAGTAACAGAACATCAATTTGTGTTTGAGATGATTCGATTGCAATAAGGGAGAGTTAACAATTTGGACCAGTAAAACAATAATTAAATGTAATTAATTTGTTAAATTAAGTAATCTTTGTGAAAGGAGATTATTATGAAAAAAGCTATTAAGAATACCTTGGCAGTATCGGCTGGCGCCCTTGCTGTCACTGGTGCAGCAATTGCTATCCCTTATGCTGTGACTGCTTGGGGCGATAGCACCTACCTAGAAACTGGTGTGGCTGGTAGTCACCGTCAGTTCTATACCCTAGCTGATATCAACAGCGGTAAACTGGGTAATACAGTCACTTTTAACTCAATCACAGATGTCGCCGAAACTGGCGATGAGCGTTACTTTACCTCGGTACAGGAAGCTGGACCAGATGGTAAGGCGCTTAACCCAAATGGTACCTGGAATGGTGGTAACATCACCGTCGAAGATGGTAAGGAATATGTGGTACGTCTTTATGTTCACAATAACAACCCGGGCGGCAAAGCTAATATGTCGACTGGCACCAAAGTTGCAATTAGCGGCATAGGTCAAAGTAAAACCAATAAAGACGGTCAGCAAGAAGTTGAAGTAAACGGCTTTATTGAGTCGGATAACGCAACTCCGAAAGAATACTGGGATTATGTACGGTTCCGCAGTAATACTTCGTTCCACCTAGACTATGTCTATGGTTCGGCAATGATTTATAACCGTGGTGCTACTGGTACGACTGATCCAATCTCAAGCGCAGATATGCCGTACAAAACGGATGCTGAGCTTGCAGCTCAGAAGGTTACCGGTAAGCCACTTAGTGATGATATTGTCCTCAAGGCGAAAGAAAACGGTGAACTCGATGGCCAGTTGATCGGTTTTGATGCATTGGATGGTAATGTACCTGGTTGTTACCAGTACTCGAGCTACATCACAATTCGTGTGAAGGCGGTGTTCGACGCGCCATACACGGTCGAAAAGAAAGTTCGTAAACTTGGCGAGAAGGAATGGCATGAATCTGTCGATGCTGAAATCGGCGAGAAAGTTGAATTCCAGATCGAATACAATAACACTAGTACTGAAACCCAAACTAACGTGATGATTCGCGATATTCTACCGGGTAACTTGAAGTATGTTGCTAACACGACTAAACTTTACAACAGTAACTATCCAAACTGGGCGACTTTGACGCCGGATGGTGACATTGTGACACGCGGTGTGAACATTGGTAGTTACCTCGGTAGCGCTGATGGTAAGGGCGGTGGTAATGCCTTCGTTCGCTTCACAGCGGAAGTTGTTGATACCGACCTCGCTTGTGGCGAGAACTTCATTTATAACTGGGGTCAAGCAAGCTATGCAAATACCTTGACCGAGGATCGCGCGATGGTGCGGACAAACAAGGTCTGTGCTCCAGATCCAGTAACCCCAACTCCGGATGTGCCAACTACCGACACTCCGAACTCGCTCCCAAATACTGGTCCGATGGCTGTTGCTGGTGGCGTAATTGCTACTAGTTCGATCGTAACTGCAGCCGGCTACTTCTTAGCTAGCCGCAAACAGTTGCGCTAAGCATTAGAGCGGATGGCCCTGCGGGGTCATCCGCGAGCAGAGAGGCCTGCGATTGATCGCTCCAATAAATGGTAGAACGAGAAATCCTTTGCAATATTGCAGAGGATTTTTTGATCTTTTAAAAAAGCTTATGATATAATAATAGTCATATGGATGGTCAGAATGGTGGCAACGAGCCAATGAACCCCTTCGGTAATGGAGCGGGTAATGCTTCTGTTGGAGGAGTACAGCCAGAAACGCCAAATCCGACCAATGACGGTGCCGATAGTAATAATGTTCCGACTATAGAAGGTACTAATAATGTGCCTAGTGATGTCAGTGCGCCCGGTGATACGGCGCTACCTAGTAGTGATGGTGTTGCGTTTCCGGATAACGCTGGTTCTATGGAAGGCGGTGCAATCTATAGTGATCCTGACCTTACGATCAGCAAAGATGCGATAGTAGCGCCGGGAGTGGCTATGGGTTCGGCGATTACGCAGTCAACTGCTACTGGTGATATTAAACTTACGCCGACGCGTCGACCGGGAGGTAGAGGCATCAAAGTACCGCTAATCATCGGCGGGATAATTATTGCGATAATGATAATAGTCGTCGTTGTCTTGCTGTTAATGCGCGCTGGGGGAAGTGGCAATATAACGCAGGATTTTAATGAGTATTATGATTATAGCCAAAAATTATTTACGCCTAGAGAAGAAGACGATCGGGAAGAGACCGAAATCGCGGAAGATGCCATCGCAGAAGACATCGATGATGAAGCAGATGGCGATGACGACCTTGCCGAAGATGGGGTAGATGATGAGGAAGAGGGAGAAGCTGAGACTGAGGACCCAGAGCTGTCACCAGAGACGATAGTGGAACTGCGAGCAAAGTTTGACAAATTCAAGCAGTCGGCGGATGCGAGTAGGTCCAACAAGATCGAAAATTTGAGGGGCAAGATTGACACCTTGGATAAATACCTTGGTCTAGCGGAGCGTGCGGTGGCGGTTGAGAAAGTTGAGAGGGGAGTACTCGAGACGTATATTAATCATGGTGAAGACGCGACGCGCGAGCTTTTGAGTAATATGCAACTCGCGGACCAAGAAGATAGGTTATATGCATTTGCGAATACTCAAGTTAATTATTATGGTGATATGGTGGGTATGTATATCGAAAGCGAACGGATTGGATGCGCGAAGGAGGGGGAGATCGATACAGGATGTGTGGCGCGCTATTATGGCGATGGTGGGTTCAAGTATAATGATGAGGATTCAAGGCTGGCTAGGATACGCAATGGAATTACTCATCCGGATACAGTGGGCACGATTGGTCGAGAGATCCTGACTTTGAACCAGGAAATTAAAACCGAATTGGAGAAATAAAAATGCGCAAGTTTGGGCAAAGAATCTTAGGGATCGGTGCGGTACTATTATTTGGCATAATGTCTTTAGTCGTGGGGGCGCAGGATGTATCGGCACTAGCGGCGTCAAGGAGCAATTTGACAGCGATTGGATTATTGACCGGTATGCGTTGGTGCTATGAAAATGGAGTTATTAAGTCGAATGGCATTCAACGTTCAAGCTTTGATGATGTTAGTGTCTTGATGGATACAATGTTTGTTGAGTCGAAGGTTAAAGATGGGCAAGTATGGATTCCGACCAAGGTCGGCAATACGTTGAATGATTTTAACTTGAGCTGTAAGGAAGTATTCACTGGGTGGAGACCGAACAAGAGCTCGAATAGTGTGAAGGGGCTCAATAGTCGTTTTGGTACTTTTAAGGATCCCCTGAAGTATGGATATGTGCCAGACGACAAGAGAAACGATGAGGAAGTAGGTGATAAAACCACGGCATCGATCAGGATTACAGCGAATGTGACAGATGCTTCTAACGGTAACTCGGTAAAGGTCGACAGCAGCGGGGGTGTCATTTGTACGGGGAAATACTCGTATCAAAAGCATTTTTTTGGAGGTGGGAATTATCAGTGGGTGATCCAGAACTGTAGTGGTACATTGGATTTAAAGTATCATGACGATGAGGGGGTCTTCTTTACGATGATCGGTGATATGGGCGATTTAAATAACGCGGCAGGCGGTGGTGCTACGATCGAGGTCGCCAAGGATACTGATTTTGCTAAGGCTTTCCGCGACTCGAGATATTACAAAATGATCTCAGAAGATATTGAGAAGGCTTTTGGTCATGTCTATAATGATGCCGAGGCGGACGTAACGGTGACCGCTGAAAGTAATGCTGATTTATCGGCAGGAGAAAGTAGCCGTTCGTATTTTCATTTTCTAAATGATAACGGTAATTATGCGGCTGGGATTGCTGGTAATAGCTTAGCTGGCAATAAAGACTATACGACTAAAAGTACAGTAACAACGCATGGCGTTGTTTATGATATGGCTGATGCAAGTTGGATTAGTAAATATGTCTATGCCTTGTACTTCAATTATCTATCCGATACTATCAAAAAAGGACCATACAAAGATATGATCAATATTGGTGAATGTACAAAAAATAAGCCGAGCAATGGATGGTTTTATAAACAAGAATCAGATAGTTGGTGTAGGATAAATATTCTAAATGATAGCGTTCTTGAAAAGGAAGTCTCAGTAGAAAAATCGGGATATCTAGCGAAGGGTACTTTCAAGGACGTGCTAGAGTGGTTCAAAAACGAAAATAATTATAAAGATCTTGAGACCAATTCTTATGCGAATGGCTCTGAGCCTGGGGTAGATAACAAAGAAGAAGCCTCTGAGGAAGGTGACGTTGCGACGGCTTGCGAAGAAGCGTCGGGGGCACTTGGTTGGATCATATGCCCAGTAATGGGTATTATGAATAATGCTTCTCAAGAGATATATGAGAATGCAATTGAGCCAATCCTAGTAGTAAATGCCAAGGCTTTAAAAACGGAAAATGATGATGGTCAGTCTAATGGAGTATATCAGGCGTGGGGTGAATTTCGCAACTATGCTAATATCGTTTTTGCAATCGTGCTGACGGTGGTGATCCTTTCGCAGCTGACTGGTATAGGACTCAACAACTATAGTATTAAAAAGATTTTGCCACGTCTCATAATGATCGCTGTGCTAGTGAATATTTCATTTATTCTTTGCCAGTTAGCGGTAGACATATCCAACGTGCTCGGGACGGTTTTGAATGAACAGCTATCAAAACTCGCCGTAAAGGTTTATGGCCAGGTCGGTGAAGGTGGCAGTTCCTTCTTTGGCGGTTATGTCATGAATAGTATTATGACAGAGTTTTTATTGACTGGTGCAACTGTAGGCACACTAGGAATAATCGGAGTTAGTGTCGCGGGGTCATGGGGGGCATGGCTGGTCCCGTTGATCTTGATGGTGTTCTGTTTCCTGTTTAGCGTTCTGTTATTCTTTGTAATCCTATCAGTGCGGCAGGCGGGAGTATTCCTGCTGATTGTACTGGCACCACTTGCAATTATCTGCTATGCCTTACCGAATACTAAATCACTATTTGATAAATGGTTCAAACTCTTTAAAGCCCTACTGATTGCTTATCCGGTTTGTGGTCTGATGATGGGCGGCGGACAATTCGCCTCAGCATTGCTTTTGAAGGTCGGCACAGAGACTAAAAGCGGATTCTTTATGTTGATTACTGCTGTGGTAGTGTCCGTAGCGCCATTCTTCTTGATCCCGTCCGTGATCAAGAATTCGCTGGGTGCGCTAGGGAATATAGGCGCGAAATTGAGCAACTTTGGCTCGAAAGCTGGAAGTTTCCTAGGTGGAGCCTTTCTCGGGTCGAGATTGGGTGATCGATGGAAACGAAACGCTGAGAACAGTAGGGCCAGCCGCGAAGAATCGCGAGCATATGATGCGCAGTCAAGGAAACTCACTAGGGATATTCGTAGGCTCAATAGATTAAATAGGAAAGTCGCGCGAGGAGGAACTCTTGATACGAAAGAGCAGGAGCGGGCAGGGCGAATAGCGAATCGTGTGTTAGCGGCCAGCAAAGACCGTACGAACAATGCTTTGCGTGCGGAGCAAATGTTCAGCGGGGGTGGCATTACCGGACTTTTGGATAGGCAGAAACGGGGCCAAAGAGATGATTTGGGCAAGATTGAGGTGGCGAATACCATGTCTCAGTATCAGAATAATGAAGTTGGGGGCGTGGATTTTAGCAGCCTGAGTCATGAGTATGATGGAGCCGGCAATCTGATTAGCCGTAATGAACGTAGTCTTGAGGCGGAATATGAACGGCAACTTGATGCCCTGACGGCTAATCCAGAAGATCAGGAGGCTAAGCGTAAGGCTATGGCTTTGCAGCAAATTTTTGCCACGCAAGGTGATAAAGGCCGTGCCGTGATACAGCGTGCTCTAGAGAGCCGGCTCACTAGAGGCGGTAAAACTACCGGCTTACACGTTGCGGCTCGGGCTATCGCGAATGATAGTAGATTCCTCGGTGAGATAAAAGGCGGCGATCGTGGGCTTTTCGCTATGGTGAACGATCTTAATAGTGCAAGACTAGACTCGAGCGGCAATATTATCGGTACGGCAGCGGATGCGCACAGAGGTGCTGGTGCAGCAGCATACTATGGTTCTCGTGGCACCAGCGCTTATACTGCGCAGGCTATGGCAAACCTTGACGATGGGGCTCTCAGACGACTAGCTACAAATGTGGATAGCGGAGTTATCAGTGGCGATGAACTAAATAATCTTGCTGGGAGCGCTCATGAAGCATTGTCGAATCCTAATATCAATGTTAAACCGGAGCATAGGGAACAGTTGCGCAAGATCGCGAATGCTGGGTACGCGTAGGGCGCGTCTAGTGCCGCTAACGTCAGCAGTACGGTTGGATCAAATGCTATGGCGAACAGTAGCGCACGAGATATAGATAGCGCGTCACAATATATCCGTGGACTTAATGGCGGAACGAAGTTCGCAGCTAGTGCTAATGCTAGTAATAATGAGGATTATAAATTGGCCCAGAGTATGGCTCAAAATGCATCGACGGCACTTAGGGATACCACGAAGACTTATAGTCAAGAACAGGTTAAGGCGATGCAGGACGTAATTAAGGCGGCGCGCGATATGGGTGTTATGAATGACTCTGGTAATACCTTTGCGCAGGTTGATTCTGCAAAAATTCAGGTACGAGGTGTAGAGCCGAGAGTAATTCCCACTCGTCCAGCAAACTTTGACGAGCATGGCAACTTTAGGGACATTACTAATCCGATGCGTCAGCCGACTGCCGCTGAACGGGAAGCGTTCAATCAGTATGTTCGAGAGCGTGCCGCGGCGGAGCGTTATAATCGACAGCATGGGTTCACCCCACCATCTGGAACTCCTTAAGCTTGCGCTTTTGTCAAGTTTGCGGTAGTATAGTTTTAATACCGAGCAAATATGCTGGTAAATTAAAAAAGAGGTGATTAGTATGGGTAACATTATTGATGTAGTGCAGCTGTTTGTTGCAAAGCCGTATGACCCGACGAAATATTATGACGGGCCGATACCGTATCCGCAGGAGCCAATGATGCCAAACATAGAAAGGAGGGAGCAAGTATGGTACGATTTGCCATGGTATGTACGCGTTATTTTTGGCATACCGTTCCATATAGTGAATTATATTATAAGCGACATCGAGCATGACTTCTTTCCTCAGTGCCCGTGGTGTGGGCGTCAGTTCCCTACGCAGGCAAAAGCAAAGGAATGTTGCGCGTTCTACAAGAAGACACGCGGGCGTTCACGTTACTCGCCATCTTATACTTTCTCTGCGGGTGGCGGTGGATACACGGCTGACAGTTCGGGAACAAGAGTTCGGGATGATCGTGGCAATGTATACGAGAAGGTTGATAAATACTGACTGTTCCTTTGAATACGGTCTCATTGGTCGGAAAACGTGGTGGCGTTAACGTTGATTTCTCAGGTATCTTACTTCGGGTCTAGGGAATCGGTCACGCCATTTGTTGACCCAGCGCAAACTTGTGCTATATTTCTCTTCGCCTCGAATAGATACGGAATCACAGTTAGTTCCGCCTATTCACCCCCCACAAAAGATAAGCCCCCTTTCGAGGGGGTGATTTTTTATGTCAAAGTGTTATAATAAGGCTAAGGGGACATAGCTCAGTGGTCAGAGCAGGCGGCTCATAACCGCTTGGTCGCTGGTTCAAACCCAGCTGTCCCCACCAGATGGTGATTTATGTGATTATCCCCCCCCTTAGCTCTTTTGGAAGTGACGCTGAAGAAAGCTGCAACAAAGTCATTATG
>OFGF01000258.1_pt1 | contig 52065 bp, 42 predicted proteins | sample 1521711 | NCBI WGS metagenome assembly OFGF01 (sample SAMEA3504092, study PRJEB24116) | mouse gut metagenome | biome: mouse gut; feature: mouse-associated habitat; material: faeces | place: Denmark | collected 2011 | reverse complement strand
AGAGCGCCATATACAAAGTACACAAAAAATCTTCGTTTTCAAACAAGTTTGAATTTAGATTTTTGTGACTTTGTGCATGGCTGAACTGTTACTAAAAAAACAAAAAAACATGAAAAACCTCTTGAAAACGTTGGAAAAGTGGTTTACAATGATACTAAGTGGTAGAAAGTGGTGAATAGTGGTGCCAAATGGGAGAGAAGTGGCAGACCATTTGAAAGAAGGTGAGTCCAATGTTGACAGGAGAATTTAATCATAGTATTGATGCGAAAGGCAGATTGATTATTCCATCTAAGTTTCGTGAAGATCTGGGGGAGAACTTCATGATTACAAAAGGAATGGATGGATGCCTCTTCATTTATCCTGAAAACGAATGGAAAACCTTCGAAGAAAAACTAAGAACCTTACCACTCACAAACAAAAAAGCCAGAGACTTCAAGCGTTTCTTTTTAGGAAGTGCAGTTGATGGGGACCTTGATAAGCAAGGTCGTGTGCTCATCTCTTCCGCTTTGAGAGCATATGCAGGGCTGGAAAAAGAAGTTGTTTTAGCAGGAGTACTAGATCGAATTGAAATTTGGAACAAAACAGCTTGGGATGAACGTAATGCTGAAGTAGAGGCTGATATCGAAGATATCGCAAATGATATGGAAGACCTTGGACTTAGCATATAATTTATGGAGGTTCATATGTCATTTCATCATGTATCAGTATTATTAGAAGAGACAGTAAATGGTCTGAACATCAAGCCAGACGGAATTTACGTAGACGGAACGCTTGGCGGCGGGGGACATGCCTGCGAGGTGTGCCGGCGGTTGGGCGACAAGGGGAGTTTTATAGGAATAGACCAGGATGAAGCCGCGATTGAGGCGGCCGGTATCCGACTTAGCAGTTTCGGGGAGAAAGTTACAATAGTAAGGAGTAATTATTGTGACATGAAACTGCAGCTAAGAGCATTAGGAATTGACAAAGTGGATGGAATCATGCTTGATCTGGGCGTATCCTCTTATCAGTTAGATACGGCAGAACGAGGATTTTCCTACACGAAAGATGCACCTTTGGATATGAGAATGGACAGACGTCAGGAACTGACGGCAAAGGACATTGTCAATACCTATAGTGAACAGGAACTTTACAGAATCATCCGTGACTATGGGGAAGATAGATTTGCAAAAAATATTGCAAAGCATATTGTCATAGAGAGAAAAAAAAGTCCTGTAGAGACGACGGGAGAGCTGATCGAGATTATAAAGAAAGCAATCCCGATGAAATTTCAGAAAATGCCGGGGCATCCGGCGAAGCGTACGTTTCAGGCAATCCGGATAGAACTCAATCGGGAGTTAGAGGTCTTGAAAGAAAGTTTGGACGATATGATTGAAATGTTGAATCCGGGAGGAAGGTTGTGTATTATCACATTCCATTCTCTTGAGGATCGAATCGTAAAAAATGCATTTAAGAAAAACGAAAATCCATGTACATGCCCGAGAGAGTTTCCGGTCTGTGTATGCGGCAAGGTATCGAAGGGGAGAATTGTTACAAGAAAACCGATACTGCCAAGTGAGGACGAGCTTATGGGGAACAGCCGTTCAAAGAGCGCAAAGCTGAGGATTTTCGAAAAGACACAGGGTGAGTAATTAATATAAAAAGTAAGCAAAGGAGTAAACTGTATGGCAAGACAACAGATATATTTATATGGGAACACTGTACGTAAAGAAGCGCCTGTACCGGGGAAACAGGAAGTGCGAGTGGAACAACCGAAAAAAGTCAGCCTGCAGGTTCGGAAAAACCGCAGGAATGCTGCACATATTAATGCAGGCTATGTGGCGTATCTGACAATAGCAGCAGTACTCACATTGCTTGTATGTGTGCAATATCTTAGACTACAGTCTGAGATAACAACACGTTCCGAGAATATTACCGTACTGCAGCGAGAATTAGTGTCAGCTCAGGAAGAAAATACAACAAAATATAATGCAATCATGGACACGATCAATCTTGAACAGATTCGCGAGAAAGCGATAACGGAGTTTGGAATGGTATATGCACAGCCAGGACAGATCATTGAATACAAAAGTCCTACAAATGATTATGTAAAACAATACGAGGCAATCCCGGAAAGCGGGGTACTTGCACAGTCACAAAAAGCATCAAAATAAGGTGGGAATATGGCAAGAAAAAGGAAAACACGATATCAATATATCAGACAGAGATTTCCGAAAAAAATGCAAAAAAAGCTAGTAATGCTATTTATGGCAGTTGTACTAGCTTTTGTTGTATTAATAGGAAGGATTACATATATTAATGCATCCAACGGAGAAAAATATACCAGAATGGTGCTGGAACAGCAACAATATGACAGTCGTATGATTCCGTTTAAGAGAGGTGACATTACTGATCGTAACGGAACAAAGATAGCGACTAGCGAACGTGTTTATAATGTGATTTTGGATGCCAAAGTGCTTCTGGCAAAGGAAGAACGGGTTGATAAGACGATGGAGGTATTGGAGACTTGTTTTGAAATTGATACTACAGAAGCAAAAGATATACTGGAAAATGACAAAGACAGTCGGTATAAGATTCTTGCAAAAGGAATCTCTTATCAAAAATCTAAGGAGTTTGAAGCGATAGAAGAAGCATGTAAGAAAGCAAAAAAGGAAAAAGATAAAATCGCAGGTATCTGGTTAGAGGAGGATTATGTGCGTACTTATCCATATAACATGCTTGCTTCAGATATGATTGGATTTACCTCCAGCGGAAATGTAGGAACAGGCGGATTGGAGCAGTCTTATAATGATGTGCTCAATGGAACGGATGGAAGAGAGTACGGATATCTGAATTCGGATGCTTCTTTTGAACGTACCGTGAAAGACGCTGTGGATGGGAATACGGTTGTATCTACGATTGACCTGAATCTGCAAAGTATCGTAGAGAAACATATCAGGGAGTTTAATGAGGAGCATAAAGGGGATACGGAAAGCGGAATGACGCTTGGAAGCAAGAATACGGCGGTTATGATTGCAAATCCGAATACCGGTGAGATTCTTGCACAGGCATCCTATCCGAATTATGATCTGAATAATCCAAGAGATTTGACACTGTATTATTCGCAGGAAAAGATAGACGGCATGAGCAAAGAAGAAAAAGTAGCTGCTATGCAGGGTATTTGGAGAGATTTTTGCGTGTCGGATACTTACGAACCGGGTTCTGTTATGAAACCATTTACGATAGCGGCAGGATTGGAAAGCGGAAAGCTGACAGGAAATGAAACTTATGTATGCGGAGGTTCTCTCAGACCGGTTGCAGGAGCACAGAACATTGGCTGCCATAAGTTAGAAGGACATGGAACACAAAATCTAGAGCAGGCTATCGCGAATTCCTGTAATGTCGCGCTGATGTATATGGGCATGGAGATCGGAGCAGAAGACTTCTGCAAATACCAGAGGATATTTGGATTTGGACAATATACCGGTATAGATCTTCCGGGGGAAGCGGCTACAGCAGGATTGCTGTACACGGCTGAGAATATGGGTACGGTTGACCTTGCAGTTAATGCGTTTGGTCAGAGTTTTAACCTTACCATGGTACAGAATATAGCAGCTTTTAGCTCACTTATCAATGGCGGGAATTACTATGAGCCGCATATCGTAAAACAGATACAGGATTCAAAAGGGAATGTAATTGAGAATAACGATCCGGTATTGGTAAAACGGACCGTATCTGAGAAGACTTCCGGCATGCTCAAAGAATATATGCGTGCGACCATGACTTATGGTACCGGAAAAAGAGCGGCCGTGGAAGGATATGATATCGGGGCGAAGACAGGAACAGCGGAAAAAGTTCCGCGTGGAACGGGAAAACATCTTTTGTCATTTTGTGGATTTGCTCCTGTAGATAAACCGGAGGTACTTGTATATGTGGTTATTGACGAACCAAATGTAGATAATCAGGCGAACAGTGAACATGTATTGGAACTTTCGCGCAGGATTATGGAAGAGGCTTTTCCATATCTGAATATTACAAAATCGGCTCCGGCACAGACAGAATAAAAAGATTAGAAGAATAACCTCACAGAAGCTGTAATAAGGTATAGAAACAGCTTGTGTGAGGTTTTTGTATGAAAAACAAGACGTACAATAAAAAGAAAATTTTTGTGGTATTTCTGGCAGCATTCTTTGTGTTGATTTTTCTGATGGGAAGACTCGTTTATCTTATGATATATGATGCTGAATATTATCAGAAAAAAGCAGAAGATCTGCATGAAAGAGAGCGGGATATCAAAGCGGCCAGAGGAGAGATTTTGGATCGCAATGGAAAAGTACTTGCGACAAACAAGACGGTATGTACCATATCAGTCATACACAGCCAGATTAAAGATCCCGAAGGAGTCATTGCGATGCTTACAAAAGAGCTTGAAATGGAAGAGGCTGTGGTGAGAAAACGTGTAGAGAAAGTATCATCGATGGAACGAGTGAAGACCAATGTAGACAAAAGCATTGGCGATAGAATTCGGGGATATGAGATGGAGGGCGTGAAAGTAGATGAGGATTTCAAACGGTACTATCCATATGAAGAGCTCGCATCAAAAGTGCTTGGATTCACGGGAGGAGACAATCAAGGAATTGTTGGGTTGGAAGTGAAATACGAAGATGTATTAAAAGGAAAGAATGGGAAGATTCTGACGACGACAGATGCCAGAGGCGTGGAGTTGGAGGGAGTTGCGGAAGATAGGATGGAACCAGTTCCCGGAAAGTCTTTGCAGATCAGCATTGACTATAATATTCAGCAGTATGCACAGCAGGCAGCAGAGCGGGTGATGGAGCAAAAGCAGGCGGATGGCGTTGGGATTATTATGATGAATCCGCAAAACGGAGAGATTCTTGCGATGGTAAACGTGCCGGAATTTAATTTGAACGAACCGTTTGAACTAAATACGGTTGAAGGGACAGAAGGTATGGAGCCTGAGAAGAAACAAGATCTTCTTAATCAGATGTGGAGAAACCGCTGCATCAATGATACTTATGAACCAGGGTCTGTATTTAAGATCATTACTTCTGCAGCCTGCCTTGAGGAAGGTGTAGTGAAAACCAGTGATACGTTTTCCTGTCCGGGATACAGAGTAGTAGAGGATCGAAGGATTCGCTGTCATAAGGTGGGAGGACATGGAGCAGAGAATTTTGTGCAAGGAGTGCAGAATTCTTGCAACCCTGTTTTTATGGATATTGGACTTAGGCTAGGAGCAGATAGATTCTGCGATTATTTCCGCCAGTTTGGTCTTATGGATATGACGGGAATTGATCTTCCGGGAGAAGCGGGAACGATTATGCATAAACAGGAAGACATTGGTTTAGTGGAACTGGCAACCATGACTTTTGGGCAGTCCTTTCAGATTACGCCGATACAGCTGGCAACGACAGTTAGTTCCATCATCAATGGCGGAAGACGTGTGACCCCGCATTTTGCGGTACGAACAGTGGATGAGGAAGGACAGGAACTGGATAAATTTGAGTTTGAGGAAAAAAAGGGAGTGGTATCAAAAGAAATCTCGGCTACTATGAGGGAAATCCTGGAAAGTGTAGTTTCGGAAGGTTCCGGAAAGAATGCATATATTGACGGATATAGAATCGGAGGGAAAACAGCAACTTCCCAGACGCTTCCGCGAAGCGCAAATAAATATATCTCATCTTTTATGGGATTTACGCCGGCAGATGATCCTCAAGTGCTTGGAATGTGCATCATATATAATCCGCAAGGAGTGTATTATGGGGGAACGATAGCGGCTCCGGTGATCAGGGATATTTTTGATAATATTCTTCCGTATCTTGGATATGAAAAAGATGAAAGCATCATGCGGGAAAAACAAGAGGAATAGTTGAAAAAGAAAGACAAATAGAGTATACTGATTTAGATTAAAAAGAATAACGAAAGAGATGAAGGGGTGTAGTATGGAGTATATTATAGTAGTACCAGTATTAATTGCATTTGCACTTAGCGTGGCAATGGGACCATTTATCATACCATTTTTAAGAAAACTGAAGATGGGGCAGACAGAGCGTGAAGAGGGCGTAAAATCCCATTTGAAAAAAGCAGGGACACCGACCATGGGAGGCGTCATGATCCTAGCGAGTATCGTAATCACCTCGTTATTTTATATCAAGGATTATCCAAAGATTATTCCGGTACTCTTCGTAACGCTTGGATTTGGCCTGGTTGGATTCCTGGATGATTATCTGAAAGTGGTCCTTCGCCGTTCGGATGGATTGTTTCCGATGCAGAAGATGGCATTACAGATTGTGATCACAGCAGTATTCGCGTTTTATATTGTGAAGTTTACAGACGTGCCGCTGACACTTTTGATCCCATTTTCAGGAGGAAAATATCTTGATCTTGGCTGGCTTGCGATTCCGGTTATGTTCTTTGCGGTGATCGGAACGGTCAATGGCGTGAATTTTACCGATGGTCTGGATGGGCTTGCGTCAAGCGTGACAGTATTGGTAGCAACATTCTTTACCGTGGTAGCAGTAGGAACAAAGAGCGGTATTGAACCGATTACATGTGCCGTTGTAGGTGCGCTGCTTGGATTTTTATTATTCAATGTATACCCGGCGAGTATTTTTATGGGAGATACCGGTTCGCTTGCGCTTGGCGGTTTTGTAGCGTCTGCCGCATATATGCTTCAGATGCCATTATTTATATTGATTGTAGGATTAATTTATCTGGTAGAAGTTTTATCTGTTATGATACAGGTTACATACTTTAAGAAAACAGGCGGTAAGAGGATTTTTAAGATGGCGCCGATTCATCATCACTTTGAACTGTGCGGATGGTCGGAGACAAGAGTAGTAGCGGTATTTTCTGTTATTACAGCAATTCTTTGTCTGATAGCATTGTTGGCGCTGTAGGAGGAAGCATATGGATATCATGAATAAAAAAGTACTTGTATTTGGTTCCGGGATCAGTGGAATCGCAGCAAGCAGGCTTTTGGAAAAAAAAGGTGCGAAAGTCATTCTCTATGATGGAAATGAAACACTTGATAAAGAAAAGATGAGACAACAGATTGGGGAGAAAACTCAAGTGGAAATCGTGCTTGGAACATTCCCGGAAGAGATTTTAGATAGACTTTCACTGGTCGTTATGAGTCCGGGAGTTCCGACAGATCTTCCAATCGTGAAGAAGATGAGAGCGGCAGATATTCCGATCTGGGGAGAGATTGAATTAGCATATGCTTATGGAAAAGGTGATGTACTGGCAATCACCGGTACGAATGGAAAGACAACAACGACGGCGCTGCTTGGGGAGATCATGCGAAGTTATAATCCAAGTACATACATAGTAGGCAATATCGGCAATCCATATACAGCAGTGGCAGATACGCTCACAGAAGATTCTGTCACGGTTGCGGAAATCAGCAGTTTCCAATTAGAGACAATTGATAAATTCTGTCCGAAAGTGAGCGCGATTTTAAATATTACGCCGGATCATCTGAACCGTCATCATACGATGGAGGCATATATTCGAGCGAAAGAAGATATTGCAAAGAATCAGACGCAGGAACAAGTCTGTGTGTTGAATTATGAAGATGAGGTGCTGCGGGAATTTGGTTCACATGTGAAAGCAGATGTCATATATTTCAGCAGCCAGCGTAAACTAGAAAGAGGCATTTATCTGGAAGATGAGTGCATCATCTATAATAATGAAGTAAAGATGGAGCTTTGTCATGTGGATGAACTGAAGCTTCTGGGAATACATAATTATGAAAATGTAATGGCAGCAGCAGCTATGGCACTTGCATATGGTGTTCCGGCAGAGATTGTGAAAACAGTGATCAGGCAATTTGCCGGAGTAGAACATCGTATCGAGTTTGTGTGCGAGAAAAATGGAGTTGCTTACTATAATGATTCTAAAGGAACGAATCCGGACGCGGCGATCAAGGGGATCCAGGCGATGAATAGACCGACATACCTGATCGGGGGCGGATACGACAAAGACTCAGAGTATGATGAGTGGATAGAGGCCTTTGCTGGGAAAGTAAAGAAATTGGTGCTGTTAGGAGCAACCAAAGAAAAGATTGCTGCCACGGCAAGAAGGCATGGATTTGAAGATATTATTCTGACAGGCACATTTGAAGAAGCGGTTATGACTTGCGTGAATCTTGCAAACCCAGGAGAAGCGGTACTTCTTTCGCCTGCGTGTGCAAGTTGGGGTATGTTTAAGAATTATGAAGAACGCGGAGATAAATTCAAAGAAATCGTAAATTCTTTATAAGGAGTGAACGTGTGTGCCGCGTGAAAAGAAGAAAATAGGATGGGATTATGGACTTGTGGTAATTGTACTGATACTGGCGGTGATAGGTCTGCTGATCTTGTACAGTACAAGTACATATAATGGACAGGTAAAATTCCAGGACCCTTACTATTATCTGAAAAAACAGGCATTTGCGACTGTATTGGGACTGGCAGCAATGTTCTTTGCAGCAAAGATTGATTATCATGTATGGAAACCATTTGCGCCGGCAGCGTATTTGATCGCGATCGGACTTTCGACCGCAGTATTATTTATAGGAGAGGAATATAATGGGTCCAAAAGATGGCTGTCTTTCGGACCATTCTCTTTTCAGCCATCAGAATATGCAAAAATAGCAGTGATTTTATTTCTGGCATGCCTGGTTACAAAAAACATTAAGAAAATCGGAAAGCTGAGAACCTTATTCAAGGTGGTGGCAGCGGTTCTTCCGATTGTAGCACTGGTAGGTACGAACAATTTAAGTACGGCAATCATAATTCTTGGGATTGCGGTAGTTCTTGTATTCGTGGCAAGTCCCAAATATGCACAGTTTTTTTGGCTGGGTGGTTTAGGTGCGGGATTCATGGGAGTTTTTCTTGCGCTGGAAAGCTATCGGCTGGAACGGCTGGAAATTTGGCGTAATCCGGAGAAATTTGAAAAAGGATATCAAACATTGCAAGGATTATATGCGATTGGCTCAGGGGGTCTGTTTGGAAAAGGCATCGGAGGCAGTATACAAAAGCTTGGATTTGTTCCGGAAGCGCAAAATGATATGATTTTTTCGATCATATGCGAAGAATTGGGACTGATTGGGGCATCGTTTATCATATGCCTGTTTCTGGTTTTGATCTGGAGATTTTTTGTGATAGCAACGCATGCGAAGGATTTGTTCGGAGCATTGATTGCAACCGGTGCAATGGCACATATGATGATTCAGGTAATCTTAAATATTGCCGTAGTTACGAATACGATACCAAATACGGGAATCACGCTTCCGTTCATCAGTTACGGAGGAACCTCAGTCGTGTTTCTGATGTTGGAAATGGGGCTTGTACTGAGTGTGTCTCGTTTGGTAGAATAAAGAAAGACAAAATAAATAAGAAAGGGGCAAAGGAAGAAACATGGGGAAAGGTACAAGAAGCAACATGAAGGTTTTGGTAAATAAACCAGAAAATCCAAAGAGCCATAAAATATATGCATTTCTGGTACTGGTACTTGGGATTGCAATTATTGCGCTGGCATTTATTGTGCTTTTTCATGTCCAGAAGATAGAGATCACGGGAAATGAATACAGCTCCAGAGCAGAGATTGCAGATTGGGTGCAGAATGATGATTTTTCGACGAATTCGATATATGTACTGATAAAAAAGGCAATACGCAAAGACGAAAAGCTGCCATATATGGAAGATGTGAAAATTACTCTTAAGAATCCATGGACTTTGAAGGTGGACGTAAAAGAGAAGAAGATTGTCGGTTATATGGCGGGGACCTCAGAGTATATTTATTTTGACAGAGAAGGTCTTGTAGTAGTGAAAGATACGGTGTTAAGAGAGAATATTCCTTATATCGAAGGAATGGAAGTAACGGACGCCGTATTGTATAAGACATTGCCGGTAAAAAATAAGAAGATTTTTGAGGCGATGCTGGAAACTACGCAGACGTTAAAAAAGATAGAGTTGGTTCCGGACAGAATCGTGTGTGACGGAAGTAATATTGAACTTTGGATCGGAACCGTTTATGCAAAACTTGGCTCCAGTAATATAACGGATAAAGTGCTTCAGCTTCCGCCGCTTTTGGAAAAGCTGACAGGCCAGGAAGGTACGCTGCATCTAGAGAAGTTTTCGAGCAAGAATAGAGATATCAGTTTCCGAAAAGGGGAAAGACCGCAAGCTTCGCCTGAAGCAGCGCCGCCGGTGCAGGAACCGCAAGACGGAGAAGAGCAGACCCAGGAGTAAGTAAAATCATGGTGATAACTAGGAAATGACATAGTTTGTACATATAAGAAATGGGGAAAAAACCTCGGTTTCTTTAAAAAAAGAGGAAAAACCCGAGAAAAAACGAAAAATTCTATTGATTATTTGCGGAAAAGCTTATATTATATAACTATATGCAGAAATCATACATCCCAGAGGGAGTATACGATAATGAAAGAAACAAAGGAGGAGAAGCTCTTGTTAGAAATTAAAACAAACGAATCAGAAGCTGCTGCAAGAATTATAGTAATTGGTGTAGGTGGTGGCGGTAACAACGCAGTAAACCGTATGATTGACGAGCAGATAGCTGGTGTAGAATTCATTGCAATCAATACAGATAAACAGGCCCTTCAGTTATGCAAGGCTCCGACACTGATGCAGATTGGCGACAAGCTTACAAAAGGTCTTGGCGCAGGAGCAAAACCAGAAGTTGGAGAAAAAGCCGCAGAAGAAAGTTCAGAAGAAATCGCTGCAGCACTTAAAGGTGCTGACATGGTATTCGTAACATGTGGTATGGGAGGCGGAACCGGAACCGGTGCAGCTCCTGTAGTAGCTAAAATCGCAAAAGATATGGGCGCACTTACGGTAGGTGTTGTAACAAAACCTTTCCGTTTTGAGTCCAAGACACGTATGCAGAATGCTCTTTCAGGTATCGAAAAATTAAAAGAGAATGTAGATACTCTGATCGTAATTCCAAATGACAAGCTTCTTGAGATTGTTGATAGAAGAACCACAATGCCGGAGGCATTGAAAAAGGCAGATGAAGTGTTACAGCAGGGTATTCAGGGGATTACAGATTTAATTAATGTTCCGTCTTTGATTAATCTGGACTTTGCAGATATCCAGACTGTTATGCTAGACAAAGGGATTGCACATATCGGTATCGGATATGGTAAAGGCGATGATAAAGCACTTGAAGCAGTAAAGGAAGCGGTTGCAAGTCCTTTGCTTGAGACTACAATCTCAGGTGCATCACATGTTATCATCAATATTTCCGGTGATATCACGCTTATGGATGCAAGCGATGCAGCAGAATATGTACAGGATCTTGCAGGCGAAGAAGCAAATATTATCTTCGGAGCAATGTTCGATGACAGCAAGACAGATGAAGCAACGATTACTGTTATTGCAACAGGATTACATAACGTTGGAGGTTCTGCTTCCAAATTAAAATCAAGACTGGAAGGTCAGGGTAAATCCGTTCTGCAGCAGGGAACAGCTCAAAGATCAGGATATTCTTCATATGCATCCAGAACAGCTGATTCAAGCGCAGCGAGCACAAGAACATCCGCTCCTTCATATCAGAATGTATCTGCACCGACACAGAGCAGAGTAAGAGAACAGTCTATCAAGATTCCGGATTTCTTCAAGAAATAAGGATTCGTTCATAAAGTAAACAAAAAAGTTCAGCCAATAGAGGCTGAACTTTTTTTATGCTATAGGAAAGTTCGAACTTTCCTATAGCATAAAACGCTCCGCGGGATGCGCACTGCGGCGTACAATGAAGTTGTCGTATGCGACCACCGCAGACGCAAGAATGTGCGAAGCACATTCTTTATTGGTTCTATGCCTAATTAGTCTTGCCAAAAATAAATGGCGGCTTGTCGAAAAATAATCAAAACTTTTTCCTATCTTATGACAAATTTCTAAGCCTTGATTTCCTATAATAATTTTGCTTGAGAACAAAATCGATTTAGTCTCGAAAGAGAAGAAAGGTGAAACATGTACTACGAATTGTATGTAGACGTTTTATTTCTTACGAATTTCATGATGGATTACCTGGTACTCCTGACCGTGAAAAAGATATTGAAATGTTCTGCCACACATTTCTCATTGATATCAGGAGCGCTTTTAGGGGCGTTTGCGGCGGTTATGGCATCTGTCATGCCAATTGGAAATACGTTTCGATTCATATTGTTTCACACTTTGATAAGCACGTGCATGATAAAAATTGGACTTAGAATTCATAGCAGGAACTTATTTGCAAAGGCTTTTGTCCTACTCTACATATGCAGCTTTTTATTTGGAGGAATCATGGAAGTATTCCATCCGTACATAAGGAGAATCGCAGGGATGTTTTTTATCCTTGCACTCGTGGGCTTTTATCTGATACAGGGAATTTTTCATTTTATTGCGATACTGTACCGGTTACATACATATCGCTGTAAGGTGACGCTGTATTTGGGAGAAAAGGAATGTACGGTAGATGCGTTAATTGATACCGGAAATCAGCTGCGGGAAAATTATTATGGAAAGCCGGTAAGCGTACTGAATGCAGATGTAGCAAAAAGTGTGTTTCTCACACAAAAAATACATAGCATACAATATATAAAGTACCACACGGTAGGAGAGGAAGAAGGAAGCATGCCGGTGATTCAGATTGACCGGATGTGCATACATCGTGACACAAAAGAGTGGATAGAAAAGCCATATCTGGCACTGAGCACGAGGAACGTGACGAAGTCTGGGGAATATGAGATGATTTTGAATCCTGCTGTTATTATAGGAGGTATATAGATGGTCATAAAAGTAAATGTACCAAATCAGTTTAAATTAAAATTAGTTCCGAATTTTCGGGCAGTATTTTTCCCGGAAAAACAGGATATACACTATATCGGAGGTTCTGAAGTACTCCCGGCACCGTTAGAAGTGGAAGAAGAGGCAAGGATGATCAGAGCACTTGGCTCAGAACGGGATGAGAGAGCAAAAAAACTTTTGATTGAACATAATTTACGACTTGTCGTATACATAGCAAAGAAATTTGATAATACCGGAGTCGGAGTAGAAGACTTGATTTCCATAGGTACGATCGGGCTTATCAAGGCGATTAATACATTCAAACCGGATAAAAATATTAAACTTGCAACGTACGCTTCCAGATGTATTGAGAATGAGATCCTCATGTATTTGAGACGTACGAGTAAGACGAAGATGGAAGTTTCGATCAACGAACCTTTGAATGTGGATTGGGATGGAAATGAACTTCTGCTTTCGGATATTCTTGGAACGGAAGAGGACACGATTTCGAGGGATATTGAAAATGAGGTGGAAAGAAAACTTCTTGGAAGAGCAATCAATTGTCTGTCGCCAAGAGAGCGGACGATTGTGATGATGCGTTTTGGGCTGGATTCCCCGGATGGAACAGAAAAGACGCAAAAGGAAGTAGCAGATATTTTGGGAATTTCACAATCTTATATTTCAAGATTGGAGAAAAAGATTATGCAGAGACTGAAAAAAGAGATGGTGCGTTTCGAATAAAATGGTGGTACAATAAAACAAAAAGGGGTTGACATTATGAAGCTGACATTTATCGGGGCAGCTCATGAAGTGACAGGAAGCTGCCATTTACTGGAGGCTGCCGGCAGACATATTTTGATTGATTGCGGAATGGAGCAAGGGCCGGATTTGTATGAGAATCAGGAGATTCCCATGCCGCCGAATCAGATTGACTGTATCCTGCTGACGCATGCGCATATTGATCATTCCGGATTGATTCCGTTACTTTGTAAACATGGATTTAAGGGACAGATCGTCTCTACCTTTGCGACCGCGGATCTTTGCAATATCATGCTGCGAGACAGCGCGCATATCCAGGAATTTGAGGCAGAGTGGCGGAATCGTAAAGCAAAGCGTTCGGGAGCGGCCTTGTATGAGCCATTGTATGAGATGAAAGATGCGCTGGAAGCGGTGGAGTTGTTCGCACCTTGTGATTATGATCAGAAGATTTCGTTATATGACGGGATTGAGGTGAGATTTGGTGATGTCGGTCATCTGCTTGGCTCTGCCAGTATCGAGGTGTGGATTACGGAGGATGGGGCAACAAAAAAGATCGTGTTCTCCGGAGACGTAGGAAATACGAATCAGCCAATTATCAAAGATCCGACCCCGGTTAAGGATGCAGACTATGTGGTAATCGAATCTACTTATGGCAACCGTACACATGGGGATGAGATGCCCGATTACATAGGCGAATTTATGCGTATTTTGAAAGAGACATTTGACAAAGGCGGCAATTTAGTGATACCATCATTTGCAGTTGGCAGGACGCAGGAGTTATTGTATTTTATTCGTGAAATCAAAGAAAAACAATTACTTCCGGAGTATCCGGGCTTTGAAGTATATGTAGACAGCCCGCTTGCAATTGAAGCGACAAACGTATTTACAAAGAATATGAAAGGATGCTTTGATGAAGAAGCGATGGCGATCGTGGAAAAAGGAATCAATCCGCTTGTATTTCCTGGACTTAAGACTACGGTTACCAGTGATGAGTCAAAGATGATCAATTTTAATGATAATCCGAAGGTGATCATTTCCGCATCCGGCATGTGTGAGGCGGGGCGTATCCGTCATCATCTGAAACACAATCTGTGGAGGAAAGAGTGTACGATATTGTTTGTGGGATATCAGGCAATGGGTACGCTCGGAAGAAAACTTCTTGATGGCGCTGCGAGTGTGAAGTTATTTGGCGAGATGATTGAAGTAGCAGCAAGGATTGAAAGTCTGAGAGGGATTAGCGGACATGCGGACAGGAATGGCCTGCTTGCATGGCTGGACGGTTTTGAAAAGAAGCCGGAGCATGTATTTGTAGTACATGGAGAGGATACGGTGACGGAAGAGTTTGCAGATACGGTAACAAAAACATTTGGGATACCTGCATTTGCGCCATATTCCGGAGGATGCGTAGATCTGGCGACAAATATGATTCTAAGTGAAGGAATCAAAAAACAGAAAAAGGCGCCGGAAAAACCGGCAACAGCGAGGGCACGTAATGCATTTGATCGTGTAGTGATCGCAGCAAGACGTTTGCTTGAGGTTGTAATGAAGAATGAAGGGCTTGCCAACAAAGATCTTGCAAAGTTCGAGAATCAGATTCATAATCTGGCGGATAAGTGGGATCGCTGATAGGTTTGAGAATTTGGGGAGAATAATATTTAACAAAGGAGAAAACGATGGCCAGACCAGGAAGACGTGAAAGGGAAGAGTACGAGGAATTAAAAAGAAGGAAAAAAAGACAGCTGGAAAGACAGAAGAATCATGCAAGAATGAGAGATTATAATCCATATGAAATAGAATATGGTATGGATGATTATGATGATATAGAAATAGATGATATAGAAATAGAGGAAGAGATGCCGGTTAGAAGAAGACGCAGTGCGGAGGATTTGGACCGGAGATATCAGAATCAGAATCGGCGGCCTAGGCAAGGGCAGAGGAGGAATTCTTCGCAGCAGAAAAAAGAGGCTCCTGCAAAGCCAAAGGGAGGCGGACTTGCGAAGGTGCAGATGGCAGCCGGAGGTTGCCTTTTAGCAGCATTTTTGTATTTGGGAATGATTCCGCTGCATTATATTGCGATCTTAGCTCTTTTATGGATACTCCTTGTGATGGCGGCCTACCGGATGCAGAACAGGAAGAAAAAAGCAGGGGCCGGAAGGGTTCTTGCCTGCGGTATGATACTGCTTGCGGCAGGGGGCTGTTATTACAGTATTATTACGAAGGCAGCTTTGGATAAAATCAGCGTAGAGGGTCAGAATCTTGCCGATGTCAGCGGCATTAATACTGCGAAAGAGCCATTTAGCATTTATATCAGCGGTATTGATGTGTATGGAGAGATTACGCAGGAGAGCCGAAGCGATGTGAATATCATAGCTACGGTGAATCCGAATACGCATGAGGTGCTTCTGACGACGACCCCGAGAGATTATTATGTGGAGATTCCGGGTGTGACCAATGGGGAAAAGGATAAACTGACCCATGCAGGTATCTACGGGATCGACCGTTCTATGGCAACCTTAGGAGCGTTGTATGAGATGGAAGTACCGTTCTATGTGCGTGTGAATTTTACTTCTTTGATAGAGATGGTAGATGTTCTTGGCGGTATTGATGTAAAATCTGATATGGCATTTACGACGAGTGAAGACTCGGAATGTGTGATGGATGTGAAGGAAGGTATGAATCATTTCAACGGGAAACAAGCGCTTGCATTTTGCCGTGAGAGACATAATCTTCCGGATGGGGATAATCAGCGTGGAAAGCATCAGCAGGCGGTGATCGAGGCGATGATCAAGAAAGTAATGTCGCCGATGATTTTGGTGCGTGCTCCGAAGCTGTTAGATAAAGTCAGTGAAAGCGCAGAGACAAACATGACGGAAAAGCAAATGCAAAGTCTCGTAAAGAATCAGTTGACGACGCTCAAGGGATGGAATATCCATTCGGTAGCAGCAACGGGTACCGGTGACCGCGCATATTGCTATTCATATAGCGGAAATTCTCTTTATGTAACAATTCCGGACATGGAATCGATTGCGAATATCGAAAGTATGATCAATGCGGTAGAGGCAGGAGAAAAACTGGAATAGATAATAAAAAATAAAATATATATCCATGCGGAACATAGACCTTGACGGGATTGTCAAGGTCTATTAATTTTTATATTTTTTCTGCGGTTGAATAGATGGACATGGAAATGCAAAAAATCCTACTAGAAATATTTCTGGGAGGATGACAGCAATGGCGTTGAATAAAGTAGAAATATGCGGAGTGGATACATCTAAATTACCACTTCTTAAGGAAAAGGAAAAAGAGGAGCTGTTTAGAAGGATCAAGGAAGGGGATGAAGAGGCGAAAGAAACTTATATTAAGGGGAATTTAAGGCTAGTATTAAGTGTGATCAAGCGTTTTTCGAACAGTAATGAAAATGCAGATGATCTGTTTCAGATTGGCTGTATAGGTCTTATCAAAGCGGTCAATAATTTTAATCCGGACATGATGGTGAAGTTTTCGACTTATGCAGTTCCCATGATTATTGGAGAGATCAAACGTTATATGCGGGATAATAATTCTATACGCGTAAGCCGTTCCCTGCGGGATACTGCGTATAAGGCAATTTATGCAAAAGAACATTATGTGAAAACACATTTGAAGGAGCCGACAGTGCAGGAAATCGCGGAGGAAATAGGAATTTCTAAAGAGGATATCGTGTTCGCTTTGGATGCGATACAGACGCCGGTAAGTTTGTATGAACCGGTTTACAGTGACGGCGGCGATGCACTGTATGTGATGGATCAGATCAGCGATAAGAATAATAAAGAAGAAAAATGGATTGAGAGCCTTTCTTTGGAGGCGGCAATGAAGAGGCTTGGGGAGAGGGAACGTTATATTATCAATCTTCGGTTTTTTGAGGGGAAGACACAGATGGAAGTAGCACAGGAAGTCAATATCTCGCAGGCTCAGGTAAGCAGGCTGGAAAAGAATGCACTTGCAATGATGAGGCAATATCTCAAAGAGCGATGAAAAAGGGGGCGGGAGCTCCTTTTTTGTTGAACAAACATAAGATAGTAGTTGAAATTTGGCAAGGTTCATAATATGATATTGATACAAAGGGGTGAAACAGAATGTATAAAGCTTGTATATTTGATTTGGATGGAACATTGACAGACACGTTGGAGTCATTGATATATTCGGTCAATGCAACATTAAAAGAGTTAAAGCTTCCTTGTATTACAGCAGATCAATGCAGGCAATTTGTAGGTAATGGAGCTAAGGTACTGTTAGAAAAAGCGCTCAAGGCCGCCGGAGATGTTAAGCTTACGAAAATAGAAGAGGCCGAGGAGGTATATAAGCGGATTTTTGGCATAAACTGTACCTATAAAGTGAAGCCGTATGAAGGAATTCCTGAATTGTTAGCGTATATGAAAGAAGCAGGGCTTAAGCTTGCAGTTCTTTCCAATAAGCCGCATGGACAGACGACAAAGGTCGTGAAAACTTTTTTTGGAGAAGAGCTATTTTCCCATGTTCAGGGGCAATGTGACAAAATTAAGCGAAAACCGGATCCGGCAGGAGTTCTTTATATTTTAGAACAACTTGGGGTTTTACCGGAAGAATGTCTCTATGTAGGAGATTCGGAAGTAGACATCCGTACAGGAGAGGCAGCAGGAACGAAAACCATTGGCGTGACATGGGGATTTCGCACAAGAGAGATGCTAGGACGCGCCGGAGCAAAAGACATGGTGGATTGTCCGGAAGAATTAAAGAAATGGATATAATATTACATAAGGGAGGATGGAAAACATGTATGAATATGATGAGGAGTGCATAAAGACATTTTTACAAAAACAGTCGCAGCTTTTTGACGAGCCAGTCGCAGAGACGTTGGAGGAGGCAGAAGCCTTTCTGGAAGACTGCATGGCGGTTGTTGTGGATTCAATCCAGGAAGTAAAGGAATACTTTGAAGAAAATGGAGCGGATGTGGATGGAATGTCTTATGACGAATTAGAAGAAGCTTCAGAAGTATTTCCGCTTTCAAGCGGACAGTATCTGATCGTGGAAGGATAAGTCTTAAGTGACGATTGATTCTGGAAAAGAGGAAATGGACGGAGGATTATTCCCCGTCCACTTTTGCTTTTTGCAGTGCATCGTCGATGGCATTTAAGATGACTTGCGATGTGTAAGTATTTTCCTCGGCATAGGAGATGTTTTCCAGCGACTGTGTTTCACAAACTTGATCGGCGATGTCTTCGACTGCCGGTAAAAAGAGCGGATACATGGTGGTAACGGTCTCATCAAGATTGGAACAGCGGATGGAATTGATATGTGATTCATCCACGGTTACCTCAAGCAAAAGTTCCATGTTATTTAAGGTAACGGAGGAGGTATAGACGCCAGGCGTATAGTTTGCCGTGCCGGCGGATGTCTCTTTATCTTTTGGGAAGAACATGACTGCAAGCAGTATAAGGAGAAGAATTCCCAGGATAACAAATAATACGGTGTAGATGATTTCTTTCATATGAAGAACGACAATTTTCGTTTTGGAACTCATGAAAAACCCTCCTGATTATGATAAAAATAAATTTTTGCTTTTAATATAGTGTATGAATGAAAATGGAAAAATATGCATAAGAGAGGGAAGAACCGGAAAGGGAAATACTGCGTGACAAATAGAAAGGTCTTTAGTAGAATAGAGAAAGAATGGGGTGAAAAAAGATGTTTATAATAGCTGGACTTGGAAATCCATCAAAGGAATATGAAAAAACAAGACATAATGTAGGATTTGACGTCATAGATAAGATAGCGGATAAATATGGGATTGCCATGGATATCAAAAAACACCGTGCATATTGCGGCAAGGGTGTAATCGAAGGTCAGAAAGTACTTCTTTTGAAACCGCAGACATTTATGAATTTAAGCGGAGAAAGTATAAGAAGTGCAGTTGAATTTTATAAAGTGGATCCGGACGAAGAACTGCTTGTCATCTATGATGATATCAGTCTTGATGTAGGACAGCTTCGTATCCGTAAGAAGGGAAGTGCAGGCGGCCACAATGGAATTAAAAATATCATTGCGCATTTGGGGAGCAATGTATTTCCAAGAATCAAAGTAGGGGTAGGAGAAAAACCAAAAGGATATGATCTGGCGGATTATGTTCTGGGACATTTCTCAAAGACCGAGAGGGTGCAGATGGAAGAAGGATATGACAAAGCGGTTATGGCAGCGGCAAGGATCGTACAAGGTGACGTTGACGGCGCGATGAATGCGTTTAATACAAAGGTAGCTGGAAAGGAGAATTGACAGATGCAGACGCTTATAAAGCCTTTAGAAGGGTTGGCAGAACTTCTGGACATCAGAAAACAGTTACAAAAGCAGGCGGGGATTTTACAGATTGCGGGATGTGTAGATTCTCAGAAAACACATATGATGTATGCACTTAGCGATGGTTTTCGATATAAAATCATCGCTTGTTCCGGTGAGTTAAAAGCAAAGCAAATCTATGAAGAATATAAGTTTTTAGATGAGCATACCTATCTTTATCCGGCAAAAGATTTGCTGTTTTACCAGGCGGATCTAAGGAGCAAGGAGCTTTTGAAAGAGCGCATGGAGGTAGTGCAGGCTTTACTGGAAGAAGAGCAGGCGACAGTTGTTACAAGTTTTGATGGGTTTATGGATTCGTTGCTCCCTTTGGAGGAAGTGAAGAAGAGAAGTATCAGCATTCGCTTGGGAGATACTGTAGATTTGGAGGAGCTGATACAGAAGATATCCGGCCTTGGCTACGAAAGAGAAGCGCAGATTGAAGGAATTGGACAGTTTGCGGTTCGAGGAGGAATCATTGATGTCTATCCATTGACGGAGGAAGTACCGGTTCGTATTGAGCTTTGGGGGGATGAGGTGGATTCCATCCGTACGTTTGATCTGGAAAGTCAGCGTTCGATCGAGAATCTTGAAGAGGCAGTCGTCTATCCGGCAACGGAATTCGTAGAAGAGACGGAAGGAAGAGTTACATTTTTAGATTATTTTCCTGAAAAAGAAAGTATATTGTTTCTTGATGAACCGATGCGTCTTATGGAAAAGGGAGAGGCGGTGCAAAAGGAGTTTCTGACCGCACAGGCGAATCGTATGGAAAGCGGGTACGAAGTGACAACGGCAGAGGCGAAGCTGTATACGCCAAAAGAGATTGCGGCAAAGATGGAGCGGTATGCCGGAGTGGCATTTTCGGCTTTAGAAGTACGTGCGAAAGAAATGAAAATCCAAGCAATGTACAGTGTACTTGCCAAGAGCGTAAATTCGTATAACAGCAGTTTTGATATGTTGATCAAAGATTTGAAACGGTTTATGCGAAATGAATACCGTGTTGTTTTATTGTCGGGGTCAAGAACGAGGGCAAAACGTCTCGCCGAGGATTTCAGGGACTATAATCTGAAAAGTTATTACAGCGAGGATTTGGAGCGAGAAGTGGAGCCGGGAGAGATTCTGGTCTCTTACGGGCATGTTGCCAATGGTTATGAATACCCGATGTTAAAATTCATTGTCATCGCAGAGACCGACATTTTCGGGCGTGTAAAGAAGAAAAAGAAACGAAAAAGCTATGAAGGAAAAAAGATAAATAGTTTTACAGAGCTAAAAGTCGGAGATTATGTAGTACATGAAAATCATGGGCTTGGTATTTATCAGGGGATCGAGAAAATCGAAGTCGATAAGGTGACGAAAGATTATATGAAGGTTGCCTATGCGGGCGGAAGCAATCTTTATATTCTGGCAACGCAGATGGATCTGATCCAAAAGTACGCAAGTGCTGATGCAAAGAAGCCAAAGCTGAACCGACTTGGAGGACAAGAGTGGAGCAGGACGAAGACGAAAGTTAAGGGAGCTGTTCGGGAAATTGCCAAAGATCTGGTAGAGCTTTATGCAGCAAGAGGGCAGGCAAAGGGATATCAGTATGGAAAAGATACCATCTGGCAGAAGGAATTTGAGGAAATGTTTCCCTTTGAGGAGACAGAAGACCAGGAGATTGCTATTGAGGCTGTGAAGAAGGACATGGAAAGTACGAAGATCATGGATCGGCTTATCTGTGGGGATGTCGGATTCGGGAAGACGGAGATTGCTATCCGGGCGGCATTTAAAGCGGTACAGGAGAGCAAGCAGGTGGTCTATCTTGTTCCTACGACGGTCCTTGCACAGCAGCACTACAATACGTTTGTTCAGAGAATGAAAGATTTTCCGGTCCGCGTGGATTTGATGTGCCGTTTTCGGACGCCGGCGCAGCAAAAAAAGACCGTTACAGATGCAAAGAAGGGTCTGGTTGATATTATCATCGGAACTCATAGGGTCTTGAGTTCGGATGTAGAGTTTAAGGACTTGGGACTTCTGATCATTGATGAGGAGCAAAGATTCGGCGTACAGCATAAAGAAAAGATTAAAAAGCTGAAAGAGAATATCGATGTGATGACGCTGACAGCGACACCGATTCCGAGAACTCTTCATATGAGCCTTATTGGGATCCGTGACATGAGTGTGTTAGAAGAGGCTCCCCAGGACCGCATGCCGATACAGACTTATGTGATGGAATATAACGAAGAGCTGGTCAGAGAGGCAATCGAGCGTGAAGCAGCAAGAGACGGACAGGTCTATTATGTATATAATCGTGTGGAAGATATACAGGAACTTACCGCAAGAATTCAAAAACTGGTGCCGGAAGCAGTCGTTGCCTATGCGCATGGACAGATGAGGGAGCATCAGTTAGAGAAAATTATGCTGGCATTTATTAATAAAGAGATTGATGTGCTTGTATCCACGACAATTATTGAGACGGGATTGGATATTGCAAATGCAAATACGATGATTATCCATGATGCGGATCGATTAGGACTTTCACAGCTTTACCAGCTTCGGGGACGCGTGGGGCGTTCGAACAGGATGGCATATGCATTTTTGCTGTATCGCAGGGATAAGCTTTTAAAAGAGATTGCCGAGAAACGTCTTGCTGCGATCAGAGAATTTACAGATCTAGGGTCCGGATTTAAAATTGCTATGCGTGACCTTGAGATAAGAGGTGCGGGGAATCTTTTGGGTGCAGAACAGCATGGGCATATGGAAGCGGTCGGATATGATTTATATTGTAAGATGCTAAATGAAGCGGTCAAACATTTAAAGGAAGAATTGGATGGGGTGAAAAAGGAAGAGGAGAGCTATACGACAACGGTAGATTTGAATGTAGATGCTTATATTCCATCTTCTTATATACCGAATGAATATCAGAAGCTGGATGTTTATAAGAGGATAGCGGGTATCGAAAGCGAAGAAGAGATGGATGATATGATCGAGGAACTCATCGACCGTTATGGCGATATTCCAAGGAAGGTACAGCAGCTTTTGAATATTGCTCATCTGAAAGCGCTTGCGCATAGTGCTTATGTGACGGCGGTAGAACAAAAAGGAGAGACGTTTAAATTCACGATGTATGAAAGGGCGAAAGTGAGCCCGGCAAAAATACCGGCTTTATTAGCTTCCTATAAGAACTATCTTCAATTCAAAGTGGAGACAAATCCGTATTTCCTCTACGAGAGAAAAGGAAAAAATAAAAAAGAAAGAGATGAAAATACGATAGAATTTGTGAAAAAGATTTTAAATGATATAAAAGGATTGATTGAATAGGCAAAAAGGGCTATAATTATGTAGTTAGGACGATACGAAGGAGGATATAATAAGATATTATGAGAAACATGAAATATAGGGCTGCGGCAGCATTACTTGCTGTTTCTGTAGCAGCGGCAGGATTGACAGGATGTGGAGTGGGAAGCAAGTTAGACAAGAATGCGGTAGTAGCAACTGTGGGCGAGGAAAAGATTAACTTAGGAGTTGCGAATTTTTATGCAAGATATCAGCAGGTACAGGTAGAATCTTCTTACGCACAGATGTTAGGTATGGCAGGAGAAGATCTTTGGGCGCAGGAGCTTACGGAAGGCGAGACATACGAAGATACGATTAAAGATGGTGTACTTAAGGGCTTAGAGCAGATGTATATTTTGAAATCTCATATGGCAGATTATTCGGTGGAGATTACAGAGGAAGAACAGGCAAAGATTGATAAGGCAGCATTTGAATTTGTTGATAAGAATAATCTGGAAGCGAAAGAGATGACAACTGCAGATGAGAAGGTTGTAGGAGAGATGCTTACACTTCTTACGATTCAGAAGAAAATGACAGACGCGATGACGGCGGATGTAAGTACGGAAGTGTCTGATGAAGAGGCGGCGCAGAAGAAAATGCAGTATGTTTCTTTCTCATACAGCAAAACGGCTGAGGATGGAAGTTCTGCGACGATGACGGAGGAAGAAAAGGCAGCAGTGAAAGCAAGTGCACAGGCATTTGCAGACGGAGCCGGCGCAGCAGAGGATTTTGCCGCATATGCGACAGAGCAGGGCTATGAGGCAACAGATAAAACGTTTGATGCGGAAGATACCAGTCCGAGCACAGAGATGATCGCGGCAGTAAATGCGTTGAGCGAGGGTCAGACAAGCGGTGTGATCGAGAGTGAAAACGGATGTTATGTTGCAAAATTAGTCAGTGCGTTGGATCGTGAAGCGACAGATGCAGAAAAGCAGTCCATCATTAATCAGCGTAAGAATGATCGTTTTACAGAGATCTACGAAGGCTGGCAAAAAGCAGCAAAGGTAGAGGTCGATGAGAAAGTATGGGAAAAGGTTGATTTTGTAAGTCAGGGCGTGACTATGAAAGAAGCAGAAGAAGAGTCTGCCGATAATAAAACAGAAAAATAATCTAAGTAATATAAAAAGCTCCGGTGATGTGATTCGCCGGAGCTTTTGTTGTGGCATTTATTAACCGTTGATAATAACTTTTTTCAAGTTTAAATCTTTATCAAGAAGAACAAGATTGGCAATTTTACCATTGGAAATGCTGCCGTATTTGTCTTCGATCTTTAATGCTTTTGCAGGATTGATCGTGGTGCATGCGACTGCTTTTTCCAATGGAATATCCATTTCTTTTACAGCTGTACGCAGACAATCCATAAGGTTAGTAGCAGAACCTGCAAGTGCGCCGTCGGATACTAATACGGCACGATTGCCTGTTACGTCTACTTCGAGTCCGCCAAGTGTGTAGCGTCCGTCCGGCATGCCGGTCGCGCGCATACTGTCGCTGATCATGACGATGCGATCAGAGCCGAACATCTCGAATGTTGCGCGTACTACGGATGGATGAATGTGAACGCCATCACAGATTAATTCTACCATACAGTTTTTGGTATCTCTTGCAGCGCCGATCACGCCCGGAGCACGGTGTGTGAATGCAGGCATTGCGTTGTAGAGATGTACAGCATGGCTTGCGCCGTTATCGTAAGCGGCTTTTGCTGCATCATAGTCGGCGTTTGTGTGTGCCAGGGAAACAGTAACTTCATCTTTTACTGCCTGGATAAAATCTTTTGTATCACACATCTCAGGTGCGACAGCGATGAATTTTACAAGTCCGTTCGCTGCATTCTGGAAACGGCGATATACGCTTTCCTCGCAAGGGATGATGTATTTTTCATTCTGAGCGCCTTTTTTGGAGAAGCTGATAAATGGACCTTCCATGTTTACTCCGACTAAGTGAGCGCCGGATGCATTGTCATAAGAAGCAGCTGTGGAGAGGATATCTTCAAGCTCTTCGATTGGAAGTGTCATTGTGGCAGGGCAGATGCTTGTAACACCAATAGATGCTTCGTGTTCTGCGATTGCCTTGATTGCTTCGTGTGTACCGTCACAGAAATCATGTCCCATGCATCCATGGAAATGGATGTCGATAAGTCCTGGAATGGCGTAGCAGCCTTCTCCGTCAATGACTTCATCTGCGGATGCATTTTCGGCAAACAGGCCATTTTCGATATAAATCTCACCTGGTGTGAATTGCTGATCCTCACCATATACGTTTACATTTTTAATAATCAAAGAAATTCACTCCAATCTTATTGTGGAATTTTAGATAAAGCTGCTTCATCTGCTACAAGAACAACATCAGCGTGTAACTGAAGGATGGAAGCAGGAACTTCTGGTGTTACAGGTCCGAAGAATGCTTTTGCTACCGTATCAGCTTTGTCTTCACCGCTTACTACGATGAGGATTTTCTTTGCAGACATGATAGTACCGATACCCATTGTGTAAGCCTGTTTCGGAACATCGTCGATAGAAGCGAAGAAACGTTTGTTAGCTTCGATCGTACGTTCCTGAAGGTCTACGCAGTGTGTTGCAACCGGGAAGTGGCTGTCTGGCTCATTGAAGCCGATATGTCCGTTGTGTCCAAGACCTAATAACTGAAGGTCAGCGCCGCCAAAAGATTTAATCAATGCTTCATAAGCTGAGCATTCAGCATCGGCGTTTTCTTTTGTTCCGTCAGGAAGATTGGTATTAGCAAGATCGATGTTCACGTGATTGAACAGATTGTCATGCATAAAATAGTAGTAGCTTTGGTCATTTTCGCGTGTAAGGCCTTTGTATTCGTCTAAGTTTACTGTTTTTACTTCGGAGAAATCAAGGTCGCCAGCTTCGTATTTTGCTACCAGGTTTTTGTAAGTTCCGATTGGTGTGGAACCTGTTGCAAGTCCAAGAACGCAATCTGGTTTTGCGATTACCTGAGCTGCGATAATATTGGCAGCTTTGCGGCTCATTTCTTCGTAGTCTTTTGTTTTAATAATTCTCATTGGGTTCATCCTCCTTTTATTAAGTATCTCCTTTTTGAAGATATATTTATGCGTAAATACAGGCAGGTTATTCACTGTCATATTCACCTTTATAATAACTGTAACAAATGGGGATGCTAAAAGCAAGATTTTTTACATATTCTTGGTAAATATTGTGCACAAAATATCGGCTGAAAATGTGTAAAATTTTAGCATTAAAAAAATAAAAAGCGCTTGTGTTTGTAAAATGGGAATGCTATTTTAGTATTGTAGCAAAAATGAAAAGTTAATGTGTTACAACAGGAGGAAAAGATGAATTACGTAAATATTCTTATCCCATTTGTGGGAGGGCTTGGGATGTTTATCTATGGTATGCAGATTATGGCGCAGGGGTTGGAAAATGCGGCTGGCAACAGGATGAGATCGCTATTGGAGGCATTGACAAAGAATAAATTCCTGGGTGTGTTGCTTGGAGCTTTTATTACGGCGGTCATTCAGAGCTCATCAGCGACGACGGTCATGGTTGTAGGATTTGTAAATGCGGGTATTATGAACCTTTCTCAGGCTATGGGGGTTATCATGGGTGCCAACGTCGGTACAACGGTGACGGGATGGCTTGTGTCCAGTGCAGAGTGGGCAAAATTTTTAAAACCGGATAACCTTGCACCGATTGCGATTATTATTGGTGTAATTGTAATGATGACGGGAAAGAGGCGGTCATCGAAAGACATTGCAAGCATTATTATAGGATTCGGACTTTTATTTATTGGTATTTCCATTATGTCTGATTCTGTATCACCGCTGCAAGATTCGGAAGGATTCCGCAATATTTTCGTGGCGCTTAGCGGCAATCCGCTGCTTGGTATTGCTGCCGGAGCGATTGTAACAGCGGTTATTCAAAGTTCTTCGGCTTCTGTCGGGATTTTACAGAGTCTCGCAGCGGCAGGCTTGGTACCGTTTGGCGCTGCCATTTATATTATTATGGGGCAGAATATCGGTACTTGTGTGACAGCGATGCTCTCAGGTATGGGCGCTAAGAAAAATGCGAAGGTTGCAGCAAGAATGCATCTTCTGTTTAATATTATAGGTACGGTTATTTTTAGTATTATTGCCATTATATTATTGTCTGTTGTATTTCCGAAGTATGCGGCAGGAATGATTTCTCAGACACAGATCAGTACGGTGCATACATTGTTTAATATTGGTACAACGTTATTGCTCTTCCCTGTATCTGACTGGATTATAAAACTTGCAAAGAAAATCAGCCATGTGGAAGATGTGGAAGTTGACGAGAGCAAGGTACAGCTCGATGAGCGTATGTTGGAGACGCCAGGTATCGCGCTGCAGTCTACCATCTCGGAATGTGTCCGTATGGGTGAGATTGTAAAAAATTGTATGGAATGTTCAAAAGAAGTGTTGTTTAGCATGGATTACAACCATATTATGCGTATCAAAGAAGAAGAGGATAAGGTTGACCGCCTTTGCGCCGGAATTACTGGTTATGCGATTAAGATCACCTCTCTTAGTGTCAGTGAGAAGGAACACAAAGAAGCGGCAAGTCTTCTTCAGGTAGCTTCCGATATGGAACGGGTCAGTGACTATTGTGAGAATATTGCGGAGTTTACAGAAAATCTGATCGAGCATAAAGTAAGCTTTACGGAAATAGGAAAAGAACATTTACGTTCTATGATGGAGGTATGTGCTAAGAGTTATGAATATGCGTTGGAGGCTTATCGGAATCAGGATAAAGAGTTGGCGCTTAAGGTGATCGAGGAAGAGACGAAGGCAGATAATCTTGAGGTGACGCTGCGTGCAGAGCATATCGAGCGCCTTGCAGCGAATCAGTGTCAGACGGAAGCCGGTATCGTATTTTTAGATACACTCGTGTGTCTGGAACGTATTTCCGATCATGCAAGAAATATTGCAGAAGAAGTCTTAAATCATATTGCATAATGATATAACAATATAATTTATAACAATACAATAAAAGGCAAGCATGAAGCAGATTGCCATATAAGAGGGGAGCAAGCGACAAGTATCTGTCACTTGCTCCCCTCTTGGTAAAAGCCGTATAGGATATATCGTTAATATTTTGCAGCAGTTATTCTTCAATCACATGAATCTCAAGATAATCAAAGTCAATCGTATCTACAAAATTATCCTGATAAAACCGCGCCTTGTCATGCCGTTTAAATTCCGCAATCGTAGAATCCAGCCAGATAGGCTTGCTCAAATCAAATTCATAGCAGATTTCATCCAGTGCATGAAAAATTTTATGCGTACGCGTATCATCACTGTCATCACAAATTACAGTATCACGCAATAAACGGTTATCTTTTATTATCTTTCCCCATAAACGGAACATAAATAGAATCTCCTTTTGTCCTTTTAAAATTTTAGTCAATCTTATTTATTATAAAATGAAACGCCTGTAATTACAACGCTTGTCTGAAAAAACGTAAATTGCTGCAATAATCTCTACAATTCATGGATTTGTTCCGGTTTCATCCAAAAAGCCCGAAAAACAGGGGATTGAATTGTGTGAAACCGTAAATTACCGTCAGAGGGTTTTTAAAAACCCTCTGACGGTAATTTACCGCTTGCTTAACGGGAGAGAATGTGATAAACTCGTCTAGATGACAAGACAGTTGTAAAATAGCTATGTAAATTCAAGGGAAATAGAAAGAGAGGAATTATCATGGAGAGCATAAAAAAATGGTTGGACCGGTTTTTTATTGATGGTTTGAGTGGGATGGCGCAGGGATTGTTTGCGACGCTGATTATCGGAACGATTATCCAGCAGATTGGCACGTTTATCGGCGGTACTTACGGAGATTTGATTTTTGTGGTTGGAAAGGTTGCAGCGGCGCTTACCGGTGCGGGTATCGGCGTTGGTGTGGCTTGTAAGTTTAAAGAGAGTAATTTGGTGATCGTATCGGCGGCGACTGCGGGTATGGTTGGTGCGTTTGCAAGCAAACTTTTGGCAGGGCAAGTACTGGCAGAAGGTGGCGCAATGGTTTTTGCAGGACCGGGCGAGCCGCTTGGTGCATTTCTTGCAGCGTACATAGGAATCGAAGCTGGTCATTTGGTGGCTGGAAAAACGAAAGTAGATATTTTGGTAACGCCAATCGTGACGATTGGAGTGGGTTCCGCGGTAGGAGTGATTGCTGGACCGCCGATTTCTGCATTCATGACAGGACTTGGTTCAATTATTAACTGGGGTACTGAACAGCAGCCGTTCCTTATGGGAATTGTTGTATCCGTATTGATGGGAATGATTCTGACATTGCCGATTAGTTCAGCAGCGCTTGGAATTATTTTAAATCTTTCAGGGCTTGCGGCAGGCGCAGCAACAGTCGGATGCTGTTGTAACATGGTAGGATTTGCGGTTGCCAGCTATCGTGAAAATAAAATGGGCGGCTTGCTGGCACAGGGAATCGGAACTTCCATGCTGCAAGTACCAAATATTGTAAGAAAACCGATTATTTGGCTTCCTGCCATTTTATCAAGTGCAATATTAGGACCAGTCGGAACAATGCTTTTGCATATGACAAGTAATGCAACCGGTTCCGGTATGGGAACCGCAGGGCTCGTAGGACAGATTATGACTTACCAGACCATGACTGCTACCGAACCGGCAACGATGGTCATGATAAAAATTCTTGCGATTCAGATTATCCTGCCAGCGATTGTGACACTGCTTATTTCCGAAGCAATGCGTAAAAAAGGGTGGATTAAAGCAGGAGATATGAAGCTTGAAATGTAAGAAGCAGACATAGTAACCCAATATAGCAAAAAAAATGTCGATTTATGTAAAAAACTAATAAATATTCATAAGAATTTCTTAAAAATCCTGTGAAATTTGTGACAATTACTTCTGCGTATGATATAATTAAGAAGTATGCAAAAGCAATGTGTATACAGGAGGAGTTGAATATTTATGTTTATGGAAGCGGCAATAAGGAATTATGAAGATGTAGATAGCTGGAAGACAGTGATATTCCTATATAATGCAGCTTTAAAAGAAGTAGGAACAAAACTAGAAATTTTAAACGACGAATTTCAGCATGTACACAGATACAATCCAATCGAGCACATTAAGACGAGAATAAAGACACCGGAAAGTATCGTGAAGAAACTAAAAAGGAACGGACATACGACATCCATTGAGAACATGGTAAAATATGTGAAAGACATCGCTGGTGTTCGTCTCATCTGTTCGTTTACATCGGATATTTATCGTCTGGCAGAGATGATAGGCAATCAAAGTGATCTAAAAGTACTATCTATCAAAGATTATATTAAGAATCCAAAGGAAAGTGGTTACAAAAGTTATCATATGTTAGTATCCGTGCCGATTTTCCTTTCTGACAGTGTTGTAGACACCAAAGTAGAGATTCAAATCCGGACAATTGCGATGGATTTCTGGGCAAGTCTGGAGCATAAGATTTATTACAAATTTGAAGGAAACGCACCGGAATACATAAGTCGTGATTTGCAGGAATGTGCGCAGATGGTATCAGAGTTGGATGATAAAATGCTTTCGTTAAATGAGGCAATCAAAAAATGTCTGGGCGACGGCAGTTGTATGGAGGATATGGATAATAGTTTCCGAAGAGAAGCTTGAATAAAACGAGGATGAAAAAGGGCAGTCGGAGTGTGGACCGGCTGCCCTTAAACTATGTACAAAGTCATCGCTTTGTTATATATTTTTTCACAAAAGAATATATCCGATCTATGCTGCAGTGTAAATCTGATTGTGCAGCCCGTTTTTCGATGATTTCATTATAGTGGCGTTCTCTTAACTCTTTATCAATATTATCCTTCACATCCTCCATAGGAATATAATCATATTCTTTTTTGGCGGTGCACTGAATCAAGTATAGTACGCCTTCCTCATCAATTACCGGGGTGCTCTCTCCGATCCCAAGCTCATATCCGTGGGCTATAACATCCCCGATTGCCCGTGATTTTGCTGACATGTCTGAAGACAAGATTTCTTCATGTGCAAAATATGGCGCCAGAGCGTCATTTCCTTCAATAAGACCTTTCAAGGAATGGTCAGCATCTATTTGTTTATAAATATCCGTCAATGCATTCTTAAATGTACTCATCTGCGTTTCCGCAAGTCCCTCGGCCATAGAATCGATTTTCACGTAATCAAGAGTAATATCATCATCTTTCACAAATAAAGCATCTTTATTTTCTTCATAGTATGCCTGGCGTTCTTCATCGGAAATGCTCATTCCCTCGTTTTGGAGGTTCTCACAATATTTTTTCTGGAAAGAATCCATCTCATATTCCATATAGAGCTCCGTTGTAAATTCAGATAAACCATACACAGCTTCGCCATTGGCAATTTTTTCCGCCCGATCCTTGTTCTCCGCTTCCTTACGTTCTAGCATATGTGCATAGTCGATTTCATCTACCAGCCCCTGTTCTTTTGCGATCTCATAGACAGTCCGGTTATATTTTAACTGCTCGATTGTATCATCGGCAAGCTTCTCATATGGAATTTCGCCATTTATCGCTTTTGTCCAGAAATCAGAATTTACTGACACGTTGTTTTTCTGGGTAAGCTCTTGTGTCACAGGATATACCTGTTGGTTCATCACATACAGAAATTCGTCGCGTACGATTTCCTGAGAATTGATTTCGAGTTCAAATCTTGTGTTTTTATAAAAAATTCCGCCGCCAATAGCAGCCAACGCTGCTGCTATAGCGATCCCAGTTATCAGTTTCTTTTTCACGTTTGTCTCCTTTAGTTATATATATTTTAGTAACAGTTCAGCCATAACAGCTCGGATTAGCTGCTTTGCAGCCTATTTCGCCACATACGTGGCTAAATCCTCGCTTATGGCAGAGCGCCATATACAAAGTACACAAAAAATCTTCGTTTTCAAACAAGTTTGAATTCAGATTTTTGTGACTTTGTGCATGGCTGAACTGTTACAATTAAATTCCGTTTTTAGTAATCTTTTCTATACACTTGTCAGATTTTATGCTATAATATCCATAACTTAATAGAAAAGGAGTTGAGCTTATGAATTATATCATTAGTGGCAAAAATATCGATGTAACACCAGGCTTAAAACAAACCATCGAAAAAAAATTAGGAAAGTTAGAACGCTATTTCACTCCTGAAACAGACATCGTTGTGACACTCAGCGTAGAAAAAGAACGACAGAAAATCGAGGTTACCATCCCGGTAAAAGGAACTATTATTCGTTCCGAACAAGAAAGCAATGACATGTATGTATCCATTGATTTGGTTGAAGAAGTAATCGAACGTCAGCTTCGCAAATATAAAACAAAGCTCATTGCTAAACATCAGGAGGACGTTCCTTTTAGCACTGGATTTTTTGAAGAAGAGGATGATACACCGGAAGAAGAAGTTAAAATTATCCGTACCAAACGCTTCGGCATCAAGCCAATGTATCCGGAAGATGCATGCATTCAAATGGAACTGCTCGGACATAATTTCTTCGTATTCTGCAATGCAGAAACAGATGAGGTTAATGTCGTATACCGCCGCAAAAATAATACATATGGTTTGATCGAACCGGAATTCCAATAAAATATTGTATAATTGAATCAGCACCATCCGTCGAACGGGTGGTGCTGATTATTTTGAACGGAAAATAACCTACAATAGAAAATAATCTCTTTTTAGCTTCTTAATGCATATAGTATAAAGAAACATAAATTAAAAAGGTATGCTAAGATATGAGAGAATATGTGACTTTATCCTTAGAAACACATCTTTTTTTTGGAAGAACCATGAAAGAACATTCTCTATTCCTGCTTGCTGGATTTCCTGCAAAGGAAACCGAGTTCATACAGCGTGCAGATCAATTCCGGGAAGAATTTGAAGATGGCCTTAGAAGGACGGTCAAGCTTGCGGACGGCATAGTAAGCAAATCGGTTCTAAACTCCGGAGAAATTGTAACAGAATTTACGAAGAAGGCAGAGTGCCAGACTAAAAATCTAACAGGGATTCCGATTGATATCAAGATTACTGAGACAGAAGAACGAATCTGTGCAGGAAGCCGTGTTACCGTAAACAGAGAAATAGTTTCTCGGGTAAGAATGCTCAATCGGCAAATATTAAGAAGTCTGAATGGATTGATTGCATTTAAAGAAGAAATTCTAAGAGAAGTAAGAAGATGCAGGCTTTATACGGCGAACTATCCACTGCTAATCGAGCACATTCTAAGAGAAGCGAAACTGTACCGACAGATTATTTCAAACCTTGAAAGAAGGGGACGAATCTCCTCTCCTGATTTAAGGAGTCTGGAACTTTTCTGGAATCAGATTATGATGGAACACGCCCAGTTTATCCAAGGACTGTTAGATCCAACAGAATGTGAATTAATGGAGACCGCCAATGGATTTGCCAAAGACTATTGCCGCCTTTTAGAAGAAGCAAAAGAACAAGACCAGAAGGCGATGAATGCCCTGACGTCAAAAACTTTACAGACAACAAAGCAGTATCAGAAGTTTAAGACAGCCGGAACAGAAGGCATTACCGGCTGCGAGATACGTTCTGTCATACTTCCGCTTTTGGCAGATCATGTACTCCGTGAAGCAAATCATTATCTGCGGATTCTGACACAGGCACAGAAAAGTGAGAATTCACAAAGGAATAAAATACAATAACTCTTTTTTCTTCCCTCTGGAAATTGACTTGATAAAATGTCAAGGTCGATTCCAGAGGGAATACTTTTTAAATTTGTTCTATTCAAATAATTCCATTTTTCCGTCTACTTGTGCAAAATAGCACGCCTGCCCGATTTGAATCTCCACTTGTCCATTCGTGGCTTCTACAAGGGCTTCTTGCAAGTTTTCTACGTCGTCTTCCGGCAGCAAAATCTCTAATTCTACTTTGTCTGTGTAAACACTGTCGAGAATCGGCACTTTCTTTTGACCAAGTATATACTGTATTTTCCCAAGTCCCGTATAATCTGTCGTAATTTTTAGTTTATATCCATATATTTTGGTAATAATATTACTACATGCCAGACCTTCCTGAGTTGCCTTGGAATATGCACGGACCAAACCTCCGGTACCAAGCAAGGTGCCCCCAAAATATCTCGTCACCACGACTGCCGTATTATGAATTTCTTCCCCTAGAAGAACATCCAGCATCGGTTTCCCTGCTGTTCCTCCGGGCTCTCCATCGTCGCTAAAACGCTGTATCTCGAAGCGTTCTCCCAGTACATAAGCATAGCAGTTATGGGTTGCATTCCAATACTTCTTTTTCATACTTTCAATAAATGCAATCGCCTCTTGTTCATCCTTGATGGGAAGCACTGTTGCTATAAAGCGGGATTTCTTTTCGACGATTTCTCCTTCACCGCCGTGCAGCACTGTTTTATATTGCTTTAACATGATAAGATCACCTTTTCCTAATGTATTGTCTTTTATCATAACAGCAATGCTACATATTTCTCAAGTTTTTCTTAATATTTTCGTACCGAAATATGAACTTTTTAAAATTCGCTTTATTTCAAATACGTTCTCTGATATAATATCCTGAGATAAAGGAGGCAAGTATTCATGAATTATGGAAAAAATCAAGCTTCTAAAAAGCAGAACGAAATAACATCCAAAAAAAATATGACCTCAAAGCGCGTTGGAGTTCGTGCTTTTAAAGCCTTTCTCCTCACAATTCTGGTCATTTGCGTGATAGGCGCGGCCGGAGTTGGCATCTTCGTCAAAAAAATGATTGACGATGCACCGCAGATTTCTCCAAATAAGGTGCGGCCAAATTCATTTGCATCTGTGGTGCTTGATCAAAGCGGTAAAGAATTGGATAAATTTGTAGAATCAGGTTCAAACCGTATCTACAAAACGATTGATGAGATTCCTGAATATCTTCAACACGCTTTTGTAGCAGTTGAGGACGAACGTTTTTATGAACACAACGGTATTGACTTACAAGGTATCTTAAGAGCCGGTATTATCGGTATTACTTCTGGCGGTAATTTCTCCCAGGGTGCCAGTACGCTGACTCAGCAGCTGATTAAAAACAATGTGTTCCCAGACTTTCTCCATGAAAAGACATTTTATGACAGTCTGCAGCGAAAAGTACAAGAATGGTATCTTTCTATTAAAATCGAGAAACAGATGGACAAGAAAGAAATCATGGAAAACTATCTGAACACGATCAATCTTGGTCAGAACACTTTAGGTGTTCAGTCTGCATCAAAAAGATATTTTAATAAAGATGTTTCAGAACTTACACTCTCTGAATGTTCGGTGATCGCAAGCATCACTCAGAATCCTTCCGGTTTGAATCCAATCACGAACCCGGAAGACAACGCGAAACGCCGCAGCAAAGTATTAAATCAGATGGAAGAACAAGGTTACATTTCTGCCGAAGAAAAACAAGCAGCTCTTGATGATGACGTATACTCTCGTATTCAGGCAGTAAATCTACAGGTGCAGGGCGAAGCTTCTACTCCTACTACGTATTTTATCGACGCAATTGCCGTACAGGCAGAGCAAGACTTGATCGATAAGCTTGGCTACACAGATACTCAGGCACATAACGCAATTTACAGCGGCGGACTTTCTATCATAGCTACTCAGGATTCTGCCATTCAGAAAATCTGCGACGAAGAAATCAGTAATGACGAAAACTATCCTGGAAAGATTGAATACGGTCTTACTTATGCTGTTACGATCAAACGAGCAGATGGTTCTACCGATAATTATGATCATAATATTATTAAAAACTATATGCGTAACACATACGGAGATAAATACGGTCTTGTATTCTCTACCGAAGATAAAGGACGTGCTACCATAGAAGAATGGAAAGCTTCCAATCTTAACGAAGGTGACGAAGTCCTTGCTGAGGTCATTAACTTTTCTCCTCAGCCACAGGCAACCGCTGTCGTTATTGACCAATACACAGGTTATGTAAAAGCAATCAGCGGAGGCCGCGGAGTAAAGGCTCAAAGCCGAAGCTACAATCGCGCTACAGAAGGACTTCGCCAGCCGGGTTCCTGTTTTAAAGTATTATCTACCTTCGCACCTGCGCTTGACAGCGCCGGATATACACTGGCTACTGTGACTCAGGATGCTCCTTTTAAATACGACAATGGTACACCTGTAAAAAACCACTGGGGTAATTATTACAAGGGCAACATGACTGTCCGCTCTGCGATCGAGCAGTCGGCAAACGTTGTTACAGTAAAGGTTCTGACAGATATCACGCCAAAACTTGGCTATGATTATCTTTTAAAATTCGGATTTACCAGCATTGTAGATAAAGAAGAACGTGACGGCGGAATCTTCACGGATATTCAGCAGGCTACTGCTCTTGGCGGTATCACCCACGGTATCACAAATCTGGAAATCACAGCTGCCTATGCATCTATTGCAAACAAGGGCACCTATATCAAACCAGTATTGTATACTAAAATCACAAACCGTGATGGTGAAGTGCTTATTGACAACGAAAGCAAACCGGAAAAGCATGAAGTACTAAAAGAATCTACGGCAGCATTATTGACCAATGCTATGGAAGGCGTCGTAACAAGTTATGCCGGTACCGGAAGACGTGCCGCATTGCCATGTGGAATGCCTGTTTCCGGAAAAACCGGTACTACTTCAGATAATGTAGATATCTGGTTCTGTGCATACACGCCATACTACACATGTTCTGTATGGGCAGGTTATGATACGAACAAGCCTTTGTCAAATACATCCTTCCATTTGGATATTTGGCGCAAGATTATGAATCGGATCCATGCAGACCTTCCATATAAGGACTTTGAACTATCAGGATCTATAGAAAAGAAAACGATCTGTACTCAATCCGGAAAGCTTGCTGTAAGTGGCTGTCCTGCTGTTACAGAATACTTTGCTTCAGGCACAATTCCGACTGACGCATGCAGCGGTCATCGTTCATCCTGGAGCAACGATGATCCCGATGATGACTCTAATAACGGTTCACATGGAAATAATGGCGGCAACACAACACCTAATTCGCCGCAGCAGCCTTCAGACCCTAGTTCTCCGACACCAGATCCTCCGGCGGATCCTAATCCTCCGGTAGAACCTGATCCTCCGGTAGATCCTAATCCTCCGGCAAACCCGGATCAACCTACCACTCCTGAAGGTTAGGTTAAAACTAAAAAGATCCCGCAGTGCGCATCCCGCGGAGCGTTTTGTGATATAGGAAAGTACGAACTTTCCTATATCATAAAAAAGCAAGTGGAAAATCTCCGCTTGCTTTTTTATATCGCTTTCTTCTATTCACTTTCTTGTATTATCTTTATCACATCTGATCAGTCCAAGATCAATTTTGCCGAACCGCAGATACCTGCATCATTTCCAAGCTGTGCCAACGCAAATTTTACATCTTTATTTGCAAAAAATACTCTCTTCTCAAAATATTTCTTAATGTATGTAAACAACACATCTCCTGCTTTAGATACGCCGCCGCCAATTACGATTACCGATGGATCTGTGATCACACAAAGATTTGCCAACGCATATCCTAAATATCTTCCAAACTCTTCTGCAATTTCAATCGCCAGTTCATCGCCTTCTTTGACTGCATCAAATACCGTCTTTGCACTCACTTCACTATTTCGTAAAATACTTGCTTTATCATCTTTTGCAAGACGTTTTTTCGTAAGTCTTACAATACCTGTTGCGGAGGCATATTGTTCCAGACATCCAAAACTTCCGCAGCCGCAGCTTTCTGTCTCCTCATAGTTTACGCAAATATGGCCGATTTCCCCGCCTGCGCCGTTAGAGCCGCTTAAAATATGTCCTCCGACAATCACACCGCCGCCAACGCCTGTTCCGAGCGTCACCATGATCATGTTCTTGTTGCCAAGGCCGCCGCCTTTCCACATCTCTCCAAGAGCCGCTACATTCGCATCATTTCCCACTTTTACGACAATGCCTGTAAGATCCTCTAATTCATGTTTTACCTCTTTATATTTCCATCCCAGATTTGCAGAACCATTCACCACTCCGTTCTCAGATACCGGCGCAGGAACGCCAACTCCGATGCCGAGAATGTTCTCCTTTTCCAGCTCATATTCAGCAAGTTTTTTTCTGATTGCTTCTGCAACATCCGGTAAGATTGCCGCCCCTTCATTCTCAGTACGCGTTTTAATTTCCCATTTTTCGATTAATGATCCATCGAATTGAAACAATCCCATTTTTACCGTTGTTCCCCCAATGTCCACTCCAAAACAATAATTCATAATCTTTTTTCCTCCTATTTTTTCACTAGATTTGCCTGAACCCTACGGTACAACTCTTCCGCCGCATTATATCCCATCTCTTTTTGTCTGTGATTTGCAGATGCGGATTCCACGATAATTGCAAGATTACGTCCCGGACGAATCGGTATATTATGGCAGACTACCTTATTTCCCAGAAATTCTGTATATTCCTGAGTTAATCCCAGACGATCATATTCTCTGTCCTTATCCCACTCTTCCAACGTAATGACAAGGTCGATCGCCTGTGTCTCCTTTACACTTTGAACGCCAAAAAGCGTTTTCACATCTACAATGCCAATTCCACGCAGTTCGATAAAATTCCTTGTAATATCCGGTGCTCGTCCAACAAGAGTATCATTACTTACTTTTCGTATTTCTACCACGTCATCTGTCACAAGACGATGCCCGCGTTTGATAAGTTCCAGCGCTGCTTCACTCTTCCCAATACCGCTTTCCCCCATAATTAATACACCTACACCATACACATCCACAAGCACTCCGTGAATAGAAATGCAAGGCGCTAATTCTACATTCAGCCACCGAATCAATTCTGCTGTAAATGCAGAAGTCTTCTGAGAAGTCTGGAATATTGGAATATTCTTTTTATTCGCTTTCTGTAAAAGCACCTCATCCGGAGGAAGATTTCTGCTAAATATAATACATGGAATTCCATATGACAATAATTTTTCATATAGATCTTCCTTCACATCTTCCCCAAGACTTTTCAGATACGTATATTCCACATATCCAATGACCTGCACCCGTTCAGCGTCAAAATAATCAAAAAATCCTGTCAGCTGTAAAGCCGGACGATTGATATCAGGCACTCCTATCTTCTTATCTTCCAAACTAACATCCTGCGTCAGATTCTTCAGATTCATTTTTTCTGCCAGTTTCGTCATTGCTACGCCACTCATATCATTGTCTCCTTTTCTTTCTGCTTTGAACAATTGTCCACCACGCTATAATTATTGTACCACATCTGAGTATTTCATAAAAGCTTTCGTTTCTATTCATGAAAAAAATCATAAACAGACTCTGCTGCTATTTCATTCATAGCAGGAATCTCTTTCAACTCTTCTATGGACGCATTCCGGATTTCTTCTATATTCTTAAAATGCCGCATAAGTTCCTTTCTTCTGGCCGGTCCGATTCCTTTAATATCATCTAATATGGAATGTACCTGTTCCTGACTCCTTAACTTTTTATGAAACTCAATCGCAAATCTATGCGCTTCATCTTGTATTCTCGTAATCAATCGGAATCCTTCCGATGTTTTATCAATTAGAATTTCCTGATTTTCATAATATAATCCCCTTGTTCTGTGAAAATCGTCCTTTACCATTCCACAGACAGGAATATGCAAGCCCAGATTTTTCAACACCTCAAGCGCAATGTTCACCTGCCCTTTTCCGCCGTCCATCATAATCAGATCCGGAAACGCCGTAAAGCTTCCAAAGGCTTTCCCTTCTTCTTTCTCCCTGATTCCATGTTCAAATCGCCTGGTCAGAACTTCCTGCATACTGGCATAATCATTCGGTCCTTGAACACTCTTGATTTTAAATTTACGATAATCATTACGTTTTGGCTTTCCATTTTCATAGACAATCATAGAGCCGACAGAAGCAAATCCATTTGTATTAGAAATGTCAAACGCTTCTATTCTGCGTATTTTGCTTAGCCCTATCAGACTTCCTATTTCTTTCATAGCTCCAATCGTCCGTCCTTCTTCGCGCTTTAACCGCTCTTTATCCGTATTTAAGACAATGGATGCATTCTTTGCCGCAAGCTCTACCAGTTTCTCCTTTTCACCTTTTTTCGGCACCTTTAGTACCACCTTATGTCCTCTTTTATGTGTCAGCCACTCTTCTAATAATCCCTTCTCTTCCACTTCTTGAGGAAGCATCAGTTCTCTCGGAATATACGGGCTTCCCGCATAGAATTGCTTTATGAATCCGGTCAGGATTTCTTCTTTATTATCCCCATCCGAACGTCGCATATAAAAGTGATCCCGCCCAATCAAACGACCGCCTCGAATAAAAAACACTTGCACTACGGCATCTTCCCTGTCTAGCGCGAGTGCGATGACATCCCTGTCATCCTGACGGCTGTCTGTAATCTTTTGCTTTTGAGCGATTTTCTGGACGCTGGAAATCAACTCCCTATATTCAATTGCTTTTTCAAACTCCAGCATCTCGGATGCTTCCAACATCTTCTCTTCTAATCTTTTTAAAACCCTGTCATAATTACCGTTTAAAAAATGTATCACCTCTTGTACCGATTCACGGTATTCTTCTTCTGTAATATATCCCTGACACGGTGCATTGCATTGATGAATATGATAATTCAGACACGGCCTGTCCTTTCCTATATCTTTTGGAAGGTTTCGATTACAGCTTCTGATATGATATATCTTTCGCAAAAGATCAATCGTATCCTTCACCGCTCCTCCACTCGTATAGGGTCCAAAATATTTTGCCTTATCTTTGACCATTCTCCTCACCATCATGACACGCGGATATGCTTCTGTGACGGTTACTTTTATGAACGGATATGTTTTGTCATCCATCAGCATGGTATTGTATTTCGGCCGGTGTTCTTTAATAAGATTACACTCCAATACAAGCGCTTCCAGCTCGGAATCTGTCACGATATATTCAAAACGTCTGATATGGGTCACCATCTGTTCAATCTTAACACCTTTATTTCTGCTGGACTGAAAATACTGACGCACACGATTCTTCAGACTGATTGCCTTGCCCACATATATAATGTTGTCCTTTTCATCATGCATAAGATAGACGCCTGGTTTGGCCGGTAATTTTTTCAGTTCCTCTTCTATATCAAACATACTCTCACCTCGGCTAATCCTTTCATTTATCATAACAACGTACGGATTTACCGTCAACGTATATTGTAAAAAAGACACAGCCTGAATTTTTCAAACCGTGTCTTTCATTTTTATTGCTGTATTTCTTTTTCTATATCTTTTTCTGTATCTTTTCCTGCATTTTCTTCATGCGCTTCTTCTGTCTGCTGCTTGGTCTGGCGCATTCCGATACGTGATTCCTTTTCCGATTCAGCTTCCGGATCGATCCCTTTCACCTCATGGAAAATTCTCATGAATTCTTTTCCGGTGATGGTTTCCTTTTCAATCAAAAATGCTGCAATCTTATCAAGCGCTTCTCGATTCTTGGACAAAAGCGCTTTTGCTTCTTCATAAGCCATCTTCAGCATCACCATGACTTCTTTATCAATCTCTGCTGCCGTATCCGGACCGCAGTTTTGTACAGCACGCCCATCCAGATACTTGCTTTGTATGGACTCCAATCCAATCAATCCAAACTTTTCTGACATACCATACTGCGTAATCATTGCTCTTGCAACCTTCGTTGCCCGCTCAATATCATTCGAAGCGCCGGTCGTAACCGTGTCAAATACGATTTCTTCGGCTGCCCGTCCGGCTAATAACCCTACCAGCATTGCCTCCAATTCCTTTTTCGTATTCAGGAATTTTTCTTCTTCCGGTGTCTGCATTACATAGCCAAGCGCTCCCATCGTTCTTGGCACGATCGTAATCTTCTGGACCGGTTCCGCATCCTTTTGCAGCGCACTGACAAGTGCATGACCGACTTCGTGATAAGAAACAATTCTTCGTTCCTCTTTACTCATAATCCGGTCTTTCTTCTCTTTACCAACGAGTACCACTTCCACCGCTTCAAAAAGATCTGCCTGAGACACTGCCTGACGACCGTGTTTTACCGCATTGATCGCTGCTTCATTGATCATATTCGCAAGATCAGAACCCACCGCACCGCTTGTAGCAAGTGCAATCGCCTCCAAATCCACACTTTCATCCATGCGCACATCTTTCGCATGTACTTTCAAAATATCAACACGTCCCTTTAAATCCGGACGTTCTACGATAACGCGGCGGTCAAAACGTCCCGGACGAAGCAATGCCGGGTCAAGAATTTCCGGACGATTCGTTGCTGCAAGTAAAAGAAGCCCTTTGCTGGTATCAAATCCATCCATCTCTGCGAGCAGCTGGTTCAACGTCTGCTCTCTTTCGTCATTGCCGCCAAGAGCCGTATCCCTGCTCTTACCAATAGCGTCAATCTCATCAATAAAAATAATACACGGCGCCATCGCCTGAGCCTGTTTAAACAAATCCCTGACTCTGGAAGCACCTACGCCGACATACATCTCCACAAATGCAGAACCGGAAAGCGAGAAAAATGGTACTTTCGCCTCTCCTGCTACCGCCTTTGCAAGCAAGGTCTTACCTGTCCCCGGAGGTCCTACCAACAATGCTCCTTTTGGAAGTTTTGCCCCAATGCCTGTATATTTGCCCGGATTATGAAGAAAATCCACTACTTCCTGCAAAGATTCTTTTGCTTCGTCTTCTCCTGCCACATCCTTAAATGTAACGCCGGTTTCTCTCTCTACATACATTTTCGCATTACTCTTGCCGATTCCCATCATTCCGCCGCCTTTTGTCATCTTACGCATAAAGAGCATACTGGCGCCAAAAATCAACACAAACGGAAAAAGCAGATTGATAAGCAGATTGAGGAAAATCGCAGAAGTAGAATCCGGTATCTTCTGTCCATATTCTACGCCAGCTTCATATAGTCGCTGCGAAAGAGTTTCATCTTTTACGATTCCTGTATAATATACTTTTTTAATATTCAGCAAGTTCTCCGTGATCTCCTCTCCGCGGAACAAGCTAAAGTTTTCTTTTTCCTTCTTTTCTCTTTCCTTTTTCTGCTGCGGAGTCTCTACATCATAGATCGAGGCTCCTTTCTTCAAAGAAATCTCCAGTTTATTGGAATTGATCAATACTTTATCTACTTTTGAAGCGTCTACCAGTTTCAGAAATCTACTATATGTAATCTCCTCATACTGGCTTTCCTGACGAAACTGATAAAGCATCATCACAAGAATCCCAGTCAAAATTGCTGTGAGTATAATCAAAGGAACTCCCTGCTTTTTCTTCTTTTTGGGATCTTTATTGTTATCGTTCTGATTATTATTCATCATTGCCTCCTAATTCTACACATTCACCTTTCCTATTATAAAGTAGCACTTATATATAAATCAATAAAAACATTCTGAAAAACCTCTGTTAATTCTTAAACCTTTATAAAGAAATATCTCTTTATACAAATTCTTCCCAAAATTATTTTGATTTTCCCTAGATTTTATCCCGTCTTTTGTAGTATACTGAATGCTATGATGTTTATACTAGAAAAAATAAGCAGAAGAAAGAAGAGAGAAAATATGAGACCTGGATTTGATAATGAAAAATATCTGAATATGCAGTCAACGCATATCCGGGAACGGATCAACCAATTCGATAATAAATTATACCTGGAATTCGGCGGAAAATTATTTGATGATTTCCACGCATCTCGCGTTCTTCCTGGATTTGAACCGGACAGTAAGCTGCGCATGCTGCTTCAGCTTGCAGATCAGGCCGAAATTGTAATTGTAATCAGCGCCAGTGATATTGAAAAGAACAAAGTACGCGGAGATCTTGGGATTACTTATGATTCCGATGTGCTCCGACTGATTGATGTCTTTAAAGAAAAAGGCTTATATGTAGGCAGCGTTGTTATCACGCAATATTCCGGGCAGCACAGTGCAAATCTATTTAAGTCAAGACTTGAAAAACTAGGAATCAAAGTGTATGTACATTACTGTATCGAAGGTTATCCTTCTAATATTCCTTTGATCGTAAGCGATAACGGCTATGGCAAAAATGATTATATTGAGACAAGCAGGCCGCTTGTGATCGTCACTGCTCCAGGACCTGGCAGCGGTAAAATGGCAACCTGCCTTTCCCAGCTCTATCATGAGCATAAACGTGGTATTCATGCAGGTTATGCCAAATTCGAAACATTCCCAATCTGGAACATCCCATTAAAGCATCCTGTCAATCTTGCGTACGAAGCCGCTACTGCAGATTTAAATGATGTCAATATGATCGATCCGTTCCATCTGGAAGCTTATGGCGAAACAGCCGTGAATTATAACCGTGATGTAGAGATATTTCCTGTATTGAGCGCCATTTTCGAGAAAATCTACGGTGAAAGCCCTTATAAATCCCCTACAGATATGGGCGTAAATATGGTGGGGAATTGTATTATGGATGATGATGCCTGCAAGGACGCTTCTAACCAGGAAATTATCCGCAGATACTACACCTCTCTGGCTGAACTTGCAGCCGGCGCTTCTTCTGAGGATGCCGCATACAAAATAGAGCTTCTCATGAAACAGGCGCATATTACCACCGAAGACCGCAAAGTTGTCTCTGCTGCTTTAAAACGTGCAGAGGAAACCAATGCTCCTGCTGCTGCAATGGAATTAAATGACGGACGCATGATCCTCGGGAAGACTTCCAATCTTCTGGGTGCTTCTGCCGCACTTGTATTAAATGCTCTGAAAGAACTTGCCGGTCTCGACCACGAACTGCATGTGATTTCTCCGGAAGCGATCGAGCCAATCCAGAGATTAAAGGTAGCTTATCTTGGAAGTAAGAATCCAAGACTTCATACGGACGAAGTACTTATTGCACTCTCTATGAGCGCAGCATCCAATCCGGCTGCCCAAAAGGCTCTGGAACAGATTCCTGAACTAAAAGGCTGTCAGGTACACACCTCCGTAATGCTTTCGGACGTAGATATTAAAACGTTCAAAAAACTTGGCATACAGCTTACAAGCGAAGCCAAGTATGAGCATAAGACGATTTATCATTAAAATTCTTAACAAGTAAAACAAAACTCCCATCGTTAAAAAGCCAAGTCGCGATGTCAACCAACGATACGTTGCTCACAGCTTTTAAACGATGGGAGTTCTTATATTCAGAATTCAAGTTCTCTTCTGCCTAACGATTTTTACTTACAAAACCTGTCTATATACTGACTTGCCGCAAGCGCCGCTACTGCTCCGTCTGCGGCTGCTGTCGTAAGCTGTCTTACTTCTTTTGTCCGGCAGTCCCCGGCAGCAAAAACTCCGTTTGCAGAAGTCATACAATCTTCACTTGCAAGTACATATCCGCCTGCATCCAGTTTCACGACTTCCGCGAATCTATCATTCTTCGGCGCCTGTCCGATTGCTACAAATAATCCTTCTACCTTCAGCTTAGTTATCTCATTCGTCTTTTTGTTGCGCACAACAACACCTTCCAATAAGTCAGAACCTTCCAAACTCTCTACGACACTGTCTAACACGAAACTTACATTTTCTTTTGCTTTCAGCGTCTTTACAAGATGCTCTTCTCCGCGGAACTCATCTCTTCTGTGGATAATATAAACATGGGCGCAATAAGAAGATAAGAAAATCGCATCTTGCAGCGCAGTATTACCGCCGCCGACCACTGCCGTATCCATTCCCTTAAAAAAAGCGCCGTCACAAGTTGCACAATAAGAGATTCCCGCACCGATAAAATCGGCTTCACGCGCCACACCAAGCGGGCGGTGTCTTGCTCCGGTTGCCAGAATAACCGTTTTGCATTCCACCTCCTCGTCTTCCGTCACAATAATCTTTTTATCATCCTCTACCCGGATACGCTCAACGTTTGTAAACATAGTTTCCGCCCCAAAATTCATCGCCTGATCCAAAAGATTTGTCGCAAATTCATTTCCACTCATCTTAAAGATCCCCGGATAGTTTTCTACATGCGGTGAAAAAACGATCTGCCCTCCAAAAGACTCTCCTTCTATGATCACAACAGACTTTCCTGCACGTAATCCATAGATTGCGGCCGTCATTCCGGCTGTTCCCCCTCCGATAATCCCGATATCATACATAACCTTTCCTCCTTTTGCCTTAAAGTTTAAATACCCCTATAAGCAGTGTGTCTTATAGGGATATCCTTTTATTCATTTCTATTGATTTTCCTGTGCATATTTTTTAATGTTGGACGCATTGACTAATTTCTGTACGCCATTGGCACTCGCTACAATCAGCGTCGGCGCCTGCATAACACCATATTTCCTCACCAACGCTTCATTCTCTTCTGCATCAATGGTCTCATATGCAATATTTGCTTTTTCCAACATATTCTTTGCAATCTTGCAGTTCGGACAGGTTTTCGTCGTAAACAGCAAAGTTCTTTCTCCCCCGCTTAAAGAGGAGCAATCCATCTCTTCTTCTGCTGCTTTCAATCTAACCGTAAGCTTTGAATCCTTAATATTATATACTTTACGTTCTTTGAATTCCTGTGTCTTTCCGTCATTCCAATTCTGTACCGGACGATAATATCCTGTAATGCGACTGTAAACTTCTGTCTTCTTGCCGCAGACCGGGCATTCATACTGCTCTCCATTGATATATCCATGGTCGGTACATACCGAATAAGTCGGAGACATTGTATAATATGGCAGCTTATAGTTTTCCGCAATCTTCCTTACCAAGGATGCCGCCGCCTTCCAGTCCGGAAGCTTTTCTCCAAGAAACGCGTGAAATACGGTTCCTGATGTATAAAGCGTCTGCAGTTCATCCTGAATATCAAGCGCCGCAAAAATATCTTCCGTATAACCTACCGGAAGGTGCGAGCTGTTTGTATAATATGGCGTTCCTTCTGCTTCTGCCGCCGTAATGATATCCGGATACCGTTTGGTATCGTGTTTTGCAAAACGGTATGTCGTAGATTCTGCCGGCGTAGCTTCCAAATTATATAAATCGCCATATTCTTCCTGGTAATCAGAAAGACGCTCTCTCATATGTTTCAATACCTGCTGGCTGAACTTTTGTGTTCTTTCATCCGTCATATCTGCACGAAGCCATTTTGCATTCAAGCCAACCTCATTCATACCGATCAGACCAATCGTCGAAAAATGATTGTTAAATGTTCCAAGATAACGCTTTGTATATGGATAAAGACCTTCCTCTAAAAGTCTTGATATGATCGTACGTTTTGTGCTCAAGGATCTTGCAGAAATATCCATCAGATGATCTAAACGGCGATAAAAATCTGCCTCATCTTTCGCAAGATATGCAATCCTCGGCATATTGATGGTTACGACTCCTACCGATCCTGTACTCTCGCCGCTTCCGAAAAATCCACCGGATTTCTTACGCAATTCCCTCAGATCAAGGCGAAGACGGCAGCACATGCTTCTTACATCGCTCGGCTCCATATCGCTGTTGATATAATTTGAAAAATACGGCGTACCATACTTGGCAGTCATTTCAAATAGCAGACGGTTATTTTCCGTATCAGACCAGTCAAAATCATTTGTGATCGAATATGTAGGGATTGGATACTGGAAACCACGCCCGTTCGCATCCCCTTCGATCATGACTTCGATAAATGCCTTATTGACCATATCCATCTCTTTTTTACAGTCTCCATAAGTAAAATCCATGTCTTTCCCGCCAACGATAGCAGGCATGTTGGCAAGGTCATTCGGCACGGTCCAATCCAGTGTAATATTGGAAAACGGTGCCTGTGTTCCCCAGCGGCTTGGTGTATTTACGCCATATATAAAGGATTCCACGCACTTTTTCACTTGATCATAACTCAGATTATCTATTTTTACAAATGGCGCAAGGTATGTATCAAAAGAAGAAAATGCCTGTGCCCCCGCCCATTCATTCTGCATAATGCCAAGGAAATTTACCATCTGATTACAAAGCGTAGACAGATGTTTTGCCGGAGCAGACGTAATCTTTCCGGTAATTCCTCCAAGCCCTTCCCGGATCAGCTGTTTTAATGACCAGCCTGCACAATAGCCGGTAAGCATGGATAAATCATGAATATGAATATCTGCATTGCGGTGTGCATTGGCAATCTCCTCGTCATAAATCTCCGAGAGCCAGTAATTTGCCGTGATCGCACCGGAATTGCTAAGAATCAACCCTCCTACCGAATAAGTGACTGTCGAGTTCTCTTTTACACGCCAGTCAGTGATTTTCACATAACTGTCTACAATCTCTTTATAGTCCAGCAAAGTAGACTTCATATTACGGATTTTCTCTCTCTGCTTACGATATAAAATATATCCTTTTGCCACATCCGCATAACCGGCAAGTACCAATACATTCTCTACACTATCCTGAATATCTTCTACCAAAACTACATCATCTTTTATCTTAGGCTCAAAATCTGCCGTCACTTTCAATGCCAGCATGTCAATAATACTTGGATGATATTGTTTATTCTGCGCCTCAAACGCGCTTGTGATCGCTACTGCGATTTTCTTCAGATCAAATTCTGTTATTTTTCCGTCTCGTTTGCGAACCTGATACATATTTCTTCATCCTTCTTTCTTAAAATCCCACGGCAAATGTGCCAGTGAACTCATTGTATCACCGCATATATAGTATTGTCAATAAACAAAACAACAAGATATAGTGTAATTCTTTGTCGAATTTCGCCATATCTTGTTGTTGCTTTTTCTATTATTCAATTCCTCTTACTGCCGTATTCTCTATATATGCTCCGGCAATCTGCGCTGCCGTATCCATGATGCGTTTGTCATATCCATGGAGTCCTTCCTGGATCAGATCTCCCGAATCCTTAAATGCCTGCAGATAATACCGGGACGCGCCGCATATCCATCTTCCGATATCTTCGATATCGGCTTTCTGATGAAACTCTCTTACCATCGTCGTGCGAAACTCATATGGAATCAAACCTTGCTTTAAAATCGTTATACTTTCCTCTATATTAGAAATATCATAATCTTCTATGCCAATCGTCTGTGCATATTTTTCTTTGCTGTTCTTAATATCCATAGCGACATAATCCACTACGTTTGCCCTTATCAGCTGCTTTAGCTTTCCCGGAAAGCTTCCGTTCGTATCCAGCTTCACAAGATAGCCCAGATCTTTTATTCTCTCTAAAAAGCTTCGTATGTCGTCCCATATAAGCGGTTCTCCGCCTGTCACGCAGACACCGTCCAGAATCCCCTGACGTTTTTCTAAAAAGCCAAAAAATTCTTTCTCACTGATATCTTCATTCTCTTCCATATGGGTTACCAATGATGCATTATGACAAAATGGGCAACGAAAATTACAGCCTGCAGTAAATACTGTGCAGGCTACTTTTCCCGGATAATCTAACAATGTGAGCTTTTGCAGCCCTTGTATCCTCATTATTCTTTTGGATCTTCGAGTCCGCTGCGCTCGATCTCTTTTTTCACACATGTGTTAATAAACTCTGTCAATGTACGATAACCGTTCTCTTTTGAGATCTTTGTCAGCTGTTCCTTTCTTCCCTTTGGAACAAGAATGGTGATACGGTCATAGTTTTTCTTCTGGTAATTATTAATATAAGCAAATGCTCTTTTTTTATCCATCGTGTTCATCTCCTTTTGAAGACATTATAACTGATTCTTTACTTTTCGGCAAGGTACAATCTGATTTTTTCCGCCGTGAAAGTAACTTTTGTTGTACCTTACAAATACCTGTGCTATAATTTAGAAAAATGTACTGCTTGCAAAGATACTCTTTCGACCTTGCACATGCGGGGTCTTTTTATGTGAAAAAGGATGGTGACCGATATGGATACAGCTCTTACGCTTGTCGACAAACTTGCCGAAAACGGAAGTCTTTCATTCAGGGAATGGGTAACACTGATCGACGCCCAGTCTGAAAAACTATCTTTATATGTATTTGAAAAAGCCAGAGATCTGCAGCAGGCATATTACGATAATAAAATATTTATCCGCGGATTGATCGAATTTACGAACTATTGCAGAAATGACTGTTTCTACTGCGGCATTCGAAAGAGCAATCAAGCTCTTCGCCGTTATCGGCTTACCAAAGAAGAGATTCTTCTTTGCTGTCAAAACGGATACGAACATGGATTTCGTACGTTCGTGCTGCAAGGAGGCGAAGATGCTTATTATACGGATGCCCGGATGATAGATATCATTACCAAGATAAAATCAGATTTTCCTGACTGTGCGATTACACTATCCATCGGGGAAAAATCAAGAGAAAGTTATCAAAAGTTTTTTGACGCCGGCGTCAGCCGTTATCTTTTACGACATGAAACTTTTGATTCCGGCCACTATCAATTACTGCACCCATCCAATCTGAAATCCCAGACAAGACAGCAATGCCTTAGAGACTTAAGAGCGATTGGTTATCAGACTGGCTGCGGATTTATGGTCGGTTCTCCATATCAGACAACAGAACATCTGGCATCGGATTTTCTTTTTATCAAAGAACTAAATCCCCATATGATCGGCCTTGGTCCGTTTATTCCACACCATGACACACCATTTGCCGAAAAAAATGCCGGTACGTTAGCACAGACGCTCTATCTTTTAGGGCTTCTTCGCATCATGTGCCCAAAGGTCCTGCTGCCTGCCACTACCGCACTTGGTACCATCGCAGAAAATGGCAGAGAGCTTGGAATTCTCGCCGGAGCAAATGTTATCATGCCCAATCTTTCGCCGATAAATCATCGAAAAGATTACGCGCTTTATGACAATAAACTTACAAGCGGCGCGGAAGCCGCCGAACATATCAAAGATTTAAAAACACGCATGCAGCACATTGGCTATGAGATCGTTACAGACCGGGGAGATTCTCTTGTCTGACCTTCCCTTCTAATGTCCTGATCACGAATAACAGAGGAGGAATTGATTATGTACCATTATGACCCAAAATCACGCAATGCAGAGGAATTCATCAACCATGAAGAAATCCTGGAAACCTTAGACTACGCAGAAGCAAATAAGCACAACACAGAATTGATCGATGCACTCATCGAAAAAGCAAAATTACGGAAAGGCCTTTCCCACAGGGAAGCTTCCGTTCTTCTTGCATGTGATATAGAAGAAAAAAATGAGGAAATTTACCGCCTTGCAGAACAAATCAAAAAGGATTTCTACGGAAACCGTATCGTCATGTTTGCACCGCTGTATCTTTCCAATTATTGTATCAACGGCTGTACCTACTGCCCTTATCATTTAAAAAACAAACATATCCCACGCAAGAAGCTCTCTTTGGAAGAAATCAAAAAAGAAGTAATCGCACTTCAGGATATGGGGCATAAACGGCTTGCACTGGAAGCCGGGGAAGACCCGAAACATAATCCGATTGAATATATTTTGGAATCTATCAAAACAATTTACAGCATCAAACATAAAAACGGCGCGATCCGGCGTGTCAATGTTAATATTGCGGCAACTACTGTGGAAAACTACCGCAAGTTAAAAGAGGCCGGAATCGGCACCTACATTTTATTCCAGGAAACCTATCATAAAGACAGCTATAAAGAACTGCATCCAACCGGGCCAAAAAGCGACTATGCCTATCACACAGAAGCCATGGACCGTGCCATGGAAGGCGGCATTGATGATGTAGGATGCGGTGTATTATTCGGTCTGGATAAATACCGTTATGAATTTGCAGGTCTTTTGATGCATGCCGAACATTTGGAGGCTGTGTGGGGCGTCGGTCCGCATACGATCAGCGTACCTCGTCTCTGTCCTGCCGACGATATTGATGTCAATGATTTTGATAACAGTATAAACGATGATATTTTTGCCAAAATCGTTGCCTGTATCCGTATCGCCGTTCCGTATACCGGTATGATTATTTCTACCAGAGAAAGTAGGAAGACAAGGGAACGCGTCCTTCATCTTGGGATTTCCCAGAT
>OFGF01000250.1_pt1 | contig 52806 bp, 54 predicted proteins | sample 1521711 | NCBI WGS metagenome assembly OFGF01 (sample SAMEA3504092, study PRJEB24116) | mouse gut metagenome | biome: mouse gut; feature: mouse-associated habitat; material: faeces | place: Denmark | collected 2011 | reverse complement strand
AATCCGCCCTTCCAGCCGCAAATATCCCTACATTGATTTCCGCCCCTCGCGCGATATTGGCAACGAAGTCCTGATGGTGGAGAATATCAGCAAAACAATTGACGGGGTTAAGGTTTTGGACAATATCTCGTTAATCCTGGGGCACGACGATAAGGCCGCCTTCGTCGGCGGCAATGAATTTGCGAAAACCGTATTTTTTAAGATTATTACCGGGGAAATGGAGCCGGATGAGGGCGCTTATAAATGGGGCGTTACAACATCCCAGTCGTACTTCCCAAAGGACAATACACAGATTTTTGACACAGATTTGATTATTGTAGACTGGCTGACCCAGTTTTCAGAAATCAAGGACGCGACCTACGTCCGGGGCTTTTTGGGCCGGATGCTGTTTGCCGGAGAAGACGGCATAAAAAAAATGCGCGTACTTTCTGGGGGCGAGCGGGTGCGCGTACTGCTCTCCCGTATGATGATTGAGGCGTCAAATGTCCTGATTTTAGACGAGCCGACCGACCATTTGGATATGGAATCCATTACGGCTTTAAATAACGGCCTTGTCAAGTTCCCGGGCGTCATACTGTTTTCCTCCCGCGACCATCAGGTGGTAGAGACAACGGCGAACCGGATTATAGAATTTTTGCCCGACGGAACAATGATTGACAAAATTACAACTTATGACGAATACCTTGCAAACGACGAGATGGCAAGGAAACGTTCGGTTTATTCTATGTCGTCAACCGATGAAGAAGATAATTAAACTAAAAAAGCCTACAGGCGCATCTGTTTGCAAGACGCCTGCAGGCTTTTGTTTTACTACTTAAATCATGCTGTTCCACATGCTGCCCGAAGAATAATTAAAAGAATAATTCCCCCCGTTATTATATGTACTTGCTTTGGACGCTTCGTACTGTGCATGGTAATCAATAGCGGATGCTTTGGCTGATACCTTATATCCATAGGAATTAGCCCCCTGGAACAGTTTCTTTGCCGTTTCCATATCCGCTTCTTTAAATGCCTTCTCGTCAATGGACAGTGTCTTTTTATCGGGATCCAGCGAAATCCCTATAGAAGAAAGCAAATCCTGGTTGTTTTTGGTATAATCCATAATAGATGCCGCCGAGGTACGGATGGCTGTGACATTCGATCCGCCTGCGCTTTTCACCAGGGCATTGTAGCTGCTGACATAGCTGTTGACTGCTTTGTAAATGGCGTCCGTATTATACCCGGTGGTCTTATTGCCGTCTTTATCCGTTGTCTCCACCTGCTTGAACAGGGACTTTGTACCAGACACCAGCAAGGCATCCGCCGCATCGCTCAAACGCTCCGCATCTGCTTCAATCGTCCCCAGCTTAGATGTCTTGTCTTTGGATGTCGCGGTCGTGCCATTTACAGTTGTCGGCCTGGTCCGGTTGCTGTTATCATAGGTCCTTTGAACCATGCCGTCCGGCGTCCAGTAATTGTACGTCCTGGTAGTAGAACCAGAAGAGCCCGTTTTACTGCCAGAATCCACCTTCACGTCCGAATCTTTGTCCCCTAACGCATAATACGAGCTCAAAAGCTTGTGGTAAGAACCGTTGCGGATACTTGCGTATTCCGAAAAACTGAACCCCCCCATCATGCTAAGCCCGGAAAACATGTCGTTGGAAGAATTATTAAACAGGCTGTTATTCATGCTTGTAAACAGACCGCCTGCCATTCTTGCATTCGCTGATACTGTAATTGACATATGATCACTCCTTTTCGTTTTATTTTAGTGGTTGCGCTTATTTTAGCAGAAGATTTTGGTTATTTCAATAGAATTGCCCAGAAACAACATTAAAATTTTCTGTCATTTTACAATTTATTCTCTATTTATTCATACTTTATCCATAATTACTTGCTATTGTATAGATTGTTTCAGGAAACATATGGACGACTGCTTATTTATTCTATTTGAATTTCTTCATAATTGCCCCGGTATGTACAGCACATACCGGGGTTCTCCTCTTTTATTGCTCCAAGCTGCTGCAAGGCAGCAATCACAATCTAACAATATGTCCTTTGCGCTGGCTGGCTGATGCAGAGCTGGCCATTTTTGTTGTAGCCATACGCTATACCTTCCATGCCCTGGCGCTCTTCCTGCTGACTTGTTTTTTCTGCCAGTATCTGGCTAAAATCCTTTTGCCTGCGTGGTTGCCGCTCCTGGCGCCTGCGTTTGGATGTCAAATCAAGCACTGGGGTGATAACCGTCACAGATGATACTTTGAAAATACCTTCATATCCGTATGCGGCTGCTCCCTCCTTAGAAAAATATTCCTCCTGCTTCACTTTATATATCGGCCATTTTCCCTGTATTCTTTATAAAAGCCCCCATATTAATATTTTCCGTTCCATATATCGTCGATACCATTCCATTTCCAAGTGTTTTCCTCCTCCGAATAAGAGGTAACTGCCAGATACTGATACTCACTGACAGTTTTTAGGGCATCATATACATAACGCAGCGGAATCCATTTGCGGTTGTTCTCTGGAGCTCCAGGCTCTGCCAGAAATACAGTATCATCATCTTGCTGATAAAGCCAGATATTGACATAATGCCCCGGCGTATCCTTCCAAAACGCAGAATCATCTGCACTGCTGACCAATACAATAGCTGACAGCGTATGGCGCATCTGCTCTTGGAATTCTTTATAAGTTGCAGGCTTTTGATAATTTTTACAGGTAAAGCCTGCCGCCCTTAGCGTCCTTTTCATATCCTTCCAGCCAATTGCGCCGCTTTCACTGGTGGGGTAATATTTTGAAGCTGTTTTGGCAAATTCGAAAATATCAAGCGGGGAACATTCGTAACCAGTCAGTGTACTATAGATATTGGCCATGCAGCAAAAACCACAGCCAAAACCGCCGAATTTGTTATAGCCTACCTGCTCTTCACACCACGAACCTGCCCATGCAAGCCCTTCGCTATAAGACTTTGGCCCCTGCAAAAAGGAGTACACCAGGCTGGCCTGTTCTTTGGGTTTTACAATATAATCCTTTAAGTTTGCGGGAATATCCCCCGTATCAAAAATATTTGCAGGAAGGTCAGCCGACACTCCTGCATAAGGCCCGTTGCCCTTATCAACGAAAAGAGGTGCATATTCCCCTGGCTGCGCTTCTGGCCTTTTTACATCCCCCTTCGGCAACAGGAACAAGACAGCCACACAGGCAAAGGCAAACAGGCTTACTATACATACGGCAAGCTTAGCTTTATACATGAATGTCCGCCTTCATACCCAAAAGCCCTTTGTGTTCTTTTAATACGGGCAATACCATCTGGTTTAAAAACTGTGTTACCTGTTGCGGGGCACAGCCCACATATTTTGACGGCTGCATAGCTTCATTTAATTCTTCTAAAGACAGATGGAAGGACGGATCCGCCGCAATCAGTTCCAAAAGATTATTGTCCTTCCCTTCCTGTTTGACACGCGCCCCAGCTTCCATGGAAAGCTTACGGATTTTTTCATGCAATTCCTGACGGTCTCCCCCTTTTTTTACGGCGTCCATCATAATATTCTCAGTCGCCATAAACGGCAGCTCTGCCATGAGGCGTTTTGTAATTACTTTTTCATAGACAACAAGCCCGTCTACAACATTTAAGCACAAATCCAATATCCCATCCGCCGCCAAAAAAGCTTCCGGAATACTTAACCTTTTATTCGCAGAATCGTCCAATGTACGTTCAAACCACTGCGTTGCAGATGTAATTGCCGGATTTAGGGCGTCTACCATTACATAACGGGCCAAAGAGCCAATCCGTTCACTGCGCATTGGGTTACGCTTATAGGCCATAGCCGACGAGCCGATCTGGTTCTTTTCAAACGGCTCCTCCACCTCTTTTAAATGCTGCAGCAGGCGGATATCATTCGACATCTTATATGCACTCGCTGCAATACCCGCCAAGACATTTGCCACCCGGGTATCCACCTTCCTCGAATACGTCTGCCCGCTAACGGCATAGCATGAATCAAAACCCATTTTCTGTGCAATCAGAGGATCCAGCCTGTCAACCTTTTCCTGATCCCCGTCAAACAGCTCTAAAAAGCTTGCCTGCGTTCCAGTCGTCCCTTTCGAGCCAAGCAGCCTTAAGCTGCCCAGGACATATGTGAGATCCTCCAAATCCATCAAAAACTCCTGCAGCCAAAGCGTTGCCCGCTTGCCCACCGTCGTCGGCTGTGCCGGCTGGAAGTGTGTGAACGCCAATGTAGGAAGATCTTTATATGTGTCGGCAAACTTTGCCAGCTCGTCTATTACATTCACTAACTTCGCCCGGACCAGCTTCAATGCTTTATCCATAATGATAATATCCGTATTGTCGCCTACATAACAGGATGTCGCGCCAAGATGGATTATTCCCTTTGCTTTCGGGCACTGTACGCCATATGCATATACATGGGACATCACGTCATGGCGTACCAGCTTTTCACGTTCTTTTGCCGTTTCAAAATTAATGTCGTCTTTGTGCGCTTCCAGCTGTGCAATCTGTTCCTCCGTAATATCAAGCCCCAGCTCACGCTCCGTCTTTGCAAGCGCAATCCAAAGCTGCCGCCATGTCTTAAATTTCATTTCCGGCGAAAAAATATACTGCATTTCCTTACTTGCATACCGCTCTGACAGCGGGCTTGTATATCGATCTGTACTCATATGATTTCCTTTCTAACTGTATAAAAATTAAAGCCTTGGGCTAAAACATATCCCGCTGCTTATCCTTCAACTTTTTCACCTGTCAGAAGCTCAAATGCCTCTTCGTATTTTTGGGCGGTTTTCTCTATGATTTCTGAGGGGAGCACATAACCGCTGCCCGGATTCGCCTTTAACCAGTCACGGACGAACTGTTTGTCAAACGAAGGCTGGGGCTTTCCGGCCTCGTAGCCTGCAAGCGGCCAAAAGCGCGAGCTATCCGGTGTGAGCATTTCGTCGCCCAATACGACGCTGCCTGTCTCATCCAAGCCAAATTCAAATTTCGTGTCTGCGATAATAATACCTCTTGATAGCGCATATTCTGCGCATTTTTTGTATAGGGCAAGTGTGCAGTCTTTGATTTTAGCTGCATATTCGGCGCCTTTGCCCGGGTAGGCTTTTTCGAGGATTTCCACACTTTCCTCATATGTGATGTGTTCGTCATGCAGGCCAAGTTCTGCTTTTGTCGTCGGCGTATAAATTGGCTCCGGCAGCTTGTCCGATTCCTGCAAGCCTTCGGGAAGGCGGATGCCGCATACTGTACCGTCTTTCTGATAGCTTTCCCAGCCGCTTCCGGTAATATAACCGCGCACAATACATTCTATCGGTAGCATGGCAAGTTTTTTGCATTTCATACTGTTGCCGTCAAAACGCTCCTGGCAAAAAAACTCCGGCATATCATTCGTATTTACAGAGAGCATGTGGTTTGGCACAATGTCTTTTGTAAAATCAAACCAAAATTTTGACATTTGTGTCAAAACCCTGCCTTTTCCCGTAATTTCGTTCTTCAAAATATGATCAAATGCTGAAATTCTATTTGTGGCCGTAATTACCATACAGTCGCCCGCATCATATACTTCGCGCACCTTGCCTTCTTTTACTGGTTTTAATTCTATATTTTCCATATTTTATATTGCCCTCCTGCTTATGTTCTTATTATTTGGTAATTTCTACTCCGGTCATAGTATAATACAGCACCTTTTGGAAAGTCAATGATTTTAAAGGCCTGCCACTTTCCTATTTCCGATAACGGTTTAGGCAGGCGAATACCTCTTGCTTTCTGGGCATTGCAAGCCCAGTGGGCAAATAGCTTCCGCCATATATTTTTTCCATACCATTCTTTTTTACCAAATCAAACAAAATCTCTACGGTTTCGCGCAGTGTTTTCCTCCCGCCCGATAAATTTAAAAGCACATACTTTAACAGATAACCCAGCATCACAGTCTGCTCCGTATCCGCAAGCTGTTCTACATAACGCAAATCCACTGTAGACCGGTCAATCGACACGGCGTCGCGGCCCATGGCTTTTATCTTCATCCGATCTCTGCTGCCTGCCCCCCGGTCAAACAAAATGCGTTTAAATTCCGGTTCATCCGCCAAAGCCAGGCGGCCAAGCTTCAGCGGGAAATGGGACGCTTCTTCTTTGGCAAGCTCTGTAACGTCTACCGGAACATACTGGTTCATCTGCAGCACCGTATCCGCTTTATGGAAATACGAACCACAGCTTCCTGCTACGAGCACCGTAGAAATACCAAATTTCTCATACAGCTCCTCCACACGGTCTATAAACGGCGTAATCGGTTCAAAGTCCCTGTGTACAACACGTTGCATCAGCTCGTCGCGGATCATAAAATTCGTCGCGGAAGTATCCTCGTCAATTAAAAATACATCTGCCCCTGCTTCCATTGCTTCTATCATATTGGCAGCCTGCGATGTGCTTCCGCTGGCGTCCTCAGTAGAAAACGCTTTGGTATCCTTGCCATTTGGCAGCGTCCCAATAAACATAGAAATATCTGTCCGTTTTACGCTCCTGCCGTCCTCTGCGCGGATTTTGACCGCTGTATTGTCGGTAATGACGTACTCCCTGCCATCCCCTGCAATATGATTGTATACGCCTGCTTCTAAAGCTTTTAACAGCGTGGATTTGCCGTGGTAGCCCCCGCCGACAATAAGTGTAATCCCTCGCCTGATCCCCATACCGCAGATTTTTCCCGCATGGGGCAGCTGCATCGTCACTTCCATAGAATCCGGCGACGTAAATTGAACCGCGCCGCGCATTGGCTTGTCGGAAACACCGCTTTCCCTGGGCAAAACGGCCCCGTTTGCAACAAACGCCACAAGACCCTGTTTTTTCAGCTCTTCCCGGATAAACTGCTGATCATCCGCCAATGCCGATACGGCGGCTACCTTTGCCGGATCATACGAGCCAAAATAAAGGGAATCTGCAATACAGCCCGGCAGAAATTTAAATAAAATTTTCTCAAGCTCCCTGGAATTAACCGTACGCCCATTGGCAGGAAAACCAACCTCCAAGCGAAAGCATATTTCCCCGGTTTTGCCGTCAATCTGGCAGGCGCTGCGCTCTAAGATTTTTTGGGCGGGGCGGCTCACAGAAATAAGGCCGCTTTTGCCGGAACCCTTTGCCAAAAAAGAGACGTCGCCTGCTTTTTGGAAGAAACGGCGGATTAGCATATCCTGCAAGGCGGCTTTGCGCCATTCATTTGCATAATATTCTGCGGGGAAGCCTGCCTGCCTGGCGGATACGATCACGCTGACTTTTGAGGGGGCAGCAAAGGGATCGCCCTGTACATGGTCAATGGAGAGGATATAATCGCGGAATTGGTATTTGCCCGCGGTGTCCTTATAGGCAGGATAGCTTCTGCGGTCAATTCGGGTTAGGATGTCTCTTAAGTCTTCTGATCGTTTCATGGTTTGTCAAATCCTTTCTTTTTGTTGTATTGATGTTTATTTTTAGGGCAGCCAGGGAAGGGATTCCCCTACCCAAGCTCAGATAATATTTCGTTTTTTCTGCTGCCCAATAATAGCTGCCTGTTATACAAAAGATAACGCTCGCAAGGATACTCCGCCAAAAACGAAGCCGCCTCCCTTTGCGTTGTAAGCTCTGTGACAAATATAAGCATTTCTTCCCCCTGCAAAAACGCTTTTTCCATAAAATCAAATGCAGACTCAAGAGCGCTGGCAGCAGCAGCTTCGGCAGATTCCAGACGTCTTTGCTGCTGTAAAAATCCATCCTTCGCCTGGGCAAAAGCAGCTGTAGCAGACGTTTCGCCTGCCCGGGGCTGCCCCTTCCTAAGCAATGTGAGCAATCGTTTATTTTTGGCGTTTTCTGCTTTATCTAAAAGTCCTTTCGCTTCTTTTTGGCCAAAGCTTTTTTCCAATTCCATAAGCCTGTGCAAATAATCCTGCAAAGGCGTTTGCGTTTGGACAACCTGTAGCGGCTCCTGTCTTATACTATCCTCCCGCCCCTGGCGGTATGCCTTCAAAAATGCAAAATAAGCATCTGTCACATGCTTTTCAAATGAAGCCTCATAAAAAAACTTCATTAAGGCATCGGTTATTAAATTTACAACACTAAGCCGCTCGTCAAAGGCCGCCTGATCTATCCGCGCGTATACAGCAGGCTTTACCTTGCCAGAGAGAATTTCTAAAATTCCGTAGTCGTCCTGGTATTTGCGGTACAAATCCAAATAAGCGGCCACATCCCCGGCCACATCCGGATGATGCAAAAATTCATATACCGTTTCCCTGGACACTGCAAACCCCATCGCCTCATAGCGGTAAAGCAAATGGCTGAAATCCTCCCAGCCCCTTGCCGTCACGTACTGTACGCCGTCTACATCCGCTTCAATCCGGTAAAAATTTTTGGAGCGCAGATCAAGGTAGCTTAACAAGGCTCCATGGATGCCCCTGCTTTTGGCGTATTCACGCCAGACCTTATAGTCAGCTTCCACCGGGATGACACGCACCCGGTCTAATGTTACCATATCAAATTCACGGACAGACTTGTTATATTCTGGCGGGTTGCCTGCGGCTGCAATAATCCAGCCGGGCGGCATTTTCTGATTGCCAAAGGTTTTGCACTGTAAAAACTGCAGCATGGTGGGGGCTAAGGTTTCTGACACGCAGTTGATTTCGTCAATAAATAAAACCCCTTCCGTTAAGCCGGTTTCTTCCATTTTGCTGTATACGCTGGCAATTATTTCGCTCATCGTATATTCCGTGACGGAATATGTTTTGCCCATAAAGGAACGCTCTTCAATGAAAGGGAGCCCAACCGCGCTCTGCCTGGTGTGGTGAGTAATTGTATACGAAACCAGCCCTATCCCACACTCCCTTGCCACCTGCTCCATAATCTGCGTTTTGCCAATCCCAGGAGGCCCCATTAAAAGCAGGGGACGCTGCCTGACTGCCGGGATAAGGTACTCACCGGATGCATCCTTTGCCAGATACGCCTGTACGGTATGTTTGATTTCTTCTTTTGCCTGTTTGATATTCATTTCATCCATTCCTCCGGTTCCAGCCGAAGCCGCATTGCCCAAGGCGGCACCGCGCTTTCTTCGTAATCTCCCAAAAATAAAAATGCCGTTTTATAGTCTGGCTTTTTTACAGGGTATGTGCCCTTTCCATCCGTAAAATACAAAAGCCCTTTTAAGTGCTTTAATTCTCCGGCTTCCCGCAGTTTTTCCACATAGGAAAACGCAGGGCGAAAATCTGTCCCCCCTCCCCCTACAACCGAAAGGCCGTCCGGCAAGCTATTAATACCTTCCCCTGCCAGAATCGTCTGATCTGCCCGTACCTTGTCGTCACACTGGATTACCCTGATAGAGCACGTCCCAAAAAACATATCTTTCCCGGACAAAACAGCAGACGTTTCTTTTAAAAAGCCCTCCACCAGCTCCCCGCTTGTGGAATAGCTGGTATCAATCACAATCACAAAATCCTGTATTTTACAGGACTCTTTTGTTTCGAGCGGTTCTATTAGGGGCATCCTGCCATACAGCGTAAGCCCATACGAATAATAGCCCAAATCAAACTCCTCCGGATCAAGGCGCGCTTCTTCCCTTATAACTGCAAATTTACGCAAAAAATCTGCATAGCTGCGCCTTGCCTTGCCAGCCCTGATTTGTGCCGCAAACGCTTTTTCTCCTTCCGCCGGATTATCCCCCCTGCGGTTTTGCAGCAGCATTGCCTGGTTTGCCCTTTGATCCCATTCCTGCCTGGCCGCTTTAGGGAGGGGCTTTTGCATATCCTCTTCCTTCGGCCAAAACCTGTGGTCATCGGTATAAAATTCACGTGCAAGTGCAGAAAGCTGCCCCGCATCCTGCTGCCTTAGCCACCGATAAATAACAGCGGCAGATACGCCGCCCTCTTCCCGGCTTAAGAGCCCATAGGTATCTCTGCGGAGCAGGCTCAAAACCCTTCTGGTAGAGTTTTTATCCAATGAGTCAATCACGCGCTCCACTGCAATATCACAAGCTATATGCCAAATCTGCTTCTCACGCCCTCCGCAAAGCCACAGATGCCGGAACATGCAGTGGAATACCGTATGCAGGTAAGCCCTGTCCAAAAAGGGTGTATTCTTCCGGAAGGTTCGTATCAGCCAATCCAAAGAAACATACAAATACCTGCCATCCGCCGCAAAAGTCAAAAGCCCGTTAGCTTGCCGGAGGGTAAGGGCCAATAAGGCAGGCTCTAAAAAGCGGAGATCCAGATATAATTCATGCCGGATGAACGTAAGGATCTTTTCTGCCATTTCTGTTTCCCATTCCGATTGCGTCTGTATACGCGCCATGTTTGGATACTCCTTTCTTTTACCGCGCCTTCTCTTTTCATTCCCCAAAATCGTACCTTTTTGTGGGCGCTGCCCTTCCTTCAGCCATCCATTCCAGCAGGCCTGCCGCCCCTTCGGCCCAGCCTGCTTGTGCCGCTGCTTCCACACACGCTGCAAGCGCCGTGCCGTACAGTATTTTTTCCTTGTATAAAAAGCGCAGCCCATATAAATTTCTCTGGCGTACAAACCTCTCCGAAATATCCCGGACATGCCCCCTTACATATTGAAGGTAGATTTCCCTGCTTTTGCTTTCCAGGGCATACGGATACATCAGCCTGCCCAAAGCCATCCGTGACAACGTTTCTTCCCGCTCCTCCACACACGCCTGCAAAAACACCGCATCATACCCTGCAAAATCTACCCGGCCGTCCCGGATACACTGCCTTGCCCGGAACCCTTCCCCCGAAATGCTTCTGCCAAACAGGTGCGCTGGGGCGACCTCATCATAAGATTCATAATACTCCGGGTACAAAAGCGACGCTTCTATTTGCGTACCAGAACGAAAAACTACCTCCATATCCGAAGGGATCTGCGAAAGGATCTGCCGGACGCCGCTTTTCTCCCCCGCACCACAGCGCACTGTAAGCTTATGGAACGAAAGCGTATTCATAAATGCGTCGCTGCCGATATCTGACAGGCCTGCGCCAATACTAAGAGTATGCATATTTTTGCAGTTATAAAATGCATATCGCCCAATTTTTGTTATCGAATCCGCAAGCCAGACCTCTTCTATTGCGCCCGTATGCAGTTCCTGTAAACAGACGCCGCCTTCCTGCTGCCCCGTCTCTGTTACTTTTATATCAGGGCCCATGGGCTGCCCCCCTGCGGCAAAACAATACGGGGCAATTTCCACAAGCGGGTGCCCATCGGCTTCTTGCGGCAAAAACACCTGCGGAAAAGCCCCATACAGCCGCATAAGCCTTGCTCCGCCGTCCTTTCGTTTTTGCCAGAGCATACGGTACGGCTGTACCTGCCCCATGAAAAGCCCCCCTTTCCATAAAAAATATAAAAGGAATCCTATAAAAACTGGATCTTAAAATGCGGCTCCCCTTTCTCATCTATTTCCATGACCACATAAGAGGGCTTGCGCCCCTCCTGCCTGGGGTATGAAAGGCTTCCTGGATTCACTACAATAATATCCCTGCTATAATCTAAAAGCGGCCTGTGCGTATGCCCAAACATCACAATATCACATCCCTGGCCCTTTGCTTCCCGCACAATACTGTCAAGCCCCACATTTACATTATAATAATGCCCATGAGTAATAAATACATTATACTTCCCAATTTTTAGCACCTTCTCCTGCTCCAGTGAAGAAAAGAAATCACAATTCCCGGATACAATTTCCACCGGGCACTTTGCATCCTCTTTGATATAATCCTCGCATCCTTCCGAGTCCCCCAAATGGATCACCAAATCCCTTGGCCGCTCTGACTCAAACACACGCCTTAAATATTTATGGTTACTGTGCGTATCACTGATAATTAAAACCCTCATACCGCCGCCCCCTTCTGGCCGAGCCTTTTTTCCAGTTCCTTTTTCACTCCACGCAGCGCTTTTCCACGATGGCTTATCTCATTTTTCTGCTCCCTGGACAGTTCGGCTGTCGAACAGCCATACTCTTCCACATAAAAAATCGGATCGTACCCAAACCCATTCTCCCCGGCTGCCTGTTCCCCAATATAGCCCTCTATTGTTTCACGGCAGACAAACGCTTCCCCATCCGGAAATACGGCTGCAGCCGCACAGACAAACCGGGCTGTCCGCTTCTCCTTTGGCACGCCTAAAAGGCGGTTCAATAAGGCCTTGTTTTTCACTTCATAAGAAGTGCCTTCCCCCATAAAACGCGCTGAATATACTCCAGGCTGCCTGTCTAAATAGTCAATTTCCAGCCCGGAATCGTCTGCAAGCACAATACCTCCTACCTGGCCTGCCACAGCCCTCGCCTTAATCAGGGCGTTTTCCTCAAATGTCTGCCCGTCTTCTTTGATGTCAAGCAAAACCCCCGCTTCCCCCATGGACAGGACCTCTGCGTCAATGCCGCTTAATATTTCGCGGATTTCACGCATCTTGTCCTTATTGCCTGTAGCAAAAATAATTTTTTCTCCCATAATACGATCCTTTCATCTTTTCTTTAGGACAGACGAAATTACATTGTAAATCCCCTGCGCCGCCTTTTTCTGGTATTCCTGTGAGCATAACTGTTCTAACTCTGCCTGGTTAGTTAAAAAACCTACCTCAACCTGCACTGCAGGCATACTGCAGCCATACACAACATCTTCCCCCTGCCTGGCCGCGCGCGTGCCCTTGTCTGAGCTTCCCAGTATAGCAGTAAGCTCGTCTAAACAGGCCTGCGCCAATTCCTTAGATTCCGGCGCCTGGGTATCATAAACGGCCTGCGTCCCATGGATACTTGACATCATGCCACTTTGAGTAGCATTATTGTGGATACTGATAAACAAATCGGCCTTTGCTTTTTCGGCCAGCTTTTTCCTGGTATCTAAACTGGCCCCTTTGTCTTTTGTCCTGGTATAATAAACTCCAACGGACGTATCAGGGGCTCCGTCAAATATCTCTTTTAATTTTAAGGCAATATCCAGATCAATATCCTTCTCATGGATACCCTGCTTGGAAACGCCCTGGTCTTCGCCACCATGCCCCGCATCAATTACCACTACTTTATCATAGACCTCATGCGGTGTCAAAAACCGGATGTAAAAATAGTCCTCATCATATGAAGTATCTAACTCATATACCATATCCGTCTTTAGCGTTAACGTCCCAAATTTTCCACGGCTTTCAAACACAATATCCTCCATAGGCCCACTTAGCCCCAGCATCGGATAATCATATAAATATGCATCGCCTGCAAACGGGATAGAAATAATAACCTCCTGCACCAGGTAATCGTTAAACACCTTTATGTCATCCCCTGAAACGCCAAGCGGAAGCGCAAGCCGGATCCCTTCCTCTAAACGCGTATCATTTTGCCATTCTTCCTCTGCCCTTTTGTTGTTGTACTCCAAAAGCGCGACCCCGGAAAGCGCCCTCTTTTCCCGCTCTTCCTTTGTCCGTTCATACTCCACCGCCTGCATCCACGCTTGCGCAGACCGGATGATCCTGGGTAAAAAAGGGACTATAACACAAGCAATCACCGCGGCAGCACACGCAGCAAGGGCTGCTTTTTTTAGAATCCTCTCTTCCAAGCCGTGCCTCCTATCTGTCCTTTGTATAAGCCTTTATGCATAGATTGCATGAGAACGTATCTTCAACATGATCCCACCGTTTTCCATCTGCACTGATATATCCTTCCCCGTCCGTCAAATCCACATCCTTCGTGGGCTCGTCCGCTGCATATTCAATTGCCATCGGATGCACCGCCTCTGGCGTACTAAGCTTAAGCACAACCGCATACCGCTCCCCAGGTTCCAGCAATAGCCCTTTACCCTTGGATTTAGCAGGCACTGTATAAAACCCAATATTTTCCACACAGCCCTCCGCAATCAGCTTTCCTTCACCCAGGGAATGCGTATCCTTAAAATCCCGAACCAGATATATACTATACTTCGTATTTTTTCCGGCTGCATAAAACCCAACTGCAGACAGTTCTTCCTCTTCCTTTGCGGTATATACATTTGCACCAAAAACAGTTTCCTGGTTAAAACCAATCTGCCCGACCCAGCCGCACAAATCAGACTGGTAAATATGGTCATAATTATCCGTATCTTCTATTTTGGTATAAACGACATTATGGCTCCCGATAGTAGTATCGTAATAGGAAACATAAAATACCCCGCCTTCCCCAAAATCATCCCCCCAGCTGTTCTGGCAAATAAAGGCCCCGTTCCCTTCTACATTGACAGGGAAATTCTCCTTCGGGTAATTGTCGTCCCAGCCTATAATAAGCACCTCATGGTTGGGGCGCTCAGTGCCAATATAGCAGTACGCGTTCTCTTTGGCATTGTAAAAGCCAGATCCTTTTGCCCCGCTGCCCATCGAACTGTAAAGGGCAGTCTGCACGCCTCCATACCGGAACACCGCTTCTTTTATCTTCTCGTAATCCTTTCCTTCCATCATCTGCACTTCCTGCACATGCTTTACTGGCAAAAGCCCCAGTTTTGCCTTTCCGTCAAATGGGTCGTCCTTTTCAAACACCGGCCCCTGCCAGGCAAGCAGATATGCCAGCGCCATCATATATTCGCCCCCTTCGCTCACATCCACAGAAAATGAATTGCCAAACGTCATATGATCTGGTGAAAATTGCAGGGATTCTTCCGGCAAAAGGGTCGATTCCATAGCGCTAAGCGAAGCAAATGCCCAGCACATCCCTGTATCCTCCTGGTTTTTGACCTCGCCGGAACGTTTTTTTTCACGCAAATCATACCTCGCCGGGAATACGGAAGCAAGCTTGGAAACATCCCCGGCAGACGCCTGGTTTTTGTGCATATTCCACTCGAAGCTGTAGCCGATTTCCTTTGCTACTTCCGGAAGGCTGACATAATAATGCCCTTTTTTCTTTACCATGGGAGATACCATCTGATGCTGTTTTCCATTTACCGTCATAGCCGGATCTCCAAGCGCCAGCCAGACGGTATCGTTTCGCTTTTCTACTAAAAGCTTGTTTTCCCCATATAAATGTGCGCTGCACTTTAACGCTTCCGAAAGGATTTTTGCCGAAACCATAATATTTAAATTGTTATCCATAAAAATAGGTGTCTCAAGGCTATTATATTCCCTGCTGTCAATGACGACTGTAATCTTTTTTTCATTTACGCTTGCGGCAATCAGTGGGTTCCAATCCTCCAAAGAAAGGTTTGCCCCAGGAAATGCCGCAGCCTGCCCGTAATCCCCTTCTAAAATGCCCAGCCTAAGTATGCATACAAAAAGCAGCGCTGCCCCAAAAATCAGATAACGTTTGATATGGTACATATCTTTTCCTCTATTTCCTATTCCTCTTTGGTGGTTTGGGCCCTAAAAACTGGTAAAAATAAGTTTTTAACATCCCGTTATAGATTTTTCTGTTTTTATCCGCCTTACGCCCAATATACCGCTGTGTATCTTCGTATCCGCTAATTAAATACATCGACCAGGAATCAAGCCCCTCATATGCCTTTCCAATCTGCGAATAAAGCGCGGGCAGCTTTTCTTTTTCCTCGAGCCGTTCCCCATAAGGCGGGTTGGTAATAATAAAGCCATATTTCTTAGGATGGTGCAGTTCCTTTACATCTCTCTGCTGAAAATGGATCAGATGAAAAACCCCGGCGCGCTTCGCATTTTCCCTTGCCGCTTTTATAATGGCGCCGTCTGCATCATACCCTTGAATATCAACCTCAATACCTGTATCCACCAATTCCTTTGCTTCGGCAAAGCATTCCTCCCAAAGCCCCTTTGCAAACAGGTTGTCCCACGTCTCCGCCAGAAAATGGCGGTTCATACCGGGCGCGATATTTGCCGCAATCATTGCTGCTTCAATCGGAAATGTACCGCTGCCGCACAACGGATCCACCAAAATCCTGTCTGCCTTCCAAGGCGTCAAAAGAATCAGAGCTGCCGCCAGGGTCTCCGTAAGGGGGGCTTTGCTGCTTTGCTGCCGGTACCCCCTTTTGTGAAGCGATTCGCCTGTCGTATCAAGTGTAACTGTTACCTCATCCTTGTATAAAAAGATGCGGACTGGATAAGAAGCCCCATCCTCCGCAAACCAGTCCAGGCCGTATTCCTGCTTCATACGCTCTACCATCGCTTTTTTGGCAACGGACTGGATATCGGAAGGGCTAAACAGCTTACTCTTAATCGATGATGCCTTTGTTACCCAAAATTTGCCGTCTGCCGGAATATAATCTTCCCATGGCAGGGATTTGATTCCGGTAAAGAGCTCTTCAAATGTCGTGGCATAAAACCTGCCGACCTTTAAGAGCACCCGTTCCGTAGTGCGCAAAAAAATATTAGCCCGGCAAATTGCTTCTGCGTCTCCTTCAAATGTGATCCTGCCGTCTTCTACCTGGGCAACCTCGTATCCCAGATCGTATATCTCTTTTTTTAATACGGCTTCCAGGCCAAAATGGCAGGGGGTTATAAGTTCTAATTTTTTCATATGTGTCTCCATTCCAGAAATTGTTTGCTTCTACCATATTAGCCCGTAACATGTGGGGTGTCAATCTTTTTTGCAGGTGTGCCCCAATAAACGCCGCTTCCGCTGCATTTCAAGGCCTACTGCCCTCCCCTGACATAAGCCTCATACCCCCCAACCAAAGTATAAACAGCCCCTTTGCGCCCCCGAAGCCTTCTTGCCGCCAGCAAACTCAGATTCCCATGCCCGCAATAAAGCACAAGGCACAAATGACTCGGCAGCTCTTTGCCCCATTGCGCAATCTGCTCATACGGCAGGTTCCTGGCATTTTTTATATGCCCCTCCCGGTAGCTCTTCGCATCGCGCAAATCTACCAAAATGGCATGTTCTTTTTGCATAATCTCAAACATTTCGTCTGTATGTATCATTTTAAATCCATATACCTGTGCCTGTTCCATTGGCGCATTCCCTCCCTATTCATAAAAAACGGATTACAAACTATCGTTTGTAATCCGTTTTCTACAAATAGTTTATGCAGTTTTCGCATATTTGCCACTTAAACTGTACTAAGCGGCGCTGCCCCTACAAAAATACGGCTAACGGCCACAGTCTGACGCATTGTCAGAAGCGCTGTTGGAAGATTTGTTGGAACCTTTGTTGGTGCTTTTGTTAGAACCTGTGCTGTTTGAGCCCGTATTGTCGGACGTGCTGTTTTTACCTGCCGCATTCTGGCTGTAGCTCTTTAAGTTGTAGCTGTTAGAACTTTTGTTTTCACTGTTTTTTGCCATCTTTCTTTACCTCCTAAGCAATTACTGCAACAATATTATCTGTTGCATTGAGGTAAATTATACAACTATTTTTTATTTCCAAAAAATATCAGAAAAATAATATAGCAGATTGCGCCAATCAAAAAAACAGATGCCAGAAACGGCAAAACTATAATACCAATCCTAAAAATCAGCAGCAGGCATATGACAGATAGCATTACAGACAAAAGCTTACTAAGCCCTGGCTGGATACGGGATAGCCTGCCTGTTTTACGCCATTCCCTGTTTTCACCGCCATCGACGTTAGAATAGCCCGTTTGGCTGCCTGCTTGCGCACCCATATCCACAGGGCTGCCATATATCTGTATCACTGTTTTTGCAATCAGCCTGGGGCTGCCAAGGGATTCTAATACTTCCTCTTCTGTCCGCCCTTTTCTGGATTCTTCTATAATATATGTTTCATAGTACGCTAACTGCTCATTGACCTGTGCCTGGCCAATTTGCCCCTGCAGCGCAATCCGCAGTTCGTTTAAAAACATGTCCCTTGTCATAGCAGCCTCCGTATTTGCCAAATTTCTATGTGATACACATTATAACACAGTCTGGTGAATTTACAACACAGGCATAAATAAATCTTCCTTTGGCATCCCGTCTGATCCACAGCAATGCCCTGCCACGGATGGCAGGGCAAACCGTAAGCCTGATCCAAAAAAGAATTGCATAACCCTTTTAATATCCCAAACTTTTTGCTATAATAGATCCCTAAAAGGAGGCTCATTATGAATTACGGTAGAAGCAATACACGCAGACGTGAAAAAGAACTCACTGCCAAAAGCACGATGATCTGCAAAAAATTCAGCATCATTTTCATGAAAACCCTATTAGTATGCTTTTTTACAGTCATTGTCGTCGGCGGATGCACCGGTTTCGGTATCGTAAAGGGCATAATTGATTCCGCACCGGAAATCAACTTAGACGATGCTACCCCTACCGGATTCCTCTCCACCGTGCTTGACAAAAACGGCAACCAGATTGCCCGCCTGGTCGCTACCGGATCAAACCGTGTCTATGCTACGTTTGAGGAAATCCCCGTCCATCTGCAGCATGCATTTGTCGCCATTGAGGACGAACGGTTCTACGAGCACAACGGCATCGACCTAAGAGGCATTATCCGCGCTGGGTTTATCGGCATTACCAGCGGGCATTTTTCGGAAGGTGCCAGCACAATTACGCAGCAGCTTTTAAAAAACAATGTTTTTACCAGCTGGACCAGTGAATCGTCTTTAGCCGACAAGTTTAAGCGCAAGCTGCAGGAGCAGTACCTTGCCATACAGCTCGAGAAAAAAGTTTCCAAAGACTGGATCTTGGAAAACTATCTAAATACAATCAACCTGGGGCAAAATACACTTGGCGTACAGTCTGCATCCAGGCGTTATTTTAATAAGAATGTTTCGGATCTGTCCTTGTCCGAATGTGCTGTCATAGCCGCCATTACCCAAAACCCTTCCCGCTTTAACCCCATCACCAACCCGGACAAAAATGCAGAGCGGCGGGAAAAGGTGCTTCGGAATATGAAAGACCACGGATTTATCTCACAGAAGGAATTTGAAGATGCTATGGCAGACGATGTTTACAACCGGATCCAGGTGGTCAATACCGCCGTGGAGGAGTCTATTACTTCTTACTTTGTGGACGAGCTGACCGACCAGATTATCCAGGATTTTATTGACTTGAAAGGATACACGGAAACACAGGCTTATAAGGCGCTTTATAACGGAGGCCTTACAATTTATTCGACGCAGGATCCGGCCATCCAGGCCATCTGCGACGAAGAAGTGAATAATCAGGAGAACTACCCCGCAGCGCCAAAATATTCCTTCTCCTACCGTCTGACCATCGAAAAAAAGGACGGGACATTTGCCAATTTCAGCGAGCAGACCATGCTTTCTTATTACCAGTCCTCAAACAGTGATTACAGCTTAAATTTTGCTTCGGTGGAAGAAGCGCAGGCAGCAATTGACAAATACAAATCGGAGGTAATGGAGCCAGGGGACCGGATTGTAGAAGCTGGGGAAACCGTTACCTTTACTCTGCAGCCAGAAGCTGCCCTTACTGTCATGAACCAGGAAACCGGAGAAGTCGCTGCGATTGTCGGAGGCCGGGGCGATAAGACTGCCAGCAAAACCTTAAACCGCGCAACAGATACCACACGCCAGCCAGGCTCTACATTTAAAGTGCTTGCCGCTTATGCGCCTGCCCTTGACAGCGGCGGCCTTACCCTTGCTTCCGTACAAGACGACGCCCCCTATTCCTATGAAAACGGGACATCCCTGCGCAACTATGACAACTCATTCCGCGGCTTTACAACGCTCCGGGAAGCCATTACCCACTCCATCAACATTGTAACAGTCAAGACACTAACCGAAATCGGCACAGACTTAGGCTTTAGCTACCTGCATGATTTCGGATTTACTACTATGGTGGACGACGACAACAACCAGGCGCTGGCGCTTGGCGGCATTACAAAAGGCGTCACCAACCTAGAGCTTACCGCTGCCTATGCTACGATTGCCAATAGCGGGACATACATTAAGCCCCGTTTTTATACCAAAATCTTAGATCATGACGGCAACGTGCTAATTGATAATACACCACAGACCCACGGTGTATTAAAAGATTCTACCGCATGGCTTTTGACCAATGCCATGCAGGATGTTGTAAGCAAAGGTACTGGTACCGCCGTAAATTTCGGTGAAATGGCAATCGCAGGTAAAACCGGGACAACGACCAAAAACCGTGACGCCCTATTTGCCGGATTTACCCCTTATTATACCTGTGTCGTCTGGGGCGGCTATGACGACAATACGCCGCAGGCTTCTGGTACGACCTCCTACCCCAAATCCATCTGGCGGGCAGTAATGTCACGTATCCATGCGAATCTGGAATACAAAGATTTTATTATGCCAGAAAACATTACCACTGCCACAATATGTAGAAAATCTGGCAGGCTCGTCGCTGCAGGGCACTGTGATTCCGATCCCCGCGGAAGCATGGTAAAAACGGAATACTTTGCAGAGGGCAGCGTACCAACCGAATACTGCAACCGCCATGTCAGCGTCACCATCTGTACTGAATCCGGTATGCTGGCCACAGACTTTTGCCCGGAACGCACGGGGGGCATTTATATTTCCGGCGGATCGCCCGGCTCCGCAGACGGCCCATATTTAATGTCACAGTCGTCCGGCAACACCTGCCCGCTACACACCGCCCCACAGATCCCAGAAGTCCCGGCAGAACCAGAAGAGCAAAAAAAGGATATCTCAAACAAGAAAAACATATCCCATTCCAACTAAAAAATGAGGCTGTCCAAACAGCCTCATTTTTCTTTGCCAAATTCCCGCATAGCACGCAGCTCGTTCCAAATTTTTTTCTTGCCAAACAAACGGCGGAAAAAACGGTATACTAAAAAAAACGGAATCAGGACTTTATGCTTTGCAAAAAACGGCTCATAATTCTGGTACCACTCCATTGTTGGAAAAAGCCTTCTGTAGATAAAGTGCAGCTTAGCCATAAACCCGGCACGGCTGCCCCCCTTTTGTGATTCACTCATCCGGTTCTTTACATAATTCTTTGTCGTCCCATAAGTCCCCGAGCCTGCAAAATAGGAAAACATCGCTTCCTCCTCTTTAGTAAGCCCAGCTTCTTGCGGTAAGGCTGGTGATGAAAACAGCTTCTTTGCAAGAAGCCTGCTGCGTTCTTCAAAATCTGCAATCCCCATCCCGGCTGCTTCACGCCCGATATAGCCCCAGTCCATAGAGCCTCCCTTCGCTTCGGTAAATACATATGCATCCACCAAAGATCGCAGCCCAACTCCGCTATAGCTATAGTGCTTATAAGTATGGGCTGTCATATATAGGTAAAAATCCTCATCCGTAAAATGATACCGGTAGGATGCCCCTTCGTCTGCAAGCAGCCGTTCCTTTACGTTTTTATAATAATTGTACCATGCCCCGCCGCTAAACTGCCCAAAAAGCGACGTATGCATTTCAAAATTAAAAATAGGGGGTTTTAAAAATACATCATGGTTAGATTTACCGCAAACCTCCACATCATACCCCCTTCGCTCCATAATATCTGCCAGCCACTTCTGGCCGCTTGGATCGTAGAGGATATCATTATCCGACATCTGACGCATCCCATATTTAGGGTATAGCGCCTGTAGGACACTGCCCTTTAACGGCATATGCCAAATACCCGCCTGTTCCATTTCTTCAAAAATCTGCTCCCGCTCTGCATCTAAGAGCATATTTTTGCGGATCGCCTTCGCCTTCGCATCCTTAAAGGATTTTACAACCGCAGGGTCTAAATCCAAAAACACGCCCGTCTGCTCAAGCGCCATACATGTAATTGCCGTCAGGCTGTGGAACTGGCACATCCGGTAAAGCCTTTTTAAATCCAACTGCCTGGCATACTGTTCATCTGGCTTCACACCATGTAGGGCACAAGCACACAAATAAACAATATCACACGCTATCCCAAACGTAATATCATCCCTGTTCAAACTGCCGCTCATCGGACTTCCCCTTCAAGTGCCCCAATAGAAACCAGCTGATCTACGATTTTTGCCACATCCTTCTCCATCACATCACGGGGCGCGTCATATTCCATTGCCATAGCATCCACAATTTGCCCTATTGTGGTATCCGACTTTAACTGGTTTACAATAAATGCTGCCGTGCTGTTACTACGCACCAGCCCAGAAAACGCCTTAGTATCCGAAGATACTAAAATCTGCTCCCCTTCACTCTCATGTGTGATAAATCCCTTTTTTAACCTCATGCCAAACCTCCAAATTTATTGCATCCCTTCATATGCTATTTTTGCTGCTGACAGATCCATGTTACAGCCCATGCGGTACAGCTTCACATTTGCCGAAAGCCCGTCAATCAAACACATCACCTGCTTTAACTTAACCGGATCTGACGGGCGGATACTCTGCTGCATCAGCACCGGCCAAGCTTCCCTGGCCGCCACCGGGGCAATATGGGTAGACTCGTCCCGTTCTAAAATACAAACCGCCTTTAACAAAACCGCGACATTGGTACTCAAACGGTGCTTTCCATTCCACGGCGTACCATAAGCGACAGCACCATCCTTTGTCACCTTAAGCAACGGCTTATCATCATTAACCATCACTGCACGGCTGCCAAACAGCTCCCTCCATAATCGGGTATGCGTACTTTTTCCTGTCCCGCTTTTAGCAGTAAACAAATACGCGCTCCCATCTACAGCAACAACCGACCCATGGAACAAAAGCGTATCGTACTCCAAAAGCCCCGCTGCAATTTTACGGTAAAGGGCAAGCGTCTCTAAATAGGCGTCCGAATAACAATTTACCGAATCTGCCTTCTGCCGTTCCAGGGCAATATCACCAGCCGTTATACAAACAGAAAATACCGGAGTCTCTTTTGTCAGATACTCCCTGCAAAACTGCCGGGTAGATCCATAAAGCGCAGCCACACCAATAGGTACGCCTGCCAGTTTTACTACAAATTTAATTTCTTCCAATAGCCCATCCTCCTGCCAGCCCTCCACATTTCAAGCAAGCTCTAATGTAGCATATCTTCCCCAAAAATGCAATGGACAACTTCACACCTTAACATATTTCCTGGCAATCAAATCCGCCAATATATTAGCCTCATAAGCCGCCACCGCATCCGGCGTGCGCATATCCATCACACCCGCATCCGGATCCGCTTTGATCTGCATTAACCTGGTATCATATTTCTCAGCCGCAATACGTTTGGCAATTGCTTTCTTTTCCTGAATTTCTTCCAGAATCTCCTGCAATTTTTTCCTGCGCTTTTGCCTCCGTTCCCAGTAAGTTTCTTCGCGCCCGCCATAAACCCTGCTGCCGCCTCCAAAGCTCTCTCCATACGATTCTTCCTCCGAAGCCCCAAAATGCAAAACCGAATAATTCCAGGACGAGAAAGGGTCACGGAATGAAAAATTGGCACGGATTGCACTTAAAACGTGCGCTTCGTATTCCGGATCATTTTTCATTGCCTCAAAACCCTCGTCAGTAATCTTAACATGCCACTGCCATCCCGATTGAGATGGGTGGAGTGCAATCTGGGATATTTTGTTATATATGTACTCCTTGTACTCCTCCATTGTCATATCCTTTGGAGAAACAGCAGGCGGATCCAGCCCTTCCAATTTGTCCGCTATTTTATCTGCAAATCCCGGTCCGGCAGGCTGCATTCTATTTGGGGCAAAGCATTTTGCAAGATTCGCATAGGTTCTTGTCATACTGTTTATTTCAATTGCATTATAAGACATAAGCCCTCCCTTCCCCCTTATCCGTTAGAGGGTACTTTAAAATAAACACGAATGAAGACAGCAAAAAGTTTCAAAATACAAATCTTACTAGTAATACTCCCCAAAAAACAGCCCTGTCATACAAAATACTTTTGAATTTTACCGAACCATTTGCTTTGCAGCATTATCTTATTTAACCGCGTACAAACATCCGCAAATAAATAAATCATCACAAACGTCACGACAAGCAATACCGACTCCTGCAAGATAGTCAGCTCATAGCTTCCAAACAATCCAATCACCTGGCTCATCACCACATGCTGCAGCAAAAAAATCGCATACGAAATACCGCCCGTATATATAAAAAACGGTTTTAGCCTTTTTATCCCCATGACAAAATTACCGGCATGGTAAAACAACAAAAACAGCCCGACTGCAATTGCCTGCGCACACAAAAACGGATCGATCGGCACTTTTACAAAAATAAACACCAGTGCAATTCCTCCAAAGAACACAGCCACCCACTTATTTTCCAGCCATTTGCGGTACTCAATAAACAGCATCCCCAGCCAAAATGCCAGCATACATACAATCAGGTTACGCTCCCGCTGGATCTGGAAATAAGGGTTCGGCCAGTGGAATGACAACGTCCCGGCGCCCAGTAGAAGCGTGGTAAGAATCCTGCAATGCTTCATACACCAGGTAAGCAGCGGATACAAAAGGTACAAAAATACTAAAGCCCCCAAAAACCATTCGCCAATAAAATAGTAATTTTGCGGATACCGGTAAGAAAGATAGCCGTCCATCCCCCCAAGCGTTAAAAGCATGGACTTGGGGCTGCCATTATAAAACAGATTCCCCACAGTAGTTGCCTTCTGGTAATATAGGAAAAACCATATCATATAAAACATAGGGAACAGCCCTTTAAAACGCGTAAAATAATACCGCTTGGCAGAATCCCATTTCACAGCTGGATAATTATAATAAAGGGATGCGCCTGACAGCATAAAAAACACATTCACACTGGTATTCTCCCCCCAGACCCCATTCGCATGGGTGTAAAATAGCGGAAAATTGCCATATTGGGGCGTTGTATTACAAATACACGCAAAATGGTATATCACAATGATCCATGCCGTAGCGCTGCGCATGAAGTCAAAAGCATCAATCCGTTCTTTTTTCATAAATATATGCAGCTCCTTTCCAGTAATATCTGTTATTGTACCATATCTTTTGAGAGATGCATACAGCTTAACAAATTTTTCATATCTAGCCTGCCCCAATCTCCACCAAATCCAGAATAACCCCTACAATAACAGCCAAAGCCCCCGTTACCTCAAGCGCCTCCCAGACTGCCTTTTTCTCCTGCAGCCCCCGTAAATGATTCGACACCAAATACACAGCGCTAATCCCAAGCGCCATATACAAAAACAAATATGTCCTCTCCTGGGACACATAAATCGTTGGCGTAAAACCCATTACAGCCCTGGTTGCAAGCCCAAGCAAAAGCAATACCGCCTGCGACAGCAGCTCAAAATAGCTTTTGCACACCGCCACAAGCGACAGCAGCATACACCCGGCCACCAAAAGATACAATACGGCAGGAATATAATTTGCCACAACGTGGTAATTGCTGCCGCAGATAAAATCCCCCTTATCTATCACCTTCCATAACGTTGGAAAATTCGCCTTTAGCGCATGGGCAAACCAGGAAAGCCACACCGTCAAAAAGACCGGAAAGGCTGCCGCCACCCGGAATGCCACCCGTTTTGTTTTCAAAAAAACCAGTACCGCAAGCAAAACAATATAACACAAAAACAAAAGGCCCCCTGATGTAACCAGATGGCGCATCGTATCCATAAACCCCATACTGGCTTTATCCAGGAAATGATACGACTGGAAATTCGGCATCCAATTAATAATTTCCTGGCTTTTACGCGCCTCATTCCCCGGACATGCCATAATAAAAATAATCTCTGCAAGGGAAATCACAAATCCCATAACCACGCCCGCGTACAGGCAAAACGGCTTTTTTTCCAGTGTAAAATACAGGATTGCACAAAAGTTTACCGCCAGTATGACTGCGCACATTTGTTCCATATTTGCCCCATATAACGCCGAGAACCCGTACAATACCCACAGCAAAACGGGTGTTTTTTTCCCATAATAGGCACGTGCCACGCCATGAAGGGAAAATACCCCAAGCGCCAGCGGCCATGTATAATTCACCCCCGTCGCAATCCATCCCGCTGTCCTTAGATCCCAGATTGGGTACAGGCACAAAAAACCCGCCACCAAATAAGATGCCGTTTCCCGTTTTTCCTCTGGAAACAGGCCTGTAATTGCCCATGCCAAAAAAACCCAGAATGCCCAATCCAAAACCTTCCACCAAAACATGCTCTTTGCTATATAAACCAAAACCGCTTCGATCAAAAGACGCGACGACCAGACAGCATAACGCGTTTCAAGGTAATCCTTTAAAGTATAAGCGTCAAGCTGCTTGCTGAAAAACCACATGGCGTCCGAATCCTGAGGCTCCTTCATTATTATATGGTATACAAGCTGTATGCCTGCAAAAACCAAAAGCGGCAAGTATTCTTTTTGTATAATACGTTTCATCCAAACCCGTTGTTTTTCCATCGCCCCCTCCTAGTAAAACAAGACTTCATCTGTATAAATCAAGCTATTTGCCCCATTACAGCGGTACCAGATACACGCCCGGCAGCCGCCCGGCAGCTTATCCTGGCGCACAACAGACTTAAACTGCGCATAATCATAATTAAAGCCGTCATTTGCCTTTTCGGTAAGCTTTTTCTTTTTTACATTTTCAGTAGGCAAACGGTAGTATACGCCTGCTGCCGGATCGTATGCTAATAGCCTCGTATCTGCCGTATCTATGCTGATTCCCGGTTCATATGCATAACCGCGTATCTCCAAAAAACCATGCTTTGATTCTATTTTTTCAATCTGATATGCCATTTGCCCGGCATCGGTAACACAGCCGGACACATCCACCGTAACAACGCGCTGGTTTACAAAAAACAAAGACAGCAGGTAAACCGCCGCACACAAAAAAAATACAGCCGCCACTATCTTTCCCGTCTTTACCCTGTTATATTGCCTGTCCATAGACTACCCCTTATCCTGCTTTCTGTCCCCTGCCGTACACAGATCGCTCAAAAAGCATTCCCCGCACTTTGGGCTCCTGGCAGCGCAGACAGAACGCCCAAACGTTATAATCTGTATATTATAAAGAATCCAGTGATCCTTTGGAAGTACTTTCATTAAATCCTGTTCTACCTTTTGCGGATCGTCCTGTTCTGTAAAGCCTAAACGCTTTGAAATGCGTTTTACATGGGTATCCACCACAATGCTAGGATCGTGGTAAATATTCCCGCGGATGACATTGGCCGTTTTCCGCCCGACGCCCGCTAACGCCGTCAGCTCCTCAAGCTTGCGCGGCACAACCCCGCCGTGCTTATCCACCAGGGTTTTGGCACAGGAAATTATATTTTTGGCTTTGCTGTGGTAAAACCCGATAGAATGTATATCCTGTTCAAGCTCCTTTAGATCAGCGTTTGCAAATTTTTCTAAGGAATCATATTTTACAAATAGATCCTTTGTAACGATATTCACCCTTGCGTCCGTACATTGGGCGCTTAAGATTACGGCAATTAAAAGCTGCCATGGCGTTTCGTGGTTTAAGTAACAGACGTATTCTGTACCATAAGCTTTATCTAAGCGGTTTAATATTTCTTTCGTGCGTTTTTTCACGGCCTTCTCCTTTCGTATCAAGATCTGCTTTCTTATCGTTTCAATCCACCCTGTCTAGCTCCGCCACCTTTGCCTGGTGGGTTAACACATCCCTCTCCCCATACTCAAACAGCACATAAACCTCCTCCGATAGCCGTTTTGGCAATTCACGTACCACCCTCTCCCCCTTTTTGGGAAAATGGTAAAAAAATGGCTCCACATGCGATAATTTCCCCTTTTTACAAACTGCCTTGGATACATTTGCAAATTCTGCCGGATCCCTCGCCCAAAACGGGCGGCTTTTCATATTTTCCCTGTAATATAAATCAAACAAAAGCGACTCTTCCACAAGCTCCCGCGGCATCCTGTTATCCCCTAAGACAAACTCCAGCAGCGTCTCACACCGCCTTATACGCGAATGGCTCTGCCCTAAGTACCCTTTCTTTTCATAGAACTGCCCAAGTGCAAGGAAAAAACCAAACGCATCCGGATATACCACATCTATAAGCTTCATTGTCACCTCAAACTGCCCACTGTTATAATATGCCTCCAGCATCTCTTCCACCAGCTTCATACATAGTATTTCATCATACGAAAGCCAGTTTGTTTTAAGGACCTCATACGGCGGGCCCCCCTTATAAACCAGCCCATATTCCTGCCTGTGCCCATACAGGTAAGAGCCCTTTAGCACTTTTAAAAACCCAAGCTGCAGCTGCGCTGCCTTTAGGGCATATACTTCATTAAATGACTCTTTAAAGCGCGTATACCCCTCAAACGGCAGCCCCGCAATCAAATCCAGATGGACATGGATATTCCCGGCATCCAAAAGGCGGTTTACCGCCGCATACACCTTAGGCAAATCCATCGTACGGCGAATTTCTGCAATGGTCTGCGGATTAGTAGACTGTATGCCAATTTCAAGCTGGATTAACCCCGGGCGAAGGCCCGATAAAAATAAAAGCTCCTCTTCTGTCAAAAGATCTGCCGCGATTTCAAAATGGAAGTTAGTCTTTCCCGTATCGTGCTCTTTGATAAACTGCCAGACTGCCATAGCATGTGCATGGTTGCAGTTAAATGTCCGGTCTACGAATTTTACCTGCGGAATTTCTTCATCTATGAAAAAACGAAGCTCCTTTTTTACCAGCGAAATATCCCTAAAGCGAAGCCTTTTATCTACCGAGGAAAGGCAATAGCTGCAGCAAAACGGGCATCCACGGCCCGACTCATAATAGACAATCCTGTTTTTAAACGCACCCATATCCCCATAACAAAACGGGACGCTGCTAAAATCAAGCGGTTCCCCTGGTTCTGTCTGGCAAATTCCTAAATTACAATCTTTTGATCCTTCCTGGCGTGCGCTGCTTGTACGGAACGCAATCCCACGGATATCAGAAAGGCTGCCGGATTTGCCGCTGCAGTAATATTCTGCCAGCTTTGCAAACGCCCTTTCCCCTTCCCCTATGATAATGCCAAAAAACGCCGGGTTTTCCTGAAATACACGCGCAGCTTCAAAGGAAACTTCCGGCCCGCCTACCCAAATCGGTACGTCCGGCCTTAATTTGTGGTATTCTTCCGCAATCTCACATATATATGCATAATTCCATATATAACAGGAAAAGCACAGCACATCCGGCGCTTTTTTATAAAGCTCTTGTAAGATATAATCACTCCTGTGGTTTATCGTATACTCTGCAATCCCAACCGAATCCCGAAATTCCTCTGGCACATAGGCACGTAGGCTGTATACCGCCAAGTTAGAATGGATATATTTGGCATTGACAGCCGTTAATAGTATATTCATTGCCCTTACACCTTCTTGTTAAAAACAGATTTGTCATTGCCCTCTTCCAGATTAAAATAACGGTATTTGCCATTGTGTGGGAACAGCATTTCCATATAAAGGCTTCCCAGCAGGTTTTTCACCTTTCCTGCATCCAGATTCGGGATTGGCATCTTCTGCCATTCCATCTTTTTAAGGTTGTCTAATAATGTGCTGATTTGGGGCTTAGTTTCTTCATGGGTTTCCTGGGCTTCCTGCCCTCTAGATTCTTCCGCTTCCTCTTCGGCCGCTTTAGCAGGCTTTCCCTGCCCCTGCCCGGGCTTGGGCTTTAAAAGCTCCTTTGCTTCCGGGATATTATAAATTAGATTGTTGCAGGTCTTTTCAAAACATTCCCTGTCATATTTTGCAAGGAATGCCAGATCCTCCATGAAAAGGGGCTGTTTGTTGTATATCTTTATATAAATATCTGCAAGACGTATATTTTTTTGCATAGGATGGCACCTCACTAAAACACGGTTGCGAATAGATTGTTATGGATTTTATCTTAACATAAGAATTTGATATCCGCAAGCCTTGCCGCCCCCTATCAGCATACTACAAATTATAAAAAGGATGCAAAGCTTCCCCCGCTTTACATCCCCTTTTCACCTTACTCTGCCCCAGGCTTTTCCACAGCCGCGACAGCATCTTTCTGCATAGGTATACGGCAGTTCTTATTGCTGCCAAATTCTACGATTACCGTATCATCTGCAATATCAATCACTACGCCGTAAAACCCGCTGGTCGTAAGCACTGTATCTCCCACTGCCAGCTCAGCAAGCATTGCGCTCTTTTTCTTTGCCTCTTTTTGCTGCGGGCGGATCATAAAAAAATACATAAATCCAAACAATACTGCCAGTGATAACAGCATCGGGACGGAACTGACCGTTCCCTCACTAAGTAAAACAGACATTTTTTTTCCTCCTTGTCGTCCATCTCATCAGGCATCTGGTGTTTTGTCCGGCCAGTAAGCACGGTTACTGGCCAAATAGGGCACCATGCCCTTTTATATCAAGGCTATTGTACACAAAACCTACACAAACAGCAAGGGGATTTAAGAATTTCACAAATTTTTTATAACGCCTTTTCCCCCTGCCCCATCCTGTAAAGCTTCTCTTGCTTATAGCTTTCATACCGCCCTGCTTCGATGGCATCCCGGATTTCTTCCATCATTGTATTGTAAAAATACAGATTATGCAGCACCAGCAGCCGCATACCAAGCATCTCCTTTGCCTTTAACAAATGCCGGATATACGCCCTGCTGTACCTTTGGCACGCCGGGCAGCCGCATCCCTCTTCGATTGGCCGCGCATCCCTTTCATACTTTTGGTTAAACAGATTAAGCTTGCCCTGGCTGGTATATGCATGCCCATGCCTCCCGTTCCTGCTCGGATATACACAGTCAAAGAAATCCACGCCCCGGCTTACCGCTTCTAAAATATTGGCAGGCGTCCCCACACCCATCAGATATGTCGGCTTATCTTCCGGCAGATGCGGCACAACAGCCTCTAACACCCGGTACATCTCCTCATGTGTTTCCCCTACGGCAAGGCCTCCTACCGCATACCCGTCCAAATCCATCTCTGCAATCTGCTTAGCATGGCTGATGCGGATATCTTCATAAATTGCCCCCTGGTTTATCCCAAACAAGAGCTGCTGCCTGTTAACGGCTGTTTCCTGTGCATTTAGCTGCGCAAGCTCCTTCTTACACCTCAAAAGCCATCTTGCAGTACGATCTACAGAATCCTGTACATACTTGCGGCCTGCTACGCTGCTTGGGCACTCGTCAAACGCCATCGCTATGGTAGAACCCAGATTGGACTGGATCTGCATACTCTCCTCCGGCCCCATAAAAATCTTCCTCCCATCCACATGGGACTGGAAATACACGCCCTCTTCCTTTATCTTGCGCAGCCCCGCCAGGGAAAACACCTGAAACCCACCAGAATCAGTCAGGATCGGCTTCTCCCACGACATAAATTTATGCAGCCCCCCCATCGCATGGATCAGCTTGTCGCCAGGCCTGACATGCAGGTGGTATGTATTAGACAGCTCTACCTGCGTTTTGATTTGCTCCAGATCTTCTGTAGATACAGCGCCTTTAATCGCCGCTGCCGTACCCACATTCATAAATACCGGCGTCTGGATTACACCGTGTACAGTATGGAATTCGGCCCTTTTCGCACCGCCGTCTTTCTTTATTATATGATATTCTGCCATACAAGCTCCTTTCCGCATGCTGCCGCCCCTGTCTGGCGGAACAAATGTAACGTCTAAAACACTAAACATCCCTCTGGCTAAAATCCCCCCAAAAAAACACCTTCCTGCCAGGCAGCCACTTATTAAGCCTCTCCGCCAAAAAACCTTCCATTTTCCCTGACAGCGCCTTTGGGTACTGGTACACGCCGCCGATATTTTGATAAGGAAACTGCGCCACTGCAGACCCAGGCTCCTGACGGCGCATCTTTTTTAAATAATCCTGCGGTACCCGGAACGAACCAATACTGGCATCTTTTACAGATTCCGCCGGAATCTGCCCAAAAACCTGGTCTACCATTGCGGCATATTCTTCTTTCCAGCCCGGAATATAAATCATCGGATCAAAACATAACCGCACCGCAAACCCTTTTTGCGCCGCTTCCTTTGCGCAGGCAATCCGCTGCGCTAAGGACGGCGTCCCATGCTCATACGCACCGATCACCGCCTGCGGCGATAATGTAAATGCATAAACTACAAAAGATGTGGGATCTGCCCGCCCAAAAAATGTGCGGTCTGCACATTTCGTCCGTACCTCCATATGAAAATCCTGCTTGCCCTGCGCAAAACGCACCCATTCCGCCACATATCCGGCGACTGGTTCAAGCGCCAGCAAATCCGTATCATATGACACACAAAGATAAACCGGATGGTTGGAGAGCATCCTTTCGGTTTCCTCAAAATAATCTTCAAGGTTTACAAATAATACGATATTTCCCGACGGATACATCCCTTTCAAATAGCAGTATTCACATCCATAAATACAGTTCATCATACAGGATGTATAATAAAAATGCTTATTCCCAAAATCATGGCAGACAGCAGCGCCAGGATAAATAAGCGTCCCCCGCTTTGCCGCCAAAACCAGCTTCTGTGAATTGCCCTGCCGTATGGCATCCTGCCCCTTACGGCAAAAAACATCCTTATAATGTGCTATTTCAATCACTGTAGCATTTGAAAACCTCTCCAGGATCCGTTTTGTGCGGCGGTGCCCTTTCACTGCCTCCTCCACATAAATATGGGAAAAAAACGGGCTATAATAATCGTTGGCGAAACTCTTCAAAACAACGCTTCCCTTCTTTTTTTGTCCTGCAGGGCAGCTTTCCCGCCTGGTACATCTCCTGGATAACCGCCCTAAAGTCCACCCCGGCCAGCTGGCAGTAAATGATATGCTGTTTTACAGACAAGGCCATAGTAGCCGAACAGCACATATCGCAGCATAGCTTATCTACGACAGCGCCATCCCACAAAAAATCCTGCCCCTTTTCCACACGGCCAATCGTACAAAGCCTGCTGGCATAATCCGCAACTGAATCCATATGTAAAGCGCAAAGCCCCTTCACCTGTTCTGGCGTAACCCGATCCCCGCATCCATTATCCGATACAATTTTTAAAAAAACCATTTGATGCGGCGAAAAAAAATAACTGCCTGCCTGATAAATAGCAGACGCTTCCATATCGTACACAAAAAAACCAGGCCTGTGCCACATGCCCTTTTGAAACGACTTGGCCCCGGTTAAAAGCTCTGCTTCTTTAAAATTATGGCGATATAAGATATCTGGATAAAACGTTTTGCCGGTTACTGTTTCGGTTATTTTGTGGCAGAGGAACAATTCGCCAATCTGCCCCTGTCCGTCCGGGCTTTCTGCACATATCCCGATGTTAAGCAAGAAATCCTGCTTACCAGGTAAAACTGCTGTACAAATGCTGCTTACAGCGGCAGCTGCGCTAACCATACCCGTTCCAGTAATTGTAACACGGATATTTTCCTGTTCATTGTAAAACACCTGAAAACGGGAAACCGAAGTATCCCGCTTTAAACTGTACCGCGAAATCCACGCACTTGCCTCATAATACGTGGCAGTAAAAATATATAGCATACTGCAAGCACCCTTTCCTGCCTTTGCCGGAATATGCCAAAAACGGCTGCTTTCACCTGTGCCTTCTTAATTTAGCACAAATCCAGCACACTCCTTGCCTCTTGCACCTTCTTTAAATCCGTACGGTAAACCTCATACTCCGGCAGGCCTGGCAGCCCCATATGCACCTTGCCATTCCAAAACATCATCCCGCTGTCAACCGTTTTTTTACCGGACATATGAAAGCTTGCCGCATTTATTTCTGCAGCCAGCCCTTTTATCACTGCCGCGTCCACGCCAGCTCCAACTAAAATTTCAATCCGGCCCTTTGCCTTTTGGATAAGCCCGCACAAAAGCTGTTTTCCCTTTGTGCAGCTATCCTCCTGTCCGGAGGTGAGAATCGTGTCTGCCCCAAACGAAATTGCTTCCTCCAAAGCCCGGTACGGATCTTTACAGACATCAAACGCCCGGTGCAACGTCAAATGCATACCGGATGCGCTCTGCCTTAGCCGTTTCATCCGCTCCAAATCTATATTCCCATCCGGCAAAAGGCAGCCGGCTACAACCCCGTCTGCCCCCAGATTATGGAACAATCTGGCATCCTCTTCTATGGCCCTAAATTCCGCATCCGTATACAAAAAATCCCCAAACCTTGGCCGGATTAAAACATGCAGTGGAATATCGCACGCCTTACGGATTTGCTTAAACATGCTTATGCCAGGCGTCGTACCGCCAACCGCCAAATTAGAACATACCTCCAGGCGGTCTGCCCCGCCCTTACTTGCAATAACCGCGGATTCTACAGAATCCACACAAACCTCTAATATCCTTTTCACTATGCCTGTCCCCGTTTAGTATTCCTCTTCCTGTGCCTTCTCTTCAATATCTTCTACTGGCTTTTTTAGCCCTTCTATCACTATGCCATTTTTTTGTGCATAATCCCACAAAGCCGCATGGATGGCTTCCTCGGCAAGCAGGGAGCAGTGTACCTTTACAGGCGGCAGGCCGTCTAACGCTTCCATTACGGCTTTATTGGTAACTGAGAGGGCTTGCTGAACCGTTTTCCCTTTTACAAGCTCTGTCGCCATACTGCTTGTGGCCACAGCAGCCCCGCAGCCAAAGGTTTTAAATTTGGCGTCCCTTATCACACCCTGATCGTCTATGTCAAAATAAATTCTCATTATATCGCCGCACTTTGCGTTCCCAACTGTCCCAACCCCGCTCGGGTTTTCAAGCTCACCGACATTCCTTGGATTATTAAAATGCTCCATTACCTTTTCACTGTACATAATTTACCTCTTTCTCCTGTTAGTCATTGCTTACTGGTTCCCTTTTTTTACAAAATCTTCATATAAAGGAGACATGCCCCGCAGCCTTTCTACGATTTTTTTCAATTCATCCACTACATAATCAATCTCTTCTAGCGTAGATTCTTCCGATAATGTAATGCGCAAAGAACCGTGCGCAATCTCATGCGGCAGCCCGATTGCAAGCAAAACATGCGACGGATCCAATGCGCCTGAGGTACAAGCTGAACCGCTGGATGCGCAGATCCCGCTCTGATCTAACAAAATCAGCATGGATTCCCCCTCGATGAACCGAAAACAAAAACTCGCATTGTTGGGAAGCCTGTCCGCCCCATCGCCGTTTAGCCTGGAATATGGAATTTCTGCCAGCACCCGCCCAATCAGATGATCCCGCAGCTTTATCTGTGCCGCAGCCCGTAATTCCATCGTACCCCCTGCAAGCTGAGCGGCCTTGCCAAACCCCACAATCCCAGGCACATTTAATGTCCCGGCCCGCCTGCCGCGCTCCTGTGCGCCGCCATGGATAAAAGAACGGATTTTTATGCCTTTACGGATATACAAAATCCCGGCTCCCTTAGGCCCGTTTAGCTTATGCCCGCTTGCAGAGAGCATATCAATGCCCATTTCTTCCACATCGATTGGGATATGCCCATATGCCTGAACGGCATCGGTATGGAAGGGGACACCCGCATTGCGGGCAATCTTTCCGATTTCAGCAACTGGCTGCAGTGTACCAATTTCATTGTTTGCAGCCATAATGGAAATCAGTATAGTATCCGGGCGGATGGCAGCTTTAAGCTCCCCTAAGGAAATTTTCCCTGCTGCGTCCACGTCTAAATAAGTCACTTCCAACCCTTGCTTTTGCAGGTACCCGCAGGTGTGCAAAACGGCATGGTGTTCAATTTTGCTGGTAATTATATGGCGCCCCTTCGATGCATAGGCTTCCGCCGCAGCTTTAATTGCCCAGTTATCCGACTCGCTTCCGCTGCCCGTAAAATAAATTTCTTCCGGCTTTGCGCCGATTACCGCTGCTGCGCGCTCCCTGGCTGTATCAACCGCAGTCTGGCTTTCTCCTGCAAAACGGTACATCGCAGACGGGTTGCTGTATGTCCCGCAAAAATACGGCATCATTTCATCAAGAACGCCCTGGCTTACGCGTGTAGTTGCGGCGTTATCCAAATATATAAATTTGCCCATAATATCCCTTTCTTCTATAATATTATTCCATTATTGTATCCTATAAACATAGTAGGTTTTGAATGGATTTATTATAACGCCGCATATTCTGGTTGTCAATAGTATTTCGCCTGCATTCACGCTTTTACCTTTACCTTTATTGCTTTGCCGTATTTTCCGTAATACGTTATTCCGGATTTCCTTTGATAGCCTCTGGCTTTTATATAATATACCTTTCCCTTTTTCAGGGATTTGAGCGTAATTTTAGCCTTTTTTGTTTCTTTTTTATGAAAAGTTTTAAATCTTTTGCTTGTAGAATAAACGATTTGATAACCAGTCAGGGGAAGGCCATTCTTTAGCCGTACCGTTACCCTCTGTTTCTTATGGGATACGGCCGACTGCAGCTGTGTTTTTGCAGGTACAATCTGGAAAGACGACGCCTTTGTCCCCACAAACGCGCCGATACCTGTTACCGTTACCCCCGCAGTGCCGATTTCAATATTGTCCTGGTAGCTGACGGTATAATCCTTTCCGCAGATTAAGGGGAGCTTGTTTAACCGCACAAAAACCGCGGGTTTTTTACCTTTTCCAGTATAAGCAGCCGTTCCGATAGCATCCACAGATGCCTGGCTAATGTCCCTGGAACGTATAGACTTTTGAATTTTAACTGTATCGTCAATCTTTTCACCATTATCTGTCCGGTAAGTGTCAATGGTAAAGGTACTTTCTGTAACCTCCACAATAGAATAAGTCGGAACCCCGCCTTGCCATCTGGCCGCAACATATGCCTGTTTTTCTTCCGCCAGATCATAATACCTGCTGCCTGAGGAAGATCCTGCAGCCATATAAAGGATCCCCTCTGGATTGACCGCAGCCCCGTCCACTATTTCCGGCTCTACGGGCAAACCTGCCTTTAAGAATTTGGACCGGGTATAGGAATGGTCATGCCCTGTCAGCACAACGTCAATGCCATTGCCGTCAAAGTATTTAACCAGCTTATTGCGCAGTTTTATAACCTGTTCATCAGAAGAATGCTTGGCAGATCCATAAATATCCTGATGCAGCGTTACAATGCGCCAGGTGCAATCCGGATTTTTGCGGATTGCACCTTCCATAAATTCTTTATGCTCTTTTGTATTACTATCCTGTGTATTTAACATCATAAATAAGGCGCTGCCATAGGTAAACCAATAATCACCGCCCACGTATTTATTTTGTCCAAGAAAGCTTTGGTTGGGCACATGAAAATGATAATCATAATTGGGGTTATCCCCGTCATGGCCCCCTACTGTTGTCGCCACTGGGACAGACCGGAGCAGCTTTGGGCAAAGAAAACCGCTGTATTCTATTTCACTTACAGTTTTATCCAAAGCCTTACAGGCATTTGTTTGAACCTGATCTCCCGCGGACAAAATAAAATCCGCTTTCTTACCTGATTTTTTATACGCTTTATTTATTGTATCACGCCAGCCAAAAGCATCCCTGCACGCCGCATCGCTTTGCGCCAAACGGTATTCCTCTTGCGCTTCCAGATACTCCTCCTGCTTTATTGGATTGGATTTTCCTATTTGTGGATCCCCTACATAGATAAAATGAAACATATCCCCGGCTTCATTGGTATGAAAAGGCGCTACCTCCTTTCGATCCGCCTGGTAATAGTATGTAGCGCCTGGTTTTAAATTTTTCAGGGTTACTTTGTTGCTCCTATATCCCTTTTGCGCCTTCTTCTGTTTGATTTTAACCGTTTTCCCGTCGCTCAAATCACGTTTTTGCCCATACCTGAAACGGACAGGCTCCCCATTTTTACTATACCACGCAAAATTCATCTGGGTTTCGTCTGATCCTGGCGACAAAGCCACATAGGTCCAGTCATTACAGATTGTTTTCCATTCCTGTTTAAAAGCTTCTGGCAGCCCTGCTTGCGCGCCCCAAAAAACAGCTCCCTGCAGTAAAATTATTCCTGCCAAAAAACATGCGCATAGTTGCTTCCTACAATTTTTTACAATCATAAATCCTCCCCCCAACACTCAATCTTCAGTTCCTATACCCCTGCATTTTTCGCATAAACCTCTACTGAAAACCAATAGCATAATAAGAAAAACACAAATATCACACCCACGCTCGCGGCATAAACTGCCATCAGGTTTGTATACATCATCTTCTCCAACGCATGCACTGCAAAATAAGCCGACACCGCCATTACCGCAAACGGCAGGCCATATGCAGCCTTAAGCTCATGGGACAGCGACTTTTTAAGCGTCCACTGCGCCACGCCCAGCTTCTTTAATACCAAATAACGCTCCTTTTCCTCAAACGCATCATTATAAAGCTTCATAAACAATACGCTCCCGCTTGCCAGTACAAATACCATAAACATAAAAATACATACCGTATACAATACCTTAATCCATTCAATATCGCTGCTGTTAGGATCAACCACCACCCTTGCAGCATTATCTGCACCTTCCCCGTTTAACGTATCTAGTTCATCTATAGAAGCCGCAAAATTATATATGTCCCCAATCCGGTAATTATATGTATACATCTGTTCCCCGAGCGGCAGAAGGCGTTCATATTCCTCGTCGTTTACCACATAAAAGCTCATCATTTCCTGCAGGCAGCCCAAATAAGGCACATTCGTTTCCATCACCTGGCGGTAAGTTTTCCCATTTAACGTTTCTGTCTGGTTAGACCTGTCCGTTAAAAGCGACAGCAGGTACAAGTGGGAAACCTCAATGATTTCATCATCCCCTAGCGGTTCCATTTCAAATTCCAGGCCCGTTTGTTCCGCCAGCCCTTTTACCCCGGAATACGGCAGAATAGCATAGCTGCTGCTTGTAAACGGCGTATCAAAAAAAGAAGCGTCAATTGCCAAAAACGGCAATTTGGCACTATAGGAAATCTGGTTATCTTTTTCAATCAAAGGCCGTATTACCTCGTCCAGATCCTGTCTCGCGCTCAAAAACTGGTATGTATATGTATTCCGAAAATGCACAATAGAATTATACCTGTATTTCATGGCAAACCCGGTTGCAAGCGCCGTTACCGAGCATAGCATCAGCACACACGTCATCGCATAGGTACGGTAATTTTTCTTCATTCTAAAAATCACATTGTTAATCCATAAATTCCGCTGTTTTTTATAAAGAAACAGCTTCTTTTTTGCAAGGCTTTGCAGCAGCATCGGCAAAAACCCGCCAAACAGCAAATAAACCCCGGCAATAACAAGCACAACCGCTGCAAATACATTGCCCATGACCTCCTGCCCGCCTTCTTTCACTGCAAGGTAATAGCCTAAAAACAGGCACGCAATACCTGCCACGGTTTTTAAAAACAACATAACCGGATTCTGCCTGACATATTCGTTTGCCCGCGATGCGGACACCATATCAAGCACACTGCTCCTTACGATATTTACATATCCTTTTACTGCAAAAATAATATACATAATCAGATAAACCGCCGCCGTAACCAAGATGGGCTTTGATGAAATCCGAAATGAAATATCAACAGAAATCTCGGATATGGCAAGCAATATCATCTGGAACAGGTATGTAACCAGTATACCAAGGCCCGTGCCAAGGGCCAGCGCAGAGAGGCCAATAAATGACGTTTCTATCATATAAAGCTTGCCGATTTTCTGGTTACTAAGGCCCATAAACACATAAATGCCAATTTCTTTTTTCTGTTTGGTCAAAAATACGTTTGTCGCATACCAGAGGAAAAAAAACATAAAACACCCTAATGCTACAGAAACCGTATGTACCAGAATATCAATGTAATCCCGGTTTTGCTCTCCCAGCACGTCAAACAAATCTGAAGAAAGTATATTCTGGAAATTTAAAAAGACCAGGATTGTAAACGCCAGCGACAGAATAATAGCCAGGTAGTTTTTAAAGCTCTTCCCAAAATTCGCCATAGCCAGTTTCACCATACTCACAAAAAATCACCTCCCACAGAAGCCTGCATATCAATGATCTTATCGTAAAATTCCTTCCGCCCCTCACCCCGGCTTATCCTGCACCGGATCTGCCCGTCGCTTAAGATATAGGCATCCTTAGCATAAGACGCGCTAAACGCATCATGCGTTACCATTAAAATTGTCGCTTTCCCGCTGTCGTTTACCATCTTAAGGCATTCCAGCAAATCCTTGCTTGAACGGGAATCAAGCGCCCCGGTAGGCTCATCGGCAAAAATAATTTCCGGATCGGTAATCAATGCACGGCACGCCGCCCCCCTTTGCTTCTGCCCTCCAGAAAGCTGGTAGGGATATTTTTTCAAATGTCCCTTTAACCCGAACATATCTGCAAACATTTCGGTTTTTTTGATACATTGCGCACCGCCAGAGCCGTTTAAGGACAGGGGCAGGGCAATATTGTCCTGCAGCGTCATGGTATCAAGCAGGTTATAGTCCTGAAAGATAAAACCGATTTTGTCACGCCTGATTTTGGAAAGATCACGGTTGGATACTTTGCCGATATCAACCCCGTCCAACATCACCTGGCCCTGTGTAGGCTTGTCAATTGTAGACAGGATATTTAAAAGTGTCGTTTTGCCGGATCCGCTTGGCCCCATGACTGCAATAAAATCATTTTTATAGATTTCTAAGTCAATGCCTTTTAATACTGTAGCGCAAAATCCATTAGTGCCGTAATTTTTTACCAGGTTTTTAATTTCTAATACTTTTTTTCTATTCATATTGTCTATCCTCCTTACACAGCCTATTATAGAGGATGTGTAAGGGAAAATCCTTACATTCACATTACAAAACAAGCGTTAGCATTACAATTGATGTAAGGCTGCACCAGTTATCCTTCCTTCCCCAGCCGCACCGTAAAACGCGTATACTTAAACGGCTCGCTTTCAACCGAAATCTGATGCCCCAGCCTCTCTATAATTTTAGCCGCTATATAAAGCCCCATCCCTGTGGATTTATATTTCCCGTTGTGATGGCTGCCGCCAATAAAGCCTTTCTCAAATACCCTGGAAATATCCTCCTGCCGGATGCCTTCCCCATGATCTTCTACACATAACAAAACCTCCCTCTCCTTACTAGTACTCCATATTTTTAAAACAGGCCGGCCTGCCGCATATTTTATAGCGTTGCTTATCAGCTGGTCGAGCACATATACCAGCCAGCTTTTGTCCGTATAAACCTTCACGTCCTCCACAGAAAGCTCCAACAGAAAATGATTTTTAATCAGGAAGAACTGGTTATTGCGGACAGAAGCTTTCACACATCCGGGCAGGCTTACGGCTTTCACCTGGATATCAAACAGCTTGCCCTGCACCTTACAGCCCAAAAGCGCCCCGTTTAACTGCGCATTGATGCGCTCAAGCTGTTCCTGCATCTGGCCGCGCAGGCTGCTGTCTTCTATTTTTTTATTCATCAGCAGGCTTGCCGATAAGGGGATTTTTACCTCGTGGCACCATTTGGCAATGTAATCCTGCAAATCACAGTTTAAGTCAAATTGCTCTTTTAACTGCCCGGACAGCACACGTACATCATGCTCTGCGATTTCTATATTCTCCAAATCCAAAAATTCCTGGTAAATCACAGAGCCGTACTCAAGCAATTCCCGTTTCCTGACCTGGTTTTTCCAGTAAGCCACATAACCTGCCCCGCCGTAAAACAGGGCACAGGATGCTAAAAGCAAATCCAGGTAAAGAAGATACCAGATTTTGACATCCGGCAGCAGAAATATAAAATACAGATTATAGGAAAGGCACAAAAAGCCACAAAAGAGAAGCTGCTTTTTTATTTTTTTTAACCAGCTCATACGATATAATATCCCTGCCCTTTCTTCGTGCAGATCAACTCCCCGCCGCTTGCCGCCTTAAGCTTATTGCGCAGCCTGCAAATCAATGTGGTTAGCGTCCCGTCCGAAACAAACTCGTCCGTGCTCCAAAGCTCCATCATTAACTCCTCCCGCGTTACCACCTGGGGCTTTTGCTCCAGCAGCTTGGCAATAATTTTCTGTTCCGATTTGGTCAGGCCAACCTTTTTTCCATGGCATACAAGTAAAGCCGTATCCTCCTCCAGGTAAAAGCCCTCTCCAAAATACTGCCGCCCCTTCACCTTATACTGGTATGTCCTTCTTAATATAGCTTCCATTTTTGCCTTTAGCAGCTCCAGCCGAAACGGCTTTTCCACGTAATCATCCCCACCCTGGGCGATTGCCATTATTTTATCCCTGTCATCATTTTTACTGCTGATATAAATAATCGGAATATCTGAAATGGCGCGGATTTTACCGCACCAGTAAAACCCATCGTAAAACGGCAGGTTAATATCCATTAAAACCAAATGCGGCTGGTATCCCGTAAATTCGGATACAATGTCGTCAAAGCGGCTGGCCACAACAGCCTCATACCCCCACTTTTCCAGGAACTGCCGTATTTCATCCGCAAGGGCTGCATCATCTTCGACCAGCATAACCTTCATTTTCAAATCCAAAAAAACACCTCTTCCCATTTGTTTTTCCCAAAGCATAGTAAATATAGTCTAATTTTATAACCAATATATGAAATTTGTCAATTTACTTATTTACAAACCTGTTTGGGTATGATATATTGTTTCCATGCCAATTTGCCGTGGCTCCCTTCCATTAGGAATGGAGGAATATCATGTCACACAGGCAAATATCTTTTAGGGCGGCATTCGCTGCCATCTGCATGGTTTTCATGCTCTTTATTTCCGGTTTATATCCCGCAGCAGTACATGCATCCATATCTGGTTATGAGTTTGTCGTATTAAACACATTTTCCAAAACGTTAAATATCGGGGATGAATTCTATCTGGCTGCAGTCACATCTACCGGCAAAAAACCCACTTTTTCATCCAGTGACAAAAGCGTCGCTTCTGTCAATACATATGGCAAAGTCACAGCAAAAAAAGCCGGGACGGCAACTATTACTGCCAAGATCAAAAACGGGGAAGCAAGCTGTAAAATCAAGGTCAATGAAACTACGGTACAATTGAGCGCCAAAAATATTTCTCTGGAAATCGGCTACAGCGCAAAACTAAAGGCTTCTGTTTCTACCGGACATCCCGTCAAATTCAAATCATCAAAATCAAGCATCGCTTCTGTCAGCGAAACAGGCGTTATTATAGCAAAAAAGGCCGGGACGGCAACCATTACTGCAACTGCAGATAAGGTCTCGGTGGGCTGTAAGGTAACTGTCAAGCAGCCAAAGCTAAAGATTAACAAGTCTTCTGTTTCGCTCTATCGAAAAGGAAAGGTTAAGCTTTCCGCCACATCCACATCCAAACATGCCCCAAAATGGAAATCCAATAAAAAAAGCGTTGCTACCGTAGATGAAAACGGTATGGTTACGGCAGTCAAAAACGGCACCGCAATCATTACCGCTACCGTAGACGGCGTTAGCAAAACATGTGAGGTTACTGTGAAAAAACCAGAGGTGTCTTTTGATAAAGAAAGCGTTACGCTTATTGCCGGCAAGCAGTACCAGGCAAAGGCGAAGGTGTCTTCTAAAAACAAGCCAGAGTATTCCAGCTCAAATACCAGTGTTGCTTCCGTTGATGAGAATGGGTTAATTACTGCCATAGGAGATGGAAAGGCATATATTTATGCCAAAGAAGACGGCGTGAAGGCACGCATGACGGTTATTGTAAAAGTAAAATAAGTTTATGTTTTATGTGGTAAGGGAGGGCGGCAAATTGGCTATGTTATCCGGCAGCTGAACCCCCTTTACACCAATGATGCAAATTGCTATAATAGCTGTACAGCAGGCTGGCAATCTGCCATAGTTTTCATTTGCGAAAAGGAGGCAGCATGATAACTACAAAAATGACATACCAACAACCGCTTAACCGAGATACGCTTTTATCTTTAAATAAACCTTCCAAAGAAAGCCCCAATGTTCCACAAAAGGCTCCGCCCCTTCCGCCTTCAAACGCACCCCAGCGTATTCCGCCACTTTTAAAGCCTGCCCAAAAAGGGCAGAAAATTACTTTAGGAGCATCCTCCCAGCTACGCAGGATAAAAGCTTGTTTTGGCTGGAATTCACTAAACAGCCTATGCGACGTGGATGTTTCTGCATTTTTATTAGGCGCAAACGCAAAAGTAATCGGGGATTCATGGTTTGTATTCTACGGACAAGAAAAAAGCCCGGATCAAAGCACTGTTTTCTGTGAAGCAGCTTCACAAGGCCGTCAATGCATCAGCATTGATTTTAACAAGCTAAACCCGGATGTCTGCAAAATCGTTTTTGTATTGACCATCCATGAAGCGCTTTACCACAAGCTTCATTTTGGAATGCTAAAGGATGCATATATCCGTATTTTACAGGAAGACAACCAAACAGAGCTTGTCAGTTTTAAAATGACAGAATACTATACAAATGTAATTTCCATGATGATCGGGGAAGTCTACCGCCACAATGGGGAATGGAAGTTCTACGCTGTGGGCAACGGCGTTGCAAGGGATTTGGCAGGGCTTTGCGGCCTATATGGCGTACAGGTCTGTGATTAAGGTATCTTTTAGGAGGAAAAAATGTTAAAATTTGAAACGCTCAACGAACTTACACTTAAGGTTACATGCAGGGGCAACGATGTGCTTTTTACAAAAGCAGGGGCCTTTATTGCAGGGGAAAGCCCAAATGGGAAAAATTACAAATTTGAAAAGCTGCTGCTTGGCCCGCAGGGCAACATCATGCAGGCGGCCCTTGGCTCCCTGATGCGCCGCGTTACGAAAGAAAACCTGCCCTTGATGAAGGTCATAATGAACGGGGATTCTGTTACATACTATGCAAACTGTTCGCAGCATGTTGTAATATACCAGCTTGCCGTTGGCGAAACAGTGTCTGTGGAGTCAGAAAATATTCTGGCTTTTACTGGCGACTGCAAATACAGCGTCCGTTTTATCGGCACTGGTATAATATCTCAAAAAGGGCTTGCCACTTCTACCCTGACCGGAACCGGAAGCAATGCCTATGTTGCGGTCCTTTGTGACGGCAACCCGATTGTTTTAAGCAACCTTACAGATCAGCGCACTATTTGTGTCGATCCAGATGCCGTTATCTGCTGGATGGGGCAGTCTGGTTTTTGCGATCCGCAGGTAAAACTGGATTTGTCCTGGAAAAACCTAATCGGGCAAGCCTCCGGGGAATCTTACGCATTTGAATGGAGCGGCTCGCAGCCAGTTTCTGTGATTGTCCAGCCATCAGAGCGTACAGGCGGGGTCCGGATTGGCATAGATTAACACCCGCTACATCTGGTGCCTGACAACCTGGTACTCATCCCCATTTTTAAAATAAGGGCAATATTTATATTTACAACTCATAAAACGGGCCATATCGTCTTCGTCCAGATTGACGGTGCAAAAATACTCCTCAGCCTCTTCATCATACGCATTGTACGCACAGTAATCACATTCCATTTATTTTCTCCTGTTCCTTTTTTTATTATCTAAGCTGCATGTTTTTCTAAATTATACTATACAAATAGACTTTGAACAACTATCTAATCTAAACTACAGCTTGCATTTTTCCTGCGAAAGATGTATGATGTACCTGCAATAAACAACCGGGGAGCCTGCGGTACGGGCTGAGAGGAAGGTAGCGCCTTCGACCCGTTTACCTGATTTGGATCATGCCAACGTAGGGAGCTTAGATAAACATATTACCAGAGAAGCTGCCCAACCGCCAGCTTCTTTTTTTGACTAAAACCCAAATTCAAGGAGGATAAAATATGGTTAAAATTAACGGGTCGCCCACAGATGTTTCCGGCAAATCCATCCGGGAATATTTATCGGCCACGGATTATGACCCCACACGCATCGCAATAGAACGCAACGGTAAAATTGTACCAAAGGCGCAATATGGTTCCGTAATTCTTACAGACGGCGATTCGCTCGAAATCGTAAGCTTTGTGGGAGGGGGCTGATATGGCTGCAGCATTCCCCACCCAAGAAGAATTTTTACAGGCACAGCAGCAGCGCCATGGAAAAAAGCTGCAGCAGAAATTTTCCTCAGCGCGAGCCGCTGTCTGCGGGCTTGGCGGTCTTGGTTCCAATATAGCCATCTGCCTTGCCCGCGCGGGAGTTGGGCACCTGCACCTGATAGATTTTGACCGCGTTGACTTATCCAACCTGCACCGCCAGCAATACGCAGCAGCACAGATCGGCATGTACAAAACAGACGCGTTAAAAGAAACGCTGGAAGCAATTTCCCCTTATATCCAGCTGCAAACGGATACCATCCGTATGACAGAAGAGAATTTGGGCGAACTGCTTGAACACGACAGCATTATCTGTGAAGCATTTGATAACGCGCAGGCAAAAGCCATGCTCGTAAATAGCGTATTAGAACTTTTTCCGGATAAGTATATCATTGCCGGTTCTGGCATGGCAGGCATTGGCTCGGGAAACTGCATCATGACACGCAAAATCACCCCCCGTTTTTACCTCTGCGGCGATGAAAAAAGCGATGTGGCAGACACCCCCGGCCTTCTTTCCTCCCGCGTCATGCTGTGCGCCGCACACCAGGCCCATACGGTGCTGCGCATACTAGCGGGGGAAACAGAAGCTTAACGCCCACATTTCCACACCCATATATTTCACATAGAAAGAAGGAGCACCCATGCAAACAAACGACACATTCACCGTTGGCGGACACACATTCACCTCCAGGTTTATCTTAGGATCCGGCAAATACTCCCTTAGCCTAATTGAAGCAGCTGTCCAATACGCCAAAGCGCAAATCATCACATTAGCGGTACGCCGGGCAAATACTAAAGAGCAGGAAAATATCTTAGACTACATTCCAAAAGGCGTTACCCTCCTCCCAAACACCTCTGGCGCAAGAACTGCCGCAGAAGCAGTACGCATCGCCCGCCTGGCCAGAGAGCTTGGCTGCGGCGATTTCGTCAAAATCGAAATTATGCGCGATTCCAAATATCTGCTGCCAGATAATGCAGAAACCGTCCGTGCCACCGAAACCCTCGCTAACGAAGGGTTTGTTGTAATGCCTTATATGTACCCCGATTTAAATACAGCAAGGGATCTGGTTAATGCAGGCGCTGCCGCAGTGATGCCGCTGGCATCCCCTATTGGCTCAAATAAAGGGCTTGCCACCCGTGAATTCATCCAGATCCTAATTGACGAAATCGACCTTCCGATTATTGTAGACGCCGGCATCGGCAGGCCCTCACAGGCCTGTGAAGCAATGGAAATGGGCGCTGCCGCCATTATGGCAAACACCGCCCTTGCAACCGCCGGAGACCTGCCTTTGATGGCAGGGGCATTTTGCAGGGCAATCGAGGCCGGACGGATGGCATACCGATCTGGGCTGGGGCGCGTATTAAAAAGAGGGGCTGCCGCATCCGACCCACTGACTGGATTTTTACACGATTAAGGAGACATCTCATGCAAAACCAATATTTTGTTGACGGTGGGCACCTTTCCGAAGAAGCCCTCCAAAAAAAACACCAATTAGAACACGATCCCTCTTGCCGGACAAACCACATGGAATACCTGCCCGGTATGGAGCAGATAAGCTCCGATATTGCCCAACGCGTACTTTCAGAGGTGGACGGATACAGCTATAGCCATTATACAGCAAAAGACGTAACAGCCGCCTTAGGCCATCCTGTCTGCAGCATTGAGGATCTAAAAGCGCTCCTCTCCCCTGCCGCAGAGCCCTTCTTAGAGCAAATGGCGGTACGGGCGCATCAAGAAACACAAAAGCATTTTGGCAACACTGTTTATCTGTTTACGCCGCTTTATATTGCCAATTACTGTGAAAACTACTGCGTTTACTGCGGTTTTAACTGCTATAACCACATCAGCCGTATGAAGCTTTCCATGGATCAGATCGAACATGAGATGAAAATTATAGCCGATTCCGGAATGGAGGAAATCCTGCTTTTGACTGGGGAAAGCCACAGCATGAGCGATATTTCCTACATTGGAAACGCCTGTAAGCTCGCAAGAAAATACTTCCGCATGGTTGGCCTGGAGATTTATCCAGTTAATACCGAAGACTACCGTTACCTACACGAATGCGGCGCAGATTATGTTACCGTATTTCAGGAAACCTATGACACGGACAAATACGAAACCCTGCACCTTCTAGGGCACAAGCGCATCTGGCCCTACCGCTTTGACGCACAGGAACGCGCCCTTCGCGCTGGGATGCGTGGTGTCGCATGTTCTGCACTCCTTGGGCTTTCAGATTTCCGCAAGGACGCCCTTGCAACTGCACTGCATGCGTATTACCTGCAGCGCAAATATCCGCATGCCGAGCTGTCGCTCTCCTGCCCCCGCCTGCGCCCAATTATCAACAATGATAAAATCAACCCCTTAGACGTACACGAAACGCAGCTTTGCCAGATTATCTGCGCCTACCGTATATTCCTGCCCTTTGCAGGCATTACCGTATCCTCCCGCGAAAGCGTTTCCTTCCGCGACGGCATCATGAAAATCGCCGCCACCAAGGTTTCCGCCGGAGTTTCCACTGGGATTGGCGACCATGAAAGTAAATACACCGGAAAGGAGGCAGACGGTGCAAGCGGCGACGAGCAATTTGAAATCAATGACAGCAGGAGCTTTACAACCATGTACAAGGACATTGCCAAGGAAGGCCTGCAGCCGGTGTTAAATGACTACTTATATATCTGACCTAATCTGCGTTACCAACCGCAAGCTCTGTAAAACAGATTTTTTGGCTCAAATCCGTAAAATTGCCCTTGCCCATCCCAAAGCCATCCTTTTAAGGGAAAAGGATCTGCCAGAGCGCGAATACCGGGATTTGGCCGTACAGGTTATGGCAATATGCCAGACGCACCATGTACCGTGCATCCTCCACACATTCACCCAAACAGCCGCTTGCCTGCACGCGGACGCCCTGCATCTTCCCCTGCCCCTGCTGCGGGGCTTACGCAAATCAGAAAAAACCATCTTTTCCCATCTAGGGGCTTCCTGCCACTCCGTGGATGATGCCAGGGAAGCCGAAGCCCTTGGCTGCACCTACATTACAGCCGGCCATATTTTTGCCACGGACTGCAAAAGGGGCATTCCGCCGCGTGGCCTATCCTTTTTAACAGACGTCTGCCATTCCGTACACATTCCCGTTTATGCCATCGGCGGCATAAACAGTTCAAATTTATCCCTTGCGGCGCGCGCCGGAGCCGCGGGAAGCTGTATTATGAGTGGGGCAATGTCCTGTGAAAACCCGGCACAATTCTTTAAAAACTTTGAAAAGGCAGGTAACTTCCATGAAATTAAACCCTGAAAGCTTATTACTATATGCTGTAACCAACCGCTCCCATACTACAAGCCAGCAAGACTTCCTTACCCAAATCAAAGACGCCCTGGCAGGCGGCGTGACTTGTGTACAGCTTCGGGAAAAGAATCTTTTAGAAGATGAATTTACCGAAGAAGCCATCCGTGTAAAAGAGCTCTGTAAAAGCTATGGCGTGCCGCTTCTTATTAACGATAACTTAAACGTAGCGCTAAACAGCCATGCGGACGGAATCCATGTCGGCAAAAACGACTGCCCAGTCAGTGATATCCGAAAACGCACAGGCAAAGATTTTATTATCGGTGCAACAGCAAAAACGGTCGCACAGGCTCAAAAAGCAGAAACGGACGGCGCAGATTACCTTGGCGTAGGGGCAGTATTTACATCACCCACAAAAACGGATGCTATCCGGATTACATCTGGACAATTAAAAGAAATCTGCGGCTCGGTTTCCATCCCTGCAATCGCCATCGGGGGCATCTGCCATGAAAATATCCATTTGCTGCAGGGCAGCGGCATATGCGGCATTGCAGTAGTGTCAGCCCTTTTTTGTTCAGAGGATACCAGCGGGGCAGCCCGGATATTAAAGCAGGACATTTTAGAGATCATATAAGAAGGAGAATCTACTATGAAAACATCGCTTACCATTGCCGGCAGCGATTCCAGCGGAGGCGCCGGAATCCAGGCGGATATTAAGACAATGACCGTAAACGGCGTCTTTGCCACTAGCGCCATCACCGCCCTGACAGCGCAAAACACCACTGGGGTAGCTGCAATTTACGAAGTAACCCCTGATTTCCTCGCCGCCCAGCTCGAAGCCGTCTTCACCGACATCCCGCCCGACGCCGTAAAAATCGGCATGGTATCATCTGGCGCCCTGATTAAAACCATAGCAGAATCCCTCACCGCATTTTGCGCCAAAAACATTGTCGTCGATCCGGTCATGATCTCCACCAGCGGCGCAAGGCTCATAAACGAAGATGCCATCTCCATTCTAAAAGAAAAACTGCTGCCCCTTGCTTCCCTAGTCACCCCCAACATCCCCGAAGCCGAAGCCCTCTCTGGCATCCGTATCCGTGGGGAACAAGATATGCAGGAAGCAGCCAAACGTATCGGGACATCCTACGGCTGCGCCGTACTCTGTAAAGGCGGGCACAATATCAACAACGCCAACGACCTGCTCTTTTATAACGGCACATACCAGTGGTTTTTGGGCAGGCACATTGAAAACCCCAATACACACGGCACCGGATGCACCCTTTCCAGCGCAATTGCAGCAAACCTTGCAAAAGGGTTTTGCATAGCAGATTCCGTAAAAAGGGCCAAGGAATACATTTCCGGCGCACTTAGCGACATGCTTGATCTCGGCAGCGGCAGCGGCCCTATGAACCACGGCTTTTGCCTGAGCGGAGAATATATAAAAGAAGCGGATGAATCGTAATTGTCGATTCATCCGCTTTTCCTCAAATATAAAACTAAATTCTATCAGTATCTTGCAGTATTTGGATTAATTGGCTAATTTTCAAACACGCTCTAACGAGAACTATAGGGAGTGGGTGGCAAAGGATCCATCAGACAGAGGGCAGGAATGAATTTAGGGACACCGTATAAAATATCTCTCAAAGAGTTTGTATTTTTTGCTTTATAGAATCGACCCCTTCATGATGGTACTCCCTTATAAAATTATCGTAGTCAGAAGACAACTGTAATGCAAGTTTTTTTGACTTAACTAATTCATAGAATGAAATCCCCTTTTCAAGTTTTTCATAATCATCAAGAGTGAACGTTAGAATCATTAAATTTTTATTATTCTGATATTTTTCAACAATACGCAACACCTTTGTAAGGCCATATGAATCATGATACTCCTTTTCATTTCCACTTAATCCTTTTTGAGTAAATATAATTCCAAAAGATATATCCGTACTCACTAATAAGCTGTAAAACTTACCTACATAAGTTACTCCCAATGTGGATTCGTAATTTTTACACTCTCCCAAAATAATATCGGAATCAATTTCAAGTAAATCTCTCGAAATATTATAAGTATAAAGTGCCTGCTTTCCAGCTTCCGATAAAGTTATTACCCCATCAATTTCATTTGTTCCGGTATGTACGTTACGGTATATTTCAAAAAAATAGGATTTTTTAATGATAAAAGCAACTAAATTTTCTAAACGATCCCCTTTCTCTTTTGTTGTTGATGTTTGTTTATCGAAAGGTTTTTTTAGTTCCTTCAATAACAAAGAATATTCTCTCTTATCCTTATCTGTCCACGAAGTCAATTCATAGAATACTTTTATGGAGTCTTGTACAATTTCTTTTAAATATTGTTTAATATCATAATTCTCATTTTTAGTATCTGTCATACATGCAATACCTTATACAAAACTATAATATCATCAGAGACAGATAATGATTCATTACAGAAATCACAAGCCAAATTATCATCAAAATCTGTTAATGATTCTAAAAAAATACCTTTGCTTTTATTGCATTCCATGCAATATACTTCGTAAATATTTTTTACAAATCCTACTTTTTTCAAATCCTCCATAAAAAGATATGCCGTCTTAATATCAACACCAATCTTTGACTTCAAATGACCTGGATAAACAAAATCACCTGGATGAATCACAGAAAAAAACTCATCACACTTCTTTCTCTGATACGGTGTTAGGCGATATGCATCTTTCAAGTTCTCGATTACACTCAATAAGGTAATTTCTGACATAACCCATCATCTCCTTATCACCTAATAATTCCCCATAAAACATAAACAGACTGTATTCCATTCCCTTATAATTATGAGTAATACCAAATTTAATATCCCGATCATCTAATTTTACTTTCACCATCGGCATATCAGATTTTACTTCTATTTCCTTAATAAATGCCAGCAATTTATCTTTAATTAAATTTGTATTTATGTCAGTATCAAATAATTCTTTGTTTTCCTCAATAAAATTTCCTAATTCCCCTAAAATTGGCATTACACCGTCACCATCATCATATGCCTCTAAATAAGCAGTAGTTCCGTTACGTTGCATTCTCTGGGCATAAATAGAAATATTATCCTTTTCTGACTTAATATAATCTATTACAGCTTTAAAATCAATATTTACAATTTCCACTGATAAATTAGTCTTTAAATATTCCAAGATGCCATTTATTTTATCTCTATAAAAATTATATGAATTTTTGTATGCTATCCCTACTCTATCGAATCGCAACTCAATTACACTATGTTCTTTATCCAATACACATATGACAGTGAATTTAATCTCATTTCCAGTTTCATTATTCAAGCGATCCGAAAATTTTAAATATACTAGATTATCTACAATGTATAGTGAAGGCTTATTATAACTGTCAATTAAAGTTTCCCCTTTTTTATCAAATAAATACACATCATCATTTTCGACAAGTTCTTCTAATTTCGTTGGTGGGATTTCCGAACATTTAAAATAACAAAAATGGCGATATTGACGTTTATATTCAAACTCTTCAATATACTGCAGAACGCTATCCGCATCCAAAATACTATTTACTTTCTCATCTAGCGTGTCATACTCTGAAACATCAACTATATCTGCGAACTTAAATGAAAGCTGATTACTTCTCTTCCTATTGTTAATTACTAAACCATCATTAACCACCTGCTTTAATAATTCTTTTTTTAAATAAGCAGGATAAAAGTCCGCAATAGTCTTTTGGAGATTGGCTTTATAGGTCTGTTCCACATCTATTCCCTCCCTAATGCGCATAGTTAATTATAGTGTACCACACAATGCTAAGATATGCAATTTTTTTCAAAAAAGCATTTTATTTGTTGGCACGAAATTGGCACAATTCCGCACAAAATTGGCACGGTTCTGCTCTTTCCCCGTAAAT
>OFGF01000244.1_pt1 | contig 53557 bp, 27 predicted proteins | sample 1521711 | NCBI WGS metagenome assembly OFGF01 (sample SAMEA3504092, study PRJEB24116) | mouse gut metagenome | biome: mouse gut; feature: mouse-associated habitat; material: faeces | place: Denmark | collected 2011 | reverse complement strand
AAAAAGGAACGGGATTCCTTATATTTTGGCATTTTTTGAAAGTTGTTTATAATAAAGCTGAAGGTATTAGGGTTCTGTGGATAAATCTGCGGAAACTCAAGCTTATTTTTAACATTATCATGTGATTTTAAAGTGAAAATATTTAATTGGGGACGTAGATTTTCTTAAAAAACTACGTCCCCAATTTTGTAACTTTTTCAAGAACATCGAATGTCACAAAATTCCATCCTCTTCCAAAGGCTGCATGATCCATCACTTTTAAATATTCTTCAGCATCAGCTGTTTTCGCCCATATTTCTGCTGTTTCTTGACTTCCTGCTGTCGCTACCATTCCATCAATTGAAAGGTCTCTTGCCACATCAATGCCGCCTGTATTTTTTAAATCTGAAATTGCTTGTTTTAACTGTTCTTCTGCGTTATCAATCTCTTCTTTCGTCGAATAATCTTTATCTAATATCACCTGTGCCTTTGTAAGTGCTTTCTGAAATGGAGTCCATTGTGCTGTTGCATAATCACTCTCCTCATAAGAAGATTTCGCACGTTCAACAAGTTCTGTCAGCCATACCTTGTCTGCATCTTCTGTGTCTGGAAGTTTGGTAAGTTTGATTACAGAACCACCTTTTCTTGCTATGTTCAGGTCAATACTGTCTGCTGCTGTCACAATCGCATTTTCTGCGGACCATAGTTACATATTCTCCTACTTCTCCATCGATGAAACGTGTTTCATCCCAGATTGCAGGAAGATTGTCAAATAATCCTCGTATGTCTTCTCTTAAATAGGTAGTATCTTTATCACCCATACATGGAATCCCTGCTTCAATCAAAATCGGGATAGCCATCTGTTCCTGATTCGTCTATACATCTGTATGTACATGCTCATCCCCACAGATTCCTTCACGAACTAAAATATGTGGATAAGTTCTTGTCTCTCTCATAACTACGGACAATCACAGAATAGAAATACTGTTCCGTGACTTCTGTCTCTGCGAAAACAAATGTAAGTCCCTTCGATGTATCAATTACACTGTTTTTTAATCCTAATACGGAGCCGTCTTCGATAAATATCTTTCCATCTTCCACAGCAGTATATGCCAGACCATACTCTTTGGTCATCTGTACATTTCCATCAGGCGAAACAACTCCCCACATCGTACCGATTGCAACTTCATCTGTAACATTTACCTGACATCTTGCAGTAGCAATTCCAGCTTTTGCAGTAATCACTGCCCTACCTTTACCAACTGCTGTCACTTTACCCGTAACAGCATCTACCGTTGCAGCATCGGGGTTATCACTCTCCCATACAACTTCTTTATTAGCTGCGTAAGCGGAAAAACATCTGCTCTTAATGTAACAGCGCTGTCAAGAGCCATGGAAACTTCTGTTTTTAAGTTTGAAGGGTTCACCACATATTTTTCAAGCTCTATCGTACCTGTAACAGTCTGCACGCCTGCGGTTTCTGTCTCGTCGGATCATCTCACGAGTGTCTCTTAATGTATTGTTATAGAACTCTTTGCAAAGTTATGTTTTATTTGTTGTTTTTTGAGTCTATTAACAACAGATAAGCTTTTGGTGACATTCCCATTTCTTTTTTGAAAGCTTTAGAAAAATGTTGGAGACTACTGAATCCTATTTCCAAAGCAATTTCACTAAGCGTATAATTTTTTGACATCATCATTTCCCACGCTTTATCAATTCGAAAAAAAATGATAAATTGTGAAATTGGAATTCCTAACGCAGATTGAAATAATTTACTCAAATAACTTCCAGAGATATTGCAAGTTTCTGCGATATCTTTCAATGTTATTTTCTGTGCATAATTTGCATTTAAATACTTTATCGCCGTAATAAAATGCTTATTTACATAGATATCTTTTTGTGCAAAAAAGAATTCAAGCTCTCGAAAAACGAGAAATAGTAATGATGCTGAATGTAAATTATAAATCTCTTTATAATAAATATTTTTAAAAGAACATTCCCAAAAAATGTTATCTAAAATACGGTGAATTTCTTTATTGGGTTTAAGCTGCAAAAATTTTTTATATCCAAAAGAGAAATACTCCATAATATCCACATAAGAGTCAGGTGCTAAAAGTGCAAACGTAGAATTCTTGTTAATAGAATACGTACTGCAAACCAGCTTATAAAAAGTACATTGATTATCATTTGAACAAGTCAAAGTATAGGGATATCCTCGAAAAATCAATAGTATATCATCCTGCTTCAAGTAAATTGATTGCTGAGCAATTGCAACAAAAAGACTGCCCTCTAAAATATATAATAATGTAGGAGCTGAATTGATCTCTTGAGGCAACGTTTCTTTGGGACATAGTTCTATTTCCATAATACTGTCCGATAAACTAAAATTAAGAGGAGATATTGAATGATTAAGCTCTATATAATGTTTCACGTTTTTTACTCCTTCTATTAATACTAAATTATTTGGACGTTTTCAAAATACTAGAACCCGCATAAATACAAGATTCCCTTATTACGTTTTTATTATACAACGCATTTTCAGATAAGTCTTTAGGATTTTTTATGGTGTTTGTATGATTTTCTATCACTTTTATACAGTTTCTTGGTACTCTTGTCTTTTCCATGTTCAAATTCAATCCAAAGATTTCAAAGCGTTTCTGTAATCTACGTTGCAGATACTTTGCCTGTTGAATGGTTCTGTCCAGTGCTGTTGGTATTCCTAATGGCTGTAACAATTGCTACCTTGTTTCCCTTTATATAATCTCCCGGTTCCTCTCGTACTATAAATCGTCTCACGCCTTCAGCTTTTATGCCTGCTATGACATCATCTGACTCCCTCTCCCAACCTTTTTCGACCATATCTTTTTATATGTAAGTAGGGTCTCCCGAGGTAAGACACTAATCTTTCGTTCCACCTTGTGGTTCATTACATGTGACGGTAAATACCTGTGGCTGGACTTGCGCCAACTAGATTATCGCCATGCTCGGCACACAATTTTAGGGGCAGATGTGACTCCCCCGAGTCACATCTGCCCCTATTTGAAACCATCTATTTCCAGACAGCCCCTTTAACTCATCTTACTCTCCAAACTTTCTCCTGCAAGTCTTGGTGAACAATTCAAGTCAGCTCTTCTAATATAGTTTTTTCGAATCGCTGCACATTCGATATTATCTTCTTGCTTTTCTTCTGAAAGAAAGAACTGCTGCAACTGCTGCCATTAACATTGTCATCATCACTGCCGTCTGACCTGCATCTCCTGTCTTAGCTGCTGACTTATCAGATACTTTCTTACTTCCATTATCGCTTGCAACTTTGTTACCAGCGTTGTTATCTGCTTTTGCAACAAGATTTTTCTTAGCTTCCTTTAATTCTTTTTCAGCTGCTTTTACCTCTTCTTCTGTGGCATCTTCATCTGCAAATACTGCCTTCGCTGTGTCTAATGCTGCTGCAAACGCTGTTGCTGATTTTACAGTATAATTAGCAATATCTACTGCTTCTGCATCCTTGATCAAGTCTTCTAACTGATCTTTATTCGGAATTAATCTTAATTGGAAGATTGCTTTCTGTAATTCTGCATATGCTTTGTCAATTTCTTCCTGTGTTACTTCATCCATTTCGAGAACTCTCTGCGCTTCTTCGATTGCACCTGTTAAAATTACCTTGCTTGTTTCCGTGTATTTTGTCAGATCATATTCCAATGCCTTATTTACAAGCTTCTGTAATTTTGTCTTATCTACCGGAATTATTTCTAATCCTTCAATTGCTGCTTTCAATGCTTCTGCTGCCGCATCAATCTCCGCTTGAAGTGCATTTTCATCCTTAAGAACTCCCTGTGCTTTTTTAAGTGCATCATTCAGCGCTGCCCAACTTTCCGTTGTGTAAAGTTTTTCTTTTAAACCTTCTGCGTGAACTACAAGTTCTTTCAATGCCGTATTGTTTCCTGTAAAGTCTAACATCTGCACCATTTGAAGAAGTCTGTCGTATGCTGTGTCTACTTCCGCCTGTGTTGCCTTTTCGTTATCCATGACTGCTTCTGCTTTGTCAAGTGCTGCTTCGAATGCTTTCTTAACAGCCGGTACTACGTCTGTATAGTCTTCACTGTTTTTCTGACCCTGTGCATATTCGATCAATGCTTCTAAGTCAGCCTTATCAGTTTCTCTTACCAGAGTAATATTTCCATCAATCACATCATCGCCTGACACTACTATATTAGCCACTGATTCCATACATTTACCCAGTATTTTTTCAATTCTTACAATATAATTTCCATTTTGAACTTCGGTGTCAATCTCATATGCACCATCTGCGTCTGTGACTGCTGTTCCCAAAACATTTGCATATTCACTATCTGATTGTGCATATAAATCTACCTTTAATCCGCTCAAGTCTTTCAAACCGGTTTCTCCCGGTTCTACCTTACCGCTAACTGCATATTTTGTTACATCCGTGCGGCGAATGAATTTCGCATCTGCCCAGTCAGCATTATCATTTCCATTTTTTCCGTCTTTTCCTAATGTAGCAACTAATTTCACTGTCTTGGCGCCTTCAATATCTACACTGATGAATTTTTTTGCAGTTTTTCCATTCATATCACCGCTGTCATATACCTTTTGGTTATCCTTCCAGACTTCAAAAGTAACACTGGCTTCAGATACATTTCTTTTCACATAATCAATACCTACATAACTCTCAAATCTTGAATAACCTTTATCTTTCACATTATAAATCAACTCAGAATATGAATTTACTGCTAATCCTTTATCATACCATACTCTTTGTCCATTTTCATCTGAAAGACTCACTTTTGTTGTGTCTGTTCCATCATAGCTTAATATTCTGTCAATTCCTACAGTTCCCCATCCGGTTGGAGTTGATTCGCTTTCCCATTGCAAATCCGAAACATATTCTACGCTTTCTTCACATTCATGTTTTGTAATTTTTACTTGTTTTGTTACCGGTCTGTTATTATTTAATTCATTCTGTGCCACCAGTACAAAACTTCCTTCTTCCACATCACCTTGAACTGTTACCAATCCATTTTTATCAATAGTAACACCCTCCACAGGTTCTTCCAGACTCCACTGTACAGCAGCGTCGTTAATAGAGTATCCTTCAGCTGTTTCCAAGTTAAATGTATATTGAACTGTTTTCTCCTGTCCATTTTCAATGCGGATACGATTAAGTCCTTCGATTTCTGCACGCACAATCTTGGTATCATCGATATAACGAACTGTGGTATTCATACATGTGGCGTCATTTGCATTTGTTCCTGCATTATCCACTACAAACTGCAGTCTGTCTCCTTTTTCTAAGTCTGTTACAATGGCTTCATTTAATGTGCCAGCTGCCTTCAAAATATGAACTGCATCTTTTGGCCAGATTCTTTCTCCATTCTTAAGAACAGAGATTCCTACATCGCCTACTTGTGATGCATATTTTGCAGCCCAAAGCTCAACATATACTTTGCCTGCTTTTTGTGCAACATAAGTTCTAACTGCATTCCAACTATTTCCCGGATGCATATATTTCGAACCACTTCTTAAGTATGTTTCTGAACCTTGCATACAGTACTCACCATTTTTTACATAATATGGTGCAGCGGTAAGAGGTTTTATCTCACCTGTTGACTTATTCATTTCTTCGTATACCCAATTATCATTTCCATTTTTGAGCATATCATGTACTTTTACAGGGTTTGATTCATATATACTTCCCAACTTGCCTTCTATCTGAATATGATATTGCGTTTTTGCTCCATTTTTCGCACTTACTTCTACTACAATGCTATTGTTTTCATCCAGCTCCTGAATTACGATTGGCTCATCTGATGAAACTGCTTTTTTTCCATTAATTTCAATAGTTGCTTCCTCATCCATAGGAATAGCCCGAACACGAAGCTCGTTTTCAAATCCGTCTAAACTTAATGTATAATTTTTAACAGCAGGGTCAAATACTAAATCTTTATTTTCAATCGTCAGACCTTTTAAATAATATTCAGCTACAGACTCAACACCCATATCTTTGTATACTTCGAATTCCGAAATAGTAGCATTTGAAAATTGTTCTCTGTCTGCATGTTCCCCTACTTCTGTAAATCTTACTTTTACATAACGCACATTTTGAGCTGTAAATTCATCAAGCACATCACTCGCCTGAGAACTCTTTGTATTTGTAATTTGCTTTTCCCAATTCTCTTTGTCAGAAGATGTGTAGATTTCATAAGTATATGAAATACTATCATGCTCCAGACCAATTTTGGCATTGCGGACATTATATTGGTCTTCCAAATCTACAATCCATTCCTGAGGATTGGCATTTTCACCTTCGTGAACTTCCTCCCCGCGCCAAATTGTAGTGTCTGTACCATCATTTGCCATGTGAGGTGTTGTTTCCCCAACACTGCTTGATGCCTCTGCCGGTTTATTTAATGCCAAATTTTGATATATTTCACTTTCGTCTAAGCTTCCTTTTCCTTCATAAATATATGGAGCAACCCACACACAGCTCGATTTTGTTTCCAAATCATGATTTTGATCTTCCACTTTTAATACTAATTCTTGTCCATCAGACACATTTACATTAAAGCTATACATCTGCCCAGATGTTACTTTTGGACTTACGTATTTTAAAACGCCATCCACATAAACTCTGAAAACAGCTGATTTTGTTAGATCGTCTTCTTTTACAAATACGCCTCCCGTAAGCTTTTCATACTTTCCTTCCAAATTATATTTCAAATCCATATTATTATAAACTGCAAGGCTGTTACTGTATGTATTATCTCCTACCGTAACCTTTTCTTTTTTCAGGCTCAGACCCGCATTTGGCCAACTATTCATCTGTTCTTTAGATGCTAAATATCCTGAAAGTTCTTCTCCAGTTCCTGTATACTCAATTTCTGTATAAGGAGCCGCTTTTTCTTCCATTTCCTGACTGGAAATCGTAATTTCTGCCGGTTCAAGTCCTTCTGATTCTACTCTTACAATAATTTCTCCAGCTTTCATACCTGCCTGAAGGTAGGCACCAATCATACCCGCTTCCGCTTTAATTGGATTGGCTCCTACTCTTGCATTACCATCTCCAACAATTTTGGCATCTCCCGATACAACAGTAAATTTCAACTGGTTGACCGCTGTATCACATACAGTTCCGTTTTCATCTACTACAGACGCATAAAGCATAACAGCGTCTGATCCATCTGCTGTCAAATCGATTCCTTCAAAATCTGCTTCTAATTGTAATTTTTTAGCTTCTCCGGCAGTTCTCACTGTCTGTGTTGCTACCACATTGCCATCCTGATCAAAACCTTCTCCAACCAGATAAGATCCGGAAGTATATGGCACATCCAGGAATTCAAACGGAGCATGTCTAAGCATCTCTCTGTTTTTTCCAGTCATCGGAGCCCTCTCCTCTGACCATAATGTTTCTCCGTTGCTTCCTTTCACGCTTAATTTTACCTTTTCAGCATTACTATACACTAAAATAATACGTTCTTCATCTGTTCCAAGCACTTTGAAACTTTCATTACTTTTATCAAGAACCGGCGCTTTTTCTGTCCAATAACTTGAAATGAATAACATTGGTCCTGATTCAAGTCCCATGTCTTTCAGATAAATATTTTCTTCTGCATCTCTTTGACTTGCCATTGCATAGTATGAAAATTTAGGAATACGGTATAAATCCCATAATCCACATGGAGACATATTATTTTCATAACCTCTGTTGTGGTCGATTCCGATCCAGCTTGTAGAACCAATAAATGCAGGATCATTTTCTGCCGGCGTTCTCTCTGCCCATTCAGCCATACTTAAATAACTTCTGGAAGAACCTTTTGCTCCTCCTTTATTTGAAGATGCACCATCTACCGGACAATAATAAACTGTATCTTCCTGGTTTCCCATCAAACGTTTCACTGCCTGAAGAAACATCGCTCCTTCTCCTCCTGGATAATAGCTTCCTGTTCCTCTTGCGGTACGACGATAAAAGAAATTCGCAGGACTATATTGCTCTCTGTAACTATCTCCATATTCTCTTTGGAAAGCAACTGCCATATCGGAACGATTTGCATCTTTATACATGATGTCACTCACTTCGTCCTTTGCACTGGCTGACATTCCTTTTAAACTATTCTCTGTTGCTGTTTTCACAGAAGGCGCTTCTTCCTTTGCAACTCTTGCCATTGATTGCGTAAAACTTCCCGGCGCACTTCCTGATTCATTTAATACAGTTTCATAAGCCAAAATACATGGTCTGTTTCTATCTCTTCTAACCATTTGTCTGATGTCATTATAGACACGATTTTTAAATGTATCATTATCTCTATAATGCTGCCATCCTGGAGTCGGTTCTAAAACCAATATTCCAAGCTCATCACATGCATCCAGAAAATCTTCTGATTGTGGATAATGTCCTGTACGGACTACATTGATTCCACCTTCCTTAAATTTGATTGCATCTCTTCTCTGTAATGCTGTCGACCCTGCATATCCTAAATAAGCATACTCCTGATGACGATTGACGCCAATCAGATCTTCCTGAATTACACCATTAATTTTCAATCCATAATCTCTATGCATCTCAATTTTTCGAATCCCAATAGGAGTTTCTACTTTATCAATTTCTTCTCCATTCAAAAGGACTGTAGATACTAGCGTATGCATATATGGTGTTTCTAAATTCCAAAGTTTTGGATTTTCTACAACAATTGTCTGTTCAAAAGACTTATCATTTCCTTTTTGAATTGTCTCAGCGCCAGTAGTTTCCACTGCCACTGCATTTCCTTCTTTATCTATGATTTCTGTCTTTATTGCTACTTCCTGGTTCTCTTCGCTTTCATTTCTTACATGTGTCTTTACAAAAACCTCTGCCTCTTCTTCCGATACATACGGATAATCTACTAAAATACCGCCGCCTGCCACAATATCTTCAAAGTTTGCATCAGTAATATGAACTGGTTCACATACTTCTAACCAGGCATCTCTGTAAATACCACCAAAATATGTAAAATCCAATTGATTTTGTGGTTTTCCCGGCGGCACATCCTGATTATCTGAATTATCCACACGTACTGCTATTACATTATCTGTTCCATCATATTTCACAACATCTGTAATATCTAAAATAAAAGGCAAATATCCTCCATACATTGTATTTTTTCCTGTTTTCGATGCTAATTTTGTCTCCATATGAGTACCGTTTACCCATACATCTGATACGCCCATTGCACCTTCAAACTCAATATATAATTTCTTGCCTTCATAAGAAGATGACACTGGAAAATGCTTAATATACATTGCTTCGCCTTGGTATGTTTTTCCCGGTCCACTGTTCATATAAGCTTCTTCACGCACAGTATGCGGAAGATTTACATTTTCCCATTTTTCCAATATTTCAACACTAAACTCTGGACTTGTTGCCTCTTGAATAAATTCTCTTTTAAATTTCCATCCTTGATTAAAATTCAACTTTTCTCTGTTTTCCTCAGATTGCTGATTATCGTTCACAACTTTTACCGCTTTCGTCTCTTCTGCAGATACTGTCAGCGCTGGAAAAACATTGAGCAACATGGCTGCTGATATAGCAGCTGCTATTATTTTTTTTGCTTTCAATTTGTATCCCTCCTGTTTCCTTCTGATGTAATATAAGTCCATTCACTAAAGATGGTACCATTTTCGCTATTATCTAACTACTCACCATCAATACAATTTCACTATAAAATAAATATTTTTTCATATTTTTTTGTGATTTTTCCTAGTAACAAAGTCGCCACCACCCGTAAAACGGGTGGCTCGGGACGCTGGCTGTAAGCCCTTGCTACCGGACAGCGTCTCAAGGCGCCCTAGACTTTCTCTTCGCTCAAGTCACTATTGCACTTGACGCGTTGCTTATACCCCTTAAAGGGGTGTTCGTACTACTTCGACTTAACCCTTAAAAGGGTCCTCGTACTCTTTCACACTGAGTTTATCCTGCATGATATCGTACTTCTCTTGGTCTTGGATATACTTTTTTATTGTCGCTTCATTTAATCCTACTGTGCTTACATAATATCCCTCTGACCAGAAATGACGGTTCCCAAACTTGTACTTTAGGTTTGCATGTCTGTCAAATATCATAAGCGCAGACTTTCCTTTCAGATACCCCATAAAACTTGAAACACTCATCTTCGGTGGTATGCTCACCAACATATGGATATGCTCCGGCATTAAATGCCCTTCTATAATCTCCACTCCTTTGTACGAGCATAACTGTTTCAAAATATCCCGTATATCACTTTTTAATTGATTATAAATAATTTTTCTCCTATACTTAGGTGTGAATACGATGTGATATTTGCACATCCACTTTGTATGTGCCAAGTCATAATTCTTATTCGCCATAAAATCACCTTTCCTTTCTTGCAATAGTGCCTGAACAACTCTATTGTAACGGAAAGGTGATTTTTTGTATAACGAATTGTCTCCACCCGCACAGCGGATGGGTTTTGGTTTCGCGCATTTCCATTTTTCGGAACACGAAAAACTCCAATGCCCTCAACAGACTAAAGCCCATACCAAAATGAGCCGCCACAGATGTGACGACTCATCGTTTAACACTATACTATTTTATCTTCTTTTTTTGAAAACCATCAATACTGCAAGTGCTGTTGCTACTGCCAAAACTGCCGGTAATGCTGCCCCTGCATCTTCATCACCTGTCTTAGCTGCCGCCTTACCATCGGCTTTATTGCTTCCATCATCGCTTGCAACTTTATGATCAGCTTTGCTTCCAACTTCCTTGTCTGCATCTTCTTTTGCATCTTCTTTTGCAACAAGATTTTTCTGTGCTTCTTCTAATGCTTTTTCCGCTGCTTTTACTTCTGCTTCTGTTGCATCTCCATCTGCAAATACTGCCATCGCTGTATCTAATGCTGCTGCGAAGGCTGTTGCCGATTTTACTGTGTAATTAGCAATATCTACTGCTTGTGCATTCTTAATCAAGTCTTCTAACCGACCTTTGTCAGGGATTAATCTCAATCCAAAGATTGCTTTCTGTAAGTCTGCATATGCGTTGTCAATTTGCTCTTGTGTTGCTTCTTTATTGCCAAGAACTTTCTTCGCTTCCTCACATGCTCCTGTTAAAATTTTTCCTGTTGTTTCTGTGTATTCTGTCAGATCATATTTTCCTGCCTTATCCACAAGTTTCTCTAATTTCGTCTTATCTACCGGAATGACTTCCAGTCCGTCAATTGCTGCTTTTAATGCATCTGCCGCCACATCTATTTCTTCCTGAAGCGCATTCTCATCCTTAAGAACTCCCTGTGCTTTTGTACGTGCATCATTCAGTACTGCCCATGAATCTGCAGTGTAAATTTTTTCATTCAGTCCTTCTGCCTGCAATACCATTTCTTTCAATACCGTATTGTTTCCTGTGAAGTCTAACATCTGTACCATTTGAAGGAGTCTGTCATATGCCTTGTCCACTTCTGCCTGTGTTGCTTCCTTTACAAGAACTTTTTCTGCTGCATCTAATGCTGTTTTGAATGCGTTCTTAACAGCCGGCACTAAGAATTCATATTTTTCACTGTTTTTCTGACGCTGCGCATAATCAACCAGCGCTGTTAGATCAGATTTATCAGGCGTCTTGTCTTCTTTGCTTGCTGATACATAGACCGTATCTTTATTTGCCGGATTCACTAATCCATCCTGAGTCTCAACTACTGGTGATTTTTTACCAACAGTTGGATGTGAACACCATTCAGGCATACGAACAATAAAATCATATGCCGAATCAGATTCTGCGATTTTACCGATATATGTAAGAACCATATTGTCTTCACTAATCTCTTTAAAATTCAAAACATCTTTGTTGCGCTCAAGTTCTGGATACAAAACATCTAATGTAGCAGAAGCAAGCTTGTCTGCATTTGTCGCAGGTTTTTTCAAAGTCACAATAGCTGTAATCTCGTCACCAGGTTTTGGCTGTTTTGGGAAAATCGTTACCGATTGAATAACACTTTCTTCCTCTTTCAACAGTTCTGACAACTGGTACTCTGCATAATTCATTGGTGCGCCATTATCAACATGTGTTTCATACAAAAGCCCGATACGCTTATCCGGAAGTTCCGTCAGACAAGAATAGATGAATTCGTCACGGTTGACTTCATAACGATATTTCCAATCAACTGTATATTTCTCTGCCAAATTGCTTCCTTCATTTTCATGGATCAAACCAATTCGAATAATACCATCCTTACGATTCTCACGATGTTCCGGACAAGACAAAATCAACGCTGGTTTTCCATCAATCATTTCACTGTAATTAATAACAGAAACCATTGAATTTCCACAATATGCAAGCTGTGGATCTTCTTTAAATTCACCATAAGTAATGCCATCCACACTATCTGCATATCCAAGATATCCCGTAACACCTCTTGCATACATACGAACGGTTCCGTCAGGAAGTTCTACAAACTGTGCTTCACTTGTTTTTCCCGGATTTACAGATGCATTGTTCGTCAATGTGGTAACCGGTCCTCGTTTCCATACTTTACCATTGTCATCACTGTAGATAACGCTGGATCTTTCACCTTGCCCGTCTGCTGTCGAATATACCGGTATTAAGATACGTCCGGCATGTTCACCATTCTGAATCACATAACCACGTCCAGGTCCAAATCCTAAAAATTTTTCGTTTTCGCCTTTTAATTCATTCAGTATCTGAGGAGCGGACCATGTTTTTCCATTATCTTTTGTAGATGCCATCCACAGATAAGATGTACGGTAAACCTGAAGTTCAGAATCTTCATAAAAAATGTTCATAGAAACATTTTTCCCATTATATTGCAGATTTGAGTCTCTCTGCTGAACAGTTAATGCTTTTCCAGCTTTATACAGATTAAAATCCTTGTCAACTGAATATTCGGTAGCGGTATCTGTTTCAAAATTCCAAACAGTTCCATCTTCCAGAATGCCCATTTTAAAGTTGTTCATATTGGAAACATCATTACCTTTTTCTGTCAATGCAAGATATTTTTTGCCATCTGCTTCAATCATTCCGGTACCGGCTTTACTCTGCCCCGCACCTGTTCCATATGGAAATGCATCTGCCATCAAATAAATTGTACCGTCTTCCGCCTGCACGATAACCGGATCAATAAAGGATGCACTATTTCTGGATACTGCCCCCGGAGTATCAGAAAAATCAACAAAATGGAACGGAATTGTTGCATCTTCCCATTTAGTCTGTCCGGCCGGCCGGAATACAACTGCTGTATCCAGATTATTCGGAGAATCACCTGCGCTGCCAAATCTTGCGTCAACAGCTGCCATTAATCCGCCGTCTTTCAATGTCATTAAAGCAGGAATACGATAGTATCTGGACTTCGTTGCGGCGAAAATATTTTCTTGTGACGATCCCTCACCATCAGGCACTGAAACATTAATATTTGTATATGCAATCATCTCTTCATCAGACATTGCAGTCGCATAAACACTTAAGTCCATAATGTCTCCTGCAAATAGGTAATTGTTGTTTTGAGATCGTGGTGTCTGTCCAAGCATAACCGCACTCATATTCTGTATATCTTTTACCATTTTCCACGTATTTTTATCTAGTTCTTTGGTATTAACCAATTCTCCGTTTGCAAAAAGCTTAAAAGTATTTTTCTCTGGATCTGCTACAAATGCTATAGCATTTCCCCCATCTGTTTTTAGACAATTTACTTTTGCATTATAATTTCCCCAAGAGCCACGATGTTCATATCCTATTGTTTGGTTCAATGCATAAATATGAAAATGTTCTGCTACTGCATTGCCATTAGAAAAACTAATCAAAGAACCTAGCGACGCTGGTGTAACAAACTGAGCTGTTATCGTAACTGCATCCAGCTCTTTTGATGCATTCAAAACATCCTCACCCAGATTACGTCCACTGTTTCCGTCAAATTTAGCAGGTTCTTCCATCGTATAAATCAGATCTTTTGACTCAGCAATAAATTCTGTATTCCCTTTCTCGGAAACATTATTAGCCAAATCAAATGCATCTACTTCTACTTTATATTTTGTCCCTTTTTTCAGTCCCATAAGCTGATAACTTGTGCCGGATACAGTATCTTTCAATTTACCATCTACATAGATATGATAGCCTTCCACAGCGACATTATCACTGGAAGCTTCCCAACTAATCAGTGCTTTCGTATCCTGAATTTGAGATGCTTTTACATTAGAAGGTACAGACGGAGCCTCTTCATCCCCTTTGTTCTCATAACTAATAACCGGTGTAACAAAAACTCCCGGATTATCCGCATCAGCTGCAGTCATATTTTCAATGCGGATATAATCGCCTTTTTCCACTTTAAGCGATTTTGCTTCCAACGGAACAAATGCTCCTGCTGTTTCTGTCATATTAATCGGTTCAATAATATCTTCACCATTTTTTGTTATCTTTAAGAAAGACGGTCCTCCCGAGGTCACTCCTCGGAGCTTTGCTCCTCCCGAAACTTCTCCGCCGCCGAAACTTACCATAATATGTCCTGACTTAGGTGCACGCCATGCCATGACTGCACTTTCAACATTCGTACCATTTTTGTTATACAGCGGACCTGATACAAGACCATCCCGGGTATTCTTATTACATCCGACAGTTGTCCATGTATCAGACATACCATTCTGATAACTTTCCATCCAACCGCCCCACTCATCTTGTACCTCCATATTCCGGTATTCTCCGTCTTTTGTCCTATACTGATAGAACCACACATTTCCTTGTTTTAAAGAATATTCTTCTTCATAATTATAGGCATTTTTAATTCTGATTGTGTAATCTTTGGTCACACCACTTTCTGCACATATATGCAAAATCATTCCGTCTTCAACCAAAATGTTTCCGACTTTTTTTCCATCTCTCAAAATGGCAGCTTCTGCTTTTGGCGCAATTTCAATATTTTCTAAAATTTCTGAAGTTGTTGTCGGATTTTTCTCCTGTGCCGGAACATTCAAAAATTGATTTGCACCACTTCCTGTAATCATATATGGAGTACTTACAATTTCAGAATTAGAATCCGGTACATAACGACCGGTCTCGAATACACCAATATCCGGCATCATATCCAGTTTATTTCCGAAGAAATCCTTTCCGCCTGCATCGGATACCGGCTTCCCGGCATCAATAGCAGGTGAATCCTCCTGAAGTTTATACCCGTCAAATACACTGCGGTCATAAATTTTTTTGTTTTCCTGGGCGCCGTTTGGAGCACTTCCGCCTTCTACAAATTTAGGATCTTCTGTGATTGCATTCTCGTCCTGCGGAATCGTAGAATAATTATAATAAATATTGTTACTCCATGTTCCCTGCACTCTATTCCAGTTACATACTGATGCCGGGGCAGAGGTACTGCCTGCATAATAGAAAATATTATTGTAAATCTGCGTCTTTCCACCTGACATACGGTTGACCGGAACATTTTCTTTCATATAAAAAACATTATTATAAATTTCCCCGTTCGGGTTATTAGAAAGATTCAACACTCCGCCAAGATCATTTTGGCTTATATTATAACGAAAAACAGTGTTGACAGCCTGTTGAAGACAAAACATCACACAGCCTCCGGCATTATTAGATGAATAATTATACTGATAAATACAATTGTCACCGGAATCCGCATCCCACGCCTGACTGTCCTGACTAGGATATGCATCATAACACTCATTATACTGGAACAATGGTGTCTTACATTTCCACGGCCAAATACCGGCTGCCAACATTCCTCCACGGTTTTTTCCTCCGTTTTTCTCACTGACAGGATACTTGTAAATTTCCTTATTCATATCACGTGCAAATTCCCTTGCTACATTACGTTCTATTAAAGGCCGGAAACAATACATAACTGTAATTCCATCTCCTCCTAAATCAGAAAGATAATTATTACGAATTACAACATTTGTAGAACCGTATGTCCTTACTGTGTCATCAGGAAGCTCAGCAGTCTTAAATTTATCCCAATAACAAGTATATCCGACTGCAATCCCCCAACGGTTTACATTATTTAAATTACAGCCTTCAATAAGAACATCATCATATTTTGCAATGCCAGAAGCTGGGTCCTCCGGCTGTGCGCAGACCATATAAATGCCTCCGTTACACATATGTTTATTGTAAACATTTCCCTGTATATTACTGATATCCAGATTGCGAAGCACGATATGATCCACCGTTCCGATATTCTGTGCCACACCGGCTACACCGGTACGATCCATTCTATCTGCCGAATTATACTCTTCGCCCTCTTCAAAATGACCTTCATTCGTCATTGCAATATTGCTGATTTCAATGTATTCCACATCATATAAAAGAATACACGAAGATACATCGCCTCTTAGGACATGGCTGCTGCTATCCAAAGACGACAGGTTATAGTCCTGATGCCATACCCCTTTTCCATTTGTGTTGATTACAGGAAGCGGCTGAGACTCATCCCCATAACAGCTAATAATAATAGGAGCCTCTTTTGTTCCCGAACCCTTTACGTGAAGATACTGATCATTAAATTCAGAACCTCTTTCCAGTAATACCTGATCGCCGGCCTTTAGCTCTATACTGTTAATTTTATCCAAAGTTGCAAACGCCGCTTCTTCACTTGTTCCTTCATTCTCATCGTTCCCCTTTGAACTTACATAATAAACAGTTGCCCCATTCGCCTTTTCATGAATTGCTTTGGCTGTCGGCACTGTTATTGATGGTTCTTCTGCTAATACTACCATTGACGTAGCGTTATTTAATACCATAGTTAATGCCAGCGTAGCCACCAAAGATTTTTTAATACGTCTCATACTTTTCTTTTCCTTTCTTTTTTGAAATTTACTGCTATTTCCAGATAGAGAATTACATACCTTTCCTCCTTTCTCACTTCCCATATCTCAAATACTATCTCAATTGTCTTGCCGTATAACTATACAATTTTTCTTCATTAAACTTTACTTTTTGTTTTTTAATTCTTTCCTGAATCAAATCATCATATTTTCTTTCACGAACAGTTTTTTCCACAATACCTGATACTTTTTCAAATGAAATATATCCGTTATTTACTCTATCAGTACAAAAAATCAAATAAATCTTTTCATACTCATTGATGACATCTGTTATTTCTCCCGAAGAAATCTCACCCGCATATGCCAAAAGTTCCGCATATGCTTTTTCATAGCTGGCATAATTTTCTCCTTTTATATCAATTGTTTTGTAAAACGGTTTCAAATTCGGAAATTCTTCCAACGCCTTCTCCAATGAATGGTACGAAATTGCTGTCTCCCGTACACGCTGAACTTGTTGTTCCATCTGCAAACTATCATACCCTTCAAACTCTGATAGATTCAGATCCAACTCCAAATAGGATAGCTTCAGATCATCTTCACAAGTATAATAAATGTCTTTGTCGCATTCATATTGTTTATGAAGCTCTTCTTCTGAAATGTTCATATCTGTATTCTTATTATCCGCACAATATCTTTGACGAATTTGATCCGCACGATACTGCATGTACTGCTCTATTTCAAAATGGTCCAAACCTGTAACAACTTTACCAGCCATAATTTCTGCCTGTCGATTTTTATTTTCTTCTTCCAGCTCTTTTTTCAATTCATCAAAATCTGCATTTTCCAAATATCCACATTGAACAGCAAGTGTACTTACCGCATAATACTCTTGAAGAATATGAATTGCCTGTTCTGCCGCCATCTCATAAGGAATTCCACTATCTGTGGGCATATCCCATGACTCTATCGTAATTCCTTGTTCTGCCAACCGCGTTTGAACATTATTTCGCGCTTGAAAAACAGCCCTTTGGTATTCTTTTTCCCCAATTTTCCTTTCGTCTATATAAAGCAAACTCCTGTCTGATAATATTTTTTGTGCAATGATACCAGCTATTGCAATCAATACTATCGCAATTATCATAAAAGTAATTTTATATTTCTGATTCCATTTATTTTTTCTCACACCTGTCACCCATATTCGCGCCATTATTGTCTGTCTATTTATAGTATTGTAATCAAATATTTCAGCATTCTTCATTTCTATACAATAAATATTAACAAAATTTTATTCCATCTTCCATCATCATAGTTAGATTATTTTTATATTTATTGCGGTTTTATTGATTTTTCATTCTATCTAACTTGAATTATTATATTTTGAGATATATTATATAATTAGAGGAAATAACCTTATTTGCATTTGTTTATCAAGTATCTTAACTAACGGAAAGTGAGATGTGATAGCCATAAGTACAAATCGTTATGAAATTTATCCTGAACCTATTACCTTTGATTTTTTAAATTTAGTTTATACTTCTACTGCCAAATATGAAGGTGACTGGCACAGTACTTTACATGCTCATCAATGTACTGAACTTTTTTATGTAACGGCAAGTCAGGGGTTGTTTCGCGTGGAAAACGCAATTTTCCATGTACAGCGTGATTATCTTATTATTGTAAATTCGAACGTGGAACACACAGAACTTCCTTTCAAACATCATCCAATGGAATACATAGTACTCGGAGTACATGGTGGAGAATTCCTTCTCACAAATAGTGGAAATAACCGTTATTGTATTATCGACTGCTCAAAAAATGCACATGTCATTCGTGGTCTCATGGAACAAATTATCAAAGAAGCCAAAGAAAAGGCTTCTTATTATACGATAGCCGGAAATTCATTGTTACAGCTTCTCGCCATACAATTGTTGCGTGAAGGAAAATTCACGCTAATACCACAGCATACCAACAAACCAAGCATACAGTGTGCTGCCGTTAAGTATTATATTGATGAACATTTCAAAGAGGACATCACTTTAAATAAACTGGCAGAAATAGCTTTTTTGAACAAACATTATTTGGTTCACATATTTACACAAGAATATAATATTTCCCCTATGCGTTATTTAATGCATAGACGCATAGAAGAATCTCGCTATTTACTGGCGCAAACCAATTACAGCATATCTGAAATATCAAGTATGCTCGGCTTTTCCTCTAATAGCTATTTTTCGCAAACATTCAATCGAATCATCGGAATTTCACCTTCCAAATTTCGAAGTCTGAATATGGAATCATGATTCTGTTTGGTCACACTGCAATCCCCTGGAGAGGTTTTCTCTTATAGGGAACGAAGCTTTCTATAAAAAAACCGCTGAAGTCTCTCGACCTCAGCGATTTTTTTGGGAAATTTTTGCAGCCCTATTTTTCAAACACTATGTTGTTTTATCTTCTTTTCTTAAAAACCATCAATACTGCCAGCGCCACTGCTCCTGCCAAAGCTGCAGGTAATGCTGACGTCGCATCGCCTGTCTTCGCTGCTGCCTTAGAAACTTCCTTCTTGCTTCCATCATCGCTTACAACTTTGTTAGTCGCTTTGCTATCATCTTTACTTTCAACTTTTTCAGCCGCATCCGCTTTTGCAACAAGGTTTTTCTGTGCTTCTTCTAATGCTTTTTCCGCTGCTTTTACTTCTGCTTCTGTTGCATCTCCATCTGCAAATACTGCCATCGCTGTATCTAATGCTGCTGCGAAGGCTGTTGCCGATTTTACTGTGTAATTAGCAATATCTACTGCTTGTGCATTCTTAATCAAGTCTTCTAACCGACCTTTGTCAGGGATTAATCTCAATCCAAAGATTGCTTTCTGTAAGTCTGCATATGCGTTGTCAATTTGCTCTTGTGTTGCTTCTTTATTGCCAAGAACTTTCTTCGCTTCCTCACATGCTCCTGTTAAAATTTTTCCTGTTGTTTCTGTGTATTCTGTCAGATCATATTTTCCTGCCTTATCCACAAGTTTCTCTAATTTCGTCTTATCTACCGGAATGACTTCCAGTCCGTCAATTGCTGCTTTTAATGCATCTGCCGCCACATCTATTTCTTCCTGAAGCGCATTCTCATCCTTAAGAACTCCCTGTGCTTTTGTACGTGCATCATTCAGTACTGCCCATGAATCTGCAGTGTAAATTTTTTCATTCAGTCCTTCTGCCTGCAATACCATTTCTTTCAATACCGTATTGTTTCCTGTGAAGTCTAACATCTGTACCATTTGAAGGAGTCTGTCATATGCCTTGTCCACTTCTGCCTGTGTTGTTACTTTTTCATTCACTGCTTTCGCCGCATCCAATGCTGTTTCGAATGCTATCTTCACAGCCGGCACTAAAAATCCATATTTTTCACTGTCTTTCTGGCCCTGTGCATATGCAATTAATGCTTCCAGGTCAGCCTTATCAGCTTCCAAAGCTTCAAAACTTACCCTGTCAAGATTAAAGTTTCCAGGATTCACTTCTCCTTCCGCTCTAAACTTGATTGTAACTTGTCCCGCACCCAAATAAATATCATTCACAGTGATTTCGTTCCATTGTTTCCATGAATCCACTACCGGAACAGAAAAATCTTTCACTTTCTGATCATTAACATAAATTGCACCCGTCCGCGGAGAGTTATCCCATTGAGCACCATTTTTCTTTCCACAGCCTGCTCTGATCACAAAATCATAGATTCCTGAGTCTGTCACCTCAGCCGTGAACTGAACATAATTTCCTACTTGTTTCCAACCTGCCACATATCCTGTTCCGGAATATCCCGCATGTTCTTTGTCAATACGCAATTTTCCATTGTCAGTAACACCTTCTCCATCTTCCAGCTCAAATCGAGCACCAGGATAAATCTTCGGCAGAGAATGATAGAATTTGAGCCAGTCAAATTCACACTCTCCCGTAAACTTCAGAAAGATTCCACTTTCCACAGCATCTGTGTCTTTACAAGGTACTTTTAATACTGTCCAATTACCATCCTTCGGTAATTCCAATGTTGCCAGGGTCTTATCTCCAATTCCATTCTCATATACAATAATCTGACCATCTGCAGAATTACTCTTGACACGAAGCTCTACATAACCTTTATTTTCTCCTCTGACTTCCGGGAATTCCATCCATCCACCACTCTTAATAACTGCCTTCTGCCCCATCTGTGCTTCCGTATCTTCAACAATAGTAACATCCTGCTGTCCTTTTACTTTCCCGGCACCAATCTTTTCAAATGCATCAATGGAAGTATCGATCCGATTAAAAGTCAGCGAATCTAGATTGTAGTTACCAGGATTCGTATTTCCTTCAGCAAGAAATTTGAAGGTATGAATACCTGCACTTAATTCAATATTTTCAATACTATACTTTCTCCAGTCGCCATTCTTCTTTGAATCGCCCCAGGTCGGAGTAACTTCAAACTTCATCGCCCTTAATTTATCCCCATCCAGATACATGGTACCTTCACGAGGATTCGCATCATATTTGGAGTCATTCTTCTTTCCACAGTTTACATTGAGTGCAAGATTGTAACTTCCCGCTTTCTGAATATCTACCTTAAACTCTACTCCATCCCCTACATTCTTGAAGCCTTTGGCAAAACCAGTTCCTGTATATCCCTTCCACTCAGTATCTATACTTACACCACCAATAAAGGTACCGTTTTCTAATTCATAAATATCACCATCATGAATCTTCTGAGGCGGAAGTCCTTCGTCTTCATTTCCATCTTCTGGCTCTTTCTGAACAACATCGCTTAATACAACCTGGATCTCTGCACCAGTATCCTTTGTTTTTACATATACCGTGTCTGTCTGTTGGTCTAACCAATAAGCTTCTGCAGCATCATTATATGCTTCTATCGTATTCACCCGATCCACAATGTTGCTATTGACTTTCACACTGCCTACGCTTTCCATATGGTTAAACTTCAAGTTATAAGAACGATTCACTGGAGCATACACTGCTGCATTCCCGTTCATGCGCTCATTCACCTTAAAGTGAACGGTTGTATTCTGGTCATCACACTCAAAGGTTGTCGTGGAATACGCATTTTCTGTAATATATTTACGTGATAATCCATCATCCTCATAAAGAGTAAAGGATGTCTTTCCTTCCGGATAAATGTCAATCGTCAATGGATCTAGTGGTTTCTCATCCGCATAATTAACATCCGGTCCCATCGGAACAATCGCGCCAGCTTTTACAAATACCGGGATCTCATCCAGGTTTGCAGCAACATTTATCGTTTTGCCGTTTTCGCCGCCTGCATAACGCTCACCAGTATAATAATTGTACCACACAGTCTGCGGAGGCAGCCATACACTTACGACTGTATCTGTCGCAGCTCCCGCCGGTGCCACGAGGAACCAATCTCCGTAGTAATACTGCTTATTTATATCCCATGCATCCGGATTGCTCTGGCTTCCATCCTCCAAAAGCATAGCACGCATCATAGGCACACCCTGACTATACCCCTGCCATGCAAGAGAATAGGTATATGGATACAGCGCATAACGAATCTTCAAATTCTGCTTCAATGTATCCTGTGCTGTCTGATCAAAGGTCCATGGTTCACGGCCATCATGACCATGCGTACGCATAATTCCATTCCAAGCGCCGAACTCAGAAACCCAGCGCGTGTACAATTCATTGCTCGGTCTGCTCATAAATCCACCTAAGTCATGAGAGGTCGTCCAGTACCCTATCAGACCTGTATCAATACTGAATCCAACCTGATTCAGCAATTCAGCTGAAGTCGGATTAATATCTCCAGACCATGCTGTTCCAAAATGCTGTCCTGCATAGCTTCCACGCGTGACAAACATCGGCCGACTTTCGTCTGTGTACTCCTGCCATGCCTCATAAGCCCCCTTGGAGGAGAAAGTTGGCGCAGTATTGCTTCCTAATACATCAAACTCATCCGGCCAGAACCAATCTCCATAACCAGTTGTGATAACACTGTCCATATAGGATTTTACCCATTTCGCCTCATTCTCCGGCTTATACAATTCCTTACCGCCGCAAGCCTCTGGTGTTCCCGCATTATTATGCAGACCCACCCTAAAACCAAGTTCATCTGCTTCTTTAAACATAGCATCAATATCCGGGAACTTTGTCTTATCATTGCTCCACATCTGTTTTCCGAATTTTTCACCGGCGCCAGTCTGTTTTCCACCGTTGTCTGCAATGTCTCCTCTCCACCCGAAGTCAAATACATAGCAGTCTGTAGGATAGCCATCATCTCTCAACTTATGAATCCACTCCAGAAACTCTGCCTGTGTTGCATTGTCATTTCCGTATTTGGAAAGCATAAAGCCATGAGCCCATTTTCCATATAACTCCATTCTTCCCGTGATTTCTGCATACTCATTCAAAATTGTCTTAAAATCCGGTCCATACATGAAGAAATAATCAAGGTAATTTTTCGTCTGAAAACCTCCACCCTGTCTAAAGAAAATAGTGTCCTTTTCAATCGTATTCAGGAAAATACCATAACCTACTGTACTCATGAAAAACGGAGCAACTACTCTTCCGTGAGACATGGAAAACTCTTTAAAATCCTGATTATAACGATTTAAATTAGCTCTCCTTCCATGATCTCCAGAGCCGAAACCGAAGATACCTCCGGCATTTTCTGTTCCTTCTTCTTTCTTTACTCCACGTGTTCCATCTGCATTCCAGTACATACCGTCATCCGCATCCCTACTCAGCAGATTTCCGGCGAGGTCATACATTCCAACTTTCAAGGAATTCTTCTCCACGCGGATTTCCATCTTATTTGTTTTGATAGAATAATAGGTATCTTTATCCTCAATTGTTTTCTCAACAGGCGCCCAGTCATTTTTCTGAACCATATAATATTGAGAATCTTCCGGGCGATATCCGTTCTCTCCATCCAGTGATAACTGCACTCGCACGGTTCTGTCTGTACACAGTTCTACTTTCACCTGTGTACCGTCAGTATTGTCAAAAATAATTACATTTCCATTATCCTGATTATCATAATCACGTACTTCACCAATTGTTCCTGCATCAGTCGCTGCAGCCCAAGACTCTATACTTCTGCCTGATATTCCAAGAGCAAAGTTAAGACTAAATACAAGCATGATACTAATTACTCTTTTAAATATATTCTTCCTCTTGCTTTTCATTTTTCTATACCCTCCTTTCGCATAGAACAAAAAAGGAAAACAATGAATATATCAGAATAAATTTCATCATTTTCCTTTTTCTTTTTAACTAAATTTACCTGACTGCATAATCCAGTTTATTTTTTCTTCCAGGCAGCTAATACTCCAAGGACTGCTGCAAGTCCTACTGCTACAGGTACTGCTGCATTTGCTGCATCTCCTGTCTTGGCTGCTGTATTGCTGGCTGTTTTCGTTTTTATATTAATTTCACTCTCATTCCCTGTATTATCAGAAGCTACTTTATCTTCTGATTCCTCTTCCTTTTGATCGGATGCATTGCTGCCGTCAGATACATCGCTGTCATTAGCGGAAGGATTTTTTCCGTCTTCTGAACCATCTTCTGCATGAGCCGCCTCTACTGCATCCTGCAATGCTTTCACTGCTGCATCCACTTTAGTCTGGTCTGCATTTCCATCTGCCATTACTTCTTCTGCCACTGCTATGGCTGCTTTTACTGCACTTACAGCCTCTGCGCTGTATGCGCTTAAATCCATAGTTTTCACATTTCCAAGTAATTCTTCCAGCTCACTCTTATCCGGAATCTTTCTCAAATTAAAGATTGCCTGCTGTAAACTGCTATATGCAGAATCTACTTCTTCCTGTACTGCCGCTGTATTGCCATAAACTGCTTTTGCGCCTTCAAGAGCTGCTTTGAGTCCATCTGCAGTAAGCTCCGTGTACTTGGATAGGTCATAGTTTTCTGCCTTATTAATAAGTTTCAGAAGTTTTTCTTTGTTTACTTCCTCTTTATCTTCCAGACCTTCGATTGCTGCTGTAAGTTCCTCAACCATTGCATCCAAATCTTCCTGAAGCGTATCCTCTCCTGCAATCATTGCTTCTGCTTTTGCAATGGCTGCATTTAAGATTGCTACGGACTCTTCCGTCTTTCCTTCTGTGGAAGTTGCTTTTGCAATCGCTACTGCGGATGCCAGGTCTGTTGGATTTCCTGTGAATCCTAAAAGATGTACTCTGCTAAGAAGCAGATCATATGCTTCGCTTACTTCTTTTTCAGTTGCTGTTGTATCTTCTTTTACTTTGATAGCTCCTTCAAGGGCCTCTTCAAATAAATCTTTTACGGTTTTTACAACCCACTGATATTCAGCCGCTTCTTTTTGTTCTTTTGCATATGCAATCAATGCTTCTAACTCTTCTTTGTCTGCCGCTATCGGAGCTTCTGACATCTCGCCTCCGTATACTTCAAATTCTGTAACTACAGATACGCCCCACATCGCATTTGTTTTGGTTACCAGTACGCGCATTGCTTTTACATTTTCCAAAGCCTGCTCAAAGACGATTTCAGACTGATACTGTGTTCTTCCGTCATGTACCGGCCATTTGATATCTGCCTTGCTGCCTACGCTTTCCCAGGTATCAGAGCCTTCGTGCTGTACGAGCACTTCGTATGAAGTAGGTCCTTGCTCATCTGCAAAATAAGTATTGAGAACGATTCTGTCTACTTCCATTGCTTTTTCCCATGTAAGGTCGAAATAAGATTTGTCGCTTAAAGGTGTTGCAAATGCATATACCCCATCTTTATTCGGACGTCCCTGGTCATCATAGATTCCATCGTTGACCCAGCCTGGCTGTTTTGTTACATTCCCTTGGGTTGCGGATGCTCCATCTGGTGCAGTTGCTTTTGCTAAGGGTGCAATATTTACATCAGGAACTTTTACCTCTACCTGAATCTGTACCACTTTATTTTCCGGATTCGCATATTCTTCGCTTACTGCAAGGATTCCGGTAAATACATAAACCCCTTCTGTCATAGGATCATAGTTCTCACATTCCCATTCTGTCACCTGTGCATTTACTATGCGTCCGTCTTTTAAAACAACCGTAACCTCTTCTGGAAGTTCAAGTTCTTCCATGGGAGTTGCATACACGGTTTTTCCTTCCGGTTCTTCTACAGATGCAATCTCTTTATCTTCCGGCTTTTCTTCCTTTTCTCCAAATGTCAGAGTTGCATCACCCCAGCCCACATGGTCACTGGAATTACTTTCTCCCATGTCTGCTCTTAATGTCAATACCTGACAATCTTTGATTTCCAGAGAAATCTCTTCGCTGTCGCCAAATACCAACTCTTCTGTACGATAGACCTCTTTGCCGTCTGCAAGGATAATGAATGTTACAGATGGCGCCCACTGCGGCTGATATCCTGCAACCTCATCATCGATTCCCACAACGGATGTAAAAGTACAATCTTGTCCGCCCACAAAAATCTGCGTATCAGAACTTGCATGTGCTCCTATTCCGGAAGTATATTCAGTTCCTACAATACTGATTGTTCTGTTTTCAATCGTCTTATTACGCTTAGTAGGATGTCCTGCCCATCCGGTTGTGCTCGAAAGCCATGGCGCATCTCCAAGTTTTACCTCCTCAGTACCTGTGCCAACTGGTTGGGATACGGAAATTCCTATGTTGGAGGTCTTTGTCTGAGTGTCGCTTTCACCTTTGTAATTGAATGTCGTTTCTGTACTTAAAGTATAGCTGTCCAGATATGCATCTCTATCCGTTGCCTTCATAACCGGAGGCGTAATATGGAACGTAATCGTTGCTGTCTCATTTGCTTTTAAATTGATCGACTCAGAAACTGCTTCTTTTACAGCGATTTCATCCTTACCATCCAAAGATACCACAAGATTTTCCACATCTGTTGTACCCATATTAGATACTTCTACTTCTACAACGCCTTCTTCATTTGCTGCGTAGATTTCCTTCGCATTTACAGAAACCGATACCAGTTTTTCAACATCTCCGGCTTTTGCAGCGCTGATACGATAAACCTCTACTCCATGGGAAGCAATATTTCCGGAAGTAAGCATATTACCGGTTAATGCCTCTTCGTCTGTCCAAAGATTTTTCACTCTGTATAACTCTGTACCATCCCATCCTAAATCTGCAAGACGTGCATCTTGGGCAGCAAGTTCTTTTAAATCTACACTTGCGGAAGAATTATTTCCGCCTGTTTTGTTAAAGAAACATACTGCAACCTCAGCTTCTCCTGTCTCCTGATTCTGAAGCGGTTTTACGAGAATATCCATGCCGTTTGCTGTAGAGATACGCTTGCACTGAAGCAGCGGCAAGTCCTGATTCAGAGCAATGATTTCTTTATTTGTCACAATATCATAAACCTTCTGGTCTTTTTCGGAAAGATTTCCGCTTCCTGCTGCAAAATTACGTACATCATTTCCTAAGATAAGCGGTGCCGACAACATGCTCCACAATGTAAAATGTGTCTGATTTTCCAAATCTGTCAGACTGCCGTTTCCTACCTGCATCATATCCGGATCATTGTAAGAGCCCGGTACCTGTTTGTCCCAATGTGAAATAGAAGACTCATAACAGCTTACTACGCTATTCCAGTTTGCAGAAATATCTCCACTCGTACGCCATGAGTTTCCAATTCCTGCTGCCCAGTTCCAAGGACCGGAACGTCCGTGTTCACAGATAGAGAAGAAAATCGGCTTTTCCTGCGTTCCGTTCTCCTTTGCCACTTCTGCTGTTGCATTCTGAAGTGCAAGTCCCATGTTTGTATAACGGCGGACAGAGTCGTCTTTTTGTCCTGTAATCGGATTATGTAACTTAATCGTATTCTCTCCTGCTTTCAGATCTACTACAATCTGATGTCTTCCGGTACCGCTCCATCCGCTGGAACGTGCCACATGTGCTTCATAACGGTTCGAATCATTTACAAGCACTTCCGCATAACGTCCTCTTTCACTTCTTGTCTTGCGGTATCCAATGGTAAGCAGATACTTGCCATCTTCTGGCGCATTGACATTTTTAAAGATCACTGCGCTGTCTTTTCCAATACCAGTCACATATTTCCCGCCGGAACATCTGGAGTTATTCTGAACAGTGACATTTCCTGTTCTTTCTACACCATCTGCTTCTGCTTCCAGTTTTACGTTCTCACCTGAGACGCCGTCCGTTCCTGTATATGGAGCCAAGCTAATATAATCTACTTCCGGCGAAGTTGTAAATCCGCTGAAATTCGTTCCGCCTTCCGGGTCTGTCGGCAAATCTACTACATGGCAATAGTCATATTTGAGATAATCCACTCCCCATTTTGCAAATGCCTTTGCATCAATTGCTTCCAGTCCATAGCTTCCCGGAAGATCTTCGCAGGTCAACTCCCCCGAAGAACTGTAAAGCCCAACCTTTAATCCCATCTCATGAAGCTGATTCACAAGGTCCGGACCGGATGGAAAATTGTCTAAATCGAACATCATACTTCCTGTCTCGGGATCTCTCATGCTAGACTGCCAGCAGTCGTCCACATTCAGATACACATAACCTGCATCCTTAAGACCAGATGTCACCATCGCATTTGCGGCATCTTTTATCTTACTTTCATCCACTTGTTCCCGGAAGAAATTCCATGTAGACCATCCCATCTGCGGTGAAAGCGGTCTGTTTTCTTCCTCCAATGCTTTGACTGCCGATTTTTCTTCTGTCTTTTCGGCTCTCTCCATCTCACTGATTTCTGCCGCTGCTTTTACAGCTGCTTTCTTGTCTGCCTTCGCTGCCTGTACGCTTATTCCGGTGCCACTCGGAACAACCATTGCTGTACACAAAAGTAACGCCAGCAATGCTTTTCTTCTCTTCATTTTGTGCCTCCTCATCCTTATGCCTTCTTCTTTTATAAGTCAGAACTTTCTATAAAAATCCCACCCTGTCCCAGAAACATAAAGAATGTGTATGCTCCTTTTGCCTCCATTCAGGGGTTATCCGGGGATTTTACTGATTTTCTACCGGAACCGCTTCTGCTCCCGGCCATCCTAATGCCTGTCCTTCACGGACAATTTCCAACATTTGTTCCTTAATCTTTTGCTCACCCATCAAATAGCCGCCTTTCCAGAAAATCATCGGCGCCTTCCATTCTTCTTCCGGCACATTGTATTTTTCATAAAATTCTCCGGCAATCGGCATGTTCTCCATCTTGCTGATGTCTATATAGGTAAAATGAAGCTTGCTTAAAGTTCCATCGTTTAAGGTCTGTTCCTTTTCCAAATTTGCAATAAAACTCTCTGCTCCTCTGCAATATTTACAATTTTCTTTATAAAAATAGACGAAATAAGAATCTTCCTTTGGAATATTCTCCATATCCTCCCAAAATTGTTCTTCCGTCGTGATTGCATTATAGCCTTCAATCGCGGTTTGGCGAATCTGCCTTTCGATTTCCTCCAATCCGAACAGATAAGTATCTCCCACCACCATTACCGGTGCCGTCGGATAGAAGTCTTCGGTCTGATATTCCTCTACAATCTTCTGAAATTCATCGTAGGAATCTTCTTTTGCCACATTTTTAAGTTCAAACTCATAATCATCCGGATCTAACACATCCGAGAGCATCTCTTCTACATATGCCTGAAAGCCCTCTCCATCTGTGCACCCTTCACAAGTGGGATAATAATAATATTTCATTGTCAGTTGCTTTTCCTCTTTCCCCGGCGCATGTTTTGCAGTACAACCTGTCAGAAAAAAAAGCAGTAGCAATACTATTCCTACTCTTTTCATCTTCATGAATAACCTCCTTTTGGTATTTCCATGCAAAAATTCTCTTAATACTAGAATAACAAAATTTTTCTTTAAAACTATAGAAATTTTTCTTCACTTCATTGAAAATTTTCTTATTTATTGTAACAGTTCAGTCATGCACAAAGAACCCTTTATCCGCATTCATAACACCTTCTTGCTGTCATGATACTGATAAAGGGTTCTTTTCTTTTATTTCACTTCATTCTTTGAAATGCAAAGCTTATTTCTGACGTTTTTTCATGGCAAGTACGACAGATAATGCAACCGCCATAAGCATGCACCATAAACTCGTGTTTGTGCTGTCACCTGTCTTTACCGGTTTAGTAGTTCCACTTCCACTAGCTGTCTTTGTATTGGTTTTCTCTGCAGCGGATACTTTCTTTCCATCATCATCTAATCCTGCAAGAATCTCCTCATCCAGAGACTTCACTGCTGTTTCCAGCTTTGTAACTGCTTCATCGATCTGTGTCTGTGTCACTTCTTCATTTTCAAAAACTGCAACTGCTGCTGCATAGGCTGCTTTTACTGCCTTTGCTTCCTTCGCCGGATACTTGTCAAAATTGATTGACTTTATCACCGCGAGCAATTCTTCCAGCTTATCTTTGTTTGGCTTTTCACGAAGTTCACGTCTTCCCACTTCCAGATTATTTCTTGCCTCATCTACTTCTTCCTGGGTTGCTTCCTCATCCTGATATACGCGGACTGCTTCATCATATGCGGTTTTAAACTTAGCAAAGCTTTCCTCCGTATATAAATCTTCATTAGAATCAAACTGTACAGATTTATCAATGAGTTGTTTCAATGCATCCTTGTTAACATTCGGAGTTTCTTTTAATTCCAATGTGTTAAATGCTGCAAGCAAGGTATCCTTCACACGGTCAACAATTGCCTGATCATCTTCGTCCAATGTTTCGTCTGCGATAACCGCATATGCTGCATCCAATGCTTTCCTTAATATTTCCACACTCTTGTCCGTATAGATGCTAAGATCTGTTGCTTCTACCTCGGCAATTGCTGCGCTTATCTCGGTTTTATCAGCCGGTTCTTTCTGAGATGGTTTTTCCACCAGACCATTGAGCGCTGCCTGGATCATATTTACAGTAAGGTCAACCATACCCTGGCTGATATCTGCATTATCCATAACTTCGTGACCAACGATTAAAGTCTTTAAAAGTGTATTTACGCTTTCTTGTGTGTAACCATCTAACTCTTTGGCTTCCGCTTCTGCAATCAATGCTTCGAGAACGCTCTTGTCTACGGTCTCCGGATCTGGTTCTTCCGGTTCCCTTACTGGTCGATAGAAATTAATCTCCGCTCCGGACGCAAATGTATCTGCCTGATTTGCCCTGTCAAAATTCGATTTCTTAACAACCATCTTCAGCTGTTTTACCGTAACTGCCTCAAATGATATGGATTTTAGTGATTTTCCACCGTCCCATTCATGGTCGGCTGCAATCATTGTTTCATTTCCGTCTTCATCTACTGCAATCAAATCAAATCCCTTAATGGTTCCGTTATTGGAAGCATCCTGTCTTGCAAGATAACTCAGTCTTTCAATCTCGGTTGCTTCCGGGAATGTAAATATCAGTGTCTGCGGTAATGTTTCGCTCGCATTCGCCCAGTTGGAATGCCAGATGGTATTTGGATCTCCATCCAAAAGATTGGCTGCGACTTCGTTGCCCGGTGTGTACTCACTGGTTGCTTCTACGGTAATTCCTTCATTAGAAATCATTGATTTATCTGTGCCATCTGTGATAACAATGTTATCGATAAGACCGGATACTGCATTGGATGCAGAACCAATTCTCTCTAATGGCAGTGTAAAGGTTGCATTTGTGATACCTGTCTTCTTTTCCATACCATTATGGATGAACTTTCCTGTTGCCGTTCCAACCAGCCCGCCATTCACATAAAGTGATGTACTCTGCTTTGCGGTACGAATCGAAATTGTTACCCATTCACCTGCCGGAATCCCATAATCAAACGCATAATCATGCAGTTCTCTGGTAAATCCTAATTTTCCTCCATCCATGATACGGATATCATGTGTACCATAAGCGCTGTCTTCTTCAAACAAAATCTGTCCTGGTACAACTTCGTCTAATTTTACGTCAAACGTAATCTGTGCCGGATATCCCAGTTTTTCCATCGGCGTTCCCACATAGCTTTCGCCGCCGTTTAACTGAACCGCCTTACTTGCATCACTGTTTACAAATTCGGCATTTACCACTTCTGTCAAATCACGTCCATTATCGCTGCCATCTTTCATGGTCTCTGCATTTGCAAAAGTATATTTTACATACTCGCCTTCTGACTTTTCCATCTGGCTGTGCGGATTGGAATTCGGTGCAAAACCAACTGCTTCGCTGACTGCTTTCAAGTTTTCAAGGCTTCCTTTTTCTTTACCGTTTGCCCATGTTTTTTCCGCAAGTACCGGAAGTGCGTCATAGAAACGGTCGAACATATCTTCCTCGCTAAGTCCGCTTGAACGCTTGTCAATGTTATCATTCCAGATTGCGAAAGCTGCTCCAAGCATTTGATCGTCGCCGGATGGTAATGGCTTCCATCCTGCAGATGTACTTACCACATTCGTCTCAAAGTTATTAAACAGATTGGTTGTATTTAAGTAATCTCCATAGGCTCCTCTTCCGCCTCCGCCGTTTGGCACCATATACATGTAAGAGTCGATCGTGTTGATGAGGTCATATCCCATGTCATACATTTCTTTTCCATCCGCCCAGTCTTTGGACCAGAGATTCATCTGAACCCCTTCTATCGCTTCCGGCATGATCTGTGTCGGCGGGTTATCGCGAATCCATGTAAGTCCGCCCCACATTCTGACTGTATTCGTTTCTTTTACGTATGGAATGATTTCATTCAAATACTCTCTGTATGCTTTATAATTGGCAAGGAACTCATCCGCTCCGACATGAAAGATGGTATCTTCGTCAAATGTCGGATCCGTTCCTTTTGTATAATCATCAAAAATCTCTTTTACCTTTGCTACTGCTTCCGGTTTGCTGATATCGATATGGTCGATCAACGGTCTTGAGCTGCTTATCGGAGACGTCTGATTTTTTACCATGATCTCCGGGAACACCTTGGTAAAAGAATTCGAATGTGCCGGAATATCAATCTCCGGTACGATATCAACGCCAATTGTTCTTGCATCTTCGATAAAATCTTTAAATTCTGCTTTTGTGTATGCATAGTCTTCTGCTGTCGGAGATTTTCCTTGTGCATTCGTTATGCTTGATTCAAGACGGAACGCATCGTAAGCCTTAAACGCTTCCTCTTCCGTATCTCTCACACCATAATCCTCAAGGAAAATGTAGTTATCGCTTAAATGTACCTGGAAATCGTTCATCTTATACCATGCCATATTCTTAACGATCTCTTCAAGCATCTCCATAGAACATGGTTTTCTTGCTACATCTAATACGAATCCTCTTACCGGATATTTCGGATAATCCCTTGTAATACCGCAAGGCATCGTATCTTTTCCTTCGCTCTGCGTCATAATCTGCAGAATCGTTCTTGTTGCCCAGTATGCTCCCTGCCTGTCCACTGCTTCCACTGTGACTTTATCTGTGATTTCCATCACATAACCTTCTTCACCAAGCATGCTGTCTTGACTTCCTAATGAGAAATAGAAGTCTCCTTTGGCGATATCTGCTTTTGAACCAGGAATGATTTCAATACTTCTTCCAAGCTTGTCCTCATAATCTGCCTTGAATTCTTCCGCCATCACGGAAAGTTCTTCCGCATAATCCGGATTTACAACGATTCTGCTATTGGCAGCTACCTCAAAAGTATCATTACTGTTGCTGTACCATTCTGCCAATTCCGGAGAAACGACTGGCTTTTGATTACCGGTACTTTCTTCATAAACACCAGGAATCGTAACAGCATAGTCCTCGGTTACGATTACTTCACCGGTCTTTGTATTTGTTTTCTTTAAAGAAATCTTTACTTGTTTTTCTGTCAACGGTTTGGTTACATTAAAATCTGCATCTACGATCTGTTCGTAGTCTGCACCGTTATTCTCGATCGTCCATCCCTCAAAAGAAGGAACTACGATTTTATTCGTTTCCGCATCATAAACCGGCCTTGCTTCGTCGACAGTAGGTCCCGTCACCGGCTCTGCTGTGGCAAAGGAGTGATCATACAATTCAAATTCGCTGATCCCTACATTGTCCCAGCTGTCATGATGCGTCTCAAGCACCTCTAATTTTACATATCTTCCTCTTACCGTCTCGTCAAACACTGCTTCGTCAAACGTAGTCTGGTTATCAAGAGTTCTTTCAATTGTAAAATCATCTTCATCAAACGTCTCGTCTTCTGAAATCACGATCTTATATTTTGCAACGTTATTTTTAATGCTGGTAACGCTGCGTTCTTCTAAGAACAGGCGGAAATATTGCATATTCTTTTCTTCGTTAAGATCCAGTGTAAGGATCGCCTTTGTGTTCTGACTGGAAGCAAGACGAGTCGTATAATCGCCGTCTACTGCTTTGTCATAGGTATTGCCGTATCCTTCGGTATTCTCTCCGTCTGCCTTTGCTCCTAAGGCTTCATTGAATGCTTTTTCATACAACTCGAATTCTGTAATCCCTGCATTATCGTAGGAAGCTCCATGTGTCTCCAACACCTCCAGCTTTACATAACGCGCCTGCACCGCTTCTGTAAGCAGCACGTCATCCCGGATTGTCTTATTGTCTAAAGAACGCTCCACTGTCGCATCATCATCGTCTCCAAATGTGGCATTCTTTGAAAATGTCACTCGGTATTTTCTCACATTGTTCGATGGATTGGCCGGAACTCGATCCTCCAAGAACAGTCTATAGAAGGAAATCGTCTTCTCCTCTCCCAAATCCAGCTGCAACACCGGTTTGGTGTTCTGGCTGGAAGCAAGGCGAGTTGTATAATCTCCATCCACTGCCTTTTCATATGTATTGCCGTATCCTTCGGTATTTTCTCCTGTTGCTTCCGCGCCAAGCGCGATATTCGGATTCACAGTCGATGCTGCGCTTACTACATTTAAATTAGAAAATGCAAGTGTTGCTGCCAACGCACCGGTCGTAAATCGTTTCCATTTTTTCTTCATAAAACCACCTACTCTCTCTTTTTTGCATTATGTATCATGGTATCATTTTTCTGCGCTAAAGTCCAGATAAATAGTCTGTATTTCTTGAATCTAACTTTGCCTCAATATCAATCTTATGTTAAAATAAACATTGTGAATAACATTACGAAAAAGGAGAGTATATTTATGTGGGCTTACAAAGGTATTTTTTACCAAATATATCCGATTGGATTTGGCGGAGCGCCAACTGCCAATGATGGTATTACCGTATCTCGGATTACGAAGATTGCACAATGGGCAGATTATTTTAAAGAATTAGGCGTAGATTCCATTTTGTTAAATCCAATCTTTGATTCTGACAACCATGGCTATGACACAAGAGATTTCAAAACCATCGACTGCCGCCTCGGTACAAATGAGGATTTCAAGGAAGTGTGTGAAGCGCTTCACAATAATGGTGTGAAAATTGTACTGGATGGCGTATTCAATCATGTTGGACGAGGTTTCTGGGCTTTTAAAGATGTGCAGGAGAAAAAATGGGATTCCCCATACAAAGACTGGTTCTGCATTAATTTTGATGGAAACAGCGGCTACAATGACGGTTTCTGGTATGAAGGATGGGAAGGCCACTATGAACTTGTGAAACTGAATCTGCGCAATCCGGCTGTACGCGACTATCTTTGCGACTGCGTTCGTTTCTGGGTAGAAGAGTTCGACATCGACGGACTTCGTCTGGATGTTGCTTATAGCCTCGACCGTGATTTCATCAAACATTTACGCTGGTTTACCACACAGCTCAAACCGGAATTCGTCTTGATCGGCGAAGTATTATTCGGAGATTACAACCTGATCGTGAATGATGATATGCTTCATAGCTGCACCAACTACGAATGCTATAAAGGACTTTTTTCCAGCCTCAATGACATGAATTTATTTGAGATCGCACATTCTTTGAACCGTCAGTTCGGACCGGAGCAATGGTGCATCTACCGCGGCAAGCACCTGATGACCTTCGTTGACAACCATGATGTCACAAGGCTTGCCAGCATCTTAAAAGAAAAAAAGCATATTCCGCTTGCCTATGGTATCCTTATGGGAATGCCTGGAATTCCATGTCTGTATTATGGAAGCGAATGGGGCGAGGAGGGTGTCAAAGAACCGCACAACGACTATGCACTGCGTCCATGTTTTGAAGAACCGAAACCAAACGAACTTACCGAGTGGATCACAAAATTAATTTCACTTCGCCAAAACAGTGATGCTTTGTGCAACGGTACCTACAATAATATTGTCATCATGAACAAGCAGCTTATCTTTGAACGACGCACCGATTCTGAATGTATATTCGTAGCCATTAACGCAGACTCCTGCGACTACACGGCGACTCACGGCGCATTAAACGGAAACTTAACCGATTTGATAACAGGGGAAGAGTTGACGCTAAACGGTCAGCTGACACTTCCGCCATACAGTGTTCGATATTTAAAATTCTAAAAAAGAAACAGATCTATTTTAAATTGGGAACGTAATTTTCTTTACAATTACGCTCCCAGTTTTGTTTCATCCGTTTCTTTTGCTTGTCTACTGGATATACGGATTATCCTTCGTCACTCTCCGAAGTTCCCTTGGTGTACATCCGTATATTTCTTTAAATTTCTGATAAAATAATTTTTGGTTCAAAAATCCATGCCTCTCTATAATTTCCTGAATGCTTTCATCCGTATGTATCAAATCCTGATAAATATGACTGATTCTTACCCGGTTAAGGTAATTAATAAAAGAAATCCCCATATTCTGTTTAAAAAACCGACAAAAATAATCTTTATTCAGTCCCAAAGTCTCCGCTGCATCCTGAAGAGATATTGCCTCCATATAATGATCCTCTACATAATTACAGATTTCTTCCATACGCGAAAATTTCCCCAAATCTGTCACTGACATAGACTCTGCCATAGGTTCGCTAAAATGGTCTACCAACTCTGCAAGAATCTCCAACACGATTCCGTTACAACGAAGGGCATAACTTTGCCTGTTCTCCATATACAACACGGTTAATTCTTTCATATACCCACAGATTTTCATATATGCTTCCTGGGTTTCCTCTGTAATGCTTTCACTGTTACAGGAAAACTTAAGCAATTCCAGATCCGGAATATATTTTCTCATATATTTTTTGGAAATGCGGATACAAATGCCCATAAATCTTGGCATTCCACACACTACATCGTGCACCTTCCCGGAATCGATCACGATAAAATCAAGCGGCTCTAAACAGTATTTTTTCCCATCCATCCCCACGACAGCATGGCCATTGAGAATATATAGAATCTCCAGATTTCTGTGCCACTGCGGCGAAGCATTGAATTCCATCGTCACGAACTCTGTCTGGAATCCCCTATCCAACAATGCTTCATTCATATCCTTTTCGTTTACAGAATGTCTCAGCTCCATTTTCCCCCTCCTTTTCCCTTAAGCATACCTAAAAAGTACTCAGAAGTCAATATTGCCCAATTTTTTGTCAGGAATATGCCTTTTTTGGATGTTTTCGTTCTAGTAATATGGGAACTGTCAAAGAGATACGCTTTGATAATTGGTGAGTATAAAACTGATTTAAAAAGGAGGAACTTCTTATGTTTAGAAAAATCAAAAATTATTTTACAAAGAACAGCAACATCGCTATTAATAAAAATGCTTCATTATATGTTGCAGGTCATAACCCATATTTATATCGTTAAGAACAAAGAATGTGCTTCGCACGTTTTTGTCGTATGCTTGGCAAAAAAAATGCAGAACAAAAACCAATTTGTTCTGCATTTTTCTCTATTCTACATTCTTTCTCTATCTTTCTATCGATTCTCTCATATCCGTACCTTGCATTTCGATATCGCGGATCCCTGCATAATCAGTAATCCCATGACCTACGTTAGGATGCTTAAATGAATATATCTGATCCGCCGCAAAAATCACTGTAATCGCTATACACACCGGCGCTAATATCTTTACCGCTACCTTATCTACCATATTATCCAAAAGCGGAGCCGCCACATAGACAATCACCATACCGCCAAGCCCAAATACCAAAAGACCTTCGGCACAGATTCTTCCATTCAAATTCAGGAAATATCCACTGTAGTCCCACCATCTTTGTCCGTCTTTTGTCACTTCCAAGAACCATGATGTGAAATATTCTACGCCGCCGCATAAAACGATTGTAGAAAAGAATTCAATCATCGGTTTATTTCTGAATTTATTCAGAACAATCAGAATCAACACCGCACCGCTTCCATAGATTGGAAGCCACGGTCCATGCAGCACGCCGCGGTTCACAAACATTCCTTCCTGCACCAATGCAAGACACACTTCCCATAGCCATCCGACAAATGAAAATGCAAAAAACAATGTAGTTAACGACCAGATACTGTAACATCTTGCATAACGCATGTGTTCCACTTTTTTGCGTTTTCGCTCTTCCGGAGTTGGAGACAGTTTATTCGGATAAGTCTTTTTCTCAAGCGTCTCTTCGATCATCTTATAACGGATCTGCCGTATCTGATACGCCTCGAATTCCCTCTCTTTTTCAAGCCCCATCACACTGATGCTAAACATATCCGCCAGGAATCCCGGAATTCCCTGAAGCGGGTTTTCTTCTTCTGTGACTCCTTCTAAATCCTTCATATCTTCCGCATAAACAGTTTTAATCAAGGCATCACTTGCAAACTCATAAAGATAGGTATCATTTAAGTACTCACAACCTTCTGTTTTCTCTTCGATAGCTTTCTTTCTCAGCCCTACATAGTACTCGCTTAACGCGGCAATCTTATAGGGATTCGAGTACAAAATTCCTGTTACTCCTAATGTAGCCAAGTTAAGAATGCCCCATCCCCAGTAACTGGCTTCGAACACAAAGCACTCCCACTTATGTCCATACATCATCATACGCGAGAGTTTGATTGCCTTTCTCGGAGCAATATCAGGGTTTTCTGCTACAATATAAGGTACGAGAAAATACGAATATCGCTTTATCACACCACCGATGATGGTAAGAGACCACGCCATCTTCTGCACCGTCATAAGTCCCATCGTACAGCTCGCCTTAAACCAACGTTTTATCCGAAGCAAATACGCAAACTGGCTGACTGGTACCTTCGCATAGAACCGTCCTTCTAAGAATATTCTTCTCGAAATCACCAGATATACATTAAATGCAAAAAACCATATCAAGACTTCCAGCACAACCCCCAGCACAACAAATATCACCATCGAGATCTCTCCAGAGCCTGTCACAGAATTCACTGCCGATACGATAGGAATCAAAAAACTTCCTGATTTAATTTTATTTACAATCCCCGCAAACACACCGCGGCTTCGTCCTAAAAGTTCATTTTTCTCCTTGCCGTCTTCTATAAACTTTTCCGTCAGTTTACTTGCAATCTCACGGCTTTCCTTTTCATTTCCGCGCAGCGCTTCTAAAATTACATCCATTTCACCAGGCATTTTCTCCAAAACCGCCCCGCCTGCTGCCAAGGCCTTTTCCTTAGGTGCGATCCGAAAGGAAACTCCATTCATGGAACCATGAAACTCCGCCCCAATGTAGGCGGCGATCAAACAAACAAGTATAAATATCCCATAGTGCTTTTTCAACGAGCGCCTAGCTGCTTTTTTCATCTCTTTTCTTGTCATACTCTCGTTCCTTACGCTTTTGTAGATTTTTATATTCTTATTATTCTACTACAATCTTACGGAAGTTTTTCTTTCCTCTTTTTAAGATAAAGTCTTCTGTAAATGCATCTTTTGTATAGGTCTGTTTAAAGTCCATCACTTTCTCTGCGTTGACTGCAACGCCGCCTTGCTGTACGGCACGGCGTCCCTCTGATTTGGATGGTACAAGGCCGCTTACATGAAGAAGCGTCACAATATCAATCTCTCCATCCGCAAAATCTTCCTCTGTAAGTGCGGCTTGCGGCATATTGGCTGCATTTCCGCTGCTAAAAAGTGCTCTTGCACCTTCCTGTGCCTTTACCGCTTCTTCCTCTCCATGTACTAATTTCGTAAGCTCGTATGCAAGGATTTCTTTCGCTTTATTAAGTTCGCTTCCTTCCCATGCATCCATCGCATCAATCTCTTCTAACGGAAGGAATGTAAGCATACGAATACATTTCAATACGTCTGCATCTGCCACGTTTCTCCAGTACTGGTAGAAATCAAACGGAGAAGTCTTATTCGGATCAAGCCACACTGCGCCTGACTGGGTTTTACCCATTTTCTTTCCTTCGGAATTAAGAAGCAGCGTGATTGTCATCGCACTTGCATCTTTTCCGAGTTTACGCCTGATAAGCTCCGTTCCGCCAAGCATATTGCTCCACTGATCATCGCCGCCAAACTGTAAGTTACATCCGTATTTCTGGAATAACATATAGAAATCATAGCTTTGCATGATCATGTAATTGAATTCTAAGAAGCTAAGTCCTTTCTCCATACGCTGTTTGTAGCATTCTGCTGTCAACATACGGTTCACAGAAAAATGCGGACCAACTTCACGCAGTAATTCAATATAATTTAATCCTAAAAGCCAGTCGGCGTTATTCACCATCAACGCCTTCCCTTCAGAAAAATCAATGAATTTACTCATCTGTTCTTTGAAACAATCACAGTTATGCTGAATCTGCTCCGGCGTCATCATGGAACGCAGATCACTCCTTCCAGACGGGTCGCCAATGTATCCTGTTCCGCCGCCGATTAATGCGATCGGTTTATTTCCTGCCATCTGAAGACGCTTCATGAGACAAAGTGCCATGAAATGTCCTACGTGCAGACTGTCCGCTGTCGGGTCAAATCCAATATAAAATGTTGCTTCTCCGTTATTGATTAATTTTCTGATCAGGTCTTCATCCGTCACCTGCGCAATAAGACCTCTTGCTTGCAATTCTTCATAGATTCCCATATTCTTTTCCTCCTGTTTTTCATTCAGTAAAATCATTTATTTTTCAGGATTTTTTCCTTAAAAATAGTAAAAGCTTAATCTTCATCCAAAAGGACGAGGATTAAGCTTCCCGTGGTACCACCTTTATTTACAGACAACGATAAATTGCCTGCCTTCATTTGCATGTAACGTATGCATGTCCCGTCACAGCCTACTAAGAATCCAAATCCATGTACTTCCATTCGGTGTGCTGCTCCAAGATGTATTCACAGTACGTTTTTCATGCACCTCTCATCAACCGGTTACTTTCTGTATGCCTTTACTTACTGTTACTTGTTCTTTTCTTAGCATTTCCCATATGATGCTATACTAGACGATTCCATATACTTTGTCAAGGTAAATCCCTTTATTTTCTATGGTATTGTAACAGTTCAGCCTACGGCTTCACTATTACTGAAATCCGGCTTATCTAAAGTTTGCTTACAGCAAAGAGCCGGATTTCTTCAAGCAGCAAAGCGCTTTGTAAAGCGGTTTTCCAAGAATGAGCATCAACACAAAATTCGCCGCTGCATGCCATACATCCCATGGAAGTCCGCGGATCCAATAAGTAAGGGCAAATGCCGGATTTGCCGGAATGTAAGCGACTGCAAAAAATGCGCCGAACAAAAGCCCAAATATTCCCGAAAAAATCGCCCAAAGTACAAATTCTTCTTTCAGTAATTTTCTTACCAGCAAAGTCATCACAACCAATGCCGGCCATGTATATAAATAAGAAATTACCCAAAGTCCAAATCCCCACTGGATCACTTCAAAACAGTTGAATACCGTCACAATGATCAGTGCCTCTTTTCCAAATACCAACGTATACAGGATTGTAAGCAATGACACCAACTCAACATTCGGCAAAAACTCAAGCACTGCTTTCGATACATAAAGAAGCGCCGAAAGAAGTGCAAGTCTTGTCATCTTCCTGACCGCCATAATTTACCAGCCCTGTTTTAAAGTAAATGTATAAGTACTGCCCTCTTCTAACGCAATCTCATCCGCTCCTGACGCAGCTTCTTCATCATTTACGGTAATACACCACCAATACTGGTTGTCCATATCTTCCATCATACCGTCAAAGCCGGTAATATAAAGACCAAATTCTCTGTTCTCCCACTCACACGGATCATACGTACGCAAAAAGTCTCCCAAAAACTCTTCTGTAGATTTGCATTCTGTTGTCTTAGAATAGTTATCTCTTTCCGATACTACCTCAACTTCAAACTGCTTCTGCCCTTTTACCGTCTTCTGATGATTGGCTACTCCTGCCACGCCGCCAATGACTGCAATGACTGTGACAAATAATATCATCACGATAATTTTTTGTTTCTTACTCATTTTTTCCTCTCTTTCTTACCAAAAATTGGATTATCCTGCACTTTTACGGCACTGTCTTTCTTTGTTTTTTCAGACAGCAAGTCTTAGGACTTTGCTTCTTCCAAAAAGTCTTCCTTCTCACGTTGCCGCAATGGATATAAGACTTTTGTCCACATAACCTCAGTGTAAGCTGTCAATGATTCTCACATTGTTCCTTATTAAGCCGTGCATTTGTTCACAGTTACCGCTCTATTATAGCAAATAGACAGGAATGCTTCAATAAAAGAATGTGCTTTCCTACATTTTAATGCTATAATAGAAAAGTACCGAAACAAAAGGAGGAACTTTAACATGACTGTTTCTGAACGCATAAAAAAGTTACAGAATTTAATGACTCAAAAAAATATAGATGCTTACATCGTTCCGACTGCTGATTTCCACCAGAGCGAATATGTGGGCGAATATTTCAAGGCAAGAAAATATATCACCGGATTTACCGGAAGCGCCGGAACTGCCGTGATCACCAAAGATTGTGCATATCTTTGGACAGATGGCCGCTATTTTATCCAGGCAGCAAAGGAACTTTTAGAAAGCGGCGTTCAACTAATGAAAATGGGTGAACCGGATGTCCCTTCCATCGAAGGATTTTTATCAAACATCTTGCCGGTAAACGGTACTCTCGCATTTGATGGGCGTACCGTTTCGATGGGCGAGGGCCAGACCTATGCAGCTCTTGCTGCTTCCAAAAACGGCCATGTCATCTATGACTGTGATTTCATAGACATGCTTTGGGAAGACCGCCCTTCTATTCCATGTGAACCGGTATTTTCCCTTGCCATGCAGTATGCAGGAGAATCCGCCGCATCCAAACTTACACGCATCCGTGAAAAAATGAAGGAAGCCGGTGCTTCTATGCATATTGTCACAAGCTTAGATGACATCTGCTGGACACTTAACATCCGCGGAAATGACATTGATTTCTTTCCGTTGGTACTGTCTTACGCCATCATCACTTTGGATAAGGTTGACTTATACATTGATGAAAATAAGTTAAGCGCTGACTTAAAAACGCTTCTTGCAAAGGATCATGTAAGACTTCGTCCATACAACGCTATTTATGAGGACGTAAAAAAGCTTCGCTTAGAACGCCTGCTCATTGACCCGGCAAGATTAAATTATGCTTTATACAGCAATCTTCCAAAAGACGCTGTAAAAATCGAGGGTACAACACCTGCCTACCTTATGAAATGTATCAAGAACCCGGTAGAAATCGAGAATATCAAAAACGCACAGCTAAAAGATTCTATCGCCCACGTGCGTTTTATGAAATGGCTCAAAGAAAATTACGCTAAAACAGAAATTACCGAAATCGAAGCTTCCGATAAACTCGACGCATTCCGCGCTCAGATGGAGGGCTTCATTCATCCAAGCTTCGGACCGATCAGTGCCTACGGCGCTCATGCGGCAAGCGCGCATTATAGCGCGACCCCGGAAACCAATTCGGTCCTAAAAGCCGGAAACTTTCTCCTTACAGACACCGGAGGCGGATATTATGAAGGTTCTACGGATATCACAAGAACCTATGCTCTTGGTGAAATCGCCCCAAAATTAAAAGAGCATTTTACTATTGTTCTCATGAGTAATCTTCGCCTTGCGGATGCCAAATTTCTCTACGGCGCAAGCGGCATGAACCTGGATATCCTCGCACGCAAACCGTTCTGGGATCGTGGCCTTAATTACAATCATGGTACCGGTCACGGCGTTGGATATCTTCTGAATATCCATGAAGGTCCGGCAAGTTTTCGCTGGCAGTATCGACCAGGAGAAGTTTATCCCTTCGAAGAAGGCATGATCATTACTGACGAGCCTGGTATTTATATAGAAGATTCTCATGGCATTCGTCTGGAAAATGAACTGCTCGCCCATAAAGGCGCTGCTACCGAATACGGACAATTTATGTACTTTGAAACCATCACATTTATTCCGTTTGATCTGGATGCCGTCGATGTAAGTATCCTAAGTGAAGAAGATAAACAGCTATTGAATCAGTATCACAAAAATGTTTTCGAAAAACTTACTCCTTATCTTACCAAAGAAGAATGTGAGTGGTTGGCAAACTATACACGTGCTGTATAATCTCCAAGGGAGACAGTATCTGCATAAACCGCTGTCTCCCTTGCTTTTTTTGTCTATTTTTTATCTATCTTTTTATCTATTCTTTTGTTTATTCGACTCCTTCTGTTTCAATGATGAATTTCACACTTCCTGCCATGCCATCCACTTTACCTGCATAGGAATCATAGCTGCAATCTTCCGATGTAAGTGCATCTATTCTATCCAGAACATTTCCTAAAAGTTCTTCTGCTGCTTCCTGTAATTTCTTGATACCGTCCTCATTAAACGCTACCGTACCATCCTTAAGCTGAAGTGCTCCTTCCTGCAAAGCCCCAATTCCAGTTTTCACTTCCATGCTTGCATTTTTCAAGCTGCCCGCTCCAAATACAAGCTCATCCGTTCCGGATATAAGCTTAGATGCTCCGTTTCTAAGTGCCGCACTATTCATAGAAAGTGCCGCAGAACCGCCCGAAAGCTCATTGCCAAGCGTCGTTAGTCCGCTGCTAAGTTGCTTCGTTCCGCCAAGAAGTGTCTGCAAACCTTGTTCAAGTGCGGGCGTATTGCCTTTTAATGCATCGGCTCCGCCTACCAGCAATGGATTTGCCTTTGAAAGCTCTTTTAATCCGGTTTGCAGACGGTCAATTCCAGTTACTGCTTCCGGAAGCTTCTCTGTCTCTTTATCCAGCGCTCCTATGTTTTGAGAAAATATGCCGACCGCTCCATTTAGCCTATGCATATTCTCGTTGAGTATTTTAACATTCTCTTTCAGCATCCCCATTGCATTATCCGGAATGCTTTCTTTATACTCTGCCATCGCTTCTAATTGGCGATTCATTTCCAAAAGCTGCGGTTCCAGCCCACCGACAGTTTCCTGGAGCGCCAAAAACTGCTTTTCTATGTCTGTGATTTGCTGCCTAAGTCCGCTAAAATCTACAGACGGCAGTTCAACATGGATATTCAAAGTTTCTACCAGGCTTAAATTTTCCAATGCATCCACATTCACGGATGCCGTTACATTGGATAGTTTATCGGCGGTTGCACTGATCGATGCGGCAAGTTCTTCATTTCCCGCTTCCCTCGCCTTAGCTGCTTCATTCTTTAATTCAGAAACGACTGCGCTAATCTTTGCATTGGTATTGACCGCCGAGTCCTTTGCCGAAGCAATCTGTGCATTTCTGCTTTGGATTTCCATATTCTTTGCCGTAATCTGCTGATTTACCCCGGATGTCAACTCTGCGCCTGCCTGTTTTACTGCCTCCTGGCATAGCCCGTTTATATTTTCCAGGTTCACGCTGATATCCTTTAGACTCTTCATCATCTCATTTCCTGTACCTAACATGTTTTCTGTTGGTGCAAGAATTCCTTTCTTTACTGCCTCTGACATCTTTCCTGCCTGTGTCGTCAAATCTTTGCCTGCTGCTGTCATAGAATCCACCTGACCGAACAACACATCCATAGATTCCAGACTGTCATTTAACTTCTGTGTCCCTTGGGCAAGCGCCTGTGAGGCTGCATAAATGTCTTCGGAAGAACTTCCTTTTCCATCTACTGCCGCATTTAATTGTGCGATTGCCGACTTCACCTCGTTAAGCCCTTCTTTCAGTGTTGTAAGCTGCTCCGCGCCTTGTGCAATCTGTTCCTCTCCTGCCACATAATTTTTCACGCCATCGGCAAGCGCAACAGCTCCATTCATATAATCCTGTGCACCTTTTGCAATCTGATCAATACCGTTCACATATTCATGCACCTGAACGTTTAATGCCCCATTTTTCCCCATATACTTCTGGATACCTTCATTTAAGATATCTGCTCCTTGCGTATAACTTCCGATTCCTCCGGACAATTCCAAAACACCGCTTTTAAGAGCGCCGATTCCGTCCTTGAGTGTTCCTACTCCTTCATCGAATTCTTCATAACCTGCCCCCAACTTATCAGCCCCTTGGGAAAGCTCATAGGAACCATCCACAAGCTTTAACGCAACGTCTTCCAACTGCTCCAGCGAAGACATAACCGAATCCAGATCCTTGGTATCATCCGGTTTTAACTCTTTCAAAATATCAGAAAATGCCACTGTGAATGTCGGCTCCATGGAAAAGTCTTTCACTTCCGCCGTAATCTCAAGGCTTTCCGGAATACGAATCTCCTCGATAAGGGAAGATGCAGACTCCTCATCTAATCCCAGGCTTTCTTTCAATCCAGGCATCCCCACGCCAAGCACCATATTCCGCTGTCCGTCAGAAATCACCTTGCCGTTATCAATGACGACATTAGAAAAATTCTCTTCCGGAAGAATCATCCCAGTTACCATGACAAACGGAGTATATATCTCCTCTTCTTTTCCATCGATTACCGCACTTCGTTTTGCACGATTCATATAATCGATTTTGATTCTTAATTTTCCGCTCTTTCCTTTCAGATTCTCCGGTGCAGTCTCTTTTCCATCTAGGTAATACGTGAATTTTACCGAGACCGGAAGCTCTTTGTCACTCGTTCCCTGATAATAAATATCCTCTCCATCCGTCTTCCATGTCATCTTGTCATTCGAATTCGTAAATGTCTCATCACCTTTTACATTCTTAATGCCAGACAACTCTGATCTATCTTCCAGCATATCCGCTTTGCCTGCATTTTTCAGCCAGTCCGATACGGTAATTTTCGTCTGTGTTCCATCTGCCGTTGCATTGACATAGACCGTTTCTTCTTTTGTCACAACAGAATCGCCCGTTGCTGCACAGACCGGCATTGCACTTATGATTCCTGCCATACCAACTGCAACTCCTGCCATCATTTTCTTTCTCATTTTTTTATTTCTATTCATGGTGTTTACTCCTCTCTTTTAAAGCCTTCAATTCCGGGCTTTTTCCAAATGTTGTCATAATAATCGGTTTATCAAAAATCATAAACATTGCCGGGAGAATCAGAATTACTACAAACATACTGATCAAAGCTCCCCTGGCAAGCAAGGTACAAATAGAGCCTATCATGTCTACTTTAGAATACATCGCCACCCCAAATGTTGCCGCGAAGAAACTAAGACCACTGCTTATAATGGACAGCATGCTCGTTTTATGTGCAATTGAGATTGCTTCCATCTTTGCCTTGCCGCGCAGTCTTTCCTTCTGATAACGGCTTGTCATTAGAATCGCATAATCTACGGTGGCTCCAAGCTGAATCGTGCCAATGACGATACTTGCCACAAACGGCAGGCTCGTTCCTGTATAAAACGGGATTGCCATATTGACAAAAATAGCAAATTCAATAACCGTCACGAGAATGATCGGAAGTAACGCTGACTTAAATACAAACAAAATAATGATAAAAATCGCTGCGATGGAGATAATGCTTACCCTCTGCAAGTCTACATCTGTCACATCCTGCAAATCCTTCATAAGCGGCGCTTCACCGATTACCATAGCACTCCTGTCTGCCTTCTTTACAATCTTATCGATCTGTGCAATCTGCTCATTCACCTTTGGCGTGGCAGATTCATATTCCGAGCAGACAAAAGCAAGTTCGTAATGCTCGCTTTCTAACATACTTTTTACATCATTTGGAATCATGGAATCCGGAATTGCCGGACCAAACAGCGAACTCATGCTGATACTCCATTTCACGCCATCCACTTCATCGATTTGCTCCATCATACCGCGCTTTATTTTCGAATCCATGTCCTTATCCATCATAACCATGTGAATATTGCTCATCTTAAAGTCTTCTGCCAATTTTTTATTTGCCACATTTCCAGGCAGCGTATCCGGCAGCGACTGTGCAATATTATAATAAATCTTTGTATGGTTATTACCATAAACAGCCGGCACAAGAAGCATCAGGAAAAGTATGATCCAGATTTTATAATGTTTCGTAATAAATGCAGACGGTTTCTCTACATTGTTTATAAGCGGCTTGTGTTGTGTCTTCTCAAGCTGTTTATCAAAAATCAGGATCAACGACGGCAAAAGTGTTACGCAGCATAGTACTCCGATGATAACGCCTTTTGCCATGACGATTCCCAAATCTTTTCCAAGGGCAAACGTCATAGAACAAAGTGCCGCGAATCCTGCGACGGTCGTAATCGAACTTCCCACAACGGATTTGAACGTGTTGGAAATCGCATGCCCCATGGCACGTTCTTTCTCACCCGGAAATCTTTTCTTATTTTCCTCATAACTGTTTAGCAGGAAAATCGAATAATCCATCGTAACGCCAAGCTGCAGCACTGCTGTTAAAGCCTGCGTGATATAAGAAATCTGTCCAAGAAACAAATTGCTTCCCAGATTATATAGAATCGCAGCTCCGATACTGATCAGGAAGAGTATCGGAACTAAGAATGATGTTCCGGTAATTTCCAATATAATAAAGGAAAGAATTGCTGCAATGGCAACGTATATCGGGAGTTCTTCAAAACAAATATTCTTGATATCTGTGACAACACCCGTCATTCCGCTTACGAAGCATTGCGCTCCTACCACTTTTCGCATTTCTGTCACAGCCTCCATCGACTCGTCGGACGATGTCGTATCATCAAAAAGCGCCAGCATCATTGTCGCATCCCCGCTAAAAAATGCCGAACGCAAATCTTTCGGTATCATATCCACCGGAAGCGAGATATCTGCCACATCATCATACCAAAGTACATCTTTGACATGCGGTATTTTGCTGATTTTGTCTTCCAGCTTCTGTACATCTTTCAGTTCCATATCTTCTACCACAACCATGGAGAAAGCACCCATACCATATTCATCTACTAGAATATCCTGTCCCTTTACAGTCTCAAGACTCTTTGGCAGATAACTTAGCAGGTCGTAGTTGATCTTTGTTGCTGCCATTCCAAAAATCGACGGAATAAACAGCAGCATACAGATTGTAAGAATAACTTTTCTGTGTCTTGCAATCCATTTTCCTGTTTTGACCATTGTCTTTCATCTCCTCAAATTATTTCTATACTGGACATTATACTAGAAAATGACCATTAGTCAATACCAAAAATGAATTTTAGTCATTTTCTTGACAAAACCGGATTTTTCGGCAATAATAAGAAACAAGAAAAATATTTTCTGGAGGGAAAACACTATGGGAAAAATCGATATCAAAAAGAAATTAAAAGAAAAAGCGCTTTTTCAGAGCGCTTTTGATTTATTCATGAACAAAGGTTTTGCCAAAACTACCATTTCCGATATCGCAGAAAAGGCAGAACTTGCAAAAGGAACCTTCTATTTGTATTTTAAAGATAAATATGATTTACGGGACAAACTCATTGTCCACAAAGCGGAACAGCTTTTCTTCGACGCTCATCAGATACTACTTGAGCATCATGTCGAAGAGTTTGAAAACCAACTTCTTTTTATGACGGATTTTATCATCGAGCGTTTCAAAAAAGATCACAATCTTTTACAGTTTATTACCAAGAACCTATCTTGGGGAATCTTTAAAAACGCCTTTGAAAATTCTGATGAGAAAGATGCTTTGACATTTTATGAATATTATCTTCAATCCTTGGAGCGACACCATATCGTCTGCGATAAACCGGAAATCATGCTCTTTACCATTATTGAACTCATCAGCTCCACCTGCTATAACTGTATTATCTTAGAACAGCCTGTGACAATGGATGAATATCTTCCTTACTTGCACAAATCCATATTGCAGATTGTGGCGGGATTCACACAATAGAAATTTTGATACTTTTACCTATCACCCAAGAAAGGGGATTGTCGGTTAATACTGATTTTTAGGCTCTGAATCTTAAAATACGTTCGACAAATATCGCCCAAAAAGATAAGGGTTGATGCAAAATTTGATGAATCATCTACTTTTGCATCACCCCTCAAAAGATACTTATTTTAGTTTACTTTTTTCTTCCAGGCTATAATTGCTGCTAAAATCGCTGCAAGTCCTGCTGCAGGTACTGCTGTATTAGCACTATCACCTGTCTTTGCTGCTGTATTTCCTGCTGTCTTATTTGTCTTGCTTCCTGCATTATCGGAAGCTACCTTGTTATCATCTTTTTCATCAGATACATTGCTCTTGTCAGAAGTGTCTGGTTTTTCTCCTGTTCCCACTTCTGCATTCGCCGCTTTCACTGCTTTTTCCAATGCTGCTACTGCCGCATCGACTTGCGTTTGGTCTGCATTCTTATCTTCGAATACTGCCATAGCTTTTGCATACGCTGCTTTTACTGCACTTGCAGTACCTTCACTGTATACCTTTAAGTCCATTGCTTTTACTTTTGCAAGCAATTCATTTAACTTATCTTTATTCGGAACCTCTCTCAAGCCGAAGATTGCATTCAAAAGCGTTTCACGTGCTGCATCTACTTCTGCCTGAAGCGTGTTGCCCTCTTCCAGTATCTTTTCTGCTTCCTGCAGCGCTTTGGCAAATGGTTCCCAGCTCTTCGGCGTGTACATTTCTTCTGTTTCTTTTCTTGCGGTAACTACAAGAGCTTCCAGTCTCTCCATATTGCCTTTGAATTCCAGAAGATGTACTGTTTTAAGAAGAGCATCGTATGCTGCATCTACTTCTGCCTGAGTTGCTGCCGCATTGCCGTTTACCTTGTTAGCATCTGCAAGAGCCTGTTCAAACATTTCTCTTACTTTTTTGACTACATACTTGTAGCTTGGGTCTTTCTGTGCCTCTTTAGCATATTTGATAAGTGCTTCCAGGTCTTCTTTAGCAACTGGTTTCGTATCACCATTCTTTTCCAGGTCTTCTATAGCTTTTGTCAGCTCGTTCAACGCCAAATCTACATCTGCATTCTCCCAGTCAGCTAATACTGCCTCTGCTGCTTCTACTTTTACCTGTAATGCAGCTAAAGACGCTTCTGTATAAACATCTGTTTTTGCCAGCTCTTCTTTTGCTTCTGCCAGTTTTCCTGCAAGCGCACGCACATTCTCAGGCATTTCCTGTGCGTCTTTTTTGGAAATTACAAGGTCATCAATCATACCCTCAAATGCATTTGTTTCACTGCCGATTTTTTCAATTGGCGTAATCAATGTTGCCCACTTATTTCCTTTGTCAGCTTCCCTTGCAAGTTCGCTTACCAGCTCATCATTCACATATAGTTTTGTTCTCGTATACTCATTTACTAATGTAATATGTACCCATTCATTCTCCGGCAATTGATAGTTGAACGAATAGTCTCTCTGCCATCTTGAGAATCCAAACTTACCTGTCTCTTTTTGTACTGCTTTGATTGTTCCAAAATCAGATTCAAATAAAATCTGTTCCTCATCATAACCTGTTGCAGCTTTATTTACCCAGAAATCAACTTTTGTATTAATTCCAATATTCTTTACCGGTGTCTCTACATAGCTTTCACCGCCATTTAATACGAGTGCGTCACCATGCTCGCCCTCTGTATAAGATACGTTCTTTTGTTCTGTCAGGTTATATGCATTGCCTGAATAGTCAAGCCCCTTGTCATTATTAAAATCATAATCTATATAAGTGTCACTAACAGATTCTACCTGATAAGTTGGGTTACTATTCGGCGCATAATTCGTCTTCGCAGAAAGAGCATTTAATTCATTCAATGAATAATCTCTGATATCTCCCCACAGTTTCGCACCGTAAATTGGCATAATATCATAGATACGGTCGAATAACTCAACATCACTTGTTCCATTATCATTTACAGGACCAGTCTTGTCATTCCATACTGCAAAGTTAGCGCCGAGCATCTGAGAGCTTCCTGCCGGAATCTTGAATCCTGCTACTACATTTGGCTGCCAGTTTCCATAATTTTATGTCTAATTTATCCAATGTGATACCTCTTTCTGACTGAACATATTCTCATCTACTATTATATCACCCTTGTCAAGAGGGAAAATTTGTAAATCATGTATGTATAAAAAATTTAATGTATGTATAGGTGAAAATTGGTATAAATATTTACAAAAAGGTGTATTAAAAGTGTATTTCATAGTATAATCCTTTTATAAGAGACGATATATCAATGTAGAATGAATCGGAAAGGAGGTCACTTTTTATGGAATATACATTTAGCTCAGTTTTTTCATCCGCAACTTTTCCTGAATATACTTATGTTAATAGGAAAAGTTCCGGAGATTTTACATATGAAGAGAGGTTAAGGATGGCACTGGAACAAAGGGGGCATTTGATTGTCATAGACGGTCCGTCTAAAATTGGGAAAACGGTGTTATGCGAGGCAGTAATAGGAAGAAATCTTATAGCAATGACGGGAAATGATTTCAAAGGAGAAAAAGATTTTTGGACGGTGGTCGCGAAGAAGGTGGATATTCCGCTGATGGGCGAAGTACAGAATGAAAATACTGTCCATGACCAAGGCGAGCAAATCGGAACGAGGTATACTTCTCAATACCAGACGAATAAAGAGCGTGTAATGGAATATTTCCTAAACAACAATAAAGTACTTTTGCTGGATGATTTTCATTATGCGGATGAAAAAATGCAGCATGATGCGGCTTGTCAGCTGAAGGAGGCTATTCGGTATAATTTAAAGGCAATTGTAGTGTCGCTTCCCCATAGAGTGGATGAGACGGTCAAGAATAATCCGGATTTACAGGGAAGGATTATGAATATTACGATGCAGCCATGGAAAAGTAAAGAATTGGCGGAAATCCCAGAGAGGGGCTTCCATATGCTTGGCGTATATGCAACGCAAGATTTAATTGAAAGGCTTGTGATGGAATGTATTGATTCTCCGCAGACTATGCAATCTATTTGTGAGAGTATTGGATATTATATTGATGAAGACAAGGTACTAAAAGAAGAAGATATTGTAAAGAGCTGCTATTTAAGAGCTGATTTCCTCACATATCAGGAATTATATGCGAAACTGTTGGCCGGGCTTTCGTCCAGAGGGCAAAAGCGTGCAGTTTATTATCTGGCTGATGGTTCAGAAGTAGACCGCTATGGCCTTGTGCTAGAGGCGTTGAAAATAGACCCTCCGTTAAAATCGATTTCCATATCGGAGATTTACGAGCGGGCAAAGAAGATTTTGGATAAGACGAAAGAGATGCAGAAATTGACCACCCAGACAATCAGAGGGACGATGAACTCTATGTTGGTGATATTGGAAGAGAGTGGTTATGAAGCGGATAGAGTATTTGAGTGGAATGAAAATGTTTTGACTTTTAGGGAACCACTGTTTTTGTTTTATTTAAGATGGAGGAGAGATGAATAAGGAGCAATTAGTTCAAAAAGGGTGGGAAATAGATAAAATTACAGAGTTGAAAGAACTTTGTGGAAAGTATGAAGAGTGGAAAACAGAAGTTTTACGATATGCAGAGGCAAGTGGGACGGATGTGGGAAAGTATCGGATGGCATTGCACGCGGTTAACGTCCCGTATGAATCTCGGGAAGATAAAATTGGCAAATACCGTACTTCTATAAAGAAAGCAATCTGTTTTTTGCAGGACGAAAGTCAAAGCGTTAGACAGGATGAGGATGCTTTAGAAACAATTGTCAGGAATTTTGAGGAAGTGGATGCCATAATTGAGATAAAATGTACCGGCAAGAATCATACGGAGAAAAAAATCTTTCGTGAATTGGGCGAGGATGCATTTTTT
>OFGF01000243.1_pt1 | contig 53573 bp, 43 predicted proteins | sample 1521711 | NCBI WGS metagenome assembly OFGF01 (sample SAMEA3504092, study PRJEB24116) | mouse gut metagenome | biome: mouse gut; feature: mouse-associated habitat; material: faeces | place: Denmark | collected 2011 | reverse complement strand
GCTGTGGATCGGACGGGATGCTTAAGAGCCCCTAACCCCCATCACAAGGCCCCAGCCGCACACCCTGCCCTCTGACTGACTGCGGTTTTGGCTGGCCTACAGAGGGGATTTTTTATTTATGTGAGATAGGATAGGGGGGTAAATGGTGCAATCTTTGGCTGGCAGGTATCGAATATCGTAATCAGGAGCGCATGGTTGTGAAACGTCCGCTCTAGAATGTTTGAAAATTCGTGTAGTTGGACAATATGCCTAAAAATGCAATAAATGATTAGTGAATTGTTGTATATCCAAAGCGATTTTTTATGAAATCATTTTAAACACGACTGTTTTTGAATGGTTTCAGTTCATCGCAACTTGTAAATTTGTTCAATATATGTTGAAACGAAAAGGTTGAAAGATTGTCGTGTTTTGAGTGATTTTATGTAAAATTCGGCTTGGATATAGAACAATTTTTTAATCATTCATTACATTTTTAGGCAGATGGATCAACTATATGGATTTTTTAAACACGCTTTAGGGACACGGGGGATACAGAGGTGTTTATTTTGTGTGAAATATATGATTGAAAAGATGCTATAAGTCATTTATAATAGAGGACGGATGAAATGTTAAATTATATAAACGGAGGAAAACAGCGATGTACACATTAGAAGATATTCAGGCAGCAGACCGCGAGGTTGCGGATGCGATTACTGCGGAATTTGAACGGCAGAGCAGCCATATTGAACTGATTGCTTCTGAGAACTGGGTTAGCCCGGCCGTTATGTCGGCGATGGGAAGCATTATGACGAATAAGTATGCGGAAGGGTATCCGGGAAAGCGTTATTATGGCGGCTGTGAATGCGTGGACGTGGTGGAAGAACTGGCAAGGGAGCGGGCTAAGGAATTGTTTGGCTGCGATTATGTCAATGTACAGCCGCATTCCGGGGCGCAGGCGAATATGGCGGTACAGTTTGCCATTTTAAAGCCGGGCGATACCGTGATGGGTATGAATTTGGATCATGGAGGACATCTGACACATGGAAGCCCGGTGAATTTTTCCGGGGCGTATTTTAATATTGTGCCGTATGGCGTGAACGACGAAGGGTTTATTGATTATGACAAGGTGATGGAGATTGCCATGGAGTGCAGGCCGAAGATGATTATTGCCGGGGCGAGCGCTTATGCGCGGACGATTGATTTTAAGAAATTCCGTGAAATCGCGGATGCCTGCGGCGCGGTGCTGATGGTTGATATGGCGCATATTGCGGGACTGGTGGCAGCCGGTGTGCATCCAAGCCCCATTCCCTATGCCGATGTGGTTACGACGACGACGCATAAGACGCTCCGCGGGCCGAGAGGCGGCATGATTTTATGCAACCAGGAAGCGGCGGACAAGTACAATTTTAACAAAGCGATTTTCCCGGGGATACAGGGCGGGCCGTTGATGCATGTGATTGCTGCAAAGGCAGTCTGCTTAAAGGAAGCGCTGCAGCCGGAGTTTAAGGAATACCAGAAAAATGTTGCGGCAAATGCGCAGGCGCTTTGCAAAGGGTTAAAGGATCGCGGGATTAAGATTGTTTCGGACGGGACGGACAATCATTTGATGCTGGTGGATCTGACGCCGTTTGATCTGACCGGGAAGGCGGTTGAAAAATTGCTTGACTCTGTCAATATTACCTGTAATAAGAATACGATTCCGAACGATCCGAAATCTCCGTTTGTGACAAGCGGGATTCGAATCGGTACACCTGCCATTACTTCAAGGGGGCTTGGGGTAGAAGATATGGACAGGATTGCGGAAGCAATTGCTATGATGATCAAAGAAGGAGAAGCAAAGGCTGAAGAGGCGAAAGCGATTGTAAAAGAACTGACTGAAAAGTATCCTTTGAAATAGAGAAGTGTTTGACGGTTTAAAGGGGTATTTTTATGGATGTAATCCATGTCTGGATTATGTATAATATGCTTAACAAGATGGTCGGTAGGGGTGGTCAAGGTTCCCCGTCCTGGCGAAATATCAATCTAAAAAATAGCCGTCTATTTTTACAGGAGCAGGGCGGCTATTTTTTATGCGTATAATTCAGGATTGCGACAACTAGTACTCCATCCGAACAGGAATTGAAGTTTGGAGACACCTGCTTTGTGCCAGTGCTAGGCAAAATTTCGACGGCGATGCGGTGGCATCGTCTAGAAATTTTAACGACGCAATGGTGCGAAGCAGATGGTTCCGGACTTCAATTTCTGGCCGGATGGAGTACTAGAGCGTGTTTGAAAAATCATTCCCGTCATCTGCACGCTTCGCTTCACCTTCCAAAAAACACCCTGCTTTGCTGCTTCCGATCAAACAGCCCATTATACTGTAAGATCCGATACTGTTCAATCCACTCCTCTTCTTCAACTGCCCCTTTTCCATAATGGACATATTTCCCCTTGTCTGCCGAATAATACGCCCGGGCATTCATTGCCGGTATATGCTCCATCAGATCTATCAAAAACTGCTGGTAAGCCGGAAGCGGGATTTGTGCCTGCTCCAATAGCATGGCAGATAAAAAATTCAAACTGGTGCGTTCTACTACCCGGCTCTCGCTCTCATAATTCGTCCAGATAAAAAACGGGACTTCAAAAAACTCCTCCAGCTCATCAAGCGTAAGCCCGGACATCCCTTTCCCGTTTAGCTTCCGGTAAAACGTGCTGTTTAAGCTGGGCTGGTGATCGCCAAAAAAGCAGATGGCAACCGGTTCGTCCACCTTGGAAAAATAACTGATTAAATTTTCTATAGCCATGTCCGACTGCCGTACTAAAGAAAGGTACTGGCTCACATCAGAAAACCGGGCGTTGATACAGTAAGTATCATGCACAAAGTTATCATAAAGATCCGCATACCCTCCATGGTTTTGCATCGTAATCCCCATCAAAAACAGGTTTTCTTTTCCTTTGCCGGATTCATACCGCTCAATTATTTTTTGATACATTGTGGCATCAGAGACATATTTGCGGATCAGGCTGCTTTGGTCAAAGCTCTCTAAAAAATATGTCTCGTCAAAACCGAATTTGGGATATACTGCGTCCCTGCTCCATCCGGTTGCATAATAAGGGTGCATGGCCACACAAGTGTAGCCTTCGTTTTTCAGGGCGCCGACGATAGAGTATGCATTGTCCTGTTTTATGTATTGCTGGTAGGGCACAGAGCCTGCCGGAAGGTATGCCATGCTGTTGCCAGTTAAAAATTCCCATTCCGAATTGGGGGTTTTGGCTCCGTAAACAGGAGCAAGCGCATATCCTTTTATGGTATTTTCTGTAAGGGAATCCACAAATGGCATGACAGGCTGGTTTGTTTCTAAGCGGCCAAGTACGCCTAAATCGGCAAAGGATTCATTCATAATAGCAATAATAACAGGTTTTTTCTTTTGGGCAGAAGTGGTGGCGGCAGTCTTGCCCTGGTAGCCTTTCTCAATTTGGGCAACGGCTTCTTTGGAATAGGTTTCTGGCTTCTGGATAAAAGAATCCCGGATACTTAAAGCAAAGTTTAACAGGTAGCCGTTACGGTAAGTGCCTTTTTGCTCCCATGATTCGGTAACGGTGAGCTCAGTTTCTGCGGCTATGTGAAGGAAGGAAAGTACAGTCAGTAGTACGCAGATAAGACGCATTCCCCATGTACGTTTGCACGTAATTGTAAGCTTTGCCGCCGCGGAAATCAGTACAGCTGAAAGCAGGATGGTATTCATTGCCTGCGCATTTAAGGAAAAGCGGTAGTTAGAAGCTACGCTAAGCCCGGTAAATGCAGATTTAAGGTCGCCGAATGTAAGCTCGTTGCCCCGGAACGCATATACAAAATAATTTACCCCGGCAAACAGCATCAGCAGGGTATGTGCAATGATACAGGTTAATCCAGTGCGTTTTGTAAAGGCCAGGACGATAAGGTATATCATCAGGCAGCAAAGGATATTGAGGAAAAAATGATCGCTCGAGATTTTTTCACGCAGATCTTCTACAAGCAGCAGATACTGGATTAGCCAGGTGGTTAAAATGCTGTATATAGCAATGGCGCCAGCAGTCCAAAGCCCATTATATTTCTCATTTAACTCTACAGTAGTGTTCTGCACCAGAAAATAGAGTAGGATAAATAACAGCATATTAAAAATGGAAATGCCGCAAAGGACGCGGGCCAGTATGGATACAGCTGCGATGATTGCGGTATAGATCAAATTTTTTTGGGTAATATTTTTCTTGAGTTTCATAATAGGTCCTTTTCGTTCTTGTTTGTATACATTTTATGTCCATAGGGATTATACCGTATTTTTCGCCATAAGACAACTTTTTCGCTGGTCTTTAAAAAAACAGAGTACTAGTACTCCATCCGGTTCGCACCATTGCGTCGTTAAAATTTCTAGACGATGCCACCGCATCGCCGTCGAAATTTTGCCTAGCACTGGCACAAAGCAGGTGTCTCCAAACTTCAATTCCTGTTCGGATGGAGTACTAGAGCGTGTTTGAAAAATTATTCCCGCAATCTGCATCTCCCACTAAGTGTGGAATACATCTGCCGAAAAGCATTTTTCAAACACGCTTTAGCGGTTTACAATTGTGTATCAGTCCGTTATAATAGCCTGTGAAGAGACGGCTGCCCTCTTATGCCGACTGCCATGTAAGAAATATGTAAGAATCATTTGCATCGGATGTATTTTAAGATAATAATAATATAAAGTCTAAAAAATCAGGAGGATACTATTATGAAGGTATTGTTAATCAACGGAAGTGCAAAAGAAAAAGGATGTACATATACTGCATTGTCAGAAATTGCAGATGTTTTGGAGCAGGAAGGGGTTGATACAGAAATCGCGAACCTTGGCCCGGGCGCTATCCGCGACTGTATCGGCTGCGGCCAGTGCAATACAAAGCATCCGGGCTGTTTTTTTGAAGAGGACAGTATCAATGAGCTAATTGCAAAAGCGAAGCAGTCGCACGGCTTTGTATTTGGGACCCCGGTTTATTATGCTCATCCGTCGGGCAGGGTACTAAGCGCGCTAGACCGTATGTTTTATGCGGGCAAAAGTGCATTTGCGCATAAACCGGGAGCTGCAATTGCTTCCGCCAGGAGGGCAGGGACGACTGCGTCTGTGGATGTATTAAATAAATATTTTACAATCGCAGAAATGCCTGTAGTCTCTTCTTCTTACTGGAATATGGTACACGGAAACAGGCCAGAAGAAGTCAGGCAGGATAAGGAGGGGCTTCAGGTTATGCGTAATTTGGCAAGAAATATGGCATGGCTGTTAAAGTGTATAGAAGCAGGGGCATCACAGGGGATTGCGGTACCAAAGAATGAATATGAAAACAAAACAAGTTTTATCCGGTAGCAGGGGCACTTTTGTTTGACATCTTTGCTGTACTGTGATAAAGTAAACGGAGCAGGTAAATATATTACAATCTTCAGGGCAGGGTGAGATTCCCTACCGGTGGTACAGCCCACGAGCCGCAAGGCATGATTCGGTGACTGCCCCAGATTCCAAATAGGTTTCTGGCGGATGGAATTCCGAAGCCGACAGTACAGTCTGGATGGAAGAAGAGTTGATGTTGTTATGGTCAGGAAAGAGGCTGATCGCTAACTTCAAAGAGGAATGTGTTTTGAAGTTTCAAGATAATCATAAAAAGCCCGGAAGCTGCAGATGATATGTAGATCCGGGTTTTTTGTTTTGTAAAATAATAAACTTGCACGAAAAGGAGAAGCACACATGACCCCCGAAGCATATATGAAAGAAGCCATATGCGAAGCCCAAAAAGGAGAAGGGTTTACAAACCCTAACCCAATGGTAGGCGCAGTCCTTGTAAAAGAAGGGCGTATTATTGGCAAAGGCTACCATCAGGCATACGGCGGCTACCATGCGGAACGCAATGCCATTTTAAACTGCAAAGAAAATATGCAGGGCGCACAGCTGTATGTTACATTAGAGCCATGCTGCCATTACGGCAAAACGCCGCCCTGTACAGAAATTATTTTAGAAAGCGGCATACGCAAGGTTTATATTGGCGCAATGGATCCCAACCCCCTTGTAGCCGGGCAGGGCGCAGAGATTTTAAGGCGGCACGGCGTTGAAGTAGTAACTGGAACCTGCGGGCAGGAATGCCGCCAATTAAATAAAATATTTTTCCACTATATCCGCAATAAAACACCTTATGTTACCATGAAATACGCCATGACAGCGGACGGGAAAATTGCGACGCGGACAGGCGCTTCAAAATGGATTACAGGGGAGGAGGCGCGCGGCCAGGTGCAGCAGAGCCGCCATAGGCATATGGGGATTATGGCGGGGTTAGGGACAATATTAGCGGATGATCCGATGCTGACCTGCCGGCTTGAGGGTAAAAAAAGCCCCGTCCGTATTATCTGCGATACGCATCTGCGCGCCCCGCTTACATCCCGCGTAGTGCAGACGGCAAAAGAGTTTAAGACAATTTTTGCAACAGCACAAGCCGATGCAAAAAAAATAAAGCCTTACCAGGATTTAGGCTGCCAGATATGCACCATCCCCCTAAAAGGGGATCACATTGATTTAAACTGCCTGATGCAAAAGCTTGGAAGCATGGGGATTGACAGCATCCTGCTGGAAGGTGGAGCAATGTTAAATTACAGCGCCTTAGAAAGCGGGATTGTACATGCAGTAGAGATGTATATTGCCCCTAAGATGTTTGGCGGCAAGGAGGCCAAATCCCCGGTTGGGGGCAAAGGCGTGGCGCTGCCGGATGAGGCATTTGCATTATGCAGTCCTAAAATACGGCAAATCGGGCAGGATATTCTTATGGAATGGGAGGTGAAGCCTTGTTTACAGGAATTATAGAAGAGATGGGTGAAGTGCTTGGGATAAAGCGCACAGGAAGCTCTGCAAAAATACAAATCCGGGCCAAACGGGTTTTAGACGGGACCAAAACTGGGGACAGTATTGCGGTCAACGGCGTATGCCTGACTGTGACAGAGATGCGCGGCCCGGTTTTTAGCGCGGATGTTATGCCGGAAACGTTAGTAAGGAGCTCGCTTGGGCATCTAAAAGCCCAAAGCAGAGTTAACCTGGAACGCGCTATGGCGGCAGACGGGAGGTTCGGCGGGCATATTGTTTCGGGGCATATTGACGGCACAGGTACGATTGGGCAGATTACTAAGGAAGGCAATGCCGTCCGCTACCGGATTGCTGCTGAGCCTGGTATTATGCGCGGCATTGTAGAAAAGGGTTCCATCGCTATTGACGGTATCAGCCTGACTGTAACCATGGTGCAGGCAGGGCAATTTGAAGTATCTGTCATCCCCCATACTTTAAGTGAAACTACATTAGCCCACAAAAAGCAGGGTGAAATTGTCAATCTGGAAAATGATGTCATTGGAAAATATGTGGAAAGGCTGCTTTTCTTTGAAGGGTTAAATACAAATACCCCTAAAGCCGGTTCTGCTATTACAAAAGAATTTCTGCTTCGCGCAGGGTTTTAAAAGGGATCAAAAGGAGGTAGTTATGTTTACATTTAGTACAGTAGAAGAGGCATTGTTAGAGCTTAGGGCAGGTAAGATAGTACTTGTTACCGATGATGAGGATCGGGAAAATGAGGGCGATTTTATCTGTGCGGCTGAATTTGCCACGACAGAAAACGTTAATTTTATGGCTGTGCATGGAAAAGGGTTAATCTGTATGCCTATGGGGCAGTCCCTGGTCGAAAAGCTTAAGCTGCCGCAGATGGTGGCAGACAACACCGACAACCACGAGACGGCATTTACCGTATCGATTGACGCGGCGGAGACCACTACTGGGATTTCTGCGGAAGAACGGGGGATTACCGCCAGGAAATGCGTAGCAGAAGACGCAGGACCACAGGATTTCCGTAGGCCGGGGCATATGTTCCCTTTGCTTGCCAAGAAAAACGGCGTGCTTGAAAGGGAAGGGCATACTGAAGCCACCGTTGATCTGATGCGGCTGGCAGGGTTAAAGGAATGCGGTTTGTGCTGTGAAATTATGCGCGACGACGGTACGATGATGCGCACGCCGCAGCTGATGGCATTAGCAGAAAAATTTGGCATTAAAATGATTACTATACAGTCCTTAAAGGAGTACCGCAAGGTACATGAAAAGCTGGTGGATAAAGTAGCCGTAACTAAAATGCCGACACGGTTTGGAGATTTTGTAGCGCATGGCTATGTAAACAAATTAAACGGGGAACACCATGTGGCCCTGGTAAAGGGTGAGATAGGGGATGGGAAAGGCATCCTCTGCCGCGTACATTCCGAGTGCCTGACCGGGGATTCGTTTGGTTCCATGAAATGCGACTGCGGGCAGCAGCTTCAGTCTGCCATGCGCCAGATCGAGGCCGAAGGGCGCGGTATCTTGCTGTATTTGCGCCAGGAAGGGCGGGGGATTGGCTTAATCAACAAGCTGCGGGCATATGAGCTTCAGGATAAGGGTATGGACACTGTAGAAGCTAACCTTGCGCTTGGCTTTCGGGATGATTTGCGGGAATATTATATTGGCGCACAGATTTTGCGCGATTTAGGGGCAAAAAGCTTAAAGCTTTTAACCAACAACCCCAAAAAAATCGAAGGGCTTTCAGAGTTTGGCTTAAGTATCGAAAGCCGTGTCCCTATCCAGATGGAGCTGACTCCGTTTGACGCATTTTATATGCGTACAAAACAAAACAAAATGGGGCATATGTTAAATTATAAGCCAGAATAAATGAATGCTTATCCAACAGGTGGCAGGGGAAGCTTACGGCATATTATATAGAGTATAGAAAAGGAGAAAAACGATGCGAGTATTTGAAGGAAATGTAGTGGCAAAGAATATCAAAATAGGAATTGTTGTGGCAAGGTTCAATGAGTTTATCACCTCAAAGCTGTTAGCAGGCGCCATCGACGGTTTAAAACGCCATGATGTAGAGGAGGGCGCCATTGACATCGCTTGGGTGCCCGGTGCATTTGAAATGCCCCTTGTTGCGCAGAAAATGGCAATGTGCGGCAAATACGACGCGGTCATCTGCCTTGGCGCCGTAATCCGCGGGGCAACGACGCATTATGACTATGTGTGCAATGAGGTATCCAAAGGGATTGCCCATGTTTCTTTACAGTCAGGTATTCCGGTGATGTTTGGCGTGCTTACAACCGAAAATATTGAACAGGCCATTGAACGCGCTGGCAGCAAAGCGGGCAATAAGGGCTTTGAATGTGCAACAGGCGCAATTGAAATGGTTAACCTGATGCGGGAGCTGGAAGAGTAAAATGGAGGAAACAAAAATGGAAAAACCAGTATTGGTAGTGATGGCAGCAGGTATGGGAAGCCGTTATGGCGGATTAAAGCAGATGGACGCAATGGATGAAGCGGGGCATGCAATTCTGGATTTTTCCGTTTACGATGCAATGCTTGCAGGCTTTGAAAAGGTGGTTTTTATCATCAAGGAAGAAAATGAAGCGTTGTTTAAAGAGTGTGTCGGCAACCGGATTGCAGCGTGTATGCAGGTGGAGTACGTGTATCAGGGCCTTGACGCGCTGCCGGAAGGCTTCCTTGCGCCGGAAGGCAGGGTAAAGCCGTTTGGCACAGGCCATGCGGTGCTTTGCTGTAAAGATAAAATAGACGGGCCGTTTGCAGTCATCAATGCTGACGATTTTTACGGGCGGCATGCGTTTCGGGAGATTTACAGCTTTTTGAGCCAGCCAAGGGATACTAAAGTTTACCAGTATGCGATGGTCGGGTATGTTTTGGGGAATACACTCACGGAGAACGGGCATGTGGCAAGGGGGGTCTGCAAGATAGACGGTAACGGGCATCTTGTGGAGATTCATGAACGAACCCATATTGAAAAGCGCGAAAGCGGGACGGCATATACGGAGGATGGCGGAAAGGCCTGGACGGCGCTTTCAGAAGACAGTACGGTTTCGATGAACCTGTGGGGGTTTGAGAAGAACCTGCTTAAAGAATTGGAAACACGTTTTGAGGAGTTTCTGCGGGAAAATTTGGATTCGGATCCATTAAAATGTGAATTTTTCCTCCCATCCGCAGTTCAGCAGCTGATGCAGGAGGGCAAAGCAGAGGTAACTGTGCTGCGCTCAGAAGACCGGTGGTATGGGGTGACTTATAAAGAGGATAAGGATACCGTAAAAAGGGCAATAGTACAGATGAAGGAGAGGGGGCTATATCCCGGCGAACTGTGGGGGAGGCGGTAAGCAGGTGTCTCCAAACTTCAATTCCTATCCGGATGGAGTACTAGAGCGTGTTTGAAAAACCATTCCCGCCATCTGCACGCCCCACTTAGCGTGATATTTGCACCGAATTCGGTCAACGTAGCCCGATACGTCTCCCTTATTCGGCACAAATCTCCCATATCATACCCTTTGGGCGCTAAGTGGGCCGCACATCTGTCAGAAAGCATTTGGAAGAATGGTAGCCTTCCGGTGTACTGACGGAGACAGTGATGCCAGTACTTGGTTTTTGCGGTTTGATTTTGATGGAAAATGCCCCGTCTTTGGACGTAATAAAAGCCGTGGCTGTCTTTTATTTTTTCCATTATAACATATGGGATAGTTGGGTGCAATGTTCTGTAAATTTAAATTATCGGCAGCAAATAGTGTTTTAAATGAAAAACAAGTATAACACAAAAGATTGTGCTATAATTAAAATATTACAGGATATAAAGCAGGGCATATCCGTAGGACAGGAAGAAGGTGTGGTATGAGGTACAGGGTGGTTTTGGCTGACGATGAGGAAGAGGTATTGTTTGGCATCCGCAATAATTTGGACTGGGAAAGCTATGGATTTGAGGTGGCAGGCGCTTTTTCCAATGGCAGGGATGTTTTGGATTTCCTTCAAACACAAGAGGTGGATATTGTGATCACAGATATCCGCATGCCGTTTATGGACGGGATTGAGCTGGCAAAAAATATAAGGGAGCATCATCCGCAGGTTAAGATTATCATTATTTCCGGCTACAGTGATTTTGGGTATGCAAAGGAGGCAATGAGCTGCCGTGTGACAGATTATATATTAAAGCCTGTCAACGCGAAGGAAATGGGGGAGGTTTTAAAAAGGGCGAAAGAGATGCTGCAGCGGGAGTTGGAGGAACGTAAAAATACTGCCCTTTTAAAACAGCAGTATGAGGAGAGCCTGCCAGTGATAAGGGATCACCTGTTAAACCGGATAGTGGAGGGGAACGCTGACTGGGACGATTTAAACGGCAGGCTCAGGCGGTGTGGGGTGCTGATTGCAGATGCGGCTTTTTGGGTGGCCGCCTTATTCCAGTTTGATAACGCGGAGGGGATGGAGGGGCAGTATACCCCGATGTATGTACGCAACCGCCTTAAGGAACATTTATGTAATAAGTGCCAGTATGCCAGTTTTTACAGCAGGCTGGGGGAGTGCACCCTGTTTGGGTTTAACAGGCGGGAGGAAGCCGGCAAAATCCTGCGCTGCCTGAATGATATTACAAAGGAATGTAAGAAGGTAATGGGGACAGGTATTGCGATAGGCGTAGGGAAGGTAAAAAATTCTGTACAAGGGATCAAGGAATCCTTTGAGGAAGCAAGGGAAGCGCTCATGTACCGGAAAATGGCAAAGGAAGGCCAGGTGATTTATATGGAAGACATTGATATTACCAGCCAGAGGTTTGCGTTTTTTGAGGACGAGCCAAGGGATATGCTGTTTTCCGTCATTAAATTCGGTGACAGGAATGGGATACATACTGTGCTGCACGAGATACAGATGCAGCTGAAGAAGCAGGATATGAGCATGAATGCCTGCCAGGTCTGGCTGGTCAGTATGCTTCATGCAATCCTGCTTTTTGTAAAGCAGTATATTCCGGCAATGGAGTATGAGTTTTTTGGTGGCAGGGCGGAGCCGTTTGATTTTATGAAGATTATGGGGCAGTATAGTGATTTGGATTCTTTTTTCCGGTGGATGGAGGAGTGCTGTCTTTCTTTAGGGGAGTATTTTGCAAAGGAACGGGATAGTAAAGCGCAGAAGGTAACAGACATTGCCAAAGAATATATCGGCAGGGAATATGGCAACCCGGGTATTAGCCTGGAGACTGCAGCTGAGTATATCGGGCTGACCCCGGCTTATTTTTCCGGGCTGTTTAAAAAAGAGACTGGGGAGTCGTTTGTGGAATATTTAACCGCCCAAAGGCTGCGGGAAGCCAAGCGCCTGCTTGATGAGACGGATGAAAAAATCTATGCGATTGCTGAAAAGGCCGGATATATGGACGCCGGGTATTTCAGCCATGTGTTTAAGAAAAAATACGGTATTTCCCCGATTGGCTACCGTAGGAAGAAACAGTAAAAGAAGGGGATATAATGGTTCAAAAACTAAAGAAAAAATGCCTGGATTTCCTGATGAAGCAGAGGATGAAAAATATCCTCTATGTGGTTTTACTAGCGCTAACAGTATGTATTTCCGGGTTTATCGGCTGTTTTGTAATTGAGGTTTACCGCAGGGATATGGATCAGGCAGCCGGGCAGAATAACCGGAAGTTAGCGGATCAGTTAAATGCTTCTGTGACACAGTATGTCCACCAGATGATCCGGATTTCTGATACGTTGTATTATAATGTGTTAAAAAAAGATACGGCATATGTCAGCCAGGTTTCCCAGGCTATGTATGAGACGTACAGGGATTCGATAGAAAGCATAGCAATTTTTAGCGCGTCAGGGGAGCTTTTGTATGTATCGCCTGCACTCTCTTTAAGCCCATGGGCCAATATCAGTAAGGAAGCATGGTTTTTGGAGGCTTTTGACAGCAGTGAAAATATCCATTTTTTTAATCCAGCGCTGTATGATTATTTTGTACAGGATAAGGCATATTCCTGGATTGTCCCAATGAGCCGGTATGTGCAGATCAATGAAGGGAGCCGTGTCACAGAGGGGGTGCTTTTGATCAGCATCAAATACAGTGCGTTTGCGGCGGTATTTGGCAACAGCGCGTTCGACAGGGGCAAATATTCTTTTTTGATGGATAGCGGCGGCAGCCTGGTGTACCATCCTAAGCATGCGCAGATTAGCGCGGGCTTTGCGCAGGTTCCGCCAAAGGAGCTTTCGTCTTATCCGGATGGCTCTTATCAGATGGAAATAGACGGGATGGATGTGCTGTGCTGTGTGGAAACGGTTGGCTATACTGGCTGGAGGCTTGTCAGTGTCAGCAGCCGGGCAGGCCTGCGCTTAGCTGGGTTAAAATTCCAGCTGTTTGTGATTGCCGTTATCTTGTTTCTGCTGCTGGCTTCCATTGTGCTGGGGAGCTATGTTTCAAACGTACTTACCAATCCCATAAAAAAATTAGAAACCGATGTCAAAAAGATTTCAGAGGGCAATTTAAACCTGACCGTGCATTCCTCTGGAAGCTTTGAGGTATACCATTTAGGGGAATCTATCCAAAAAATGGCGGTGAAAATCCGGCAGCTGATGGAAGAGATTATTAAGGAGCAGGAGGAGAAACGGAAAAGTGAGCTTGACAGCTTACAGGCGCAGATTACACCGCATTTTTTGTATAACACGCTAGACGGCATCGTCTGGATGATTGAACAGAACCGCAAGGAAGACGCTTCTAAGATGGTAACCTCCCTGGCAAGGCTTTTGCGCATCAGTATCAGCAAAGGAAAGCATATTATTCCGCTTGAGGACGAATTTGAGCATGTCAGAAATTACCTGGCAATCCAGTCGATGCGCTTTAAAAATAAATTTACCTATGATCTTGCTATACAGCCCGAGACGAGGGGGCTTGCAGTAATCAAGCTGATTGTCCAGCCAATTGTGGAAAATGCTATTTACCATGGCATGGAGGGTATGTATGAGGATGGAGAAATCCTGGTTAGCGCATACAAAGAAGGGAATGATTTTTATATTTCGGTAAAGGATAATGGTATGGGTATGAGAAAAGAGCAGGCAAATGCCCTGCTGGATTACGGCAGGCAGGTACAGACGAGAAGCGGCAACGGGCTGGGTGTCCGGAACGTACATGAGAGGATACGGCTTTATTTTGGAAAAGAATATGGGGTCAGCATCCATTCCGTTTTGGATGAAGGGACACAGGTGCTTTTGCATCTTCCAGTTATATTATTTAAGGAGGAAGAGGGATGAAGCGGATAAAACGGATTGCTTTTTTTATCACGGCAATGTGTATGCTTTTTTGCCTGGTGTTATCTTCGACTGATTGGGTGATCAAAGAAGAGGTGGCGGACGTGAAAAAAATCTCGGTTTGTGTGGCTTTAGAGGAGAGGCCAGGGCTTGAAAGTTTAAAAAGGGGTATTTTGGAAACCGCAGGCGAAAGCCGGGTAGATGTCAATTACGTGGCTTTGCCGCAGGAGGAGATTACATTTTCACAGATTTCCCGCGAATACGAAGGCGGGGCACAGGCTGTCATTATGCTTGCGGATCAGCAGCAGGCGGTACGGGAATACCTTTCCGGGGAGCGTAGGGAGGGGCTTATGGTTACGACCAACCTGTTTGGCGGTGAAAAGGGCGTGCCAGATATATCGTTCGATATCCAGGGGGCTGTGCAAGAGCTGGCAGGGATGATACAAAAGGTGCATGGGGCAGCAGGCCATGTGATCCTGCTTACAGGGGACGGAGGTATTTCAAAAGAAGCGGAAACAAAGTTAAAAGAGCAATGCAGGCAAAAGGGGATAAAAGCCGTCTGCGTAGAGGGGACAAAGGAAAATATTTTACAATGCAGGGAAAGTAAGAAGGATACCGTCTACGTTGGATGCTGGATTACGGAAACGGAAGAAGCGGCGGAATGGCTGAAAGGGGAAACCTTGTATGGCATAGGTTTTTCGGAGCGGATTTTGGACAAGATGAAGGAGGGGCGGATTGCCGGAGTAGAGGCTTTTAATATGTATGCTATGGGGGTAGGCGCGACAAGGCAGGCGATTGCCGTGATAGAGGGAGGGTGTGCGAAGGATATACAGATCCCCGGAAGGCTGGTTACAAAAGAGAATTTAGAAGCAGAAGAGGAATTTTTAGTGCCCATTCATTGAGCAGTATGAGGAGGAAAAATGATGGGAAAAAAGAGGAAGGTTATGGCTGCCGCTGCGGTTTGCGTTGTAGCGGTATTTGCGGGAGTATGCGCGTATATTTCTGGCGGCGCAAATGGCAGGGGGGAGAGGAAGCGGACGGTACGGATCGGGGTAGCGGTATACAATGAAAAGGATGCCTATATCAGCGATATCTGCATGTACCTGGATGATGAAATCAGGAAATATGAGAAGGGGCATCCAGATGTTATGATACGCAGGGAGATTTCGGATGCGGGTGGCAGCCAGCAGGAGCAAAATAACCAGATTGAGCGTTTTATTTCCCTGGAGTATGATTTGTTATTAGTGAATATTGTGGACAGGACGAATGCGTCTGTGATTATTGACAGCGCATCTGCGGCTAAAATTCCGGTTGTATTTTTTAACAGGGAGCCGGTCCGGGAGGATATTTTCCGGAAGGAAGGGATTTATTATGAGGGATCAAATGCAAAGGAGTCGGCGCTTTTGCAGGCTGGGATTATTGCGGATGCTCTGGAGACTTTGCCGGAGTCTGTAGATCGGAACGGAAATGGGACGGTGGAGTTTGCGATGCTTGAGGGGGAGTCAAACCATCAGGATACGCTGATACGGTCGGAATGGGTGTTAAAAGGGTTAGACAAGCGGGGCGTGCCCATCAGGAAGGTTGTGGGGGCTACGGCCAACTGGGAACGCGGGCAGGCGAAGGCGCTGGTTAAGCAGTGGATGCAGGAGTATCCGGGGGAGATTGAACTGATTATTTGTAATAATGACGATATGGCAATTGGGAGTGTCGAGGCTTTGGATGAGGTTGGGGAGGAAGCTGTGGCGGTTGTAGGGATTGATGGGGTGGATGAGGTGCAAAAGCTGGTAGAAGAGGGGAAGGTGCTGGGGACAGTTTTGTGTGATACGAAGCTGCATGCAAAGGCGTTGATGGAATTTATTGCGGCGTTTGCGATTGAGGGGACAAGAGAGGACGGAGTGGAGCTTTTGGATGGGAGGTATTATATGATTCCGCTGCGGGTGGTGGGATGAGGTGTTTGGAAATGTTGTTGGAGCCGGTATTGTACACAAGAGCCTGCGCCGATGGTAATTACGGCAAGCCCAGTGGATCAAAATGCAAAAGTGGGGGACACGGCAGCTTTTGGCGTAGAGGTAAAAGGGGGGACTCCTTCAAATTATACCTATCAATGGTACTATTCTGCGTCGTTAACCGGGGGGGAGGAGATACCAGGTGCTATTCGCTCCTCTATGTAATTTTGTCAGTCCAGATGGAAGATGGTGGCTATTATTATTGTACAGTAAGTGACGGGTAATTTAGCGTTGTAAGTGAAAGGGCGCAGCTAAGCCCCCAGGGCGTTACAGCCCCTCCTGATAATAACTCTAATAATGGGATGGATTCAGTAAATCCCCCTGGCAATAATGTTGCCCAGAATATAGACGCCCCTAAATTGAAGGTAAAGCTTGCATTATTGTTAACTGCGTACAATGCCATTTGACAAAGCTGCTGTTTTAAGCTGTAAGCAGGATATGCACTTTTGCATAAAACATCTACTTGCGTAATCACCAAAAAATCCGTATAATAAGTAAGATAAACATACAGAAAAATCTATCAACCGGAGGAATCACATGGCAGCAGATCAAAGTAGAATCCGCAATTTTTGCATCATTGCCCACATTGACCACGGCAAATCAACCTTAGCAGACCGCATCATAGAACATACAGGGCTGCTTACCAGCCGCGAAATGCAGGCTCAGGTGCTTGATAATATGGACTTAGAGCGCGAACGGGGCATCACCATCAAATCCCAGGCAGTCCGTATCATATACAGGGCAAATAACGGGGAGGAGTATATTTTTAACCTCATAGATACTCCAGGACATGTGGACTTTAATTATGAAGTATCCCGCAGCCTTGCCGCTTGCGACGGTGCGATCTTAGTCGTAGACGCCGCGCAGGGCGTGGAGGCGCAGACACTTGCCAACGTGTACCTGGCGCTTGACCACGACCTGGATATTATGCCCGTTATCAACAAAATTGACCTTCCCAGCGCCCAGCCGGAAATGGTCATCGAAGAAATCGAAAACGTTATCGGCATCGAAGCTGCAGACGCCCCGCTGATTTCGGCTAAAACAGGGTTAAATGTTGACCAGGTATTAGAGCAGATTATTACAAAAATCCCGGCTCCCAAAGGCGACCCCCAAGCGCCGCTTCAGGCGTTGATTTTTGATGCGGTATATGACTCCTATAAGGGCGTTATTGTATTCTGCCGTATTATGGAAGGCACGGTAAAGCAGGGGGATTCCATCCGCATGATGGCGACAAATGCACAGGACAATGTTGTAGAGGTTGGATATTTTGGCGCGGGGCAGTTTATCCCATGTGAAAAGCTTACGGCAGGCATGGTCGGCTATATTACAGCCAGCATCAAAAATGTAGCGGATACCCGAGTAGGCGATACCGTTACAAACGCAGACCGCCCCTGCGAAAAGCCGTTGCCTGGCTATAAAAAGGTAAATCCTATGGTTTACTGCGGCCTGTACCCGGCGGACAGCGCCAAATACCCGGAATTGCGGGAGGCATTGGAAAAGCTGCAGATTAATGACGCATCCTTGTTTTTTGAACCCGAAACATCGCTTGCACTTGGCTTTGGCTTCCGCTGCGGCTTTCTTGGCCTGCTGCATTTGGAAATCATACAGGAGCGTTTAGAGCGCGAATTTAACCTGGATCTCGTTACGACGGCGCCGAGCGTTATTTACAAGGTACACAAATCCAATGGAGAAGTTATTGACTTAACGAACCCGTCGAACCTGCCTGACCCGTCGGAGATTGAATACATGGAAGAGCCGGTGGTATCTGCGGAGATTATGGTAACTAGCGAATACGTTGGCGCGATTATGAAGCTGTGCCAGGAGCGTCGTGGTATTTACATCAGTATGGAGTATATGGAAGAAACCCGTGCACTGATTAAATACGACCTGCCATTAAACGAGATTATCTACGATTTCTTTGACGCCCTAAAGTCCCGTTCCAGGGGCTATGCTTCGTTTGACTATGAATTAAAGGGCTATGTACGCTCTGAAATGGTTAAGCTGGACATTTTGATCAACAGAGAAACGGTGGATGCGCTGTCATTTATTGTGTTTAAAGACAGCGCCTACGAGCGTGGCCGCAAGATGTGTGAAAAGCTTAAAGGGGAGATACCAAGGCACCTGTTTGAAATCCCTATTCAGGCAGCCGTAGGCGGTAAGGTGATTGCCAGGGAAACAGTCAAGGCTATGCGCAAAGATGTACTTGCAAAGTGTTATGGCGGCGATATTACCCGTAAGAGGAAGCTCCTTGAAAAGCAGAAAGAGGGTAAAAAGCGGATGCGCCAGGTGGGGAGCGTAGAAATTCCACAGGAAGCATTTATGAGTGTGTTGAAATTGGATGAGGATTAGAACATGAGAGAATTGGAATTGTATGTACACATTCCGTTTTGTATGAAAAAGTGCGCTTACTGCGATTTTTTGTCCGCCCCGGCGGACGAAAAAGAGCAGTTTGCTTATATGCAGGGCCTGCTGCGTGAAGTTGCATTTTACGGAAGGTGGTTTCACGATGCGGCTGTTTCAACCATTTACATTGGCGGGGGTACGCCATCGTGGCTGCAGGAGGATTATATTGCGGCGCTTATGCAGGAAATTTACAATAGTTTTAAGATAGCAGCCGGGGCGGAAATTACAATAGAATGTAACCCAGGGACACTGACAAAGCGCAAGCTTGAGGTTTACAGGGAACATGGCATTAACCGCCTAAGCATTGGCTTACAGTCTATACACGACGAGGAATTAAAGCTTTTGGGCAGGGTCCATACATTTGAGCAGTTTCTGCGCAATTTTGGGCTTGCCAGGGAGTGCGGCTTTTATAATATCAATGTGGATCTGATGAATTCTTTGCCCGGGCAGACTGTAGAAGGCGCATACCAGTCGCTTGCCAAAGTAATACAGCTTAAGCCGGAGCATATTTCATCTTATTCCCTGATCATTGAAAAAGGGACGCCTTTTTACGATTTATACAAATTTGATGTGGTAAAGCTGGAAGCGGGGATGCCGCCAGAGGATCTGCCTTCGGAGGATACGTCGTACCAGATTGGGAAAATGACGCAGGATATATTGGCGCAAAGCGGTTATCTGCGGTACGAAATATCCAATTATGCCAAAAAGGGGTATGCCTGCAGGCATAACATAGGCTACTGGCAGCGGAAAGAATATCTGGGCGTAGGGCTTGGGGCCGCGTCGCTTTTGGACAATGTGCGTTATAGTAACGTCCGCGATTTAGAGCAGTATATAGAGTTGTCCGCAGACTGCAGCAGCCTGCGGGAGGAAGCGAACAGGCTTACGCGCAATGCCTGCATTGAAGAGTATATGTTTTTAGGGCTTCGTATGACAGACGGCATTGAAAAAAATGCGTTTTTCCATATATTTGGCCTTACTGTAGGGCAGATTTATGGGGAAGTGATACAGTACTTAGAAGAGGAAGGGCTGATTTGCAATACGCCGACCAGGCTGTACCTGACAGATAAAGGCATAGATTTAAGCAATTTTGTACTGGCGCAGTTTTTGATGTAGCGGCATGCCTAAAACCGCTTGCTGAGATGGCAATAGAAAGGACAGAGGAATTTATGGTTTTGATACGGGAGCTGGAACAAAAGGATAAGCAAGAAGTGCTTGAAATGATGCGTGTGTTTTATGATTCCCCAGCGGTATTCCATACATCTTCAGATGCGGTTTTAAAACGGGATGTGGAAAACTGCCTGGGGGATATGCCGTTTGTGGAGGGGTTTGTATTTGAAGACGGTGGGCTTTTAGCAGGGTACGCTATGGTTTCTAAGGGGTATACAACAGAATATGGCGGGCTTTGCATCTGGATTGAGGATATTTATATCAAACCCGAATACCGCAGGCAGGGGATTGCATCGGCGTTGTTTGAGTATTTAGAGGGGCGGTATCCGGATGCAGTCCGGTTTAAGCTGGAAGTGGAGAAGGAAAACGTGGGGGCGATAGAAACCTACCTAAAGAGCGGGTACCGTGCGTCGCCTTATTTTGAAATGACAAAAGAGATGGGAAAAGGATGAAAAATCTGATAAAGACTTCAAAAAACAGGAGGAAATGGCAATGGTAAAGCATATCATATTATGGCAGTTAAAAGACGGATATTCCGCGCAGGAGAAAGAAAAGATCAAACAGGAGATCAAAACCGGCTTAGAGGGCTTAAAAGGAAAAATCCCAGGTTTAACCGATATCCATGTTCAAACGGAAAGCCTGCCGTCTTCTAATGCGGATTTGATGCTGGACTCGGCATTTGCAGATGAAGCGTCATTAAAGGGGTATTCTGTCCATCCTTTGCATGTTAAGGTGGCAGACAGCAAGGTACGCCCGTTTACAAAAACAAGGTTATGCCTCGATTTTGAAGCATAAATCTAAATCAGGCTAGTACTCCATCCGAACAGGAATTGAAGTTTGGAGACACCTGCTTTGTGCCAGTGCTAGGCAAAATTTCGACGGCGATGCGGTGGCATCGTCTAGAAATTTTAACGACGCAATGGTGCGAAGCAGATGGTTCCGGACTTCAATTTCTGTCCGGATAGAGTACTAGCGCAGATGGATGGCCGATCAATTCCGGAGGCAGAGATGGATTACAGAATTTTGGTTGCAGAGGACGACAGGGGCTTAAACCAGGGCATCCGGTTAGCCTTACAAAAAGAGGGGGTCGAATTTGTTTTTGCGTATACCCTAAAGGATGCCAAAGCAGCCTGGCTAAAGGCGCAGCCGGATATGATTTTGCTGGATGTGAATTTTCCGGATGGCAACGGATTTGATTTTTTGCGCGCCCTGCGGCAGACGTCGGATGTTCCGGTACTGGTGATTACTGCAAATGACCTGGAGTCGGATGAAGTAACCGGGCTGACTCTTGGAGCAGACGATTACATTACAAAACCGTTCAGCTTAATGGCGCTGCGCGCCCGCGTGGAGAACATCCGGAGACGTTCCCAAAAGCCTAAGCAGCAGATTTACGAAGATAGCTGCTTCCGCTTTGATTTTGAAAAGCTGGAATTTTATGCAGGCGGTGTACAAATCCAGTTAAGCGCCCCCGAACAAAAGCTTTTAAAGCTATTTGTCACACACCTGGGGCAGACTCTGACGCGTGGGCAGTTAACCGACAAAATCTGGACAGATGGTATGGAATATGTAGATGAAAATGCTTTGTCAGTTACTATCAGCCGCCTGCGCAAAAAACTTTCCGTCCCAGGCAGGCAAAACCCAGTCCATACGGTATATGGGATCGGTTATATTTGGAAGCGTTTGGAGGAGTAGGCATGTTTGGGTCAAATAAAATCGTATCCAGGTTGGACGAAATGCTGACCGACGCCATAAACGGTCGGTTTTCGGAAACAAGCTACGACGAAACAGAGTTGTCCCGGCTGGAGGGCAAATTCCGCCAGTATCTGACCGGAAAAGAAACAGCAGCCGAAAAAATACAGGCGGAGCGCGCAGCCATAAAGGAACTGGTTACGGATATTTCCCACCAGACCAAAACGCCGATTGCCAATATCAGCCTGTATACGCAGCTGCTTGCAGAAATCAGCCCGCCAGAACTGATGCCATATGTGGAGCAAATTCGTCTACAGTCCGAAAAGCTGGAGTTTTTGATCCAGTCCTTAACAAAGATTTCCAGGCTGGAAAGCGATATGATTGTACTGCATCCTAAGCCGCAGGAGGTTTCTTTGCTGTTAGAAGCTGCTGTGCGGGAAGTAAAAGGGCAGGCGGATGCAAAGCAGACGACGGTTCTGGTTAAAATGGAGGAGGGCGCCGTAGCCAATTACGATATGCGCTGGACGACGGAAGCGCTTGGAAATTTGCTGGATAATGCGGTGAAATATTCCCCAGAGAAAAGTACAGTAACCGTTTGCGTGGATATAATGGAAATGTTTATCTGTATCCGTGTGGAGGACGAAGGGCCAGGTATTCCAGAAGAAGAAATGGCGCAGGTTTTTGAAAGGTTTTACCGTGGAAAAAATGCGGCCCGGGCGGACGGGAATGGTGTGGGGCTTTATCTGGCGCGGATGATTGTTTGTAAGGAACGCGGCTATATGAAGGTGTCGGCAAGGGCAGGCTCAGGCAGCTGCTTTCGGATGTATTTGCCGAGATATATACAAAGGCGTTAATATCTTGCAAAAGTGTTAGATTTCAGAAAGGGTTTGGAAAGGATGGTTTGATATAGTCTGTTTATGCAGTGGATTGCATGGGCAGGCTTATTTTATTTAGCCCTTTGCTGTGGCGGCTGCCCGGCGGCGTTGCCTCATTTTTTAAGCCTGCCAAACAGGATCTAAAACACGAAAGGAGACACATATGGAAATCTTAAAAACACAAAATTTGAAAAAATACTACGGAAAAGGTGAAACCTGTGTCAAAGCGCTTGATGGTATTGATTTTACTGTACAAAAAGGCGAATTTGTCTCTATCATCGGCACATCCGGCAGCGGTAAATCCACATTATTGAATATGCTTGGCGGTTTGGACCGCCCTACATCCGGTACAGTGGCTGTAGATGGGAAAGATATTTTTACCTTAAAGGATGAAGCCCTTACGATTTTCCGCCGCAGGAAAATTGGGTTTGTATTCCAAAGCTTTAATCTGGTCCCAGTATTAAACGTATACGAAAACATTGTACTCCCTGTCGAGCTTGACGGGAACCAGATCGATAAAGAGTTTGTCGGCCATATCATTGATACACTTGGGCTTTCCGGAAAAATTTATGCCCTTCCCTCACAGCTTTCCGGGGGGCAGCAGCAGAGGGTGGCGATTGCGCGGGCGTTGGCGTCTAAGCCTGTAATTGTGCTGGCGGATGAACCGACCGGAAATCTGGATTCTGTGACCAGCCAGGAGGTATTGCAGCTGTTAAAGGTGACGGGGGAACGGTTTGATCAGACAATGGTTATGATTACGCATAATGAGGAAATTGCACAGATGGCGGATCGTATGGTGCGCATTGAAGACGGCAGGATTGCAAAATCAGGCAAAGGCGGTGGTTTGTATGCGTAAAGTAAAAAACAACCAGGCAATAAAGCGCTTAGCAATGAAAAGCTTTGCGGCAAGCCGGACGCGCAATATTATGGCGGTTATAGCCATTGCATTGACGGCGGTTTTGTTTACCGCGGTGTTTACTGTTGGAGTTGGGATGGCACAGGATGCGGAACAAAATTTGATGCTGCAGGCGGGAAGCGATATGCACGGTGTGATAAAAGATGTCACACAAGGGCAGATTGAGGTTTTAAAGGGGCATCCGCTTATTAAAGAATATGGGCGTGATTTGCTTGCTGCCGATGTAGTGGCCAATCCAGAATTTTTAAAACGGCATGTAGAACTGCATTATGTAGAGCCTAATTTGTATCCGCACTGGTTTTTTCATATTACGGATGGCAGGGCGCCAAAGGCGGCGGATGAAATTATGCTGGATAAGAAATCAATGGAGCTTTTGGGGTTAGAGCCAAAAGCGGGGTGTGAGGTTACGCTTGTGCTTGAGATCCGCAGGGGGGATGAACCTGTTTCGCGTACATTTTCGGTAAGCGGGGTGATAGATTCCTCAAAGGGGATGAATGTGGGGTTTGCTATTGTATCGGAAGCATATCTGGAAAAATACGCTGTGGAAATTGCCAAAATTGCAGAAGATAAAGGCTGTGTGGCCGGAAAAACCAATATGGATATTATGTTTGCGGATGCAAAGGATATTCAGGGCAAATTGAACCAGGTAATTACAGATAGCGGTTTTTCAGTGGATCCATCCTCTCCCGGTTTTATCGACTCAAATGCAAACTGGGCGTTTCTGTCTGAAAATACCAGCGATCCGATGGCTCTTGGAGGGATTGTGGCCGCGCTGGTGTTGATTTTGCTGACAGGCTATCTGATTATATATAATATTTTCCATATTTCTGTAATCCGGGATATCCGTTATTATGGGTTGTTAAAAACCATTGGGACGACAGCGCGCCAGACAAAGAGGATCCTGCGGCGGCAGGCTTATATGCTATGCGCCCTTGGTATGCCGGCAGGGCTTGTGATAGGCTATTTTATAGGGAAAGTGCTGCTGCCATTGGTGTTGTCTGCAGGAGATTCCACTGGAAACCATGAGGTTATGATAGCGCCGCATCCGTGGATCTTTATTGGTTCAGCATTGTTTACAGTGATTACAGTCCTGCTTTCCGAATGGAAACCTGCCAGGATAGCTTCTAAGGTTTCCCCGGTGGAAGCGCTGCATTATACGGAGCAGGGAAGATACGCTAAAAAGGCAAAAAAATCTACAGACGGCGGGAAACCTGCCCGCATGGCATTTTCTAACCTGGGCAGAAATAAGGGCAGGACAGCAATTGTTATCATTTCACTTTCACTGACAGTTGTGTTGATGAACAGCATATATACAGTAACAAGTTCGATTGAACGGGAAAGCTTTCTTTCCAAAATGATTTTGTGCGAGGATCTTATTGGCAATGCCGCGCTCTGGAATTATGATTATTTTCCGCTTAATGAAACAGAAGCAATGGAAGTAAGTCTTTCAGAAAGCTTTATTGCGGCCTGTGAGGGGCAGGAAGGGTTTATGGATGGAGGAAGGATTTATATGGCGCCGAACGGGCCGAAAATTCCGGCCGAAACCTGGGAGGTTCCAGAGTATATTCCAGTCGATGGCAAAGGGGCGCCCGGAGAATACTATCCTAACGGGTTTATGCCGTTTAACCGGGATGAAGAGGGGGCGTATTGTACAGAGATGCATGGAATTGAGAGGTTTATCCTGGATAAGATGACTGTGGTAGAAGGGGAATCCGATCCAGATACTATCTGGGAGAAGCTTTGTACAGGGCAGTTTATTTTGTACAGTGTAGATGTGGACGACAATAGCCGGATAATAGAAAATAAGGTAAAGTACCATGCCGGGGATATGGTTACGTTAAAATATGCAGACGGGATGGTAAAGGAATACGAGATTCTTTCTGTGGTGAAAGGGCATTCATTTAGCCTGACAAACCGTACAAGTAATACATTTCCGTTTTATGTTTCGGCAGAGGAGTTTAAGGGGCATTTTTCGGACGCGTATTTGATGAGTTTTCTGTTTGACGTAAAAGAAGGGTATCAAAAAGCAATGCACGCGTTTTTGGAGCAGTATACAGCCGAAACGGAGCCTGCCATGTCGTTTGAGTCAAGGGAAACATATGCAGACAGCTTCGACGGGATTGTCGGGATGATAGCAGTTGTAGGGACGGGCCTTGCAGGGATTATAGGCGTAATTGGAATTTTGAATTTTATAAATGTGATGATGACAAGCGTAGCTGTCCGGAAACGTGAGTTTGCGATGATGGAAGCGATTGGGATGACAAAACGGCAGCTTGTCTTTATGCTTTCGGCGGAAGGCGTGTATTATGCTTTGCTGACGGCTGCGTTTTCGGCTACAGCAGCTTCGTTGTTTTCCCTTACTGCGCTGCGTATGGCAGGGGAGGGCATTTGGTTTATCAATTATAGGTTTACGCTGTTTCCGGCGCTTTGCGCCTGCCCGGTTTTGATTCTGTTTGGGTGGGTTTTACCCAGGGCAGTATGGGTATTTCGGAAAAAAGAGGGACTGGTGGAGGTGATGAGGGAGTAAGGCTTGCCTTACTCCTCCTGTTTGACAGCCGGAAGCTTCATATAAATTTTTTCAATACGGTTCTTATCCATTTTGTATACCTGCAGCAGGATATCGTCCTCCGTAATAATAATCTCATTCTTCTCTGGCAGATGGTCTAAAAGACCTATCAGATATCCTCCTACCGTATCATAATCCTCTGAATAAAACGGCAGCTTAAGCTCGTCGCATAAATCACCCAGGTTCATAGACCCTAGGATATAATATTCCCGGTCATTGATTTTAACAAGCGGGTCTTCCTCGTCCCCGTCATACTCATCGCGGATTTCCCCGACAATTTCTTCTAGCAAATCTTCCATTGTAATCATGCCTGCTGTTACGCCGTATTCATCCAGCACAATGGCAAAGTTAATGGAATTTTTCTGCATTTCAAAAAAAAGCTCGGAAATATTTTTATGCTCATAGGTGAAATAAGGATCGCGCATTAGGCTACGTACAGAAAAATCAGCCACATCCTCACACATGAGCAAATCCTTCATATTGATTATGCCGATTACATTATCCGTCGAATCCTCATATACAGGAAACCTGGTAAATTTATCTTTCTGGAAAATAGCAATTAGCTCGTCATAGGTGCTGTCAGCCTTTGCAAACGCCATATCAATCCGGGGAATCATAATTTCCTTTGCCTGGGAATCTCCAAAATCAAACATATTGTTAATCATTTTATGTTCTTTATTCTCCAAAACACCTGCCTCATGGCTGACGTCTACGATTGTCTTGAATTCTTCTTCTGTCATATCCGCCTTTTGTGGATTAGGGTTTACCCGCAATAATTTTAAAAATCCCATAGAAAGCTTGTTAATAATAAAGATAAAGGGTGTTAAAACATACATTAGCGCGTAAATAGAAGACGCGTAAACGAGGGCAATCCGATCTGCATGGATAGTGGCAATTGTCTTCGGGGAGATTTCACCGAAGATAAGTATTAAAACCGTTAGGATACCAGTTGCAATGCCTGCTCCTACGCTGCCAAACAGCTGGATAGCAAGCGTTGTAGCAAGTGACGACGCGGAAATATTCACAATGTTATTACCTATTAAAATAGCGCTGAGCATTTTATGCATGTTGCCTATAATCGTGAGGACACGGGCAGCCTGCTTGCTGCCCCCTTCTGCCAGGGTACGTATGCGGATTTTGTTTGCTGTGGTGAATGCGGTTTCCGCGGAAGAGAAAAATGCGGACAACAGCAGTAATAGAATTAAGACAATAAGCTGCATAGTTATTGTGGGACTCAAGAAAATTACCTCTGCTTTCTTTAAAAATAATTATGATAGGATAAATTTTACAGATTTTATAGAAGACGTCAATATGGGAAACAAATTTTTAATAAAAATTTAACGAGATTATATAAACCAATAGAATGCATATTCCCATATTGCTTTGGACGTGATATAATAGGAAAGAATTTGCTACAATTCATAAGAATATTGGAGGGATAACATGGAATTAGCTGAAATCTTAAAAGAAAGATGCAACAAGTCAATAAAAGAGTGTTCCGACCAGGAATTGTATTTCGCTTTGCTAGAAATGACCAAAAAAATGGCACAGCAAAAAGAAAGCAATTCTGGCAAGCGCAAACTCTACTACATTTCCGCAGAGTTTCTCATCGGAAAACTATTGTCCAACAACCTAATCAACCTTGGGATTTATGAAGATGTCAAAGAGCTGCTGGAAAAGAACGGCAAGGACATAAATGTGATAGAAGGGCTCGAGCCCGAACCGTCCTTAGGCAACGGGGGCCTTGGAAGGCTTGCCGCCTGCTTTTTGGATTCTATTGCAACCTTGGGGTTAAACGGTGATGGCATCGGGCTAAATTACCATTACGGGCTGTTTAAACAGGTGTTCTCGGATCATCTGCAGTGCGAAACCCCCAACCCCTGGATGCAAAAGGAATGCTGGTTAACGAAAACTGATACGGTATACCAGATCCCGTTTGGAGGCTTTACCCTAAATTCCAGGATGTACGATATAGACGTGACCGGATACGGGAACCGTACGACAAAGCTGCATTTATTTGATGTAGAGACCGTGGATGAGGGGCTGGTACATGACGGGATTGATTTTGACAAAGAGGATATTGAAAAGAACCTGACATTATTTTTATATCCGGACGACAGTGATGATAAAGGGCGGCTTTTACGTGTCTACCAGCAGTATTTTATGGTTAGCAGCGGAGCCAAGCTGATTTTGGAAGAAGCATGTGCACGGGGATGCAGCCTGCATGACCTCTACCGGTACGCAACGATCCAAATCAACGACACCCACCCGACTATGGTGATCCCAGAGCTTATCCGCCTGCTGATGGAGCGGGGGATTGGGATAGATGAGGCAATTGATATTGTTTCAAAGACTTGTGCTTATACAAATCATACGATCCTTGCGGAAGCGCTTGAGAAATGGCCGGTACATTATTTAGAGAAAGCTGTGCCCCAGCTGATGCCGATTATATACGAGCTCCATAACCGCGTTGTAAAGAAATACCGAGACGAGTCCGTTTACATTATAGACAATGAAAAAAGGGTGCATATGGCGCATATTGATATCCATTACGGATACAGTGTCAATGGTGTTGCTTACCTCCATACCGAGATTTTAAAAGATTCCGAATTGAATAATTTTTACCGCATTTATCCTGAAAAGTTTAATAATAAAACCAATGGGATTACATTCCGCAGATGGCTTTTGCATTGTAACCACAGGCTTTCTGCTTTGATCGAGGAACTGATAGGGCCGGGCTTTAAAAAGGATGCGGCAGAGCTTGAAAAGTTGTTGGCGTATGTGGATGACGATACTGTACTGGAGCGTATTTTGGATGTGAAGGCAGCATGTAAAGCGGAACTGAAAAGCTACCTAAAAGAGACGCAGGGGATTGAGCTGGATGAAAATTCCATTTTTGATATCCAGATTAAGCGCCTGCATGAGTACAAACGCCAGCAGATGAACGCGCTTTACGTTATTTCCAAATATTTTGAGGTTAAAGAAGGCAAGAAGCCTACTACGCCAATAACCGTACTGTTTGGGGCAAAAGCGGCTCCGGCTTATGTCATTGCAAAAGACATCATCCATTTAATCCTCTGCCTGCAGGATTTGATTGACAATGACCCGGAAGTGTCCCCGTACTTAAAAGTCGTCATGGTAGAGAACTATAACGTTACTTTAGCCGAGAAATTAATCCCTGCGGCAGATATCCACGAGCAAATTTCATTAGCTTCCAAAGAAGCCAGCGGTACCAGCAATATGAAGTTTATGTTAAACGGGGCGGTGGCGCTTGGAACCATGGATGGTGCAAATGTGGAAATTGCAGACTTAGTTGGCAAGGATAATATTTATATCTTTGGGGAATCCAGCGACGAAGTAATAAGGCATTATGAAAAAGCAGACTATATATCGAAAGACTTTTATGAAAATGATCCAGAGATAAAGCGCGCAGTAGATTTTATTGTAAGTGAAAAACTGTTAAAGCTAGGCTGGAAAGAGAATTTAGAACGCCTTTATAAAGAGCTTTTAAATAAAGACTGGTTTATGACTTTGCTGGACTTTAAAGCTTATAAAGAAGAGAAAGAACGTGCATTAAAAGAGTACGAAGACCGTAAGGCGTGGGCTAAAAAAATGCTTATCAATATAGCGAAAGCCGGGTTCTTTTCATCAGACAGGACAATAGCACAGTATAATAGTGAAGTCTGGAAGCTTTCATAAGATAAATAAGATAAAATGGAAAGAATTTCGTATTGCATAACGGTTCCGGATCGTATAGAATGATATCACGTATTTTTAAGTAATAATCGCCTGCTAAAGTAAGGCATAGGATTATAAAACTTAAAAAAGTAAAAAATAATGCAATTAATATTTGACCTTTTTTGATATTTGGTGTAGAGTAAAGGGGATTAGATAATTGTGTTATAAAATTTAAAAGGAGGAATGGGGATATGGAGAGGAAAACAATGCCCAGGATCGTGGCGTTGCTGCTTGCCGTCCTATTAACATGCACTAGCATCTTTTCTGCGCCGGTCGAAGCGCAGGCAGCAACGAGCACCACAAAAATCACGTTATCAGCAACAAAAAGGACCTTGTGTGTAGGCAAGAGCTTTAAATTAAGCGTAAAATCAGTAAGCCCAAGTGGCGCTTCCAAAGCAGTTACATACAAATCCAGCAACAAAAAGGTGGCTACCGTAAGCTCCAAAGGAAAAGTTACCGCCAAGAAAACTGGAAAAGCAACGATTACAGTAACATCCAAGTCGAATAAGAAAGTAAAGGCTAAATGTACAGTAACTGTAACGAAAGGTGTTGAAGAAATCCAGACAGCAGCTACCATTGTCATGCAGAAAGGCAAATGGGTTAATCTTAGGTACGATATTACACCGAACAAAGGCGTCAATAAAAAAGTTACCTTCAAGTCCAGCAAACCTTCCGTTGTAAAAGTCAGCAAAAAAGGCAAACTTACCGCGAAAAAAGTCGGAAAAGCTAAAGTAACCATACAATCAGCTGACGGCGGTGCAAAAAAGGTTGTCAATGTAACGGTTAAGAAAAAAATTAAACCGGTTACCAAAGTAACATTAGACAAGACAAAGCTTTCCCTCTTAAATGGATCGAGCGATACGCTTCACGCAACTGTTGCGCCATCCAATGCAACCAGGAAGAAAGTATATTTTGTTTCTTCGGATACCAGCATTGCCAGGGTAAATAATGCCGGCAGGGTTGTTGCAAAGGGGGACGGTACAGCAAAAATCTATGCATACGCTTCTGACAGCATGGCTAACAGGGCAGTATGTACCGTTACAGTTACAAGCCCGTCTCCAAATGTAGTTCCGGGCGGCGGCGTAAAGGTAACAGGCGTTACATTAGACCGTACCAGCCTGGTAATGACTGCAGGCGGCAATACAGAGCAGCTTAAAGCTATCGTAGCCCCGGCGGATGCCACAAATCCGGCAGTAGTATGGGAAAGCAGCGATACGACAACGGCAACTGTTGAAAATGGCCTTGTTACCCCGCTTCGCGCAGGTACGACGACAATTTCAGCAACAACGGTAGACGGCGGCTTTAAGGCTTCTTGTGAGGTCGTTGTTAATGCACAGTACATTCCGGTAGAAGGCGTTATTTTGGCTCCAAGCATGGCGTTGGAAGTAGGCGATATTACTGATCCGGTTGTTATGGCGGTTATCCCGACCAATGCGACAAACCAGGCGGTAACATGGAGCACCAGTGATTCCAAAATAGCCACGGTATCCGAATACGGCGAGGTGACTGCAGTTGCAAAAGGGACTGCTACGGTTACCGTTACTACGGCAGACGGTGAAAAGACGGCAAACTGTGAAGTTACTGTACGGACACCCGAAACAATACGTGTAGAGAATATCCACGTCACTCCTAAGACGGGTGAACTGGTAGTTGGCGGTGAACCGCTTCAGTTAAATGCAGCTGTTACACCAGACAATGCAACGGATAAGACGGTTGTATGGGCAAGCTCCAATCCGGCAGTTGCCAGTGTTTCCCAGTACGGCGGCTTAGTAACTCCGTTAAGCGCAGGACGGGCAATGATTTATGCACAGTCCAATAACGGCCAGAGGGATTATTGTGAAATAGAAGTACGTCAGCCATTGAGCAGCGTTAGCTTAGATAAAGAAGAATTAGTATTGGATCAGGGCAAAGAATCCAACCTTAAAGTATCCTTAAATCCTGCAAACGCAGCTGTTGAAAAAGTAGAATGGTCTTCAGACAGCGATGTAATACAGGTAATATCTGAAAATACAATCTTATCAGACGGTACCGGGAACGCAACGGTTCGTGCAAACGGTGTAGGTACAGCTAAGGTTACTGTAAAAGTTACGACCAAAGACGGTGAGTACTCAGCAACCTGTGATGTGACCTCTAATAAGGTTGATATTGAAGTGACCGGTATTACGCTTGCTCCGGCTAAAGTGACAGTGCCTGTTGGAAGCACACAGGAACTGATGCCAGTATTCCTGCCAAGCAATGCAACGGTGAAACCAGAACTTACATGGACCAGCAGCAATTCAAATATTGCTTCTGTAAATGCTGAGACAGGTGTAATCACTGCAGTGGCAGAAGGGACAGCAGTCATTACTGCAGCAACATCGAACGGATTATCTGCAACTGCAGAAGTGCAGGTTGTTACAAATGACAACTATGTTGCAGTAGAAAATATTGCATTGACCCCGTCAAGCTTATCAGCGCCGATTAGAGTAGGGGAGACAGTTTCCTTTACAGCTACAGTAACTCCGCAGAATGCAACAGATGCAGCAGTTACATGGAGGAGTGCGGATGAGAGTGTAATTACAGTTTCAAATACAGGCGTCGTTACGGCTGTAGGCGAAGGTACTGCCAAGGTAATTGCAACAGCTGGCGGTAAGATTACATCATGTGACGTAACTGTTTACAAAGCGCTTGAAAGCATCACTGTAACAGGGGATCAGGCTCTGGTAGCAGGCGAGCATGGCCAGGTTATGGCAGCTTTGAATCCGAAGGATGCAACCTGCAGGAGCATTAAATGGGAAAGCAGCAACACAGATATTGCTACTGTAATTGCAGACGGCACTGTAGAAGACGGAAATATAAAAGCGGTTGTACATGCAATTGATGCAGGAACGGCAGATATCAGTATTACTGTTGTAATGGGCGACGGCACAGAAATGAAACAGAGTATGGCAGTTACAGTTACAAAGCCGTTTGTACCGTTGAATAAGATTAGCTTCATCCGTGATGAGCTTGTAATGCAGGGCGGCAACGTAACCAATCAGATTACAGTCCTTTTCGACCCGGAAAATACAACAGAAAGGGATGTTGTTTGGACCAGCAGCGATGAAACGATTGCAACAGTAGATGAAAACGGCGTAGTTACCTCTAAATCAGGCGTTACAGGCACAGCTACTGTTACAGCTACTGTTACAAAGCAGGATGGTACATCGGTACAGGCAACCATGCTCGTACGTGTTACACCTGGCGACGGGCGTGTAAGCAAGATTACATTGGATAAACAGGAACTTGCATTTATTTTAGATGAAGAACCTACAACCTATACGCTTATTCCGACAATTGAACCAGAAGAAGTATCAAATAACACTGTTTTCTGGCTCAGCCTGGACGAAAAAGTTGCAACGGTAGATAATAAGGGCGTTGTAACGGCAGTAGGCGAAGGTATGACAACTATTATTGCGGTTACACAGGATGGCGGTAAGTCTGCATTCTGTAATGTAACTGTCAGCAAACAGGCTGTACCAGTGACAAAGGTTACGGTAGAATCCGAAGACGGCAGCACAAGGCTTAAAAAAGGCGATATAAAGGCCTTTAAGGCAGTGATTGAGCCGGCAGAGGCAACATACAAAGAAGTAACATGGAGCAGCAGCAACGAAGCAGTTGCAGTTGTAGATCCGAAGACTGGTGTTGTAACGGCAGTTGGGGCAGGCACAGTAACGATTACTGCAACAGCAGATCATGATAATGTATCAGGTTCAGTTGATATAGAGGTATATGTACCAATTGAAAAGGTTACATTGGATCAGGAAGAGATCAATGTAAAGCTCAACCATAAAGAGGCAATTGTGCTTACCGCATCGGTAGAACCGGAAGAAGCAGCAAACGCCGCAGGCGCAAAACTGGTTTGGGAAGTTGATCCTGCTTCTGAAAATGCAGATGCTATAACGATTGTTCCTAGTGAAGACACAATGTCTGCAACGGTTATTTTAAATAAGGGCGGCAAAGCTATCATCAAGGCAAAAGCTGCTGATGATGTAAAAGCATCTGATGACGCATATGCTACCTGCAATGTAACCGTAGTGGAAAGAGAAAAAGCCTTCCGGATTATCGAAGATGAATATGGCGATATTAGCCAGTATGTATTGGAATTTGACAGGACAGCAGACGAATACGAAGTGAAGAGAGGAAACGGCAATACATTTGTAACTACATCTGAAGATGTAGAACATGATTTTGACTGGGTACTTTCACAGTTTACTTCCGGCCAGTATGATAATGATTTCCTTAAGAATTTCTGGATGAAGTTTGACTGGAACAACGTAGTAAATAACAGTTATGTCCTTAAGAGCCTGCTGGATTCCAACTTCCTTGCTACAGGAGAACGGATTAACGTAGAAGTAACGAGCTCTACCACAATAGAAGTTACTGTCAGCAAAGGCGGAAATAAGACCAAGAAAGCTACAATAACCCGTATTGACCATGCAAATGGCTCTGATTTACTTATTGAGACCAGCACGAAACAGGTTAGGGTAACAGATATTGAAATCTCAAAAGAAAATGAGGTAGTAGAGATCAATGCGACTGTAAATGTTGCAGGCGGTATGAAGCTTCGTGCAGAGATTTCTGAAAACGGATTTACTCTTTACAAGGAGCAGAACGGCAGAGACAGAGTAGTTATGCAGGCAGCAGTAAATGAAGATAAATTTGTCTGCAGGATAAATGCTATTTATTATGAAGAAATGATGGGCCAGCTTGGATACGAGTACGATCCTTCCAAGATGGATGCATACAATATTTATAAAAAGGCAGAACAGAAGTAAAAAACAATCCTTGAAATGCTCCGGGATGCGTTCCGGAGCATTTTTGGGGAAAGGATGTATATGTGGAAAAAGCAGTTGACAGGAGCGGCAATTGCATGCGCGCTTCTATTAGCAGGCATGATGCCTGTTTATGCCGGAGGGATTAACGCGGCAGAGCAGCGGATTGTAGATTATTACAATGGGACAGTAACCCATAATGGAAAAACTTATCGTTTTACAGAGGAAGCCAAACAAAAAGCATACAACCGGCTGATAGACGATGATATGGATCTGACGGAGAGGGAAGTGGACAATGCAATCCGCCAGGCAAATGCGAACCTTCAGCGTGGTATTGACGAAGGCTACATGGTAGAGGTTACTGATACCGATTCCGATTCCGGAACTGATACGGAAGAGCCAGGTACAGAAAGCACACAAACACCTGGCAATCAGCAGGAAGAACCGGGCAGCGGACAAAATCCAGCCGATCAGGAAGCAGGCGGCGCATCCACAGATAACAGCAATGGCCAGCCGGGCAGTGCAAACACCACGAATGGGGAGGATATGCCCGGCAGCAGGCCAAGCTATAACGATGCGCAGAAAACAGATGTGCAAAAGCTTTTAAAAGATGCATTGGAAGAGGGAGAATATGCCACAATCCAAACCGGTTCGTCGAAGGGCGAAGAGGGTGGGAAAAGTGATTGGGCAGTTACTGTAGAGCAGTTTCTAAAGGGGACTGTAGATATCGTGGCAAAAGATGGCGATGTTATACTTTCCGGCACCCTTCCTGTTAAGAATACAGGGTATTTTACAGGAGGCGTTGTCGTTGGAGCAATTTTGTTTGCAGGGATACTTTGTATAGCGCTTACCGTGATTGCAATACGCAGGAAAAAAGGATATTTTAGTATGCCCATCATCACTTCGGCAGCAGGGATTTTAGCTTTTGCGGTTTTTGCAGGAGGCTTTTTGGAAAGCGAAGCAGGCAAGTGGAAGTCTGTCTGGATTCTTGGAACCCCAGAGTATACCTATGCGGCAGATATGCAAAGAAGTGCAGACGACGGGACATGGATCCCTCCATTACAGGGAGAGCAGTATGGAGAACTTTCCTGTGAAGAGATAGGGCTAAAAGCGCCGCTTTATTACGGTGATACAGACGAGGTTTTTGAACAAGGCGCTGGAACCTATGTAGGCGGAAGCCTGCCCGGAAAAGGCGGGGAAATCTTAATAGGCGGGCATGATGTTACATTTTTTGCTCCACTTGAATCCGTACGGGAAGGAATGGTTTTTTCTTTAAAAACCGCTTATGGTGAGTATGAATATCAAGTAACGGGTACAAAGACGGCAGATGTCATGGAATATAAACAAGGGCATCCAGATACGGAGGAGCTGGTATTATATACCTGTTATCCGTTTGGGGCAGAAGAACGGCTTCGCAGCGAACGTTTTTTTGTGTATGCGAAAAAGGTATCCGGGCCGGAAATTGGAGATTAATACATGCGAAAATATCTGCGTAAAAATCGAAAAATCAGAACAGCAGCCAGCCTGGCAGTTACAGTTGTGATGTCAGTGGCGATTTTTCTGCTGTTTTTAAGTATAGAGTTATTAATGGGTTATTTGAGCGATCATTTATTCCGTGACAGCCTGCAAAACAGCGGGTATGCAGCGGAAATGGAAAAAGATATGCTAGAAAAGCAAAAACAGCTGTTTGCTGCTTACGGCCTGCCAGAATCTTTGACAGAAAAGATCTGGGGAGAAAACAAAGCATATCTTGCTTTTTCCCAGTATGTTGATAATGGGGATTATAGGGAAGATGCTGTGGATTTTGGCCAGCAGGAAATTTTGGAATCATATCTTAAAGAGCAGGAGGTCTATGAAACTGAAGGTACGCGGGGTGTCCTAAAAAATGTAGTGGATGAATCAAAGGCAATATGCCGCAGATATGTTTATCCATCCTTTGTAAAAGGATACCGCCAGTTTGTACAGGAACGCAAGCCGGTATTTTTGGGTGCAGCGGCAGTGTCGGCTATGATTGTGGCCTTGGGCGCAGTATTTTTGCTTGGGTGTTATCATTATAAGCATCATGCGCTATACTATATAACAGGCAGTTGTTTTACGGCATTTGTCTGGAATTTGGCGGCTATACTTCTCCTTTCTATCGGGGGAGGGGGCGCGGCACTTGATGTAGAGCCGGCATATTTTTCGGAATTTTTGGAAACATTTAAATACAAGGGATGTTCTCCCTGGTATATTGTCAGTATAGTGGCAGCGGCAATGACCTTTCTTTTGTTGCTTGTCAGTATTCGGATGAGGAACAAAAGCAGGACGGGTATATGAGGAATCACAGATAATGGGACAGAGAGGATATTTGGATATACATAGCCATATCCTGCCGGGAGTGGACGATGGCTCAAAAGACTGGGAGATGACAATGCAGATGCTAAAGCTTGCGTACAGGCAGGGTGTCCGGCATATTGTAGCTACCCCCCATAATTATCCCGGAACCAGGACACAGGATAATGGAGAAATCCGTAAGCTTGTAAAAGAAGCAAATGAGAAGGCGAAACAGATTGCCGATGATTTGGAAATACTTAGTGGCAACGAAATTTTGTACCGCCGGGGAATTCCAGAGGAAATTGCGGCAGGCCATATTCTTACAATGGCAGACAGCCGGTATTTACTGGTTGAATTCTATCCCGGTGAACGGTATCGCGAAGTATACCAGGGGCTTAGGGAATTAATTGAAGCAGGCTACCACCCTATTGTAGCACATATGGAGCGGGTGCAGGCATTATTTGAAAACGAAGATAACATATGGGAAGTAATTAAGCTAGGCGCATTGATTCAAGTGAATACCCTAAGCCTAACAGGCGGTTTTTTTGATCGGCGATGTGCAAGGCTTAGGAAGTTTATCGAAAAAGGCATTGTGCATTTCTTTGGAAGTGACTGCCATAATACGTCAGAGCGTTCCCCTATGATGAAAGATTGTGTGGAAAAACTCTATAAAAAACTGCCGGAAGGCTGCCTGGAACGGATTCTCAATGAGAACCAGGAATATTTTCTGCAGAAAAAATACATTTAAAGAAAGAGGATGACTATGAATTCCAAAAATGAGGAAATAGAAATTGATTTGTGGGAAATACTGATGCTAATTCTGCGTCATCTGCCAATGGTAATTTCCGTTACCATTGCCGGCGGCCTTATTTTAGGGCTGTACAGCGCTTATGCGCTGACGCCGATGTACAATTCTACAGCTAAAATGTATATACTGACGAATTCCAGCACAATGATAAGCTTGTCGGATTTACAGGTGGGCAGCAGCTTAGCCAATGATTATGAAGAACTGATAACAAGCCGCCCCGTAGTGGAACAGGTTGCCAAAAATCTTGACCTGGATGTCAGTTATGAGGGGCTTTTAGGCTGTGTAAGCGTTACCAAGCGCGAAAACACCCGTATCATATGGATACAAGTTACCTACCCCGATCCGGTGCTTGCAAAAGAGATTGCAAATGAGTTTGCCACCGTATCACAAAAGCGCCTGACTCAAATTATGCAGATTGATGAACCTACGATCGCGGAAGAAGCAGTAGAAGCAAAACGGCCAAGCAGCCCTAATAATAAAAGGAATGCATTTTTAGGGGCAATTATCGGCATGGTTTTGTCTATTGGCTTTTTGGTTGTCCGCAATATTTTAGACGATACGATACGGAGTGCGGATGATGTGGAGAAATTCATAAGGTTAAACACCTTAGCATCCATTCCGGAAGAAGGAGGAACAGACAACTCAGAAAAGAAGCATAAGCGGAAAAAATTATGGGGAGTCAGAAAGGGCGGGCATAAATGAAAGTAGAATTAGAAAAACTAGAAAAACTAGGCTACGGGAAAAAAGAAGCGTTCAACTCTTTGCGTACCAATTTGAGCTTTTGCGGGCCAGATATTAAAGTGATTACATTTACCAGCTGTACGCCAGATGAAGGCAAGAGCAGTATTGTAATGGATCTTGGAAGGGCGATTGCCGAAGATGGAAAACGCGTATTGCTGGTAGACGCAGATTTGCGCAAATCTGTCCTGGTCGGAAGGCATCAGGCAAAAAGCGATCAGGGGGCTTCTATTAAAGGCCTGTCCCATTACTTAAGCGGGCAGTCTAAGTTAAGCGAAGTACTCTGCGAAACGAATGTAGACAATTTAGATATTATTTTTGCCGGGCGTACCACGCCGAATCCCACAGAGCTGTTGGGAAACCGGTATTTTGATGAGATGATAATGTATGCCAGGGAAAATTATGACATCGTATTGATTGACTCCCCGCCTCTTGGGTCTGTCATAGATACGGCTGTCATTGCCCCGAAATGTGACGGCGCAGTATTGGTTGTAGAAGCCAATAAATGCAGCTACCGTTTTATCCAGGATATCAAAAAACAGTTAGAGCTTACCGAATGCAGGATTCTTGGCGTTGTTTTGAATAAGGTAAAAGTAGAAAGAGGCGGTTACTATAACCGTTATTACAAACGCTATTACCGGAGCTACTACAGGGGCTATTACAGCGGCTATTATAAGCCTTATTATGGTAAGGATGACAAATCGTCGGATAATTCCAAGGGAAAGTCAAAATAAATTATATGTTTTATACTAAATTAAATTTTGATTTGAAGATAAGGTGGGAATGCCATGGGGAAGAAAAATGTAACAAATACGGCGCGGTTGTGCCTGGAGCTATGTAATGTAGGGTTATTTGCTCTTATATGGATGTTATATTACAACCAATTTGCATTTGACACATACCGGATGCTAGGCGGGGGTGTTTCTATCCTAATTTATTTTATCGTATATAGATTCCTCTGCGATATATATAAGGCATTCAGGATCGCCTCTTGCCCAATTGCAGAAACTGTATTTTCGCAGTTTATCTCGTTTGGGATACCTGATCTGATATTATATGTAGAATGTTCATTGATTTTTAACCATCCAGTGAACATTCTGCCTGGCGCCGGTATTGTCTTGGCCCAATTGCTGGGGACAATGGTAATCATTACATTTGCAAAGAACTATCTGATGTGCCACGTATCCCCCAAGAAAACGGTATTTATTTATGGAAAAGATATTGCGCAGGAGGAAATAGAAGGGTTTAAAGAGAGGATTTTAAAAAAATATGCGCATATTTTTGACGTAACGTGTATGTTATCGGAAGAAACAGCAGAAGAGGGGCTGCTGCGGCAGCTGGAAGAATGCTGCACAGTCCTTCTTTATGAAACATCATATGGAAGGCGGAGGGTATTAGCAGAATATTGCTTAAAAAATCATAAAGAAATTTATTTTACTCCAAGGCTTGACGATATTATCTTGCTAGGATGCCAGCCCAAGCATCTGTTAGATACCCCATTATTCCGTTATGACTATGTATCTTATAAAAAAGCGGAATATAAGTTAAAACGGCTATTTGATATTATATTTTCCTTTGTGCTGTTGATTGTGGTATCACCCATTATGCTCCTAACAGCGCTGGCCATCAAATTAGAAGACAGGGGGCCAGTATTTTATAAACAAGATCGCTGTACAAAAGATGCAAAAGTATTTAAAATTTATAAATTCCGTAGTATGATCGTAGATGCAGAAAAAAATGGATTCATTCCATGTACATCCAATGATAACCGGATCACAAAAGTTGGCAAAGTGATCCGCATGACCAGAATTGATGAACTGCCGCAGATTATCAACATTCTAAAAGGCGACATGAGCTTCGTAGGCCCAAGGCCAGAGCGGGTCGAACATGTTGAAAAATACACGAAGGAACTGCCGGAGTTTGCCTATCGGATGCGGGTAAAAGGCGGGCTAACCGGATACGCCCAGATATATGGGAAGTATAATACATCAGCTTACGATAAGCTGAGGTTAGATCTGATGTACATAGAAAACCAGTCATTTTTGCTGGATCTAAAAATATTGATGCTGACGTTCAAAATTATGTTTATTCCTGAGAGCACAGAAGGTTTTTCGGAAGAAAAGAGCAAACGTCTTTCGGCAGCAAAACAAAAATCGGTAAAGGTAGGCAGCGTTCCAGTTTCAAAAGAAATTTAAATAAGAAAACCGGAATCATACAAAATGAAAAAAATATTAATTATGGTAAACCGAGATTTTGTATTATACAATTTCCGGATTGAGTTGGTAGAGAGGTTATTACAAGAAAATTATAAGGTATATATATGCCTGCCTTATGGTGAGAAGGTCAATAAAATGATTGCCATGGGCTGTAAATTTGTTCCTGTTGAAATTGATAAACGGGGGAAAAACCCATTTCGGGATTTGAAATTAATCAGGTCATACCGGACGATTCTAAAACGCATCCAACCGGATATGATTCTGATGTACACAACGAAAGTAAATATTTATGCTGGGATACTGGCTGGCAGGATGAAGATACCATATTTGATGAATGTTTCTGGACTGGGGACGGCTCTTGAATACAAAAGCATAATCCAAAAGCTAATGATATCTTTGTACAAGAAGGCTGCAAGACATGCAAAATGCCTGTTTTTCCAGAATTCGGAAAATCAGGCATTTTTTGAAGAGCATAGGATGTACAGCGGCAGCCAGCAGCTCATTCCAGGATCCGGTGTCAACTTAAAACGATGGCATTTGATGGATTATCCAGATAGTATAAATGGAGTGGAGTTTCTGTTTATAGCAAGGGTGATTAAGGAAAAAGGCATTGAAGAATACCTTGCTGCGGCAAAACAGATGAAAGCAGAGTATCCAGATACTAAATTTCACGTGCTTGGGCCTTGTGATGGAGAATATGAGGACGTGCTTGAGGAGTATGAGAAGAATGGCGTGATCCAGTATCATGGGATGGTGCAGGATACGAGGGAATTTTTAAAACGGGCGCATTGTACTATACACCCGTCATATTATCCGGAAGGGATATCAAATGTGCTGCTTGAGAGCGCAGCGTGTGGAAGGCCTGTAATTACGACTAACCGCAGCGGATGCCGGGAAACGGTGGAAGATGGCGTGACAGGGTTTGTGTTTGAACAGAAGAACAGGGCTGCGTTGATTAGGTGTGTGCGTAAGTTCATGAAAATGGAGAATGAGAAGCGGAAGGCAATGGGGATTGCAGGGCGTGAGAAGATGGTTAGGGAGTTTGATAGGGAGATTGTGGTGGGGGCTTATATGGAAGAGGTAAAAAATGGATTATAAAAGTTTTTTGTCAAATAAAGAATTAAGGTTAAAGTTATTGGATTTTTTGGGATTTGTACCTGATAAGGAAATGTGTAAATTGCAGTTTAAGATGGTTATGGGTAAAAAATTAGATTTGAAAAATCCTACGACATTTAATGAAAAAATTCAATGGCTTAAAATTTATGATCATAACAGACAACATATTAAACTTGTAGATAAATATAGTGTTAGAGGGTATGTGAGTGAGATTCTTGGGGATAAATATTTAATTCCTCTTCTTGGAAAATGGAATAAATTTGAAGATATTAATTTTCAGGAATTACCAGAGAAATTTGTTTTAAAATGTAATCATGACAGTGGTAGCATCAAAATCATAAACAAAAAAAATACTACAGATTTTAAAGAATTGAAGAAGTTTTTTGATAATAGACTGAGGAATAATCCCTATTTATATGGACGTGAATGGCCTTACAAAGAAGTAAAACCTTGTATTATTGCTGAAAAATATATGAGTGATACAAATGGTGAACCATTAGTAGATTATAAATTTTTCTGTTTTGCGGGATATGTTGATAGTGTTATGATTTGCACAGGACGCGGAACAAGTGAAAAGCGTTTTTATTTTTTTGATAGGAATTGGAAGATTAAAAAGTATAATAAATCGTCACAAGAATTACCAGATGATTTTCAGATTGAAAAACCAGAGGGAATGGAACGTTTGTTTGATTTGGCGTCTCAAATGTCACAACAAGAAGCTTTTGTTAGGATAGATTTTTATTTAATTGATGGACATCCTTATTTTGGTGAGTTTACTTATTACCCGGCAAGTGGTTTAGATAATAATCTTGTGGAATGGGGAGATTATTATTTAGGGGGATTAATTGATTTAAATAAAATCAAAAAGAGAGGGGATTAAGATGAAAATTGCGATTGCGGGTGTAGGAAACGCGGGTACAGCTATTGCAGCTGACTTAAAGAAAAAGGGACATACCGTTTTTTTATTAAAGACTTCCGATAAACTTCACAATGAGCATTATAATTATATAAAACAAACTCATACAATCTCGGTAAATGATTTAGAGTTGGACTATTGTGTGGAAATAGATGCTGTGACTGATTGTATGGAAGAAGTTATTCCAAAAGCCGATGTGCTCATCTTGTTTGTACAGACAAATTATCATGAAGCATTGATAAAAAGAATGGCTAAGTACTTACATGATGGACAGACTATACTGATTGAACCAGGATACTTGTCTAGCTGTTTTATTTTACAAAACTGTAAAGCTGATTTGACGATAATAGAAGCAGAAAGTTCGCCAATTGATTGCAGGATTGTGAAACCTGGAACAGTAAAGGTTATATTTAAAAATGTAATGAATCCGTTTGGTGTCTATCCTAATAAAAGAAGGACTACAGCAGCTAGAGTTTTATCTGAGTTGGGATTTCCCTTTGTGCTAATAGATAACGTAGCAGAGGCGGCTTTGCATAACCCTAATCTAATCGTTCACACCATTGGGGCGATTTTTAGTATTCCTAGAATAGAGTATAGCAAAGGCGATTACTGGATGTATAAAGAAGTTTTTACGCCCCATATTTGGAATGTCGTAGAATCTTTGGATGAAGAGAAAATGGATATTCTTAGTAAGATGGGATGTAAAAGATTATCATATACAGAGGCATGCAAATTAAGAAATTCTTTGGATGAGTGCAAAGATGCAGTAGAAGTTTTTTTTGATTATGCAAATAATTCGTCGCCAAAGGGGCCCGAAATTCCTGATTCCAGATATATTACAGAGGATGTGCCTCAAGGGTTAGTATTGTTAGAATCATTGGGTGAGTTTTATAATATTAAAACTCCTACTACGACAGGTTTAATAAATTGTGCTTGCGCAGCGTTAAAAAAAGACTTTAGAGAAGAAGGAAGAACAGTAGGGGCTCTGGGAGAAGAATATTTAAAGAAAATTTTGTTGGATGATAAGTTTGAATGAAGTTTATGAAGAGAGGGGTAAATTTAAAATGCTAACGATAAGTGAGCCATATTTGAAAAAGGGAAAGAACAAGTCTGTTAGATTGTGTTCTATAGTTAACTACGAAGGAAAAGATGAAGAAATATGGTACGAAGTAGACGAGAAGTATTCAGAATATCTATGTTATGAAAGGGCAGATGCTTTTTTATTAGGTTTCCTTCCTTATGCAATGGCTTTTAAACATAATATCAAGGTGGAAGGAGCTATTTCTGAAAGATTGTTCTATCACCTTAAAAATTATTATATTCCAGCAGTGGCAAAATTTTCAAATTATTACAAGAAAATAGATATTTTTTATCATTCCTTGGATGAGACAGATTATGGTGGGGGGGGCAGTAGGTACAGGTTTTTCCGCGGGAGTAGATTCATTTTATACCGTATTAAAACATTTGGATTGTGAAGAAAAGTCTTTTCAGTTGACGCATTTAACCTTTTTTAAAGTAGGCGCAACAGGATCATTTGGAGGAGAAAAAGCCGATGATGTTTTTAATATTAGAATTAATTATTTTAAAAACTATGCGTCTTCTCATAACTTAGAATTTGTTGTTGTCGATTCTAACATTAGTGAACATGCGAGAATGAGTTTTAATTATATTCACACATTTCGGACGATATCAGCTGTTCTTGCATTACAAAAATTATTTAGAGTATATTATTATTCTTCGGGATTTACCATTGGCGAATTTAGTTTTAGTCCAATTGATGCGGCTAATTTTGATCTGTTTAATTTGAAATATTTTACGACTGAAGGAACAGACTTTTACAGCGTTGATATGGATTCAGATCGTTTGGATAAACAAAATTATATAAAAGATTTTTCTGATACTTATCATTATTTAAATGTCTGTAACTTAGAGGCAGTCAATTGCTCCAAGTGTGAAAAGTGTATCCGAACGATGGTTGGATTTTATATATTAGATCGCTTGGAAGATTATAAAGAGGTTTTTGATATCGAGTACTTTTTTAGTAACTTCGCAAAATGCATAGGATTTTTGATAGGAAAATCGTTTGATGGAAGCACAGAAGGAAATATTGATAGGGCTTTGATTAAAAGAATGAAATTCTCCGGAAAGAGAATACCGTTAAATGCATATTTTTTTGCCATACCAGTGAGCATAAAATCGATTTTGTATAGAGTTGCAAGAAGTATTAAACCTGTTAGAAAATGGTATCATAAGAGAATGCATAAAAAGTTAGGGTGTAATTATGTTGATTAAAAGAGATAAATTACAATAGTAAAAATATTTATGTTATTTTTGATTATGGGGGTGGGAAAAGTAAAACTAGGAATTTATGATGCTGCATATAAAAAGCAATCCACACAAAGAAATGATGAGAAATATTATAAAGGCTAAAAATTATAAAGCTAAAATTATATCGATTAGTATACTGGAGGATTAGTTATGAATTTAGAAAACGATCTTACCAAAATAATATTTATAATTCCGTATTATGGTAAATTTCCTTCCTATTTTAAAATGTGGCTCGTTTCAGTTGCATATAATCCCACTGTTGATTTTTTGTTGGTAACTGATATTCCGATAGAACAAGATTTACCTGATAATGTAATATGTCTAAATTGGAGTTGGGAAAGGTTAATAAAAGAGATACAAAAACCATTTGATTTTAAAATTAATATAAAGTCTCCATATAATTTATGTGATTTTAAGCCTGCATATGGACTTATTTTTCAGAAATATTTAACAGGATATGAATTTTGGGGAAATTGTGATATAGATCAAGTATTTGGCGATATTCGTAAATTTATAACGGAAGAGATTCTTAGAAGTAATGATGTTATAGGAAGTTTGGGACATTTTACTTTATATCACAATTCTCCTAAGATTAATGAATTGTTTAAATTACATGGTAGTTTGTTTGATTATAAAACAGTTTTTTCAACAGATGGTTGGTATGCATTTGATGAAATTACAGGAATTAAACGGATCGTTTTAGAAAATAATATTACTCATTATTATAACATGAATTTTGTTGCAGATGTTATGACAGCACATAGTCAAATGAAAATAGGCTTTAACGATTATAAATATCAAGTGTTTTATTGGGAAAAAGGGAAAGTTTTTCGTTCATACATTGAAGACGGGGAAGTACGGCAAGAAGAGTTTATGTATATTCATTTTCAAAAGAAGAATCCTATTTCAGTTAATGACAGATGGAAAGATTATGCAGCATTTTATATATTTTCTGATTTTTTTTATGAGAAAAAAAGAGGTATACCTAGCGTTGATGAAATAATGAAAAATTCTTATTGGAATGGGAGAAAAAATGAAATTTTAGAACTTCGAAAAAAAAGAATAGCTAAAATTAAAAAATTTGTTTTAATGAGCAGAAAACAGAAAATAATTTGGCTTAAACAAAAATTTTATAAATATGTTTATAATATAAAGTGAGTAAAAACTTGTTTTGAAAGGATTAATATCTTATTGTAATGAAAAATTTAGTATATTTATATAGTTATCAGATGATTTTAATTTGTTGTCTTGTGTTATTGGGGTTTTTTAATGCAGATAACAGTATATATTCTATTATTTTGGTATTGTTTTTTTCTATAGAATTTTTTCTTTTTTGGTTGAAAGAAAATAATAAAGAAACGGACATGCTTATTTTTCTTATGTTTTTTCTCGCTTTTATTATTCGAATCATTTTGGTTTACTATGATGTAAATATAAATGAAATAGATCCTGGAGATTGTAGAGATTTTCGCATTGCTGCAGAAAACTTTTTTTATACGAATCAAATTTCTTTTAGAGGAGAATTTTCTGGAACAATTTTATTTATGGGAATAATATATAAAATTTTTGGTCCTCAGAGAATTATTTTACAATATTGTGGAATATTGTGTTTTTTTGGAGCATCTAGTATAGTGTATTCAATATTAAAACGATATGCTGTTTCACAAAAAACTTGTATTGTTTGTATGGCATGGATGTTGTTTACTCCTTTAAATATAATAAATACAAGCATATCAAATAGAGAAGCATTTATTATTTTTCTGGTTACATGTTCCTTATATTGTTTTATACTATGGATAGAAAACAAGAAAAAGAGATATTTTTTTGGTATGCTTTTGTCTACTGTATTAGGTATGATATTGCATTCAGGTATAATTGGAGTTTTCGTTGGCTATGTTATGTGGATGGCATTCTATGATAAGAAACGTCAAAAGATACATTTAAGGATGCGCACAATAGTTATTTTGTGTTTTACAGGTATTACTATTTATTATTTATATCAATCGTTAGGAGGTACATGGATATTTGCAAAGTTTGGAGAGATGGAAGATGTTTTGGATATAACTACTAAGGCAGCTGGTTATCAGGGAGAGGAAATCGGCTCAACGTATGTTATTCCAGGAGGAAATTCGACCTCAATTTTAGGAATGTTGTTGAGTACGCCTCTCAGGGCAATTTATTTTGTACTTTCCCCAATGCCATGGTATTGGCGAGGGGGAATGGATTTTATACTATTTATGTTTTGTAGTTTCCCACATATTATTATGATATTTTTATTTTGTAAGAATCTGTTTTTAGATATAAAATGTGGTCATGTGAAAGATGATAATTTTAGTCTAATTATTGTATTGATGGTTTCTTGTTTGGCTATTTCGATAATATTTGGTTGGGGTGTTAGAAATGCTGGAACAGCAATTCGACATAGAGATAAATTCATATCAATATATACAGTTTTATTAGCATTGCTGTTAAAACGAGGAACTAACGAAACGGATTTTGAAAAGAGAAAAGAAATATCTTGAAATCAAAATTTTTCTATATATTATGAGGGGTAAGTTTGTGATGAATAAAAAGCTGGTTGAATTTATTAAAAATTTTTCTATCGTAATGATGGGAAATGTCTATTCCATTTTTATTTCAGTGATAGTTACTTTTTTGATTCCACGCTCTTTTGGGAAAGAAGCTTACTCTTATTTTCAATTAGAAAACCTTTATTGTGGGTATGTTTGGATTATGTCATTAGGATGGAATGATGGACTATATATAAAATTTGGAGGAGAGGAGCGCAAAAATATAAATAAGAGTCAGATATCCTCTCAAATTGCAGCTTTGACTTGTTATCTGAGCTTTATGGGGATATGTTTGGCGTTTATTTTTGGGTATGCAGCTTCAACTAATGAAAAAAGGTTTGTATTATGGATGGCTTTGACAAGTGTCATTATTGAAATTATAACAATATCTATTATAAATATAATACAAGCTACTAACTCAATGAAACAATATGCTAAGATTATAATTTTTGATCGAAGTTGCTATATGTTATTAGTTATTTTATTATTGATATTTCGAGCGTTGGATTTTCGTTATCTAATTTTTGCAGATATTTTTTCAAAAGTATTTACTTTATGTTTGGCTTTATTTGAAGGAAGGGATTTTTTATTTGCAGAAATTCAAGATTTTGCGAGAATATGGAAAGACATAAAAGAACTAGTCTCGATCGGGATTAGTATTAGTCTGGCTTCTTATGCAAGCCGTTTGATTAATAATATTATTCAGCTTGCAATTGAAAATGTGTGGGGGTTGCTAACATTTGGTAAGGTTGCGCTTACACTTAGTATTTCTAATATGTTCACAAAGTTTGTTGCTGCAGTCAGTGCAGTTCTTTTCCCTACACTGCGAAGGACAGAGGGACAACGAAGGGTAGAGGTATATAACATCTTAAATATATTTTTAACGACTGTCATGTTAGGTATTTTTTGTTTTTATCTGCCAGTGAAATATATATTGGAATTTTTGCTGCCCGGCTATAGTGAAAGTCTTTATTACATGGCAATTTTATTGCCAATCAGTTTATTTGAAACCAAAGTTATGATGTTAATTAATACTTATTTTAAAATTATTCGTAAAGAGCGGGAAATTCTATATTGTAATGTGACTACTGTGTGTTTGAGTGTTTTATTGGCATTTGTAGGAGCGTATGTTTTACGGGGGCTTACATTTACAGTGGGAATGATTGTAGTTTTGTTGGCATTTCGTTGTTTTTTAGAAGAACTTCGTTTAGAGAAATATCTTCCGATTCAAAGCAATTATTGTATAGAGTTATTGATGTGCATTGTTTTTATTTTTACAAGTTGGTGGATTGGAGATATTCAGGGTACTGTAATTTATTTCTGTATTTACTTAATATATTTATATATTCAACGAAAAAATATTAAGGATGCTCTTTTATATGTTAGAAAAATAGCTAGAAAATAAAGTGAATGAAGTTATTTAGATTTTGAATCGATGTGTATAAAAATGCTGGAAACTGAAATGTGTTGGTTGTCGTGCTTGTATAGGCGATGAAAGGATATTGTTATGAAAAAAATAGCTCTTATTATTCCTTATTTTGGAAAATTCCCAAACTACTTTTATTTAAATTTGCTTTCCATTGCGAAAAATCCTGAAATCACATGGTTCTTTTTTACGGATGATTATTCAGAATATGATTGGCCAAGTAATACAAAAGTTCATTATATGTCTTTTTCAGAATTGCAAAATTTAGTTCAAAGTAGGTTTGATTTTAAAATTTCTTTAGATAGGCCATATAAGTTATGCGATTTTAAACCAGCTTATGGAGTTATTTTTTCAGATTATTTACAAGAATACACATTTTGGGGACATTGTGACTTGGATATTATTTGGGGAGATTTAAAGAAGTATTTAACCGAACAAATCTTAACCGAATACGATTTTATATTTCGCGAAGGCCATTTAAGATTATATAGAAACATAGATGAAATTAATTATTTATTTAAAAAAAAGGGTTCTATTTTTTCTTATAAAGAAGTATTTTCGAAACCAGAATCATATGGTTTTGATGAAGCATTGTCGATCCAAAGAATTGCAGAAAGGCAAAAAGTTAAATTATACCATGATGATAATGTAGTGGCAGATATTGAATCTTTTGTAAAACCTTTGTATATCCGTCGTATTACCAAAAAAAGATGGTCTGATGAAGCGGGGATTTTTCGGAATATTAGTAATTATCAATATCAAATTTTTAAATGGGAAAGCGGAAAAATATTCCGATGTTATTTAAATTATGGAAAGATCAATATTGATGAATTTATGTATTTGCATCTTATGAAAAGAAAAATGCATACAGATCAGATTAGTCAGAATGCAGAGAGTTTTTTGATTGTGCCAGATGCGTTTTTGCAAGAGAATAATACGTCAGCTTTGACAATAGATTCAATACGAGTTTTATCTCAGGCAGATAATTCTGGTGTGAAGCGAGAGAAGACTATTGCTAAAATAATTAGAAAACTTAAAAAAATATGTAGTTTGTCTATCCGGGAACGAAATGTAATTTTAAAAAAGAGATTTTATTTTATTATTGAAAAACTAATATCTTAAAAATGAATTTGGGGGGGGGTACATTAAAAGATGGGAAATCAATTTAAACTCAGATTATTATAAAAATATTTGTTTATAGTTTGTGTTTATTAATAGATAATACTAAGAAAATCTTAAATATATATGGAAAAAGGATTAGGAATAGCTGCTGTTATATTCGTATTAAATATGTGTTTTCATGTATGGATCGGAGTACATTTAGGTAGGAGAAAAGATATTGACTGACTTTGTACCATTTTGCATTTTATTATTTATACTTGCTAAATTATTTTGTAATTTAGTGATTTCTATGTTTACAAGGTGTGTTTGTAGCTTGTTTAAAAAGAAGGTATATATAACTCGAAACTAAGCGTTTTCATTGTAATTGCTGGAAAAATTAGATTGAGGTAGAATAGTTATGAAAATACAAAGAGAGAGCAATTTTGATTTATTAAGAATTATTAGCGCTATTGCTGTTATTTCCATTCATGTAAGCGATACATATATATTTGCATTTGAAGGTAAGAAAATATTTGGATCCTATTATACGATGCATTTTTGGGTATCTACAGCATATAATGTTTTGTCAAAATTTGCAGTGCCATGTTTTTTAATGCTATCAGGAGCGTTTATTTTAGCAGATAAACGAAATATGGATTATAAATATTTTTATAAAAAATCATTTAAAAATATAGGAGTTCAGACTATAATTTTCAGCGCATTATATTTTGCTTATTCTATATTGCGTGCGATAATGGCTATTGTACTCAAAGTGGGAGACGTAGAAGATTTATGGATTGCTGTAAAACAATTATTAATAGGAAAACCATTTTATCATATGTGGTATTTATATATGTTAATAGGGATTTATCTGCTTGCTCCCTTTGTGATTCGTTTTAAAGATTGTATAGGTGAAAGGAATTTTTCTAAAGTAGTATGGATATTTTTACTCGTGTCATGTATTAGTGGGTGGACAAGCACACATGGAATTAATTGGGATATTGGATTATCAGCTTGTTACTTAGGTTATTTTATGGTTGGATATGAAATCAGAAAAAAGACAAGTTTACATATGTGTAATATTAAGGGTGGGGTATTAATTATTTTAGGTTTTTTAACAGAAGTTTTTCTTGCAATTTTGAGTTATAGGGTGGCTGTAGATCCAGATGGGGGGGTAGCTTGGTTAATGAATATCGCTTCGGTAGAACCGCTTAGTCCTTTGATGGTAGTAGCTTCTGTATTGATTTTTGCTGGATTTTCCATGATAAATATAAGAAAAGATTTTGGGAAATTGTCTTCGTATACGTTTCTGATCTATTTGGTTCACGCAGGTATATGTGATATATTTAAAAGAGTAACGGCAGCATTTTGGGGTGTAGAACACGACAATAGGATTATTATACCAGTATACATTATAAGTGTTTTTTTACTATCATATATTTTGGCGGTAATATATAAGAGAATATGGGATAAATTAGATGATAAGTTTTCGATATCTAACAAGATGTTGCGTCTTATTCATTTATAAAAATCGAATTTCTAATATATAGAAACATATAGAGATTTTGGAGAATAAATCATGTTTCAAGCGATAAAATAGGATAAATTTCAATCTTTTTTATATGTTGGATAGAGAAGAATATTTGTTAAACGATGTGATATTTTTTCATCTTATGAAATTTCAGTTAAATAAGCATAAATAGATAGAACAGGAGATTGATACAATATGTAAAGTGAAAAAAGATATTTTGTTTTTGATGTAAAAAATTGTTTTGTTTATTCCAGAATGTTCAGAGCTTTTTGGACATTTAAGTGTTTGGGGAATGAGGTTAAGATTAGTAAAAAATCATAAGAAACGTAATGTTATGAAGATTGATATTCCGGTTGTAGAACATTGTAATCTTTGCTGTAAAGGTTGTACGGCTTTTTCATCGTTAGCCAAAGAAGAGTTTTTAAGTTATGAAGGATACTGTAAGGATATGTGTAAACTTGCAGAACTTACAGGACATAATTTGTCAGAAATTGTACAGGGGGAGAACCCTTACCGCATCCGAGATTTGGCGACATGTTGATGTTTGCCCGCAAACTATATCCAAAGGCAGAGATTAGTTTTATGACAAATGGGGTTTTGATTCCAGTTCAGAAAGATGAGTTTTGGAAGATTTGTTCTGATTATAATATCAATGTGCGTATTTCCAAGTATCCTATCAGATTAAATAATCAAAAAATCGAAGAAATTCGGAAAACATGGCGTGTGGATTTCGACTGGGTTGGGGGGAAGGATATACCTGTTAAAAAGATGTGGAAATACCCAATTGATTTGAAGTCCAGCTAATAAATGTCAATAGAAAAATGAAAAATATTTTATCCTAAAAAAGGGCGCACTTATCCCTTGGTGAAAATACCTCTTTTAAAAAAGATATTGATTTGTTGGATTGCAGTATTATTATGCAGCTATGTCGCATTTAGCAGCATTGTATTGTTTTATATGCTCCTGTGGAGTGATGATTTTAAAAGGCTTGTTATCTCTGAGTATTGCAAATATTATGTTGCATACCTTGTGTGAAACAGCACCCATTGCCACAAGCTTGGGTTTTGCTCCACATTTCCCTAGATAATAATCACGCAGTACAGGATTTTTGGCTTCTCCTGTGCGGGATGTACTGATACTTTGTAAAGCCAGTGTATGAATCACCCGTCTTGCTATGGCAGAGCCTCTTTTGGACATCTGGACTTTGCTGCCTTCAAATTTGCCGGACTGTTTTACTGCCGGATCAAGACCGAAGTATGCAAAAAGCTGCTTTGGTTTTGAAAAGGCGCAAAAGTCACCAATCTCGCCCATGAGAGATACGGCAGATAAGAAACCTGCACCTTTAAAAGTTTCAATTAGATGGATCTGCTTTACAAAATCAGTATCCTCATTTGTATCAACCAGCTCATGCATGGAATGGAGTATGTTAGCGATTTCCTCGTCGTATTTGCGGATGAAACTGATATATAGGCGGATACGCTTGATATTACTGTCAATGATATAACCAAACTCATTTGCTTCATGAGCAGCCTGGATAATGGCATTATACTTGTTTTGAGCATATGTAAGTCCAAAACGGGCAGCTGACTTGATGATACCAATAATCTCTTGTTTGTCTGCTTCAATAAAAGCAGATGGAGAGGAATAAGTTTCCAATAAGGTAAGGGATGTATTGGTTGTAACTTTGGAAAAAATGTCAAGATACTGAGGAAAAGCCATTCGCAATTCGCCCTGAAGCTTATTCACATAAGCACTGCGGTTATCCATTAAGTCATAGTATTCACGACATAGATTACGACAGTTCAAAGCAAGGTCAGAAGGCATGAGAGAAACCTTTAAATCAGGTTTCAAACCAACCAAAGCCGCTTTTTTAGAATCAAAACGGTCATTATGTACTTTTCGTATGTTGATATTTGTGCTATTCTTAGTGATGATAGGATTAATAACCGAGCAGTTAAAACCCTTATCACGAAGATAGCAGAAGAGTGGGTAATGATAAATTCCCGTGGATTCGAGGAAAATGCGACTTTCCAGAGAATACAGCTCTTCTGCTTCTTTTATTTTAGAAACAGCAGTTGCAAGGGAATCCATACTGTTATGCAGGATTTTATAAGGCTTTCCTACAAACTGTTGGTTTGGAAGTGCGATAGACATCCATGAGAAGTCAGCGCCGACATCAATACCAACAGAGATGAATAAATCATCAAGATTAAAAATAACTTTGTTTGACATGAGCAAAAGCTCCTTTCTGATAGGAATCCATTTCCAATCTGGCAGGTACACAACCTAGCG
>OFGF01000237.1_pt1 | contig 55247 bp, 50 predicted proteins | sample 1521711 | NCBI WGS metagenome assembly OFGF01 (sample SAMEA3504092, study PRJEB24116) | mouse gut metagenome | biome: mouse gut; feature: mouse-associated habitat; material: faeces | place: Denmark | collected 2011 | reverse complement strand
CAAAGGTGGCCGAGTATCACCGGACTACCTGGCCGACATTGCGCCGGAATACGCATCCTTATGCTATGAGAAGAATGATATTGATACTAACATGCTTGATGTTGACATCTTGCGGAATATTTCAATACGATAGTTATTTTGATAGAGCCTGCGACATTAGTCGTGAACGAACATATTTATCTCTTGAAATCATTCAAACTCTAAGTAAGACTGAAGCTTTGGCTTGGACTGAAAAGCATGATGTGGTAAAAATTGAAACAAAGACTGACATATATTATGATGGGAAAAAGATAATTGGAAATTTTATTTTTAAAGATACCTATACTTACACTAATAATGAAGATATTGTCAAAACAGTGCCGGTCTATATGCGTACTGATGACTCTGTATGCAGCCGTTTTGGGGAACGTATGCGTCTGTCTGCCCGTATAATACAAACTTTAAGTAAAAATGAAGCACTTGCCTGTACAGAAGATTTCAAAGTTGTCAAGTTGGAAACCAATTCTGAAATTTATTATGACGGGAAGCAAGTGGCCGGGACATTTAGATTGGCTGGGACTTATCAATATACGAACAGAAAGGGCATTCTGAAAACAGTTCCTGTCTATATTCGGACTTCGGAATATGTGAAGTAATGAGTAAATATAGCTCATAGTTGTTGGTAATGACACCAATTATATGAAGTAGCTAAGGTAGTGTTTCACTTAGTGTGTCCGTTCTGAGTTTCCAGATTCTTTAGACTATGCAATTGTACCCGTCTTTGGATATTAACATGCTCAGGTTGTTTGGAAATACAGAAATCTCCTTTTTTCCAATTGTAATATAGGAAATTTTTCCATTATTGTTGCCTATGACTATTTTCCCACTGCTGAACCTCCATTTATTGAAATAAAAGAAAGCGAGACCAACAAAATTGTCCCGCTTTAAATGTTTTCACAACAGAACGAACCTTATTGTGTATTGATTCAAACTTTTGCTAAAATATGTAAAAGTCCGGGATTTTCCTATGGGGAGGGGAGAACTTTCCTGAATTTAGGGCCTTCCTTGGATTTTTGAAGGCAAACATTATTGGTCCCCCCCCCACACACACACATTGTCTGACCTCACCTGTGCAGCATACCGCGTCTTTCAAGCCACAGCAGGAAGAATTTGTCATAGACGGAATAGGAACCAAGGTCGTTTGTGATGAAATCCTTGTCCAGAAGCCCCTTGGCGGCAGAAGATACGCTGCTGGAAGATAAAAGCCCGTATTTCTTTACAAATCTGCTTCCGGAGATTTCTCTTGCATTCCTTTCAGATGCTATCGCCAGGAACACATCCCTCTGCTTTACCGGCATCTGATAGAGCAGGGATTCGTATGTGTCCGATGACAGCCTGACTATGAAGTCTATAGCCTCGTCAATCATGTCTGTGCTGCATCTTTCTCCGGTGTCAGTACGTGAAAAAAGTACATTGAGCACCCTGTGGATGTAGCTTGTGACAGCATCAAAACGTGAATAAAGGATTCCTACAACATCCGGATCTATGCTCTTGCCCCTTTCACTGAACTTCTCTATGGCAAATTCCGTGTACTTCTGGAGTGACAGAGGCTTCAGGTTCATTATCGTGACTCCCTGGTAGAACGGTCTGGAAGGGGAGGTGAATATCCCGTCCATAAGATGCCTGTGGCTTCCCGAGAAGATGAAATGGGCATTGGTCGTCTGCTGGACGTATGTCCTTATGGCTGCTTCTATTGTTGCGTCCCCATATTTTGTTATCTGTTGGAACTCATCGATTGCCACTATGCACGGACGGTCTGCAGACTGGAGATAAGAGAATATTTCGTCAAGTGTAGCTGCCGGATTCCTTATTTCTCCTAACCCGACGCTCCAGCTTGGCTGCCCGTTGATGTCGAATGATATTTCAGGGCGGATTGAGCTTATGGTTCCAAGAAACTTTTCCCATGCGGCCCTTCCTTTGGGCTTCAGGGTGTCAAGGACGGACTTACCAAGTATGTTGACGAAGTCACTCAGGTTTTTGGAAGCATATATGTCCACCAAAAAGCAATAGTATGATTCCTTGAACTCTTCACAGTCAAATACATGGCTGATAAGCTCAGTCTTGCCGAGCCTTCTCGGAGATATGAGAGCGACATTGTGCTCATTTGTAAGGAGTGACCTCAGGTCCTCGGTCTCCTCCACTCTGTCGCAGAAGTATTCTGCGCCTGCATATCCGTTGGTGACAAATGGATTTCTCATTGCGTGGAATTTTTCTCCAAATATAATGATTTTTTCTCATCGTCATAAAATGATAATCATAAAATGGCGATGAGCGGTAAGGGACCCTTATGCTGATAAATTGTCCCGTCAGCTCTGTCTTATGCTATTTATGTCTTCCTGTGCAAATGAGCATAACTGGGCAGCGTATCGAAAGGGCTTGTATATCGGATAGGAAAATGTTACAAGTTCTGCGTATGGCATCTAAAAAATCTTGTCATACCATCCGCTGACGTCCTCGCTGATTGCTTCATGGTTGTCGCATATTATATCAATCAGTTTTAGGTTTGCGCGTTGTCTTTTATATTTGTTACTTGTGAAGTATCCATAGAATTTGCCGTTCTTGTCGACCAAGATCGGAGGGTAGGAAGCATAATCATTGAATGGGCTGTTGTTGTTATATTTGCTGCCATAGGTGCCGTATTGGTTCCAGATGGATTTTGAGTTGTAACGGCTGCCGTACTTACCGTACTGGTTCCATATTGACTCGGAGTCGTATTTGCTGGCATTCAGCTTTCCTAAATATTCATCGTGCTCTTTACCTCCATATATCAGAAGTGTTGTACTGCCTAAAGACACATTATAGCTGTAGTTTTCTTCTGATGCCGGCATTTTTGTGCATGCGAGTGATAAGATTGCTATAATCAATACCTTGAGAAAGCTCTTCATGATGTTATGATTAATATTTACAACCAATTGGAATAATTTATAGCTTATTTACAATTCATCGTTGCTTTGATTGTAAAGCTGACTGTAAATTGTTGTATGCCAATACTCTAAAGTGACATATCTCCTGTATTCCCCTGACTTTGATTTGTTTCTGCTATTGGACAGTATCAGGCCAATACCATTGTTGCCTATATAACCGATGCTTTTACCATCTTCATCACTTTTCTCCTCTGTAGTTCCATATTTTTCTTCCAGTTTAGTCTTGAATGAGTCATATGTCCTGTTTGCCTCTTTCAAATCATCGGATTTGTAGTCTGTAAGACTGATGCTGACACGTAAATCATATAATTCGCCATTCTCTGTCAAGCAGAAATCACCAAAATCCCAGACTTTTCCAGCGAATGTTATGTCTTTGAATGTTACAGTTTTACCATATATGTCACTGTTTTCCGACAGGAATGTTCCTCTATGTCCTACTGCAGACTTAATTGTTGATGCCGTTTGGTGTGAACCCATTTTAAGACCTAAGAATGTGTCTTGAATTGTAGGAAGAACAGTAGTTGCAAAGTCGGAATAAAGTGCTGCGAAAGAAATATATCCGACCGTTATCATATCACCCTTGTCCCACTTTCCATATGACAACATTACAGCATTCCCATTTTCATCCATGCTGATTTTAGATATAATGTTGGGGAACTGGTTTGGTGTATCAATGAGTTCATATTTTTCGGACAGCTCTTTTGACAATTCATCGTATATAGATTCAAGTGACTGATTTTCTGGGATATCTTCATTGGATAAAGAGAAAAATACTCCTCCGAAAACATTTGAAGTAAGCTTCAAAATACCCATTGAGGGATATTCTCTTCCATCATAGGTCACGTCATCAAAAAGGTAGCCTAACCATTTTACTGAGTTGAACTCAATTGAATTGTCAGTCTTGTTATAATTGCCATTGTCCCCGACATGGGAGATGACTTCTTCCAAAGAGTAGATGTTGCCGAACTTCAGTCCAAAGAACTCGTCAGGAATTGCTTGCTGAGCATTAGCTGCTACTGAAAGTATTAATGAAATGATTATAAGAAAACACTTTTTCATAAGATTGTGAGTTATGTTGTTGCTAATATAACATTAATTGTAATTAATTGTTGTGATATTACGATCGCCGGGGTTATTTGTATTCAAAATTCAATAAGTTTAAGCTGCTGAAATGCCACGCATTAACGTTTATGTCAGTCCGCACATTACCACAAGCACCCAGTTGTCCCAACAAAACCTGAAAGCAGGAGCATCATAACTCCTGCATGATATTTTTATTTACAAAATCGCGGATGCGGGTGCGGAGCTTGTCGGCGTCTTCTGTCTCCATGATTTCAATTTGGTCGGCATAGCTGAGGTAGAAGCGGGCTGCGGCGTCGAGGCTGTGCAGGGTTGTGTCCAATATCCATTTTTTCGGGGATGCCAGGTACAGTTCATTCTCGGGGAGGTGCTTTGCATTGGAAAAGTTTTCCCTGAGGTTGTTCAGTGCGGCTATGCTTATCTTTAGCTTGATGTGGTAATTGAACTTGGGGTCTATCTGCCTGAATACGTCTGCTTCTCCCTTTTCGAAGGCATGGGAGTATCGGGCATCTTCTATGTCGGTATCAATTGAACTTATCCTTGACAGGCGGAATTCCATTGCCTCTTTGTTTTCCAAGTCATATGCCCAGAGAATCTCGTTGTCGTAAACGAGGTTTATCGGCACTACGAACCTGTCTTTCACCTCGTTGCTGTTGCTGCTTGCATAGCCTTTCAGGATGACTTTGCGCTGTCTGTCGATGGCTTCTGAAAGAGTCAGGATGAATTGCTCGATTTTGCCTACTGACCTGAGTTTCATCAGTCTTTCTTCCTGTTCTTGCCTGCTCATCGGGCCTGTTTCCCCGCCTTTTCTGACATATACTGTCCCGTCTTTCCATTTGTTGTCCGTATAGAGTTTGGCGATTTCGAATTCCGAGGGCTTCACGATGATTTTTATTGCATCCATATCTTCGGTAGGAGTTATGGTTATGCAGTTGCGTACGGATGGCTTGAAGTACAGTTCCATTTCGTCATTGAGGAACAGGCAGTAGCTGTCAAGGTCTTTCGGCAGTGGCACGGGATGACCGAGCTGGCGGAGGCGCTGCATCTTCACTGTGCTGAAATTGTCGCGGAACCATTTAAGGTCGGCATCCAGGCCGTATCCTTCTGCCGTGATGGGGTCTCCGTAATTGTTTACGCCTATATATACGGTTCCTCCGTCTTTATTGAGGAAGCCGCATACTGCCTCAAATACCTGTCCGCGTCCCTGGCGGTACAGGTCCGGTTTGCCGTCCACGTTGCTCATGACGTATGATGCCTTGAACTCGACATCTGCAAGCTCGCCTTTGCCGTATTTGCCGCCTCCTTTCGTGCCTGTATCCCGCAAGTGGTCCTTGACTCCGAGGACTCCGCATATGCGTCTTCTTATGTCCGTCTCTGATGGCTTGATGTCATCGGGTGAGGCAAGGGACAGCGAATAGGTCATGAGCAGTCTTGCTATTTCTTTCTCGCTGTCACTCTTGGCATCCTGAAGCAAGGCAGAGATGCCGTATATGTCTTCCGGAGTATCCATGTAGCCGAGGGCTTTTATGATGCGGTTCTCATGTTCCGCAAGCTGATATGAGGCGCTGCGTTCCTGTGCCGGCAGCCCTTCCGCAATACGCAGGCACTGGCGCATGAACTCCGCGCGTGAAAGAATCTCATATTTTGTGGCGGTGTCTCCGGCCGTGCCCAGCATGAAGGCGGATGTAAGCAAGTCGCGGTAACGTGCCATCGAGCTTTCCGCTTTGGTCAGGGACATTATTGTGCCGAGCTGTCTGACTATGCCGGCATTTGCCGAAACTGAAGCTTTTGTGCTTCCGTCCATCTCCTGGCTTGCCATTGCGGTATCTTTAGTGAGAATAAACTCGTCAAGGAGATTTTCCTCATCGAATCTCCCGGGCATTTCCCTGTAATCGAACAGAGGAAGGTCCATATTGATGAAAAGTTTATTGTCCCTGTCTATCACAGATACAGTGTGTACTAATATGATGTCATCTTTTTTGTATTGCCCCCTGAGCCGCATGAGGCCGCCATATCCTTTGTCGGAAATCAGCCTTACCCTGTCTTTGTCCGGGGTATGTCCGTTGTATATGTCCAATACCTTTGCTTCATATACGCGCTTGGAAGCCATGTCTTCGGTAGCTTTGGCTTTCGAATATTTCATGTATGCATTCTTGATGGAAAATTGCATGGGAGCCCTGTCATCAATAAGGCGCGCGTCTTTTATGCAGTCATCCGAGTAGAGATATTTGCTCAGCTCGTTTGTGCGGATGCCTGTTACAAGTTCCTCATCATGAAGTTCACACGTTTCCTCGCAATTCGTTCTGAGCGGGGTGCATTCAAAATATTTCCGGTCGCCGTCCTCTTTTTCGCTACCCAGCATTATCGTATATCTCTCGCCGGCTGACAGCTTGTGGAAGGATTGCTTTTGCCTTGGTTTGTTCGGCATTTTCTGGGACATCATGAATGTATGCGCGAAACTGTTCATTGATTCCACATTATCTATGGCAGAGGCTTTGAGTTTTTCGTCCCTGACATTGTGTGTGCATACCTCCACGGTGTCTTCATGGCTGGAGTAGGCTTTTACGTATTTTTCCCAAGATTGGGTCGAGGATACCCTGAGAAGTCCGTCGGCAATTGACACTGAACCTCTCCCGTCAAGGAGTATCGGCTCAAGTTTCTGATTTTTGTCAAATGATGCATTGTTTAGCATCTTATATGTCAGCATGTCGATGCCGCCGGCGTTTTCTGTCATAGACCATGAGAATCCGGGGGAAGTCATTGCATATGAGCAGCTCATGACCGCAAGTCTCATCAGGTCGTAGTTGTAATTGTTCAGGTAGGATGCATATTCAAGGAACAGCAGGGCTCTTGAGCGCGTTTCATTTTTGGAGCGGCTTTCGCACAGGAGTACAAGGAGACCTGCGACAAGTTTTGCCCCCATGGTGAGCCTCTGTCTCTGCTCATATGTCATTCCCGTTCCTTTTCTGCCTATGATTCTGCATTCTTCAGTATCCGCATCGGCAATTCTTGCGAGTGCGTTCATTACTTCCGCCATGCTCATTTCTCCTGATTTCCAGGCCTTTCTGGCGAAGTTCATAAATGTTGCGGATTTTTCCGGTGAGGTTTCCTGATATTGCTGTTCCAGTTCCTTGAATGTCATGACTTGTCTTCTTATTGCATCATACAAATGTAGTGATAAATTTATCAGGTTCAAATGAGTATTTTCAACTTGGCTCTGAATCGCTATCTTTGCAGGATTGTCATGTGGTTCAGTTGGCCTGTTGCGGAAGCCAATGCGGATTGATGCTGTTTTATGTCAGCGTTTCGATGCGGGCACGGGCTTTGCGGAGAGCATGTGCCCTTTGGCAATGAAGATGTTGCGTGGTGGGCAAGTCGCTTATAGCCGGAAAGTTACTTGAACGCGATTCCCCGTGGGTGGGGAATTATGGATATACAATTGCTTGAACGCCAAAGTTTTATGCTCCACGACACAACGTGAAAACGAAAATGACAGGCCGGAAAGGCCTTAATATAAAAGGAATATGATAGAAAAAGGAATTAAAGGAAGGCTTGAGATGAAGGTGACTGAGGATGTCACAGCAAGCCATATCGGGAGCGGCACTGTGCGTGTGCTGGCTACTCCGATGATGATTGCCCTGATGGAGCGCACAAGCCGCATATCGGTGAAACCTTATATCGGGGAGGGGCAGGAGACTGTCGGAACGCATGTGAATGTGTCTCATGTTTCTGCCGTTCCGGTCGGCGGAGATGTATGGTGCGAGACCGAGGTCGTGGATGTTGACCGCCGCCGCGTTACTTTCAAGGTTGCGGTATATAGCGACAAGGGGCTTGTCGGCGAAGGGCTTCACGAGAGATTCGTCATTGATGTTGACCGTTTCGCCTCAAAGCTTTAGCAAGCTTGACAATCGGTTAATGTGTTGATATTTAATACATGATGACGGGTGCGCTGATATGCATACCCGTCTTTGTGTAAATGACTAATATTGAGTGATTTGTTTAATGCAGCACGGCGTGCTTATGTGGCATAAATATGCAAAACTGGCCTCAAAAGGCATAACAGAATCGCACATCACCCTTTCATAAGGCCGATTTCCTGAACAGGAGATCGGGAAGTACAATGGGAATCTCTTTTCTGATTACCTCATTGCCTAATGTTTCTTTATATTCCCAATATACTATGAACCGCACCTGAGCTACGCAGAGTTCATAACCTTGTGTCCGCAAGTCAGCTACTTTTTTGCAGAAATTCTCAGAGAATCTTACGACATTGGCTTCCTGGCCTTCAAAAGTGGCGGAAAGGCAGTCTCCGTTGATTTTCAATTTGCAGCCAGAGTACAGACGCTTGACTAATCTTGTCCTGTTCTTGAAAAATCCGAGGAACACATCCCTATGAGAAAGCTGCATCATCAGCTCCGAAGGCGCATCATAAGCTTTCCTGTCAATCATGAAATGAGCGGAACTTGTCTTGAAACTCAGTGGAAGAGCCTGGGAGAAATGCACGGAAAGATTGTTTTTTGCCCTTGTGATTGCAACATATATTGCCCTGCGCTCATCGTCGGTTAGTTTGTTTAGTCCTTTGAGGGAAATGAACACATTGTCATACTCATGTCCCTTGGATTTGTGTATTGTTGAAACGGTAACAATATCATCCGGGCTCCCGGAATCGCTTTTATGACCGAAATCCTCAATCTTCGATTCCTTTATGAAATTTTCGAGGTCGGATAAATACTTTGTAGGGTATTCCTCGCTAAATGCTGACATGCAGTTTTCCAATATAGGCAGGCATCTGCTTGAGCGGTACATGTCATCCAATCTGTCTTTCGCCTCCTGCCATTCTTTGTCAGAAATTATGGCATTCCCGTTCTCTTTCAATAGTGTGATGAGCGAACGGAATTCCATCAGATTGCTCAAGTCAAAACCGTCATTGGACTGTATAAGTCTGGCTTTACGTCCGGAGCGGTTGAGCATGGCAGCTAAAATCAGGGCATCCTGGTTGGTGAAAGTGAGAACGCATGTCGTTCCTTCAAGCTTTCTTTCGAGCAGTTCCCCGACGATGGCATGTTCATAATTCTCGCAGGAGTGCATCGTGAACCTTGCGTCCCCGCGTTCCTGACGGACAGCCGTAATCGGGGAGGACTTCATTCTGTTTGAAATGCCCTGTACGAAATCATTGGCGCATCCGATGATGCTTCTGCAGCTCCTGAAGTTCTCGAGCATATCATATACGGTGGCCTTGTATCTGTTCACAAGGGCCGCCATATGTCCGGAATCGGAGCCTCTGAAAGCATATATGTTCTGGTCATCGTCACCTACGGCAATCACACGCATATCCTCATTCCGCTTCATAAGTTCCTCGACAAGGGCAAATTCATTGTCGCTCATATCCTGTGCCTCGTCAATCACAAGTATTGACTTGGTTATCCTGCTTGCCTCGGCCCTGCCTTCACGGATTTCCTCCACGGCTTCTTTGACTACATCCGCAGATTTCTCCAGTGAACCATGCTGGCCGAGTATGTCGAATGCATATGAGTGGAAAGTCTTGATTTCCATATATTTTGCGGCATTCCCTATGAGGGCGCTCAGCCTGCTTTTAAATTCACTGGCCGCAGCTCTTGAAAACGTGAGCATGAGCAGCTGCTCGGACTTTACGTCTTCCATCATCAGCAGTGACGCCAGTTTCCTGACCAGTACGAATGTTTTTCCGCTTCCTGGCCCTGCCGGCGCGACGATATATTGGGATTCCTTGTCCGATATTATCCTGTTCTGGGTTCTTGTCAGGTTTCCGAATATCTCCTTGTATTTGCTCGGACTGATATTCATCTGTATTTCCCTCTCGCGTGAGGAGTCAAAATATTTCTTGATGAATCTCTTGAACTCCATATGGAAGTAGTCATTGACATATTCCATGGCCTTGCCGTAGTCTCTGACAATCATGTTGGCAAATTCCCCGACAATATGTATCTGCTGTATGCGCTGCCTGTAAAACTCGTTCAGGTGCTGATAATCCTCCTTCTTATACCGAAGGTTATTGGCCGCTATCCGCTCTATTTCAAGCTTGTTGTACAGGACCATGAACCCTCCCTCAATGCTTATTATTCCTGTCTTGGACAGAAACAGCAGTGCCTCCTGAACATCTTCGAGAGCTGCTTCATGAGAATACAGGCTCGAGCGGATATTGAATTCCTCCATCATTTTGGCCAAGGAGAAATTCACAGTGGCATATTCCTTATCCGGGGAGAGGTTCTCCAGTTCCGGAAGTCTTTCCAGAATGAAGTTGCAAATGTCCATCCGCAACGTGTGCCTTTCCTTCAACTTTGAAATCGGAGCGGCCTGCACAATGTCAATGCGGTCATTGCCGGCCGTGGCAAATTTGTCCAGATAGTCCTGTATCCTCCAGAAAAACAGAATGGTCCTGATGTCTTTTATGGCTGATTTAGTCATTCCGCCTTTTATCAGGCTTTCGTTGATTTCTTTCAGGTCAATTGTTTTTGGCGTGTCATCAAGCAATGACAGAAGGTGAGATTCCAGCTTGGCGAAAGATTCCAGGCGAGAAGAGAGCCTTTTCCGGAAATATGCTGTCATGTCATTGTCTTTTGCAAGAATTCCGGCGCAACGCATACTTTCAATGGCTTTTATCACTTTTTGTGTCTCTATGCCGAGCATGTCTGAAAGGTAATCTATCCTGGATTCCGCTTCTGATGTGCCGGCCATTGCCCGCCTTTTCTCGGAAATGAGTGACTTGATGATTCTTCTGGAATTGACCCGTTCTTCCTCGGTAAAATCGGAAAGTGAATTTATGAGCTGTGCGGCTGTCTCATAATCTGACGGAACTATGCTTGTGGCGAATATCCTCGGACTGTTCATGCCGCGCTTTACTAATCCGGCGCTTTCCAGTGCTGAGATTGCGCTTTTGACTTTGGTCTCGACATCTCGGATTTCCTCCCAACCGGCTGCCCTTGCGATTTCGAGTGAGGAAATATGCACCTTTTTCCTGCTGTGCGTAACTGATTTTATCGCTTTCCAGACCTGGTTGATTTCGCTGAGCGTCAGCTTGGTCTGGTTGAGCAGAATGAAATGCTTGTTCAGGTCATCATCGTTGTACAGCACGTAGCAGTCTGCGCTTGAATGCAGGTCTCTTCCGGCGCGTCCTGCTTCCTGGATATAGTTTTCCAGAGAGTCAGCTATGTCGAAATGCACAACAAGGCCCACGTCACTCTTGTCAACGCCCATACCGAATGCGGACGTGGCGACCATTATCTGTATCCGGTTACTGATGAATTCCTCCTGGTTCTGAATCTTGACTATTTTCTCCATCTGGCCATGGAATGCCTTTGCCTTGAAGCCGTCATTGCGCAATTGCTCCGCGAGTTCCTCGGCGAGCTTTGTGCGGGATACATATACGATGGACGGGCATTTTTTTGCATCAAGCAAAGTCCGCAGGGTAATATATTTCTCCTTTTTGGACTCTTTGTGCATGACAGCATATCTGAGGTTGGTCCTTGTGGCGCTTGAGCTGAACTTTTTAAGCACAAGGCCATTGACTCTTGAGAAATAGTCTGTTATGTCGCTTATTACCTTCGGTTTTGCAGTTGCCGTGAAGCACGAGACCGGAATGCCGGTTGAAAGGCCTTTCTTTTTCCGGAGACTGTTTATGAATTCCCCGATGTACATATATTCAATCCTGAAGTCCTGTCCCCATGACGAGAAACAATGCGCCTCGTCAATCACGAACCGGGAAATGCTTCTGGACAACAGTATTCTTTCTATGGTCTTTGACCTGAGCTGTTCGGGTGCGATATACAGCAGGCAGGCTTTTCCGCTGCTTACTCTCTCAAGTGCTTCTGCGCGTTCGACAGGGGACAGAAGTCCGTTTATATATACTGCATCGGCTATTCCTTTCTTTTCGAGGTTCTCCACCTGGTCTTTCATCAGCGACTGGAGAGGGGATATCACGACGGTCAAAGCCCTGGAGACTTCTCCGTCAATCAAAGCAGGCAGCTGGAATGTCAATGATTTTCCTCCTCCGGTCGGGAAAACGGCAAGAAGTGAATCTCCTTGTATGGCGGCTTTCACGGCATTTTCCTGAAGCGGCTCTCCGTCATATTCCCGGAAGTTGTCATAGCCGAACCATCTTTTGAGAGCTTTGCCCGCATCCAATTTACCAGAACACCAAGTGCAGTCCGGATCTTTGCACGGGACATTGCGCAGGACATGCACGATATTCTCGACTTTAGGGTAATTCTGTAATACCCATGGCGGTGTAATTGAATATTTGTCAGCAGTGCTTATGAGTGCTGCGGCATATGCAAGCTCAGTTCCATGGTTTCGTGCCAGACTGTTCAGATCTGCATTTCTGCATACCTGTCCATCAAGGGCATCTCTGACGCTGTCGGATTTTTGCCTGAAAAATGAGGCCAGACGGCCATGTGAATAGTCTATATATTCAAAGAAACCCTTGATGTGCAGCAGGTCATAATAGCATCTTTTCATCGCCTCGGGCAGAGATGAGAACGCTGCGGTTTCATCCTCAAAAAGCGATTTGGCCTTCAATGAGTCATTCAGAGGGTTATTAAGCTCATCCGACAGGATTTTGTCATCTTTCAGAAGCTTGTGATAAGGCTGTTCCGGAAATAGAATGGGGGAGAGGTGCAGTGTGTCTATCAGGATATAGTCCTTGCGGAAGAATGGTTTGAGGTATCTTATGTCATGCGAGATTATATTGTGCCCGCAAAGATATTCGCAGTCACTTATGAAGCGTATGAAGTCTCCTGTTTTTGAGGAGTGGAATTTCTCTTCGTTCCATTTGATTGCTCCGATGTCCAGTATGCGTCCTTTGGCGCTGACTTCGAGGTCAATGTACGCGATATGTTTCATGCATGCATAAATCTTGTCTGATAAGGCCGCAGATTTGCCAAAAGCGGCCGTATAAAACCTACGTGACACAAAAGTACTGATAATCTTTTTATTCTGCTCATTTGGAATACAGAAATCCCATAAATATTTCGCAAAAGTCCCGATGTGCCGTCGGCTGGACGGGAGTTTTCCGTATGCTTGGGCTGATGCTCATATGTAAGCCTGCGCTTTGCCAAACTTACATGCCGGCTTTACGTTTGCTCTCGACTTTTTGCTATCTTTGCGCGAAGTTGAACGTTAAATGTCGGACATGATATGAAAAATGAGATTCTGTACGTGCTGCTGCCGGATTTTGCCGAGCATGAGATTGCTTATCTTGCTGAGGCGATAAATTGTGATGCCCAGGGATTTAAGGCTGAGCCTAAATATGTCAACAGGATTGTTGCGGCGGATATGGAGCCGGTGCGCTCGTGTGGAGGCTTCCGCGTGCTTCCAGACTATTCTTTTGAGACTATGCCTGAGGAATATGCGGCGCTCGTGCTTATCGGAGGGTTCGGATGGAAAACTTCTCTGGCTGAGCAGGTTGTGCCTGTTGTGAAGGATGCCGTGGCTCATGGCAGGGTAGTCGGAGGAATATGCAACGGTGCCTCATTCCTTGCGGCAAACGGATTTCTGAACAATGTGAGGCATACGGGCAATGGGCTTGGCCAGCTCAGGCATTGGGGCGGTGCAAATTATACCGGAGAGCAGAATTATGTGCATGAGCAGGCTGTTTCGGACGGCGGGATAGTGACAGCAAACGGCAGCGCGGCTTTGGAGTTTGCTCGTGAGCTGCTCCTGCTTCTGGAAAATGATTCGGTGGAAGCAATCGAGATGTATTACCAATTCAATAAGGCCGGATTCTGCGCATTGTTCCCAGGCAGGACTGACGATGCCCGGAAGGAGTAATCATTTATGACATATTGTTGGCAGACACAGGGTTGCGTTTATGAAGCTCGGCTAATGACGGTATGATGAAGATAGAAGAAGCGATAGTTTATTGTCTGGCGACTTCCAACCGCGGAATGCGTACTGAGCAGATTGCCCAGATGATTAACAGCATGGGATTGCATCTCCGGAAGGACGGCCAGCCTGTCACATCTGAGCAGGTGTATGCCGTTGTCTGCCGGTTTCCGGGCACATTCGTGAAGGCTGAAGGCCGGATTATGTTGATTATGTGAGGCTTGAAGGAGTTTACATTATTGTGCTTGCAAGCCGCAATAAAGAATCCATGGGATGTCGAAGCCGGATGCGATTTGCGAGGCAATTCCTCCTGTAAAACGGGGATTGCATTCAATCAGATATACAGTTCCGGAATCATCCGCGCGAAAATCGAATCCGCAAATCCCTTGATAGTCAATGCTGTCAAGTATAAGTTTTGCATCGAATCTCATCTGTTCCAAGACTTTGTCACCCTCTTCAAGCATTTCACGTTTTTCGGCTGGGCCGTTGCCTGTGGGGCGGATGCATCTGTAGCCTCCTGAATGAAAATCGTCCCGGAAACGTATCACATCCAAGCTATAGTCTTGACCTTCAATGAATTTTTCTATTATGTACGGCTCGCCTGGACTTTGGTGGGCTATCAGATTTTTCAGAGCGTCAGGATTGCGCGGAATATGTACTCCGTGGCCTCCGAAGGAAATGTCACGTTTGAATACGACACGGGCATTTGCAGGAATGTCATCTTCTGAGTTATATCTGAGCGGCTGCCTGATGCAGAGCTTTTCTGCGAGTTTGTAAGACTGCACCTTGCTGTCCAGCATCCGGACTTTCTCTTCTGTTTCAGTCATCAGCCTGACATGTTGCAGTGCCTCTTCCAATTGCGGGTCAGGCCTCCTGCGATTGAGTATTTCTTTTGATTCGGCTCCCTGTCTCAAGAGTTTGTTGAAACGCGCCATGGCTATCTGACAGCCGACAGGAATCACGACCTTTGGCCGGCAAGAGGATATTGCGTTTGACAGGGCTCTCCGATAGCCCGGCTCGTCATTAAAGACATTCTGCAAGAACGGGACAGAGGCCACGTCAAGCCCATGAGCACCCAAAGAACGGCATATTTCAGGTCCGATTTGGCCCATCGTACCGAAAACAAGCACGTCTGCATCATGCACAAATCCATTTTTACCGTCTTTTTCCATCTCTGTTTTCTTTATAATGGCTTATCCACACGTATGCTTTATCTTTTGCTTATGCGGATGCAAAAATAAAAAGAAGTCAGCATATTCCTTAAAAGATGACGGATAAAGTCAAAATCCGGCAAAACCTGGCACTCCCAAAATAACAATGCCCTCGGAAGCAGAGTCTGTTCCGAAGGCATTATGACTGAAATGCAGGAGTCTCTGGAGACTATTCGCAGGAGCCGGCTATAAGGCCTTCAAGCTGCTCTCTTGCCATCTGTCCGTCAAAACATATGAATGTGCACTCGTCCTTATCGTATGCAAGCATAACGAAACTGCTTACGATGTCTCCTTTGGTGATAGTGTAGATGTGCACCGTTTCCCCGTTATCTTTCACCTCCATCAGAATGTCGTATTTTCCGGATTTCACAAAAGACTCTACATCGGCCTTCAGCTTGGCATTGATGCTTCCGTTCTCGCTGCTTACCAGATAAAGTCCTGTCAAAGACTTGATTACGGGAGTGAGATTCATATCCGAATCACCGACTTCCATGTCTGGAATCTTGCCCATCATCTTGAACATTGCAGGTGAAATATATACTGCACTTACATTCTCGGCGTCAGAATATTTCTTGTAAATGCTTTTGCCGTCCTGTGCTAAAGCGCTGACAGTGACCAGCATTGCAGCTGCTATTGCAAATATCTTTTTCATGTTGCTTTGTAATTTTCTTGTTTATGATTGCCTTTGGACAGGCCGGTAACTTGTTTGTCCGGATGCCCTCAGGCGTTTATAGTTTATCATTGCTGCCGAAAACTCCGGCAGTTTTAGTGAATACCGGTTCCGCTTCCGAAGCGATTTCCAGACCCTTGTCCACCTTTGAAGAGATATACGAAAATGTCTTTTCAAGCTCGGCATATGCCAGATGCGGGTCATCAAAAGTGTCTTTCGGCTGATTCTGGACGGTCAGGAATACTGTAAGGCATGCTGCAGCCGCGGTAGTTGCGAGAATGAGCCTTCGCACGGTTTGAGCGGTTTTTGGACTGTCAGCCAAAGCTGCTTGCGCCATGATGGCCTCACTGATATTTTTGTCGAGATCATCCGGGACTTCAACTGGCATGTCTTCAGCTATATTTATCAGCTCTTCCATGCTCATCTTTTCTATGTCTTCGATATGTTTCATATTGAAAATTCCTATAATGATTTCTTCAGTTTTTTCCTTGCCTGGCTCAGCAGAACCCTTACCGTAAGATTGCTCATCCCTGTTTTTGCTGCAATCTCCTCATTGGACAGTTCATCTGACACCCTCATTTGCAGGACCTTTCTCTGTCCTTCCGGCAGCTCGCTGATGGCCTTTGCTATGCGTCGGGCAGTTTCTTTGCCGATTGCTTCGCTGTCTGCTGCCATTGTGTCCGGAAGGTTTTCGTCCAGCTGTGCCGGCGGTCTGTAAGAGGCCTTGCGTATCCTGTCTATGCACAGGTTCTTCATCAGGGTCACGCAATATGATTTGGGATTGCGGACATTTTCGAGAGAGTCCCTCGAGTTCCATAACCTGATGTAGAGGTCTTGCACAGCATCTTCCGCATCGGCCCGTGACTCCAGAATGTAAAAAGCCACCTTGTAGAGAAGTCCGCCAAATGTCAGGTATATGTCTGTGAATTGCTTCGTTGTCATTTCACGGGAAATTTCACATCCATGTCTTAGTTTTCTGCGGCGTATTCCATGATTTCATCGACCTGTATGGTTCCGAACAGGCATATCAAAGCTCCGTCTCCGGGGGCGTGCATCACGAAATTGCGTATTTGCGTGCATTCGCTGTCCATGATTCCGTATATTTTCATACAGTCATCTCCGTCTTTCATTTCCATGAGCAGTTCAGCGGAGCCAAGCAGGCGCTCAAGTCTTGAATTGAAGGTTTCGCGTACCTTGTCCGAGGCATCTTCATAATCTACAATGGCCATTTTCTTGATGCCCTTCATAAGTTTCAATGCCTGTTTCAAGTCTTCTTCCTCATCTTTCGATGCCCCCATCTTCAGTGCTGCTTTGAGCATTGATGTGCCGAATGAGCCAATCTTTATGACTTCAAATCCATCCCGGCCGTTATATTCGCTTATGAGGCTCATAAGCTTTTCTGATGGCACAGAGCCGTCTCCATTTTTGGCGAATCCCGCCAATGGGATGAAAACCAATAAAATAGCAATAATGATTCTTTTCATTTTTCAGTTTGTTTGTCTGTCCTGTGCATCCTTTTCATCAGCCGTGAGTCTCTGCTTGTTGGCTTGACTGTTCCAAGGCGATGATAAGTTTCACGAAGTCGGACAGATGTTTTACAATAAGTGTTGGTCCGGGACATGTCCCCGGAAATTTTGCGCGCCGGAATCGGATTCCGCAAATATAGACGAAATATAGTCAGTTTTGTTAATGGAAAATAATGTTTTTTTGCAATCGGCTTTGGTGGGAGGCTGAAAAGTTCGGATATGGTCGGAAAGCATTATGCAAGAGGTTAGTATTGCGTTGGGCATTCGGAGAAAATCAAGGTAGTCCGTGCCGTTGAAAGCTAAAAACATTCACTATTGTTGGTATAGTTTTGTTATTCAGTATGTTAGAGCTGTAGGTGATATGTTTTTCAAACCTTTTTTGTCGCTTCGTGCTCTATTTCCGTTTTTTATGCATATATTTGCGCTAAATTAGAATGATTCAAAATGGGCCGCATGTCTGGACTTATGGATGATTGAGACATAAGCATGGAGTTGAATCCATTATGCCGAGGCGGTAGCAACGGTAGCGAAGTTTGAAATAAATTGCAGGCAGAGTGCAGATGGAAAATTTGTTCTCGCTTTGCAGAAGACAGCATTATAAATTATATTGTATATGGAAAAGGAACTCGTATTGAAAGTAATGAAAGAGGCTGGAAAGCCAATCGCAGCAGGTGAAGTTGCAACTTTGTCGGGACTTGACAGGAAGGTTGTTGACAAGGTGTTTGCTGAACTCAAGAAAGAGGGGGCAATCGTATCACCGGTCAGGTGCAAATGGACTCCTGCTGAGTAGCCGGTTCACCTGATTGAAACAATTGTGACCGCCGGGTCACCCACTGAATAGCTGCATCTGAGGGCAAGGACTTCGTCCAGTTCCTTTCGGATTGCAGCTTTTAAAATGCCGTCCCCAACTCCATGTATGAAGCATATCTTCATTCCGCGATGGCACAGGTTTTCCCGGACAGTACGCCTGAAAATGGCCATCTGGAATTGCAACTGCTGACCTTTGGGGACATTTCTCCCTCCCGGAATGGACTCTATATGCAAATCTATGGTCAGTGTGCCGCAAGGTGCCGGGACAGAAGATTGTTTTGTGGAAGCGGAACTTTTTGAGGGCTTTGGCCTAATATGCTTTAGCATGGACACTTCTTCTTCATCAGTCACTGCAAACTCTCCATAAGCCGCCTGTATTGTCATTCCGTCTTCCAGCTCTATTTCTGCGCTCTTTCCGCCAAGCGAGATGATTTTCCCGCGAAGGTCCGAGTCCATAAGCACAACATTCTGTCCGACCTTAATGATGGTTTCAGAATGCTGCTCATGCTTTTCTTTACCTTGGGCCGCCTTTGGAGACATTGTAGCCTTTGAAGTCTTTGAAGTCACGGCACGGGTCTCCTCCGAAAAGAAAACTTTTCCTTTCAGCTCACCGAAATCCGTTATGATGTCTTTCTTGGCCATTGACGTTCCGCTCCCTTCTATACAAACACTATAGTCCCAGTTTATTCATCCGTGATGTGATGGCACTTGGTTTCCTTCCGAAATGGACTGCTATGGAGTTTACAGGGATTCCTTTTTTACACATGCCAATAAGCTTGTCATCAGCTTCTTCTGTCCAAGGTGCATAGGCATTGGGATGTTCCTGCCTGCAGGCATATACAGAATAGACAGGCTCGCCGCTAAGGCGTTTGTATGCCTTGAGATATTTTTTCAGACGCTTTACATCCTTGTCGCTCAGATAGGGGAGACGGCGGATGTCCATGTTGTCCGTAAGGTCATTGAGTTTAACCGTGACTGCAAGAGGGTTCTTCTTGACACGTCCGATGAAATCATCGTAGTTCTCATTTTCTGAAATTTTTGTGACGCATCTCAGGGTATCGGTTATTTCCTTTGAAAATCCTTCTGCCTCAAGCATTTCAAAAGTCCAAGGTGTATCTTCCACTACATCATGGAGAATGCCTGCTATTTTTTCTTCTTCTGTCCGGCCCATTTCCATGACGCGGAGAGGATGACCGATATAGTCTTTGCCGGATTTGTCGAGTTGCCCTTTGTGGGCTTGCGTTGCGATTTCAATGGCTCTCTGCAGCGTGCTCATGGCATTAATGGAATGAAATTTTTTCCTCAATCAAGTCCAGCAGGTCGTCTATGTCCTCATATGAATTTGCAGTTGTCAAGATTGTGAACAGCTTGCATCCCGCCTCGCCTTCCGACTGCGGACTGACTTCGGCACAGATGAAGTTGCATGCCAAATTATCTTCAGTCGGCACTTCAAATCCATAGCCGGTTGTCCCTAAGAAATCATACTCGCAGATAGGGTTGTCATCCTCAGATGCGCCGATCTCGCCGATGAGTTCTTCATAAGTCCCAGCCGCTTCCATTATGGCATCTGAGCCGTCCGGCATCGGACCATAGCTTATGACGATGGATCTTGCGTCCCCCTCTGTAGCCGATATGTCAATCATGGCACATTCGCGCCCGTCAGGTTCTGTGTATGTTTCAGTTTCCACATTCCATATTTCCGGAACCTGAAGCTCGAGACCGCCAAAGCAAATTCTCATGAGCTTGATGTCAGTGTTTGTCGCTTTCATATAATAATGACTAAAGTTCTTTTTATCCGCATTGAGTTCCGCAAGCATATGTCTTTCCGCATCAGTCTTGCCCGTTTCCTTTGCGGATCATGCAAATATAGCAAAAGTCGAGAGCAGAGGGAAAATTTATTTTCACTATGCCGAGACCAAGCGTATATATGAACGACAGTTCAAATATACGGATTTATCCGGATAATGATAGCCTTGCACTTAATGGACTTGAAGCATTAGGACAGTTAGTATTGTCGGTGCATAGGAGGTAAAGGCGGTATGTGCAAATATATCTGTAAAATCTCATATTCGGCGAGCCTTCAAGAGAAAACGGTTTAAGAAAACGCCATATTTTGAACGGAATGCCCAAGAAAAAGAATTCGGTTTAAAAATCGCCCGTTTCTTAAACCGAATGGACTGTTAGCTAATGTGTTAAGGCTGGACGTAATTACATTCTGCTTCTTTTTGAAGAACATTTTCGGTTTATTGGCATTGCCCCAAAAAGTATATATGATTCCGGATTGTATTGATGTGAAACGAAGAGGCTGAGCCTCTAAATCCAGAATCTGTTTTCTGCCGGCATCTCCATTGACGATGATGTTCAATCTGAGATGCATCTTCCTTGATAGTCTTTGCCATAATACATGAATTTATGGCACAAAAATAGCCGCATTCGGGCGGCTATTAAAGGACAAGTTTATGGTAAAAAATAAAACAGTTTCTAAATAGATGTTATGCATACAGCGACGACCACCATAAACAGTGCCAGCAGACTTATAGAAATAATTGTTGCTCTGTTATTTTCATCTTTTTTTATTTTTGCAAGACGTTGTCTTCCTTCTTCCGTCAACAAATATTGGCCATTGCTATTAGTACCAAGTGTTTCATATTCACAAAGTTTATATTCGTCTTTCATGACGGTGACAAGTTTACTGATTCCAAATCCACAACACGACAAAAATATTCCCTCAGCTATTGTTATCAGCACAACAGCCCACATTTCTAAGGTAGCCACAATACAAAGCGGAGCGAATATGAGACTGACAATGATTCCGAGCACCATTAAAAATAATATTATATTGTGATTCCGCTCTACCCTTCGTTCCTTTTCATAGCGTTTTAGGAATTTTCTGTTGATTGCAGTGCCATATTTTTTCCGGAACGGCCATATCTTCCTCCATATATAACCATAAGTCAACGGCCACCCGAGATTATGTTTTCTGATTTCAGGAAACAATACAATTAGCAAGATTGTCCATAATATAAGAATGGATATGAGACCTGCCACTCCATAGACAATGAATTTAAGCCAGGGCCATATAAGACCGATTAAGCCAAGGCCCAAAAGTATAACAATCGGAATAATGGAAATAAGGAATACCTTAATCACTCCATAGATAAAATCTCCCATAACATTTTGCTGTTGTTTACAAATATAACGATTTTTCTGTAAACCCCTCGGCATCTCGCGACGGCGAGGGGAAATGCTTTTTCAAACAGGGTGCTTACAGGCACCCATTCCTCATGTCAGTTCTCAGCCGGCTTGCCTTCTGCACAATACAGCTCGAAAACAAGTTCGGTGACAGAGACTGATGCGCTGTTCAATTCATCCTGCATGTCACTGAAAATAGAATTGTGGCACTTTTTCCTGGCATGTTCAGGGATGGAGTACGTTATGTTCCGAATCCTTATGGAATGCATCGTCTTTGAAAAACAAAATCGTATTCCCATTCTTATAAAGACAAATATCTGATAACAGTGTATTTATGCTGAAAGTGCTGTAGCCATCTTTGTCAACTATGCTCTTGTCAGATGCAACTTGAAGCAGTATCCAGTTAAGAGAAATAGCTTGTGTAGGAGTCTACCATTATCATGAGAGTATGTGCAGAAAGGACGTAAAGACATTGTGTAGTCTGCCGTCATCTCCTCTACTGAACCTTTAAACTCATTAAATGCGAGTGATAGCAATGCTTTCATAACTCAAACGAATCTCTGGAAACATATATAATGTGTAATCTTTTGAAACATAAGCGGTTTTGACTGAGTCTTGATGCGTTACTTTGCTGAAATGGCACAAAAAAGAGTGACCTGATTGAGTCACTCTGTGGATATGAGGCGATATCCGTTTTTCTATAATAGACTTAGTCGTGCAAGTGTTAACTTCTTGTAGTTGACGAATGAATTGTCGATGATATTAAACCATTTGTCCTTATAGTAATACAGACACTTACTCATGATCTTTCAATTCTATTACACCAATCCTTGACGTAGGGCTCTTCGCTCAATGGCATTGTAGGACTAAGTGCAGTCGCATCTTTCATGCTCAGATATGCCTTGTCATATGCAAAGCAGTATCCTTCCTCGGACTCTGTGATGATTCCGCAGAATACATCTTTTATGTAAACCTTTCCTTGCTTCATGCTGTCTATTCAATCTTAGCTGGCTTAAGCTCTTCTCCAAAAAGTTTCAAGACCATATTTACCTTGTCTAACTGCACGGTGGATTTACCTCGCTCCAGTTCCCTGACAAAGCGAAGTCCGACTCCAGCGCGCTCAGCAAGTTCCACCTGAGTGAGTCCATGCTGCTTGCGCCTTGTTTTGATATGTTCTGAGATAGTCATATAATTTATACCCTATGGGGTACAAATATAGCAAATCTTCTTAAAATTGTACCATTTCGGGTATAAAAACAAATATTTTCTTATGGATTGTACCCGAAAGGGCGCAAATTAACGTTTGAATCTTTTTGGAGAACAGTCTTGTCCTGAAATAGGTTAACCGATTATAGAACAACAAGCTGTCAGAACTTTATATATAATGGCTTTATTATCAATTGTTTGCATTTGGTGTGTCGAATTATATACCCGAGGTTTGACAATTGGTTGATATGCAGGTTGTTATGAGTGGCTAGGGATTCGCAGGAGCAGTGCCACTTGCCTGTGAAAAGTAATCCGGAGTATCGTAATAGTGTCCCAAATAGTTGTAGCAAGGGGCATTTTTCGCTCAGGTATAAGACTGGGCGCAATATCTTTTACTCATTGAAAACAATATTACACATAAAACTAACTTTGAATCCTATGGTTGTGAATTGCTTTCAAACTTTATATCTTTGACCTACTGATAACAATCAGGTGGTTGAAAAGCAAGGCAAGACACCTGTTGTGAATTGCTTTCAAACTTTATATCTTTGACCTACTGATAACAATTACGTCTGTTTATATTCCTCATTTCGGCCTGTTGTGAATTGCTTTCAAACTTTATATCTTTGACCTACTGATAACAATTTGTAAAGGTGTTGTCAGATGTGTCGAGACGTTGTGAATTGCTTTCAAACTTTATATCTTTGACCTACTGATAACAATTACGTTTGTTTATATTCTTCATTGCGGCCCGTTGTGAATTGCTTTCAAACTTTATATCTTTGACCTACTGATAACAATACGACAATGTAAACACCGTCGGCGATGTCGTTGTGAATTGCTTTCAAACTTTATATCTTTGACCTACTGATAACAATATCTTCATTTTTTTCGTTAAATTTTTCATCGTTGTGAATTGCTTTCAAACTTTATATCTTTGACCTACTGATAACAATTGCGCACTTCACCCCATGCTCTATCTATCTGTTGTGAATTGCTTTCAAACTTTATATCTTTGACCTACTGATAACAATATAAAAAGCCCTTCTATTGTTGTTGTTCGTGTTGTGAATTGCTTTCAAACTTTATATCTTTGACCTACTGATAACAATATCAGCGCGCATATACTCAACAGCGTAAGTTGTGAATTGCTTTCAAACTTTATATCTTTGACCTACTGATAACAATTGTCGAGGAGCGAATCAATGAGCTTAGCGGGTTGTGAATTGCTTTCAAACTTTATATCTTTGACCTACTGATAACAATTCCGCAGGATTACAACGAATGTATTCCGGTGTTGTGAATTGCTTTCAAACTTTATATCTTTGACCTACTGATAACAATAAACTTCCGGTGCTGCAAAACATCTCAAAAGTTGTGAATTGCTTTCAAACTTTATATCTTTGACCTACTGATAACAATGCCAAGCCATCACGACTCGCAAGGCGTCAGTTGTGAATTGCTTTCAAACTTTATATCTTTGACCTACTGATAACAATTGATTCCATCGGAGGTTCCAACGAACTGAGTTGTGAATTGCTTTCAAACTTTATATCTTTGACCTACTGATAACAATTGAGAGTATTTCAAGAGGTATTTAGACACGGTTGTGAATTGCTTTCAAACTTTATATCTTTGACCTACTGATAACAATTTTGGTATTTGGCATACTGTACGATTGCCTGTTGTGAATTGCTTTCAAACTTTATATCTTTGACCTACTGATAACAATATAAGAAAAGAGTTTCTGAATGAAGTGGCCGTTGTGAATTGCTTTCAAACTTTATATCTTTGACCTACTGATAACAATAGGCGCTTGATGAAACACCTAAGGTCCCTGGTTGTGAATTGCTTTCAAACTTTATATCTTTGACCTACTGATAACAATAGATCTGCAGTAAGTCATTTAATCACAACTTTTTATGAGGTTGTTGTCAGAATAAAAATCCGATAATTCTATCGGATTTTTTTGTTTATATAGCTCTGTTTTGGCTTTCTGAGTTGATGATGATGCTGGAGGCATATGGCCGCAAAGAACTTCAGAACAGTTCCAATTGTATGTTTTCTGTAGGCGGTTCTTTTGATTTCTTTTCCGCAAACAACTCCATTGAACCGAATTGCTTGTCTGTAATGGAAAGGATGCCGACTTGGCCTAAGGGTGGCAGGAATGTCTTGACACGCTTGATATGTACGTTCGCATTTTCCGCACTCGGACAATGTCGCATGTATATCGAGAACTGGAACATTACGAAACCGTCAAGAATCAGGTTCTTGCGGAATTCTGCCGCTGCTTTCCGTTCTTTTTTTGTGTCCGTAGGGAGGTCAAAGAAAACAAGTACCCACATAACTCTATATTCACTGATGCGGTCCATATCATGTTATTTCCGGATAAATTAACCTTCGTGTTTCTCCGTTGAAGCATTTTGCCAATGATGCAGTCGTTTTTGAAGCCGCTACCATGAGAGGGCTGCGCTGGCCGTTTATGGTGACTTCAATTGCAGGTATTGACAGTAATTTTGTCTTGACTTCTTTTGTCAGTTCCTGAGGACATTCTGAAGATACGATTTCATATACAAGTTTGTCAATGTAAGGACGATACGGTTCCATGATGTCGTCTGCAAGGCAGTATGCGTTGTATCTGTTATGATGATGAATCCCGAGTGTGGGCAACAGACCGCTGCCTACAAGTGCACGGGCTATTATTGCCCGAAGTATGGCATAGCCGTAATTGAGCATGTTGTTCGGGAAATCCTCGAATTGCCCCCTAATGAATTCCGGATGCCCTGGAAATATGGTTTTCCAATAATAAGCGGCTGCGCGTGCTTCCATATTCTCAGTATCACCGCTTCTGACCTGTCCTTCCCATACATTCATGTTGTTGTGGATTTCTCCAGTGGTGTATTTGAGCACGGCGGCCTGATTGTGTATCTTGGCCTGGATGGTCTGTTGCCACAATTGTTTCTTGAGCGGCAGCGAAGAGTCCAGCTGTTGCCTGAAACGTTCGTTCTGTATGGTATTGCAATATAGCGGAAGCATAAGCCCGACCGGAAGGTGATTGCTTCCGCATGTCACTATAGCGCAATTGTTATCGATAAGTGTCTCCATCAGGCCTTGTGTAAGCGTTATCTGCCGATGGTCAAGTATGATCATGCCTATGTCTTCGATAGGAACTGTCTTTGCCGGCTTTTTCATGCATTCTGCCGATGTGGTTCCTTCTCCATCGTTATGGCTTTCCTGGTTGCTCATATCGTGGCCGTGTGCCTGGGACGTCTCCGGCAGGCGTATCACAAGTTGTCCCAGTTTCAAGGACAGGTAGGCCGGGTTGCCGAAATACAAGGTGCGCTTGATCATAACACAAAATCTTTAAGTTAGTATTCTCCTGTCTGGACAATTTGTCCTATGTGGTTTATGCGGACTTTGACGATGCTACGAAGATTATTGGGAGTTGAAATGCGTTTCCATGCTATTTCCTGCAATTCTTTCTTTTCTTCAACATTAGTTTCTAAATGGTTTCGGAATACATAGTATTTGCTGGCCAACTTCTGCACCCTAAACAAATTAGGACTGATAACCGCATAATTGTCAGGATTCAGCAGATCATATTCATTAGGGTCAAAACTAGTCTCCGGATTTGGGAATACAAAATATTCATTCTGTTTCATGGTGAACAGAAATTCCCAGCCGTCTGCCTTCCCGTATTCCCTGTCTATGATAGGAATACCGAGTGTGACGCGTGCTACAGCATCATAGAAAGACACAATCTGTTCCTGAAGATTGCCCTCCGCATCCCGGAATATCGCGACATGATGATTGTTTCCCGGACTTACATAATCCGTTGGCATCTTTGCGCCATCGGCATTCAAGACAGCATGGCCGGAATGGTCGCATTTGTCATGAAGGGCCACTGCGTTATTGACACCTTTGATTTTTACACTTTTTATCCGTATGCCCTTCTCCTTGTTCAGCCATATGGGATTGGTTTCCAAATCGGAAAATGCCTTCTGTGAATCACCGCCAAACTCATCCAGCCTTGCCTGCAGAATCCGTCTGATACCGTCATCAACCACCTTGTCCACTTTCAAATCCTTATTTACAGGTTTTCTTATAGTAAACATCTCCTCCATAGACAGCAATGCAACCTTTCCCGGAACCGTCCGCGTATGCATCGCGTCAACATAGACCGGAGACTTGTCAATGCTGTTCTTTCCGGAAAATGCCTTCTTCGGGTCACCTCCAAACTGTTTCAGACGTTCCATAAGTGCCGTGCGATATATCGGGCTGGCAACTTTTGAAATTTTGTCGGAAGTAAATGTCGGACCGACCTTTTCCAGCTTGGTGGCATATCTCTGAATCTGGCCATAAACTGTCTCATTATGCAGCTGTCCTCTTGGCGTAAGCTGGACTTTCTGTCGTGTTCCTCCCATGCACTTGGTGCGGTTTACATTTCTCGTGACAACCTTATTCTTCGCCTTAATTGACACAAGGGTATTTTCAAGCTGCCTGCGTGCCTCTCTTCGGAATTCGTCAAGCGGCATCGGAGGCATGAAACGCAATCTGCCCCCGACCTTGTCCCGATAAAGTTGCGTTCGTTCTATGGCCATGACGACATCGGTGCGGTCGGACTTCTGCATGTCCAGTACGCTGTATTGCGACAGTTCTGCCATGTATTCCTTGCCAACTTCTTTCTGGATTCTGGCATTCAGGTTGTTCAGATATTGGATGTACGAAAGCTTGGTGAATGCTATCGTCAAGGCATCCATCGCATGATGCCTGTGGTCATTCCTCTTTGTCCAATCCTTGATTTTCTTTATTCTTCTTCCGTCATGGTCCTGAACAATTTCAGTAAGGCCGAGCCTGTCATATTTGTCCCAGTTAAGTTCTTTCATGACATCCACAAGCTGCCAATCCTCGCGCAATCTGTCTGTCACAGAGCCGGTAGTGGAAACGACATGCCTTGCAATTTCTTCCAGCATGGACTTGGCCTTACGTGCAATATACTGAGAATCGCGGAGGTCGCGTGCAATGAAGTCTGAAGGGATGTCCGCCATTTGCATCAGCAGCTTGTTCCGCTTGGCTTTGCTGATACTGTTTGCCTTATAAAGCTTCTCAACCCTGCCCACGTATTCCTCAAGCTTGGATTCCCCATATTTGTCTTTCACATAATCGTATGCGGTGGCATTTCCCTTGTCTAAGTTCACCTGCCTGGCCTCCAGCGTCTTGTTGGAGAATGAATCGTCGAAAAGCCGTGACTGAGGTATAATATGTTCTATGTCAAATTCTTTGGAAAAGATTTTTTCACGCGGAATATAAGTATCTGAATACAATGACTTGTATCCGTTATCCTTCAGCTCCTCGTAAAGCCTGTATCTGATGACATCATTCCTGTTCGGATTGGCAATGCCGAAGTCTTTCTGCAACATTTCTTTTATTGCTTTATGCTTTTTGTCAGCATCATTTACAGCCTTGCTCAGCTCCTCACGTTCCGCAGCGCTTTTCTTCAGTTCGCGGGCAAGCTCTATCCTTATCTCGTCCGGCCTGCCGTATTCATCAATCACAGCATTGACAACGTTGACCATCTGATTCAGAATCTTTTCGACCACAGGATTCCGCAGGCTGTTCTTCGGCAATATTTCGAGATGCTCTTTGAGTATTTTCGATTCAATCTGCTCCTTCGTCAATGATTTTTTTGAATGATTATACCCGGCATATGCACATGCAAGACTATACTCATTGCCCTCTTTCATAAAAGTGAGTATTCTTTTCATTGCCTTTGTGCTCAAGCTGCCATAGTCTGGCGCAAAGGTGACATTTGCAAGAACTTTTGCATATTCCGGTTCAAAGCCTGTGATTTCAGATATCTTGGAAATAAGCTTTTCATTGCCTGAAACGGATTTGTCACCCTCGTAGGAGTACAGGAGATGCCATAATCTGTATGCCCCCTGTTCTTCAAATGCCTTGCCTTCAAGTGAAGAGTCAAAATGCAGGAAATCAGTCCTGTAGCCAAGACCAGCGAAAATATCTGAAATTATGCCTGCTGCTTTTGACAACGGCATTTTGCTGAAGTCGTATTCATCGTGTCCGGTCAACATGATGATTTTCGAGTATGCCCTGAATAATGACGCCATTGTCCTGTTCCCGTCAATCTCCTTATAGTTAAGGACGATTTCCTTTTTCTTGTTTTCAAGGCTCACAAGAACTTCAGGCTCATACATCTCATCAGGGGCAAATAATGAATCCTGATTGCGTTCCCTGACGGACTTTTCCGGAGAAAGGCATTTTATGATTTCGGCTTTGGAAAGTTTGTCACATGTGCAAAGCCTGTCAAACAGACGTTCTTTCTCCTCCTGTGACAGATGTCTCTTGTTTGCTGTCAGATTGTTGAGCACCTGCCAAATCTTGAACTCCTGGAACAGTGGAGAAGATTTTGGACAGACTCTCGGGCCGACCAGCTTTTTCTTTATCTTTCCGTCACAGGTGATTTCAATCTCACGTCCTTCAAGTTCACATATGCTTACAAGCCCTTTCTGACTTTTTAGAGGGCGCTGGTAAAATATGATGATGTCCCGTACACGTTTTTTAAGCTCATCCGTAAGTTCCGGATGATACTTCGCTTGCACAGACCAGATTCTTTCGAACTCGTCCATATAGTCCTGCCTGTAGAAGACCGTGTTCTTCAGGCTGAAATGAGAATCTCCGCTTATCTTTTGAGCAAGATATTGCCCCACAGTCTGATTGTTGAAATACAATTCTTTGCTGCGGTCGCTGATTGCTCCGAGATACCCGCTTGAGCCGTTTATCTGGGAGTTTATCTTCTGAAAGACTACGGCCAGGGATTCAAGAGCCATCTGTTCCTCAACGGCTTTTGCCCTCCAGAAATAATTTTCTTTCTTGAGTTCCTCTCCTTTGGTCGTGCGGCTTATTCCGTTTATCCGGAAATGCTTTTCACATATTGCCCATGTCTGTTTCTCGTTCTTGCCTTCCAGCTCACTTTTCAGAGCGTCAGTGAATATTTCAGGATAAAACTTTTTCTGGCAGTTCCATACTTTGTCAAATTCGGCCTGCAAGTCTGACCTGTAGAAATCCGGAATATACTTTTTCCCGGACTTGATGAGTTGATATACATATTGTCCTGGAGTAAGATTGTTTTCATATAAGGCTTTCGCAACCGTCATCCCGTCTATGAGCTGTCCGTCTTCATCATTATTCACTTTTCGGCTGCTCTTATATCCCCGCTTTTTGTTTATCATCAAGAGAATGCGTGCAAATTCTTCAAGAGAAACCTCGTCTGTAGCCGATTGTGCCCTCAGTCTTAGGGTTTCAAATGTGCTTCCCGGGCCTTGTTCCGTAAGAATTGCCGTGTCACTTATCAGGCCTGCATTCTTTAGTTCGTTTATAAGGTATGCTCTACGCAGTTTGTAGCGTTGCAGGTTTCTTCTGGCTCCACGTTTGAGTGTACGTTCCGCATTAGTGGTGATAGGCTTTCCTTTATTGAAATTTGTCTGCTCATCGACTGTGAGAGGATTGACTCTGACTCCTATCTTGACGATGGATGACTTTTCTTCTGATGTTTCTGATTCTTTTACAAATGCCCATCCTATAGATGTGGTTCCAAGATCAAGGCCGAGGATATTTTTCATGATTAAAATGTGTTCTGTTATACTTATGCAGTGTGCTTGTAAATTTAGGGAAATCTCGTGTGAAAATCAAATAATAATGTCTGCAATAGAATGCAATGTTTTTATTTGGCATGTGAATGATGGTTGTAAATGATTGATTATCTGTCAAATATTAAACATGAATGTGTTAGGGGAACAAAAGAGAAAGCGAGACCCAAAGGCCCCGCTTTAAATGTTTGCACAACGGAATAATCCTTATTGTGAATTGCTTCAAACTTCTGCAAAAATACGCAGTTTTCTGTAAAAAGCAAATATGTGATGGGAAAGATTGCTCTGTTATCAGGAAATGGAGGCATGTTTGGGGTGATTACATTATATTCACGGATTACTTTGAATCCTGCTTGGGCATAATGTCCTTGCTATAAAATTGTTTGTGTCTTGACGGGTGTGCCGGTTACATATTCATACTTGTGTAAGTGTTTAAGGGTTAAATTGTTGTGAATTGCTTTCGAACTTTGTATCTTTGACCTGCTGATAACTCTAAAATGAAATATATAAGAGATGAAAACGTTATATGATGCAGCTAAAAGGGCGGGGTTTATGGGAACCGTATTGTTGTCTTTGGCTTTTCCGGCGGTGAGTCGGGAAAATGACGGGGCCTGGCAAACAGGAGGAGAGCCGGAGGTGATTGAGGTAGAGATTGACGGGGCTGTCGGTAAGTTGGCCGGGATTGTTTGTCGGCCCGGAGTGGCGGAAGGGGAAACTGTCCCGATGGTTATTCTTATGCATGGATTCATGTCTGACAAGCAGTCGCGGGTTATTGGTGACATTGCGGAAAAGCTGATGGAGAAGGGGGTTGCGAGTATCCGGTTTGATTTCAACGGGCATGGGGAGAGCGATGGGGAGTTCGGGAATATGACTGTTGCCAATGAGATTGAGGATGCCGCGAAAGTTTATGAATATGTAAGGTCGCAGGATTTTGTGGGGTCTGTCGCTTTGCTGGGGCATTCGCAGGGCGGGGTCGTCGCAAGCATGCTGGCTGGAGAATTGGGCGCAGGGAAGGTTGCATCGCTTGTTTTGATGGCTCCTGCTGCGGTTCTTAGGGATGATGCTTTGAACGGAGTCATGTTCGGTGTCCGGTATGATCCTCATGATATACCGGAATATGTACCCGTGTCTGGACGTCGTGTGGGACGTGAATATGTCAAGGTGGCCCAGACATTGCCGATATATGAAACGGCTGCGCTGTATGGAGGGCCTGTCTGCATAATTCACGGAATGTCTGACGATATTGTGCCTTATAGCTATTCGGTAAGGTATAAGGAAAGCTACAAGGATGCCGTGTTGCATCTTGTAGAAGGTGAGGACCATGGTTTTTCTGTCAGGCGCGATGAGGTGACGGATATGGCGGTGCAGTTTTTGGCGGGACCGGGAAAATGATTACAGCAGATTTTCCAGTTCTTTCATTTTTTTCCTTGCAGATGCCTTTTTGTACAGGACTTCATATACCATGTCGGCTATCGGCATGTCTATCTTGTGCCTGAAGTTGATGTGCCTTATGCAATCGCTGGCAAAATAGCCCTCCGCTACCATTGTCATCTCGTTCAGCGCGCTTTTGACGGTGTGGCCGCGTCCTATCAGAAGTCCCAGGCGGCGGTTCCGGCTGTAGCTGGAGTAGCATGTCACAAGCAGGTCTCCGAGATAGGCCGAGTTCATAGTGTCCCTTGCGTCAGGATAGCTTTCAGACAGGAATCTTGTCATCTCCTTCGCGCAATTTGATATAAGGACAGCAAGGAAATTGTCACCATAGCCAAGGCCTACTGCCAATCCTACAGAAAGTGCATAGATGTTTTTCAGTATGGCCGCATATTCTACGCCGTACAGGTCTGTCGAGTAGCTCAGTTTTATATAATCTGTGGAAATCTTGTTTCCGATTATGGCGGAATTTTCTGAATCAGTGCATACTATGGTCAGGTATGACAGTTTTCTCCGTGACACTTCTTCCGCATGTGACGGGCCTGATATGATGCCGATTTGCTTGTATGTGAGGCCGTATCTGTCATGGATATATTCAACGGCAGTCTTGTAGTCGCCGGGGATTATGCCTTTGATGGCCGAGACTATGAATTTGTCTTTTAGAGGGGCGGTCATTCCTTCTAGAAAATCTTTCAGGTAGGCTGACGGGGCAGCCATTATGATTATGTCGGCATTTGAAACGACTTCATCAATGTCACCGCTTGGACGTATCCTGCTCATGTCAAATTCGAGGTCATTCAGATATTTTGGATTCCGGCCTTCAGAAACAAGAGTTCCGAGCACTTCAGGATTCTTGATATACCACCATACCTCTTTTTCGTTCCCGGCCAGAAGGCTTACGATTGCCGTGGCCCAGCTGCCGTGTCCGATTACGGCGCAAACTGATTTGTCGCTTAATTTATGTTCCATAATGTCCTGTTTCATAATATGTCAGCCTTTCCCGGCCCCTGTAAGTCAGGCAAAGGTAAGATTTTATATTGTACAGGCAGTGGAAACCGGAGAAATTTGTCTGCATTTATTAAAAAATCAAACAAATTTCTGAACATAAAATGGCATTTGGCATTAGTGTAGTGCCGATTTTTACAAATATCCGTGTACTTTTTCGTTACGCGGATCGCATTCTCGAATTTTGCATCCGTAAACATTTTGGAAGATAATGATATGGGAATTTATCAGAAACGTTACGTTCCGCTTACGACGGATGCCGGCTTCAAGGCTGTGTTTGCCGACAGGGCCAACAAGCCGCTGCTGATCAGGCTGCTTAATAACCTGCTCCCGGAAGGGGTGATTGTCAAGGATATTGTGGAGTATTGTGACCGGGAACAGTGTCAGGACACGATTTTGTCGAAGAAAACGGTGCTTGACCTCATATGCAGAGGTGATGACGGTTCCCAATTCATTGTGGAGGTGCAGAACAGGCCTTATCTGCAGCTTGGGCAAGGGGAGGATTATGTTGACCTTCATCCGGTATATGTGGTGAGCATCTTGAACCATAAGCTCAGGCATCATGATGAAAGACAATGGGATAAGGACTGTGTGGTGTCACATTATGAATTTATGGAAATCCGTACAAAAGAAGTTGCACCTATGACAATTTCTATTACCTTTGCAGAGTTGGCGCGATTCGCAAAGACACTTGACGAGTGCAGTTCTGAGCAGGATTACCTGTTCTATTGGTTCATAAACGGAGGAAATGCCGATGTCATTCCGGACGCAATCAAGAATAGGGCATTCGTCAGCCAGTTGGCCGGTGCATGTGAATATGCGGCACTCACAAAGGAGCATAGACTTAGATTTGAAGCAAACATGATAAACGAATTGGATATCTTATACGGTAAGCGGCAGGAATTCAAGAACGGCCGCGAAGAAGGGTTTGCTGCGGGGATGGTAGAAGGAGAAATCAAAGGAGAGGCAAAGGGAATCCGCAAGATGGCCCTTGCAATGAAAAATGCCGGAATGCAATTCCGGCAGATAAGTGAGATGACTGGACTGTCCGAGCTGGAAGTCGCGGAACTCTAGGCTTCAGGGCAGGCTATGATTTCAATCAGATTGCCTTCCGGGTCTGCCACACAGCTTTCGTAATATCCGTCGCCTGTTGTGCGCGGGGCGCTGACAACTTTATAACCGTCATCTGAAAGCCTGGACGTAAGGCTGTCAACCTTGTCTTTGCTTCCTGCATTGAACGCGATATGCGCATAGCCGCATTGGAACGTATCCAGCAAGGCACCATGTGCAGTCTCAGGACGGTTCATCAGTTCAAGACATGCTCCTGACGCAAAGCTGAGCATATATGTCTTCAGGCCGGTGCGCGGGTTATGGTACATTTCATTTGCCGTTCCTCCGAAATATGTGCACCAGAATTTTTTGGCCTGCTCGAGCTCTTTCACGAACAGGCCTATATGATGTAGTCCTTCCATTACCTCTTGTTTTTCAGCCAGCGCTCTGTGAGATATTTGCGGACCGGCATGTCGTACAATTTCAGGCAGGCGTATGCGATGCCTATTGACAATATGATGCTTCCCGCCGCTACCGTGATGTGGGCATAGGCCGGAGCGTCCGGATGTGACCAGGCCCAGTTCATCTGTACATACATGACAGGGTAGTGAGTGATGTAGAGCGGATATGACAATTCTCCGAGGAAAGTGCAGATTCTTGTGCTTTTTTCTCCCTTGATCCGGCTTCCTGCTCCCATGGCGACTACGACAGGGAAGAGGACCAGTATGCATGCGGCATTATAGATGCCGTTAGCGACATTGCCTTCTCCTCCTATGCACGGAATCGAGAATATGGCGGCAAGAATCAGTGAGCACCACCAGAATGCACCTTTGACAGTGATGGATTTGCCGATGCGTGACAAGAGAAGCCCGCTCAGGAAAGGATATGCGAGCCTTGTGAATCCGATATACATCTGTTCGGGGGTAATGCTCCATCCGCCTATCACGGTGTATGCGTATGCGCTTGCGACACGTCCTTCTGTGAGCAGGCCGAAAACATTCCAATTCAGGCAGAGGTCAAGCGTACAGAATGCGGCAGCTGCAGTCAGGACTCCAAGTATAGCCTTAGGAAGCCTTCTGAGGACAAGGGCATAAAGAATGTTTGCCGCATATTCCCATGTGAGGGACCAGTTAGGGCCGTTGAAAGAGTTCATCTCGCCCCAGCCGCGTATGTCCATCTTCGGACCGCACGGAATCATCAGGCATCCCATGACAAAGGCAAGGAGCAGTTTCCAGCCTGGGATGTTTCCGATTATCGGGAAGCCGTCTCCCTGTCCGAAGAAATACAGGCAGGCTCCTACCACGGTGCCCATTACCACCATCGGATGCAGGCGTACAAGACGTCTCTTGAAGAATCCCCATGTGCTCATTTTGTTCCAGCGGTCATCATAAGCATATCCTATGACGAAGCCGGAAAGCATGAAGAAGAAGTCCACTGCAAGATAGCCGTGGTTGATGATCTGGCCTGCAGGGCCTGGAGAATAGGCCTCGAAAACGTGAAACAGGACCACCAGTACGGCGGCTACGCCTCTGAGACCGTCTAGAATCTCGTATCTCGGTTTGGATGCCAAATAAACGTTGTTTGTCATGTTTGTTTTGTGTTAAAATGGCCGCATTGCCTGCGGTCCGGTTAGTTTGAGGCGATGGCAAAATCAGCCAAAGCGCTGCAAAGATAACCGGATTTTCCACATTATCCTAACCTATTATGTATTTGCCTATTTTAGGAATCCTTTGCAGAAGCACTGATATGGCTGCAACGCATGCGAAAGCTGTAAATGCGGACAGCAGTATCTCGAGGGGAGTAGTCCAGAATCCTAGCATGCCTTCGCTGCCGGACCCGAGCCAGCCGCGGAAAAGGCCGCATATGGGGGCAAGAATCAGCATGTGGCATAAATACATTCCGTAGCTTGCTTTTGATACAGGCAACAGGACTTTTGAGTAAAAGCGTCCGTGAGCGTTCGCTTTCCGGAAAATCAGCAGCCATGCTATGGTCATCAGAGCCACTCCGAGCGTGTCGTTGCACCATGTGGTTTCCCACCATACGGCCATATCGACAGCGCCTCCGACCGGGAATATGCCTTGAGCGCTTTTAAATGCCCTGTGGAGGAAACCGCCGAAGGAAATCGCAAAGCCGAGCAGATAGCACGGGATGGATATGGACAGTGTCCTTGCCCATGACATGACTCCAACGAATTTACGGAAATACAATCCTAAAAGCAGGTAGCCGATGAAGCCGCTGAAATAATAGAACAGGCCGTATGCGTTCCAGCTGGCCTCTCCCCAAAGAGGGAACAGTGCCTGTCTCGGAATGCCTGTCGGGCCATAGGTTATGGCAAGGGGCGATTGTGAGGCCCAGTCGCGTATGATAGGGATGAGTGTCGTGAAAAGCCAGATGCCCAAATAGAATTGAAGTTCTCTTTTCCCGACTTTTTCAGCCCATGGAGAGAGCAGCGGCATCAGAAGGTATATCCCGCACAGCATATATACGAACCACAGATGTCCGGCCGCATAGTTGAAATTCAGAAGCAGGTCCTTGAGATTGGACACCGGCTCTCCGAAAGCGAAAGCATATACAAGGCTCCAGATTATGAACGGGATAAGGATGCGCACGGCCCTTTTCCTGAAAAATTCTCCGGCGGAGTAGTGCAGAGGGAACTGCAGGTAGCTGGAGGCTACGATGAACAGCGGTACGCAGGCACGCACGAATGAATCGAAGAATGACGCCCAGAATGCATCTGTTTTTGTAAGTATGAGGGCACCGTCTCCGCCAAGGTAGAATGGCTCAGTACTGTGCACGATGAATACCATGAGGCAGGCCGCAATTCTCATCCAGTCAATCCAGGCTTCGCGGCCCTGTTTTTTCTCAGTCAGATTGTTTTCCATTTGCTTTTTTGTGATTTGAGCGGCAAATTTCGGAATTCAGGATGAGAAAAAAGTTGTCCCACATTAAATTCTTTCCTCAGAACGTATGTGACTCAGCGTGGGCAGGGTGATTCCGAGGTACGAGGCGATGTGCCCGAGATTGGCACGTCTGCATACTTCCGGAAATTCTTCGGTGAATATGCGGTAGCGTTCCCTTGCCGGCAAAGTCAGTCTCTCTTTGAAAGACTTGTGGACGCGTCTGTATTCGTTCTGGTGAATTATGCGTGCCCATGTGGCCAACTCCAGATTGTCCCTAAGGAGCTGTTCCAGTTCGCCGACTTTTATGCGCCATGCGTGTACGGGTTCCATTGCCTGGGCATATTCTTCGCTGGGCTTTCCGTAGTACATTTCGTCCATGCTGAATATCGGCGTGCCCTCCGTTGAGAAAGAGGTCGTGGCCTCCTCGCCGTTCACTACCCAGTAATGTCTCACAAAGCCTTTTTCCAGAAGCCACACGTATCTGCAGAATATGCCCTCTCTTAAAATGAGTTCTTTTTTGTGAAAATGGCATTCTTCGAGATGGCCGGCAAGAATTGAGGCCGTTTCATCGCTTATAGGTGCGGCCATGCGCATTTTCCGGAGGAATATGCTGTCTGCAAAAGTTATCATCGGAGATAGTCTTTAAAAATGATTCCTTGCTTTGCAAGGCGCCTCTTGAGGGAGCCTCCCTGGGCTTTCTGCAAGAACTCCGGCATTTCCTGGCGCAGGATTTCCAGCATGGCTACCGCTTTCTGCTGCACTGGCTGCTGCTGTTTGCTTGCCGTCTGAATGGACTTTACAAGAGCTTTTCCCTGAGCCTCGTCAATCTTGCGTATGGCGTTTATCAGGTCACCGACAACGGAAGAGAAGTCCTGTACGCCGTCGAAGTCTTTGTTGTCCGGAGTATAGTCTCCGAGCAGATGGACGTCATAGACAATGGAAATCATGGCGTTTGCATAGGATGCGTCTTTTCCTGAGGATGCGAATCCGAACAGTTTTTCCGTCATTGCATTGGCTTCCCTGTTGCGCCTTTGCTGTTCGTTTGCTATCGTTTGCTTGAACCGTTGCAATTCGTCCGGGTTGCGTCCCCATGGCAGGGCATCCGCTTTTGCCTGCAGCCCTTCATTCCATGGCCGCGAGTTATATCCCCAATGGAAGAGCAGCCTGTGTTTGCATTTGAATCCGGGAAATTCGGCTTTGAGATAGTTGTAGAAATCCATTCCTCCATATTGCGGGAGTTCCACCCCTTTGTAGCCGTCAATCATTTTCGAGCTTATCTGGCGCATCCATGCCGTCACTTTTGCGTTGTCTTCAAATCCGAGCACAGCATAGAAGTCTGCCTTGTGCAGGTCAAATCCGGAGTGCGCATAAGCGCCGATGTTCATCAGGCTGCACATGATGCAGCATATTGCAGTTATTGTCTTTCTCATCTTTATTCGTGTTGCATGGTGTCGGCGGTGAGCGGATGTTTTTAGTCAGCAGTTCGTCGGCAGTAGGACAAATATAGCAAAAGTCGAGAGCAAAACGTCAAGCTTGCTTGTAAGTTTTGCCGAGACCAAGCGTATATATGAACTTTAGTTCAAATATAGTAAATTTGCATCAAATGGAGGTAAACATATGAGCATTGTAATGGAAACCGAAAGGCTGCTTCTGCGTCCGTGGCGTGAAAGTGATGCTGAAATATTGTTCAAATATGCGAAAGATCCGGCTGTCGGACCGGCTGCCGGTTGGCCACCGCATACTTCTGTGGAAGAAAGCCTGGAAATCATTCGGACTGTTTTTTCTGCTCCGGAGACCTATGCCGTTGTCCTGAAGCAGATTGGTGAGCCTGTCGGAAGCTGTGGAGTCATGTTTGCGGACGGGACGCATTCAGCTGCGATTGTGGACGGGGAAGGAGAAATCGGCTATTGGATAGGGGTACCACATTGGGGGAAAGGATATATTCCTGAGGCTGTCAATGCCTTGATTGCCAGAAGCTTCAATGTGCTCGGGCTTTCGGCTTTGTGGATAGGGTATTATGACGGAAACCGGAAGTCAAGCAGAGTTGCTGAGAAATGCGGCTTTACGTATCATCATTCCGAATCCGGGCGGCAGGTGTTTGACGGAGAATGCCGTACTGAGCATTTCATGCGTTTGGAGCGCGCCGCTTATGTCACGGACGTTAAATTGAGGCTTGTTCATGAGGATAAGGAGAGATATATGGATATGCTTCTTGTCGGGGATGAGCAGGAGAGCATGGCAAGAAGGTATCTTCCGTCGTGTGCCTTGTATGCGGTTTCTGCCGGAGGACTTGAAATAGGGGTATGTGCCGTGGATGAGTCCGGCGAAGGATGTGTGGAGATAAAGAACATTGCGATTATTGAGGGATTCCGGAGAAAAGGATATGGAAGAGCCGTCCTCGGAATGATTGCGGACATGTATCCCGGGCATAAGCTGAAGGCAGGGACAGGCGAGGTGCCTTCCACTGTCGGTTTTTACAAGGCATGCGGATTTGCCTATTCTTCCCGTGTGCCTGACTTTTTTACGGACAATTATGACCATGCCATAATCGAGGATGGGGTGCAGCTGAAGGATATGGTTTATTATGAACTTCAGAGATGAGCACGAAGGCGTTTTATGATTAAATGATTACTAAGATCATGATACCTAAGAATATACTCCCGATAAATTGCCGTGCGGATTTCCGCAGATGGCTCTATGAAAACCATGACAAGGAAGCGGAATGCTGGCTTGCCGTGAAGCGCGGTAAAACTCCTCCCTCTGATGCATTGTGGTATCTTGACGCCGTGGAAGAGGCTTTATGTTTCGGCTGGATTGATTCGACGGTGAAAAATGTTGACGGGATGGCTCTCCAGCGTTTCAGCAGGCGTTCTAAAAAAAGCACTTGGACTGAGCTGAATAAGGAAAGATGCCGCCGTCTTGAGGCTATCGGATTGATGACGGATAGCGGACGTGATGTATGCCCGGATCTTTCTGCTGAATTTGAAATAATTCCTGAGATTCTTGATGCATTCAAGGAGAATCCATTGGCGTGGGAGAATTTCAAGTCATTCCATCCGCTCTATCAGAGGGTGAGGATTGACAATATCCAAAGGGTGAAGCCGTCTGAGGAACTGTTTTGCAGCCGGCTTGCCAAATTGATTGAAGCCAGCCTCAAAGGGGAGATGATAGGTGAGTGGAACGATTGCGGCAGGCTCACAAAATATTGAAATCATTACGGGCAACGCACCTATTCCTGCTCCTTGACAAAGACATACTTGCTGCATGTGCTGAGGTCCGGGGCAAAAGTGAAGCCGCCGTTGCTGAATTCTTTCAGGGTTTCGTGGGTCTCAATGCGGTTCAGCAGGATGTGCCTGGTCATTTCGCCCCTGCACATCTTTGCATAGACTACTATCGTTTTAGTCTTGCCGTTTTTGCCTTTTACGAGAAACTCAGGATGTATGACCTTCACCTCAGACTCAATTTTTTTCCAGTCGAAGAGCTTTTTCATCTCGTCACTGGCCAAATTGACAAGTATTCCGCCGTTTGCTTTGATCTCGGCTATGAAGTTTTCTGTAAGGAGCTTCTGCCAATGATTGAAGATTGATTTTCCGCTGCCGGGGTCAGGCTCCATTCCGCCTTCAAGGCGATACGGACTTATCGCATCCAGCGGCCTGAGCAGCCCGTACAGAAACGATGTTATCCGAAGGTGGTCCTGGGCATATGCAAGATCCGTGGCTGAAAAGCTCTGCGGAGCAATGTGCTTGAATACCACTCCGGTGTATGCGAATACGGCAGGCATCATTTCAGCCTCGCCATGCATGATGTCCGTATATCGCATCTTGTTTTCTGCGGCAATCCTCGGACTTACTTTCAGCGCATCGGCCAATTCATCTTCCGAAAATACGGACATTTTCTTGACCAGTTTTTCCGCATAAGGCAGATATTCCGGTTCGCTCACATATGGAACCGTATGTGGGCATGTCTGCGCCATGGTCTTGGCGCATGATATGAAAATCATCATGGCAATTTGCTTTATTGTTCCGGTGCATCAGATTGCTTTTAATCTTTGCTCCGGATTTGCAAAGTTACAATTTGCAGCGGAATTGCGTCTGATGCCGGACACGAAAATTCAGTACCGCAAGATATGCCTTGTCGCCTGGAAGCTTGTCCTGCTGAAAGCGAGCATTGGAACCACGGCCCCGACTGCCAGCATTATTATGATAAGGCATCCTGTGAGGAAATTGTCCGACATCCTGTAGAAATAATCCAGGAATTCGTCCCTGCATGAGGTCGAGACGCATCCGAGCAGATTCTGGAATGTCCGGTATGCATACATTCCGGGAATCATCGGCAGCAGTGACGGAAAAGAAAGGGATTCCACAGGCTGCTTAATCATCACGCCAGTAATGACTGAGAGCATGCCTATGGCCAGTCCTGCGGCGAGACTTGCCCATATTATATGTGTGCCGAGCACCGTTATCAGGACAAATCTCAGGGAATGGCCTATGCCGGCTATCAAGGCGCAGAAAGGAAATGCCTTGTATGGAAGATTGCTTATGCTTCCGAACCCGATGCCTGCCACGGCAGCAAAGAGCGCGTCTTCGAGAATGAGCATCAATGTGTTCATGGTCATGCAATTTTCATTATGACTATTGCGCCGCAGAAACCGAGAGAGAGGCAGGCCGTGAGTATCGTGGCCTCCACCATTCTGCCCATTCCGAGCTGATGGTGTCCGGTGAGCATGTCACATACGGAATTAAGGTAGGGAATTCCGGGGACAAGAAACAGCACGCTTGTTCCCAATGCCACGTCCGGAGTGTCTCCGAGAGAGAACACATAAGCCGCTGAAGCTATTATTGCGGCTGCGAATGATGAAATCAGGAAGGTCATGTAGGTGTTTACTTTTCTTTGTATTAATGACTGCTTAAGGAAGAATCCGGCGTAGGTGGCCGCAAAGACAAGTAGCATCGAGATGAAGTCACCTCCGAACAGTTCGCAGAATGAGGCATTGGCTGCAGATGCAAGGGCACGTACAATCCTGCCGTCCAGCGGTTTCTCGTTTCGTATTTGCTGAAAGCGCTGGAGTGCGCTGCCGTAGTCCGTCAGATTGTCCGCGATGTCCCAGCTCAATGAGCTTAGCTTTCTGATTTTTGAGAAGCTTATGCCGGAATGGGCCACAACTTCGCTTCTGAATGCTCTTTGGGCATTGTCGGCCGTATATAGCTGTATCTTGACGGTTGACGGAGTGAGTTCGAGCAGTGTGCGGCAGCCGTAATGACGGGCCATTCGTTCAATGTTCTTCTGTATCCTGAGTCCGGACGCGCCGGAGCCGGCCATCACGCTTGCGTAGTCGCAGAGGAAGGTGCAAAGTTGTCCGGGCATCATTCTTCGTTGCTGTCTTCATAGTAGGCTGTGACCTTGGCGCCTGTCACAGGGTCGGCGTAGTCTTCTCCATGCTTGAGTCCCGGCATTTTCAGTCCGGTTTCACTGTCAACGTCTCCCTCATAGGGAACTGCAGAAAAAAAGCGCACATATGCAGCCACAAGGGCAATGTCCAAGATTGCCAATAACCAGTTCATTATCATATCCGTTATTTTTTTTGACGCTGCAAATGTCGCTTCAAGTGAAATCTCACGGAAGTGTTTGCAATGGTATTTTTTTATCGGAACCATCGTTGCGGTGATATGTTCTGCGCTGGATTTCAGTTGTGCAGTCATATGTTCCGGCGATTCCCGCAATCGTGCCTTCCGGATAATCGTAGAAGAGGATTTCAAATGCGGCAATCGCTATTTCTTATGTCATCTGCGGGGAATTTGTCTGCTTGTTTTGTGTTATTGCCATAATTGGATATGCTTTGCGGAAAGTTGTTGGTTTTCAGGAATGTTCTGCAACGTATCGGGGCTGGGGATGACAATTGATAGGCGGGACTTTCCGTTTGATTTGGTACAAAAATGATGGTGAGCAAAAATTTACTTGTTGCTCACCATCAATCGTTTTTCTTTTAAAACAGGCCCTCTCAACTCCTGAAAACTAAGTTGTCGGCCTATTTATGTGTGTGGCCTCAGCCCTGTCGCATCGCGACTTTTTAGTCATATTGGAAAATTGCGGCAGGTCTCTTGTGAGATTCCTGGATATTTTATTCAAATACAAGGAAACGGTGGTCCATTGGTCCGGTTTCTTTCTCTCCTGGGGTGTCTTCGGGAATACCGAACGGCATCTGGGAGATGAGCCTCCATTTGGGATTGATTCCCCATTGTTTTGCTACATCCTTGTCAATCAGTGGGTTGTAATGCTGTAGTGATGCTCCGAAGCCGAGGTCTTCAAGTCTTGTCCATATCGCCAACTGATGCATAGCGGAAGTCTGGTCTGAATATGACGGGAACGCAGCGGCATAGGTAGGGAAGTCTTTCTGCAATTTTTCAATGACTTCCATATCCTCGAAGAAAAGTATTGTGCCGTATGCTGAGGCAAAGCTGGACGCGACTTTTTTCTCTGTTCTTGGGAAAAATTCAGCCGGAGTGACTTTCTTGAGCTGGTCCAGTGTGATTTCCCATAGTTTTTTGTGGTGCTCTCCCAGCAGGAGGACAATCCGTGTGGAGCGTGAGTTGAATGCAGACGGCACAAATTCAAGGGCATGGCTGATGACTTCTTTTATAGTGCCGTCGCTTACCGGGGACTTGTCTGTGAGCCTGTAGTAGCTTCTGCGGTTTCTCAATGCTTCTTCAAATGTTCTTTCCATAATATGTGATAATTAATTTTGCTTTTGGCGGGGCGGAGGTGTAGGCCACTTGTTCCGCCCTTTTGTCCGGGCCTGATTTTACAGGCCGCAGTCCGAATAGCAAATCAAGGGCCATAGGGCACTTCTTGACGACCGGCGCAAAGCTAAAAACCACGTAGGGGTATCCATGAAATTCCAGCTGAGGATGGATAGGAGAACTTGAAACAACGTTCCATCCACTGAAATGCCATTATGGATGGATGTTCCCAGAATGCTATCCCAGTTTTGGCGGAGGTCTCCATGAGGTGGAAGCGCGCTGCCAAACTCGTTTGGATGTGCAGATAAATATGAAATAAAACGAAGAAGATATGGCATTTGATTAGTTTTCCTCTTGGTAATAAACCTTATAGAACTTTCCCTTTTCGTCTTCTCCCTGTTCGATAAGTTCGCGGTTTCCATGAACGTAGATATGGAAATTCCTGTCCAGCTTTATGACGCTCTTGAAGGCGCGGGCCTGTTTCTTGACGGCCGATTCGGAAATGGTGAAGCTGTCCGCTATCTCCAGATTCCTGTCCTGCTCGTAGTCTTGCTTGTACCTGTTGAAGCTGTCTATGACTTCAGGCTGCGCGAAAACCTCATTGGCAAATTCTTCCATGTCGAAAGAATCTTTTTCCTTGAAAAACTGCACGGAACGGTTCAGCAAATCAGCCTGGTCTGCCTTCTGTACCTCAAACTGCTGCGGCAATTCCTTGGTCACGAAGTTTTTGCACAGGGCCAGGACATTATGGGTGTTGTAATATTCATCCCTGCGGGGTCTCACATGAAGAAAATCCTCAATCCAATATTTTGCATCTTCACCTTTGTTAGTATTGTCCACTACAGCAACGACATATCCGTTGCTTTTGTCAATATTGAAAATAAGGCAGCCTTTGTCTAATTTGTTGATATTTATTCCTTTTTCGCTTTCGATGTTGAAATTATCCTCATTATTCGGATACACTTTCAGGAAGGTGTCCTTATTCTCAGACTTAAAGAGTCCTACGGCATTGATTTCCTCTTCACCGTATGCAAAGCCGCGGAAAAGGACCACATAAAATTCTCCGGCCTTGATGTTCGGGTGGCAGCTCTTCTCATAAAGATGCCTCGCAAGATTTGCAGACTCCTCCATAAGTCGTCCGTCATCCTCAAATATATCCGAGACGAACCCATAGACTTCGTTATATCTCAAATCGCTTTCGTGATACAAACTGAAATACTCTTCAAGTTTGAATGAAGAACAAAAATAATTCGACAAAAGTTCCCGTATGCCACCCTCAGCCACAAGCAAGTTCCTTGACAGCCCCAACACATCGTCAGCACTCTTGTTGCCGACCATATGCACAGCCATTTTGTCTATTGAGACGTTGTTAGTTCTTATCATTGTTACAATATCTTTTACCTTCTCCCTCTACCGGAATCCGCGAAGGAGTGCAAAGGTAAATTAAAATTCGGATTCTGGGGGTAGGCGTGGCAGAGAAATAAGAATAACGTGGTCTGAGGACTAGATTGAAGCATTGCCGGAAGATATTATGTTGATAAAACTTTTATTGGTCAAAATTTGGATACCCCATTTTCTGGATAATGTGAAAAATGTGATTCTTTTGCTGCCGGAAAATGTTAAAAGATATATTTCTGATAGCGTGGGAAACGCTATCTTTGTGGATGCTGGGCCTCTCAAGAGAAACTATGATTCTTACTTGACGAAGAGGTTCTGGAGGATTTGCATACAAATAAGAATTTCTGTGCCTGCAAAGGTGCAATATATGAAAATATTGTCGGGGATATGCTTGTAAACAGTGGGTAAAAGCTGGGATATAAGAATTAATTGCGGAGAGAAACAGATGAAGATGACTTTGGGTAATTTTTGTGATTTTGTCCCCTCGCGAATATGGTGGAGGGGAGAGGAATATTATTCTTCTGATGCAATAATCTCAATAGAAGAAAGCCTGTCCGGGGAGTGGAGGGCCGTTGTTGAAGGGACTTATGATTATAATGTAAGGATTGTAACGGACGGAGATGAAATCTTGGAATGGGAGTGTGATTGCCCATACGATGGAGGCGATATCTGCAAACATGTCGTGGCTGTAGTCATGGCTATCCGCAATATAAAAACGGATGATTCAGAAAATGGCCTGCTTAAGAAGCCGCGTTCAATAAACGGAGCAAAGGCAGCAAAATGGTCTGAAACGGTAACCGGAATCAGTGAACCAAGAGAAAATCTGACGTTTACGGAACTTCTTTCAAATGCTTCTGCTGATGAGCTGCGCCGTGTCATTATGGAGTATTCTTTGAAAAATGATGGTATAAAGAATTGTCTGATAGATTTTTTCAAGAGAAATGCAGTGCGTGAAGAAGGGATGGTCAGTTATGTTGAACAAGTGAGGGAGATATTCAGCAATGCTTATTCCGTTAATGGTCACAGGTCCCGTTATAGGGAACCGGAAGTGGATTGGGGGGATATCTGTTTTGGGATGGACGCAATTTTTGAAGAAGCGGAGTGTATGCTGAAAAAAGGTAATGTCCATGAGGTATGGATGGTGGTCATGGCCTTTTTTGAAGGACTTGCCGATATTGCAGATGCTGAATGCTCATATGAAGTCAATGACTTGTGCGGCAGGGCAGGGGAACTTTTAATAGAAGCTTTGCGTACAGGTGAGATTGATTGCAAGATGGCTCTTTCGAAGCTGGAGGACGTGACAAAGAGTCTTGCTTATGAAGAATATGGACTCTATGAGGTAGATGAACTGCTCGCTCGCGTGAGGGGCTTTGCCCTGTCTCCGGAGGAGGCCCTTGAATATCTTGAAACACTTCTTGCAAGCCGCAGGACACCATATGAGCTGGACTGCTATGTGTTGCAGAAAGTAGAATTGCTGAGGAGGCTTGGACGGGATTCCGAGGCGGAAGATACTATGGACAGATATATTTGTCTGGAGGCTGTGCGTGAAATGAGGCTTGAAGAATTGTTGGACGCGGAAAGATTTGATGATGCATTGAAACTGGCCGATGATGGAATTGCTCTTGCCGGACGGGAGATGTTTTCAGACAGTGCCGTGAAGTGGATGGAGAAAAAGCTTGAAATTTTTGAAAGGCTCGGTGATGTGGAGTCTTCCATTGATGTCTGCCGGTGCTTGTTTATTGTAGAGCGGGGAAGTATGGAGTATTATTACAGACTGAAAAAGATGGTTGCGGCATCTGATTTCAGCCATTTCCTTAAAGACATGATAAGTGAGACTCATTCAATCATATATGGTGGCCATAGTAAAATCGCTGACATTTATCTGGAGGAAAAGGATTATGACAGCCTCTTCTCTTTTCTCTCTTCTGCAGAATCTTACAGGCTTGGTTTGCTGAAGAATTATGCCCGCCGCTTGCCATCCTCATTCTCGAAAGACCTGCTGGCCCTGTTTGTCGAGGATTTGAGGCTGTACGCTAAAAATAACGTGGGACGCAATCACTATATCTACATAGCCCGGATAATGTCTGATATGAAGAAATTGTCGGGTGGCGCGGAAATCTCCTCAGCATTGGCTGAAGAATTCCGCCAGACATACCACCGGCGTCCTGCAATGCTGGATGAGCTTAGGGGGATTTAAATACCTGTTGTCGGAAATTTTCAGATGGCTTTTGATTGCATCGTAGGAATTGGTTTTTATAGGCATCGAGAGTCCATCTTTTCAGTGCTCATGTTTACTATCGTAGCTGTTCAAGCAGGTTTGTCGTCTTTTTGTTAATGCGTTTGTGTATAACCATTACTGGCTGATCGAATTTATATCGCTGTTGTGACATAAAAATGAGTTTTATGTCACGAGTCGTTTCTTTCTTTTGGCGTCTTATGCTATAAAGAAAGCCCACGACTGTTATCGTGGCAAAGATGGTATATAGATTCGGGATGAATCTTATACTATATGTTACTACAAATTAATTTTTTCTTTCAATTTTGGTGAAAGGGAGATTCATATAAAGTGATCAGGTGCTTTTACTCCAGATTTTCCAGCATCAAGAAATTTCTCAGGTGCATATGTATGATACCATTATCGTCATTACGCGTTACCAATGGTGTCATTGATACTACATATTTAGGGTAATTGTCTTTTATGTTATGCAGATTTCCAAACTCTCTTTCCCTGGTTACATCATCAGCAATGATATATGATGCTTGAATATAAATTCGCTGGGCACCGGCTTTTTTTGTACAAACAAAATCTATTTCTCCGGCTTGTAGCTGACCGACATTAACCTTATACCCCAAGCCTATCAGATGCTGATAAATTATGTTCTCAATAACCTTTTCTATGTCACCTTCACGAGTGCCTTCAGCCTGAGCATTTCTCAAACCATTATCTTCAAAGTAAAACTTATCGTTGCTTTCAAATAGACGTTTACCGTGAATGTCATATCTGTTTACTTTGTGTATTATATAAGCATCCTCAAGGTATTGGGTATAATCGATAATTGTGTCAGCAGAAACGTTAGTTCCCTGGGATTTCATAAATTTAGAAATACTTGAAGCTGATATAAGCTTTCCAATATTGTCAGCAATAAAGTTGGTCAACTTTTCCAAAAATGGCACATTACGAATATTGTTCCTGGAAATCACATCCTTTAAAAGAACGGTATTTAATACATCTTTCTGGTATTCTAAGGCATCATCTTCGTCCAATCCAATCTTGACCAGTCCAGGCAGGCCGCCAAACTGTATATATTGGGCCAAGGCATCATCCGAATCCTGCAAATTATGGAACTGCAGAAACTCTTTATAACTCAATGATTGCACATAAATCTCCTTGTATCGTCCGCCAATAATAGTACCGAGCTCTTTGCTCAACATCTTTGCATTACTGCCGGTTACAATGACTTCTGCATCTGGTTCTGTTATATAACTCCTGACAGTACGCTCAAACTCTTCGATTTCTTGAATTTCATCAACGAGGATGTAATTCATTTTACCTGTTTGATAGTGAGCGTCAATGTAGGCGTTTAGATCGTGATAGGTTTTGATATGGTCAAAAGCCTTCTTTTCCTTATCAATATAGATGATATTGTTATTTGCATCTTTTGCTTTAGTATCACGAATCATTCTTAGCATATAGCTCTTTCCGACACGCCTTTGTCCTGTAAGAACAATAATAGTGTCCTTACCAAGGTATTTTTCTATTTTGTCTAAATAATTCTGTCTAATCAGTATCTTCATATCGTGTATATTTGATAATAATGGCAAATATAATAAATTTATCGATTATGAAAGATAAAATATCCAAAATAACACCGGTTATCTCTTATAATTGAAGAATTTTATGATTCCTTTCTGATACTTGTGGATTCTGCTGCTTTGCGTTTGCGACCATTAATTACTTCTGCATATATTTGAGTCATGTTTACGTTTTGATTTGTAAACATTATACTGACTATGTAGATGTCTGTGCCGTTGCATAGGACATATTGAAGAAGAACCGATACTTGATACAACGGAGCCAGCTGATGACTAAACTGCTTTATCTTCCTGAATTCTTGCATATGGAAATAGGAAAGGCGTTGATTACAAATGCATCTGAAGGATTCGATGACGAAGATGATAACTGTTAGTGAGATATAACTGCAGAATAGCCGACAATAGGTATTACGTGAACTTCTTCAGATATTTCTGTTGGCTTGTTGCTGTCCGAGTCTGGTGTTGAGAGGATTGCTACTTTGGACAAAAAGGGTGATAAGGCTCCGATATTGGAAGACTTGTAGAAATAACACGTGTGTTAAATATTACCAAACGCCAATGAGGTTTATCTGTATTTGTGTAAAAAGCATAACAACTTTCGTATATTAGAAAAAATGTATTTCCCTTATGACATCACAAAGCCTCAAGATATCATATAATACACAAACAAGAGCGTTTGTCTGCACTATATGATATATTGAGAATTTAAAGCATAGTGCAGACGGGCTTACGCCTTTCACAAGACAAGGCACTTGCCCGGATCAAAACCATTGGCGATATGTTCGTTCTCAAAAACATATCCCATCTGATTACACACGACCTTCGTCCCGCTTATTTCAGCATCAATATTGGTGTGGGAATGCCCATAAATCCACGCATCAATGCGACTGTTGGCAATAAGCCCACTCATTTCAGTTGCAAATGCACTGTTCAACACTGAACCCTTATGATGAGGGGCGACAACCTCCAATGTGGGTAGATGATGCGTTACTACCACAATGTGTTTGGCGGTGCTTTCTGCCAGACTTTGCCTGATGAAATCCAAACAGAAGTTGTGCATCTGATTGAATTCCTCTATCTGGAGCAATTTACCATTATACATTATCTGCCGAAAGTCGTTCATGCCCTTCCACACAAAATACTCATCAGATGGAGATATTTGAGACCACAGAGTGCTCATGATAAAGTCGGTATCATCAATTCGCACTACCTGATTCTGATAATATCCTACATTGTTTTTGAACATCCATTTCCACTGCAATCCCTTGTCCATCACATCACAATAATTGTAGTACTCATGGTTTCCGGGCACAATGAGCACATGACGATAATTCTCAGATGCCCATTTCCAGAAATTAGCCAAAGGTGCGACTTTGTTTTTCAAATAGAATATATCTCCGGCAAGAACCAGAACATTGCCCGTTACCGGTAATTCATTATGTTTCATCCACCTGCTGTTGTCACTGAACTCCAAATGCAGGTCTCTCATATATTGTATCTTCATAATCTTTTGTTTATTAAGCTTTTGTGTAAATCAGTTCATAATCCTTTGAATTAGATTCATTGTATATAATACCCTCCAAGAAAGAAAATTTATTGTACAGGAATTGGTAGTGTTCAAGTTCTTTCTCCTCAAAGTCTATATTCTCATAGCAGTTGCCTATCTCATTGTTTATTTTATCGTACAAATCGATGTTCGCTTTGGCTATTCGTGTTTCCAATCTGACAATATCTTCCTTATTCTTTGCAATAGCCTTTTTACAATGTTCGATTTCTTTTTTGTAAAAGCATAAAACCTCCTCAAGAAGGACATTTGTCAGCACACTTGGAGATGGACTATATGGAAGCGCAGTCAATTCCCGGCTTGGGGTAGTAGAAAGATAAAACAATTCACATCCCAATGACTTTGCAACCTGTTCGTTATACTCATCTATTTCACGAATGAGTCCCGTTAAATCTTCTTTAGAAAGACTTTTACATTCTTCATGGGACGGATACTCTTTGGCTTTCAACAAAGGCATTTCTTTGTGTCTTAAATAGACCGTTGTATATTCACTCATATCTAAGCCTCCTTTTTTATTTCTTATGAAATTGCTCTACTTGTTTTTCAATCATCCTTTTAACCTGTTCAAATGATACAGGTGTGAAATTATTGTTATCTACTCCCACATCATACTGCGTCGGGTAGAGATATTGAAGCCTGGCAGCATCAATTCCGGTGTTGTTTTTCCTTGTGTGAACGTGCCCGAACAGTTGCCATACATTTTTTTTATATCCACCATCAAAGCATAGAAAGGGATAATGATTCAGATATATCCTCTGCTTGCCGACCTCTATGTGCATTTGCATAGCCACATGTTCAAATCTGTTTATGTAGCCTTGTCGTATATTTTTCAAATCATGGTTGCCCATAATCAGATATATTTTGCCGTTCAACCTGTCAAGGATTTTAGTCCATTCGGCTGAACCGCCAAGACAGAAATCGCCCAAGTGAAACACGATATCATCCTGCCCGACTGTATTATTCCAATTGGATATTATTGTTTCATTCATCATTTCCACATCCTTAAAAGGTCTGTCGCAGAAACGAATGATATTCGTATGATAAAAATGGGTGTCGGATGTAAAGAACACCTTGCTGCCATCAAATTTACAGTTTGCTTTCGCACAGCTTTTTTCCGCCTCACCAATTGAAACGAGTTTCATTGGATTCGGCTTATCGAAAAGGTTCATTTCTTCTAAATTTATGTGCATCACTGCACGTTAATAATCTGGTTACCAACAGCCCATCAGACGGAAATGGCAGAGGAGCATCACAAAGGCAACTGTCACAAATGGGCGTAATAAAATAGTTGGAAAGTTTGGTAAGGACTTTCCAACTATTCAGTTTCTATTCTCGCAAAATACAATAATGTACTCGCTATGTTCGTTGGAAAATATTTACTAAACGAGGTTCAATGCATGAAACATGAACACCCGACACAGATTCAGTGCGTTTATTGCCCTGAATTGCGGTTGTTGTTTGTAATATGTTCATTCTGTTTCTTTGCATCTTTAATGTTTATATTGACTCAAAATCGATGCAAAATTAGTAAATAAATTCCAATCACACATCATTTTACATTAATTTCTTTGGCTTAACTTCTACGCATATAGGATTTTATTACCTCTATTATGCTCTCAAATCAAATAAAATGCGTAACTTTGTACTTGGCGCAATTTATAATTGAAATCAATATGGCAAATTTAAACTGTATAAAGGCTGTATTAGCTGAGAAGGGCATAATGAGTAAATGGCTTGCTAAAACTTTACAGAAAGATCCGGCAACGGTATCAAAGTGGTGCAACAATCATTCGCAGCCTGATTTATACACATTGGCGCGGATAGCAGAAGTACTGGATGTTGATATTCATAGATTAATTTGTCATACAAAAGAAAAATAGAGAATTGATTGTAAAACTTTTATCATATTGAAACATAAGTCATAATATGAATCAGCAAAATGTTTTCCGAGTTGCCGCTGTAATATATGCGGGCAATAATTATGAGGTATCTCCGCGTCAAATTCATAGAAAGGTTATACAAGATGCATTGTATAATCTTTCTGGTAGCTTTGTGAGTATTGGTTCATTGGCAGAATATATTAATGAAAATTATTCTTTGTTGTTTTCTCCAGAAGAGATTATGACAATACTTACAGACAAACGTTTTAAGGATGAATTTGATATACTGGATAATGGCGGCGAAAATATTTACCAGCTGACAGAAAAAAGACGTACAGCATTAAGTTTAAAACAAAAGAAGACATTACAGGATTTTATACATCAATATTTGCAGGAAAATAATATTGATGAAGAGAGAGGTAAATGTATATTGCAGTACTTATATAATATGTTTACCAGTAATGTAGATAGCTTCGAAAGACTTTTACAAGTAAAGACTATCATAGTAGAAACGAACAACAAGTTTATAACACCTGATGATGCAACTATAATAAATGGTTTCTTGGATTGGGATAATGACGAAAAGAATATTGAAATTTTCAATCTTGCGTGCTATGCTTTGGAATACTGTATGTTGACCACTAACAAGGCGGCTCATTTCTCTTTAGATAGTTTGAGGAACAAGACATTCTATCTTGATACAAATATTTTATATCGTGCAATTGGTATAAATGGAGATGATCGTAAAAAGAGGACTCTATTGTTTTTGTCAAAGTTTAAATCTTTAAAGAATGAAATTAAACTTACAAAAAGTACTCTAGAGGAATTTGAAATTTCAATAAAGAACTACATAAAAAAGTTACGCAAATCTGAAAGTCCAGCAATTCATTCAAGTGTATATTCCGAATACGTTACAATGGATGACATTTGGCGATATTTTCATGTGTGGAGAGCGCATCGTTCAAATGGAACTGTTGACTATTTTGCCAATTTCCTTCAAAGCGAATTCCAAAATGTTTGCAATAATTATAGTATAGGGATAGATGATAACTATCCATTTACAATTAGCGAATGTGAGGATGAACTTAAGAGTAATGCAGCTGGTATTAAAGGATTAAGCGAAAAGAAAATATTTGAAACTGCTTACTATGATGCTCAAAATGTGAAATGGATAGAATGTAAACGCACAGGGGCAGATAAGTCAATTTTTGACGCAAAATATTTTTTTCTGTCATCTGATAGCGGATTACGTTTTTGGGATGTTCATTACCATTCAAAAAACGCCCCTATAGTAATTATGCCAAGTCAGTGGCTTAGTATTATATTACGATATATGGAGCGTACAAGTGATGATTTTAAGAGTTTTGTGTGTTTCTTGAACATAAAATCAAATTTTGATGTTATGTCAGAGGAACAGATCCATTATGTACTACAAGGTATATCGGAAGTGACAACTGATATAGAACAGCAAAGATGTTTTCTAAGAGCCATCATAGAGAATGATTTTATGAATGGAGCAGAAGATGTCTCAAATTTTCAAATTAAACAAATTGCAAAGAAATCTGCTGAAAGGTTGTTGCAATCTCAGTTAGAAGAGGAAAAGAGAAAAAATGAATCATTAGAAGATGCCATATCAGATCGTTCAAATAGGATTGATTATGTTTCCAGCCAATTAGAAATTGCACAGTCTGAGTTGAATGCCGCAAAAAACGAAAAAGAATATTTAAGTGAAGAGTATGCAACTGAAATAGATCGATTAAATGCTCTTCTCTCTGAAAAAGATTCGGAGGTAAAAAAAATCCAAACAGAAAGAGACGACAAAACTGGTGAAATTGAAACTTATAAAAAGAAAGATTTTAATAGAAATAAGAGAAATAAAATTATAGGATATGCTATTGCTATATCTGCTATTGTAGGACATATCGTTTGGTACTTTAATGTAGATGTAAATAGCAAGTCATACATGGGCAAACTAGCCCATTGGATAAATGACTTAGATGATGCGAGAGCAAAGTTTACTGTCCCTATTTTTGCTTTAGTATTAACTGCTATACTTGTGCCATTATGTATTGCTCTTAAGAAGGAATGTGTGAAAGAATACACATCAACGGAATCTGACTAGGTGCAATCTAACTACTAATTTCTCTTTTTTCAAGATACTGAACAGTAATATAAAAGTAAAGTAACCACTCATAATAAGGCAAGGATATGTCAACACAAAGCGAAGCGGCATTGGAAGCCGGACTTATAGCCACACTTCGACAAATGGATTACGAGTATGTCCAGATTACCGAAGAAGATAATCTCTATGCCAATTTCAAAAGGCAGTTGGAAATCCACAACCGCAAACGCTTGGAGGAACACGGGCGTACCGGGTTTACGGCAGAGGAATTTGAGAAGATTGTCATCTATCTTGAAGGAGGCTCGCGCTTTGAAAAGGCAAAGAAACTTCGGGACCTTTATCCGCTTGAACTTGAAAGCGGACAGCGCATTTGGGTGGAATTTCTGAATCGCACCCAATGGTGTCAGAATGAATTCCAGGTGTCGAACCAGATTACGGCGGAGGGACGGAAGATATGCCGTTATGATGTGACAATCCTTATCAATGGCCTGCCTTTGGTACAAATAGAGTTGAAGCGTCGTGGCGTGGAATTGAAACAGGCATACAACCAAATACAACGTTATCACAAGACTTCGTTCCACGGATTGTTTGACTATATCCAGTTGTTTGTCATTTCTAATGGTGTAAACACGCGTTATTTCGCAAATAACCCTAATGGTGGATATAAGTTCACATTCAGTTGGACTGATGCAGGAAACAATCCTCTAAACGAATTGGATACATTTGCCGCATTCTTCCTGGAAAAATGCACACTCGGTAAGATTATCGGGAAATACATTGTATTGCATGAAGGTGACAAATGCTTGATGGTGTTGCGTCCATACCAGTTCTATGCAGTAGAAAAGATATTGGATCGGGTACAGAACTCCAACGATAACGGTTATATCTGGCATACGACAGGAGCAGGAAAGACATTGACTTCATTCAAGACTGCGCAGCTCGTTTCGGAGTTGGATGATGTAGATAAGGTAATGTTCGTTGTTGACCGTCATGACCTTGACACACAAACGCAGTCGGAATACGAGGCCTTTGAACCAGGAGCCGTTGATGGTACGGACAATACGGATGAACTGGTGGAACGCTTGCACAGCAACTCCAAGATTATCATTACCACTATTCAGAAACTCAATGCTGCCGTAAGCAAGACATGGTATAGCAGCAAGATAGATT